>Ga0326727_10002465_pt1 | contig 62952 bp, 47 predicted proteins | sample MB2enrmetagenome_FD_207643 | JGI IMG/M metagenome (GOLD analysis project Ga0326727, IMG submission 207643) | Lab enriched peat soil microbial communities from McLean, Ithaca, NY, United States - MB29MY | ecosystem: Environmental > Terrestrial > Soil > Wetlands > Peat | place: USA: New York...
AAATTTGCTGCCAAAATGCTGCCAAGCTGGAAGGAAGGGAAGCCGTTAAATGCTTGATTTAATTGGTGGACCTGATCGGGATCGAACCGATGACCTCTTCCATGCCATGAAGTAACTCGAACCGCAAATAACAGACGGCACAGCACTTACGAACCGGCATAACCGGCAAAAACGGCCCTCTGGGCGGTATTTGCGGGCAAAATGCGGGCAAAATTTCTACCAAGTGGCCAACGGGCTGATCGTGTGGAATCAGCCCAGCACTTCTCAACGATTCATTCAAACAAGCGCATCTCTGTGCGTGGCGCTCAGGTAGTCATCACTGTACTAAGACAGCTACCCCTCAATCTAAATCGATTCCTACTCCTTGGACTCCGAGCCACCAGTTGCAGAAGTGGAGTTGAGACCTGAGGCAGTCTTTGAAAAAGTCTCCGCATGATTCGCAGCTTTAGCAGTGGGCGAACCAAGACTAAAAGCTGGTCGGATCAGTTTGTGAATCTCGTTCGCGAACTCTTTGATTTCGATGTACTGATTCTTGTCGACATTCGTAAAATGCTGGCGGGTGTTGGTCGCAGGCCACCATACGTCGATCGCAACAATGTGTGCATTGTGTCCCAAGCCAATGTGCAGCTCCAGCGGCAGTGAGCCGAAGGAACTGGTTTCTCCCCCCGTGCGATAGATCGTCCGTGGCGGCTTGCCGTCGTCTGTCACCGTAACCTTGATCTGTGCGCCAACTCCGGAGCGGTTGCTCTTCGCGCCAACCAGGTGAACATTGATCCAGTCGTTGTCATTGCCTGGATTCTTGAACACGCGCAAAGCGTGCGCATCGCCCGGAACAGCTCCGCCGACCTCGGCAATGATGGCCTCGTTCCCGCTTCTGTCGAGGTCGGCAAAGGAGATTGCGTGTCCCTTGTGCAGTTCACCCGTTCCCGAGGATGCGGTAATGTCCACAAACTTCTTCCCGTCTTTATTGAGCAGCAGCGTGTGCGGTATCAGCGATGTATAGTTTGGGTTCCCGCTCCCAAGGTAAATCGAAAGGAATCCATCATTATGAATATCGCCAAAGCTCGCGCCCATCGGCATGAATACCTTGTCAAGACCAACCTTTTCAGTGACGTCCTCAAAGGTTCCATCGTGCTTGTTCCGGTAGAGCCTGAGAGTCTCGGCGTTGTGTGGCAAGTTAAGGTAAGTCTTTATCGATTCGGTGACGGAGACGACGTAGCTTGTCACAAAGAGATCGGGCCAACCGTCGTTGTTATAATCAAAAAAGAATGCTGAAAAACTGACAATGGGGGCCTGGACGCCGGCCTGCCGTGCAACATCGGTGAATGTCAGATTGCCGTTGTTGTGATAGAGATTGTTTGCGCCATACAAATTTGACACATAGAAATCGACGTAGCCGTCGTGATCATAGTCGGCAGCTGTTACACCTTTGGAGAAAGCAGTCTGATCGATTCCAGCCGAATGAGAAATGTCTTCAAACGTGCCGTCTCCCTTGTTATGAAATAGTTGGCTAGGGGAATTCTCGTTGGCTATGAAGAGATCAAGGTAGCCGTCGTTGTCGATGTCAACCCAAACCGCGGAGTTCGTCTGAGCTTCGTTATCGGCCAGTCCGGCCGCTTCAGTAACGTCGGTAAAAGTTCCGTCGCAGTTGTTGCGCAACAGCGATCTTCTTTGCGGATACTCCCACCCTCCGCGCGGAATGAAAAGGTCCATGCAGCCATCGTTGTTATAGTCCACCTGCATAATGTTCAGAGCGCCAAGCTGGTCAGCCAGTCCCGCCTTTGCGGTTTGGTCGCTAAAAGTTCCATCCCCGTTATTGTGGAAGTACTTGATCGGATCGCAGACCTCCATACTGGAGACGACAATGTCAAGCAACCCGTTGTTTTCGAAGTCGTCAATGGCAAGGCCGCCCGCCTCGCGCATGACATTCAAACCCGCCGCTGGCGCAACATCAACAAAACGCCCAATGTCTTCCTTCGACTGGAAGTCGCTTAGCGGAATAAGGTATTGTTGTGGGACACCAGACGGGTACTCGCCCAGGGTTGAATACGCATAATTCAGAAGCCACTTGACTTCAATGTCATCCGGAAACTGCGCGAGATATTTCGTGAAGTACTGGATTGCAAGTCGTGATTTGTCCGTTTTCTTATAGCTTTCTTTAAGATTCACGGGAGGGAACAGATCCGAGTTTCCAGAGTTGCTATAGACTCCGTTTTCCATCTCTGCCCAATGCAGATAGGCTCCTCCAAGAACTTCCAAAAGCGTCAAGGTCGGAGGAAGCGTAGTAACCTGGCTGACAGCTCCCATGCCTCCGCTGACTTCACCATCCGGCTTCCGCTGCGGGCCTGGCGCCGAGGACAGAGCCATCTGGTAGGCAATGTCGAACTCTTTGACGGCGTCCTCCATGTTTCCCATGTACGCATCAAGCTCGCCTTTGTACATGTGGGTTTGCTCGATTTCGATTGCGCTATAGTCGTGTGTCATTCCAGACATTGTTGTATGAAAAACTTCTTTCAGGTGATTCATGGCAGCGTCGTATGATTCGGTTCGCAGGTCACAGCTTTGCTGAAGGTTGCGAGCCCACCCATCGGGTTTTGGAAATCTGGCAAACGCTTGATCGGCTTCGCCAAGTCCGCCCACACCCGCCCCAAATCGAATTTCGCCACTTGCGAGCATCTCGCGAATGTGATTCTGGTTCAAGTCTTGCGTCGCCGGCGCCACAGGAAGATTCTTCAGGATCGCGAAACCAGAGGGGACAGAAACAATCCTGCTGAGTTGCCCGGTTGCTAAACCGGCCACGGTGTTCCGCAAGTCAGGACGGAGTTGAGCAGGACTCCACTTCCCCATGTACCCGCCGTCAATCGAGGTAGGATCAATCGACTTTTCTTTTGCCAATACGCTGAAGTCCCATCCGTCATTGAGTTGCCGCATGATATCGGCTGCCTCATTTTCGGTCGTTGTGACGATGATGCCCAGTTCCATCGGTGGCGCAATCGCATCCTGTTGTGCCGGGGCCTTGCTAGAAAAGCATGACAAGAGCGCGAGAGCGAAGATGAATCGTTTTCCGATGAATAGAAGTCTAACGAAGAAATCACGTGGCATGGAATCCTCAAAGGTCGATCTGAAGTGTTTGCGAATATGTGAGCGAAACTAGAATGATATTGATCCCCGTGCCGCATGTCATGAACCAAATGATTTATCGATAGTTCATTCATCCGGACGATTGGCAATGTCAGCTTTATGGGCGAGATGGCCGCTCCGCCATCCGGACGGGTATAGATATAGACCGTTCGATGCATGGCGATAATCATCCAAATTGCTGATGAAGAATGTGGCTGGAAGCAGCACAATGGTCGTTTAGCAATCATTGTAACGGGAGATTCTGCTTTGAAGCTCAGACTAATGTTGTGCGCGGTTGTTTTTGCTGGATGCAAGCTGGTATCCGCGCAGGGCGGTCACGACGCCACACTCCCGACTTCACTCGCGACTCTTTTGCGTGAAGCGGATGCAAACAATAGTCAGATAGCATCGGCTGATGACGCATGGCGGGCGTCAGCGCACGTAAAGGAGCAAGTCTCTTCGTATCCGGTCGCTGAGATCTCATTTCAGTCGTTCAGCATTGGCAGCCCCAAGCCTTTTGCCGGATTCAGCAACAGCGAGTTTGCGTACGTGAGCTTGGGAGCTTCACAAGAACTACCCTATCCTGGAAAGCTCAGGCTTCGGGGCGAAGTTGCTCATCGTGAGATGGAGACGCAAAAGGCCGGCGTGGCAGTGACACGCTCCTCGGTGGCTGAGCAGGTCAAGCTGTTGTACCTGCAAATCGCATATTCTACCGCTGCAATTGCATACCTGGATCGTATCGATTCATTGTTGCGATCGGTGATTCAGGACGCGCTTTCCCAGTATGCCCTGGGCAAAGGAAGCCAGTCGGCGGTCATCAAAGCGCAGATGGAGCGCACGCAGATTCTCCGCCAGGACACGATGCACAATCAGACCCTGTGGCAAGCGCAGGCCCGCCTGAAGCAACTATTGCATCGCACTCAGGATTCTCCCGACATCCTCCCCGATCCGCTGACGGCAACGCCATTCATGATCGATCCACAGGAACTGCAAAGCCAGTTGCGCGCCAGCAATCCCACGCTCATGGTGGACGCCCATGCCGTGGACAAGCAGAAGGCGCAGTTGGCATCCGCAAAGCGCGATGGCCGACCGGATTTCAACCTTGGCTACGCCTTCCAAATCACTGGCGAGGGTTATCGCAACCGATATTTGTTTTCGGTGGATCTCCGTCTTCCCAATCGGCGTCGTGTGGAGGGTGAAATTGCTCAGGCCACGGAACTCGAGGCTCGCGCAAGACACGAAATGGACTCGGACGCTCAGCAAAAGATGGCTGATCTGCAAGCGCAATATATTGCAGTGAAAAGCACTGCAAAACAGCTTAGTGAATTCAAGGAAGGACTGATACCGCAAGCGGAGGCCACGTTTCATTCCGAGCAGTCTGCCTATCAATCCAACAAGCAGGAACTCGGCCCTGTACTCTCTTCGCTGCTGGACATTCTTACGCTGGAGAACGATTACCAACAAGCGCTTCTCGATCACGAAGCGGCTTTGGTGCGCATAGAGACCCTGACTGGGAGGACAATACGATGACTGTTGCGGCACAGAAAAACTTATTTACGGCGACTCTGGCATGGGCAGCGCTCGTGACTGCCGTGCTGATTGTCTTCCTTCTCCGCTCGGAGATGAGGCATCCTCTGACGCGCTTCTCCGTATCTCCCATTGTTGCCGCTTCCAGTGCTTCAGTGGACGAGCGTGCATCCACACCCTCATATCCTATGGATGCGCCACTGGCGCCCGTTCAACTAACCGCCGAGCAAATGCGCAACATCGGCATGACAACTGGAACCGCGGAAGACAAGGATCTAAGTAACGACTTGAGAGCCACGGGCACGGTCGCCATCAACGACCGTCTTCTCTCTTATGTCCAAGTGAGATTCTCCGGCTCCATACGCAAGGTATTTGCAAACGCGACCTATCAGTATGTGCGCAAGGGTGAGCCGCTTTTTACCATCTATAGCCCGGAGTTGGTGGCCACGCAGCAGGAGTATTTGCTGGCCAACGAAAATCAACGCGCATTGAGCGGCAGTTCCATCCGCGACGTTGCCGCCGGGGCGAGGTCTCTTTCCACGGCGGCCGAACGCAGGCTCGCGCAGTGGGAGATCCCTGAGAGCGAGATTGCCGAGTTGAAGCGCAGCGGCAAGGTGCTCACTGACCTGACGATTCAATCGCCGGTCTCGGGCTATATAACGGAGCGGAATGCACTGCCAAACATGTTGGCCGAACCCGGCACGCGTCTCTACACTATCGCCGACCTTTCGCGCGTATGGGTCAATGCGCAGGTATTTCAGTGCGATGTTGGCCGCCTCAAGCCAGGCGATCAGGCGGCGATCACCGTTGATGCATATCCGCAGACGACCTTCAATGGACGTGTCGAGGAAGTACTTCCACAGGTCGATGCAACAACGCGCACCGTACAGGTGCGGCTCTCGATCGACAACACCGGAATGCTGCTGAAGCCGGGAATGTTCGTTAACGTGAATCTGAAGTCCAAACTCGGCAAACGACTTGTAGTCCCTGCTTCCTCGGTGCTTCAGACCGGATTGAAACAGATTGTCTTTCTGAATAAAGGCGAGGGACGAATCGAGCCCCGAGAAGTTGTTCTAGGCCCACAGATTGGCAGTGACTTCGTTATCTTGAAGGGACTCGATGCGCATCAGTCGATTGTGACCTCCGCCAATTTCCTCATCGACTCCGAAAGCCAGATGCAGGCTGCTTCCGGGGCGGCAACGCCATCCGCGCAGAACATGGATATGGCAGCAGCCTCAGCGTCAAAGCAGTCAATCCGAATCGCGTTTTCGAGTCATCCCGATCCAATGGCAAAGGGAAATAACAAGCTCTACGTCAACTTGACCGACAAAAATGGAGCCACTGTTTCAGGTGCTGAAGTCGCGGTTGCGTTTCATATGGAAGCCATGCCAGAGATGGGCATGGCCGCGATGAATGAATCCGCAGCGCTTACAGAAAAGTCTGCGGGAGCCTACGAGGGGCTGGAGAAACTGCCCTGCGGCGGAACCTGGCAGGTGACCATCTCGGTCAAGCAGCATGGCCAGTTGGTTGCCGCAAAGAAGTTCGGCATCAACGCCAAAGGCGGCATGTAAGATGATCTCCAGGATCATCGAACTGTGCGCTCGAAACAAATTCCTTGTGTGCGCGATTGTGATATTGCTGACCCTGGCAGGCATTTGGTCTTTGAAGCACAATCCGCTTGATGCTTTGCCAGATGTCTCCGATGTGCAGGTCATCGTCCGTACAAGCTGGGCTGGCCAGCCGCCGGATATTATCGAGGATCAGGTTACATATCCCATTGTCACCAGCTTATTGGCTGCGCCCCGCGTGAAGTCTGTGCGGGCGCAGACAATGCTCGGCGACTCTTATGTGTTTGTCGCATTCGAGGATGGGACGGATCTGTATTGGGCGCGTTCCCGTGTTGTCGAGTACATGCAGCAGATCGCTGGCCGCTTGCCCGAAGGGGTGAATCCGGTCATCGGGCCGGATGCAACCGCTGCGGGTTGGGTCTTCGAATATGCCATTGTCGATAAAGGCGGGACACATAGTCTTGCCGATCTGCGGAGCTTGCAGGACTGGCATCTGCGCTATGATCTGGAAACCGTTCCGGGCGTGTCGGAAGTTACCGGCATTGGAGGATTTGTCCGCCAGTATCAGGTGCGGCTCGATCCTAACAAGTTGCTTGCATATGGAATACCTCTTTCTACGGTGATTGACCGTGTCAAGGCCAGCACGAACGAAGTGGGCGGCCGCGTATTGGATCTGAACGGCGCTCAATACATTATTCGCGGCTTTGGCTACCTGAAATCGACGAATGATTTGGAGACCGTTGCCGTTGGCAGCTTGAATGGAACACCCGTCTTGCTGCGGGATCTGGGTAGTGTCGGTTTTGGGCCAGATATCCGCGAGGGCGTCACGGATTGGAACGGCGAAGGCGAAACAGTTGGCGGCATCGTGGTGATGCGCCAGGGGATGAACGCGCTGAAAGTGATTGACGGCGTGAAGAGAAAGTTCAAGGAAATAGCATCCTCCTTGCCGCCAGGCGTCCAAATTGTCTCCGGGTACGACCGCTCAGGACTGATCAAAGAGTCGATAGCAACTCTTCAGCGGGATTTGCTTGAAGAGGCAGTCATCGTGAGCGTTGTCGTCGTTGTTTTTCTATTTCACTTTCGATCTGCCCTGATTGTGATTCTCGTTCTGCCCATCGCGGTAGTCGTTTCCTTTATTCCAATGTACTTTCTTGGAGCTACCTCCAACATCATGTCGCTCGGCGGTCTGGCGCTTGCCATCGGTGTTCTGGTAGACGCTGCCATGGTCATGGTCGAGAACGGCTATCGACAGCTATCGGAACGTCAGGCCGCTAGTTCGCTTCCGGTTTCAAATTCAGAACGGATGAAGATCCTTGTCGGAGCGGCGAAGCAGGTCGGACCGGCGCTTTTCTATTCACTGCTGATTATTATGGCTTCGTTCCTTCCTGTGTTTTTGCTTGAAGCGCAGGAAGGGCGAATGTTTCGTCCTCTGGCGTGGACAAAGACGCTTGCAGTTGGCTCCTCCTCGATTTTGGCCATTACGCTGGTGCCCGTGCTGATGGTGCTCCTGATGCGCGGCAATCTGCGGTCTGAAATCGCGAATCCTGTTTCACGATTCACGCAGGCCCTGTATCTTCCAGTGATCCGATTTTGTCTCAGACATCGAATCCTGACGATCAGCCTGAATCTTCTCTTCCTCGTTGCTACCGTGCCAATCGCATTTACGCTTGGGAGCCAGTTCATGCCTCCGCTCTATGAGGGATCGTCTCTCTATATGCCATCCTCGCTGCCAGGCATATCGATCGAGCAAGCAAAGACCCTTTTGCAAAGGCAGGATACGATTCTGCGTTCCTTCCCTGAGGTAGCAAGCGTTTTGGGCACTGTCGGCCGGTCGGATAGCGCTACGGATAACGCACCGCTCGACATGTTTGACACAACGCTCATGCTAAAGCCGCGCGAACAATGGAGGCCTGGCATGACCTACGACAAACTGATTCAGGAGATGGATGCAAAGCTGCAGTTTCCCGGTATCTCCAATACCTGGACCAGCCCGGTCGAGGGCCGTTTGGACATGGAACTGACCGGCATCAAGACTCCGCTGGGCATCAAGGTGCAGGGGACGACTGCCGAGGGAATCGAACAATTGGCTGCGCAGATTCAGAATGTTCTTGCCACCATGCCGCAGCAGCGCTCCATCTTTGCGGAGCGCATCTCGCAGGGCCTCTATATTGACGTGGAAGTCAATAGAGAAGAAGCGGCGCGCTACGGGCTGAGTGTGGCTGATGTGCAGTCGGCTGTCTCATCCGGCATTGGAGGACGGAGCGTAGCCGAGAATATCGAAGGACGGGAACGCTATCCCATAAATGTCCGTTACGAGCAGGACTTTCGCGATAGCGTGGATCGAATGCGCACTGTTCTGATCGGGACTCCGTCAGGGGCGCAGATTCCACTGGGACAAGTGGCGCGCGTCTCGTTCTCGAAGGGGCCATCGATGATCAGAGACGAAGACGGCCAGCTCACCGGCTATATCTACATCAATCTGAAAGATACAAACTACGGCGCCTTTGTTGATGCCGCCAATCGACTGCTGCGTGACAAGATTGCCTTGCCCGCGAACTATTCCTTCACCTGGTCTGGCGAATACCAGTATGAGCAGCGGGCAAAGCAGAGACTTGAGCTGATTGTGCCCGTGGTATTTGCGGTGATCTTTCTTTTGCTTTACATGGTCTTCCATTCTGTATTGGAGGTTGTTGTCCTCATCTTTCCAACTTTCTACGCGATGACTGGAGGACTTCTCATGCAGTGGCTGCTGGGTTACAACTTCAGTGTCGCAGTGTGGATTGGATACATATCTCTCTTTGGAATTGCCGTTGAAACCGGTGTCGTAATGGTGGTTTATCTGCACGAGGCGCTGGAACGTTACCTGAGAGCGGGAGACATTCGCTCCGCTGCCGATATTGAAATCGCCGTCATTGAGGGGGCTGTTCAGCGCCTTCGTCCGAAGCTGATGACCGTCTTCGCGGTTCTTGGAAGTCTGGTGCCCATTCTCTGGTCGACCGGCGTCGGCTCGGATGTCATGAAGCCGATTGCAGCACCAATCGTCGGCGGCATGATTACATCAACGATTCACGTTCTGATTCTTGTCCCGGTTTTCTTTGTGCTGATGAAGGAGCGTTCGCTGCGCGCGGACAGCCTGGAAGCAAAAGATGGATCGAATAGTGAATAGCTCATGCGTGACTCAGCCTTTGGATGGAGAGGCAGAATCCGTCCTTTGGTGGACGCGCAGAATGAACTTTCGCAGTAGCATTTGATTTCCCTGGATTGGAGCGCATCAGCGTGTGCGAACTTGGGCGTGAGAAGGTTGTACCGGACGTCGATGTGTTGAGGAACGAGGCGGACCGAAAGCCATTGCCGCAGTTACTTGATTTCATTTCGGATGATGACAACATCGCACAAATATGCCGGCTCATTATGTACGGCAGTTGGCAACCGCGCGACTTGTACGCAGGCCAGCTAATCGCTTCCGTCCCGGCATCTTTTCGCATTCCATCGAATCCCGATGCCATAAATCAAAGGCATTGCCAACTATCAACCAGGCACAAGCATATTCGTTGGGGTATTGAGCGCATTTCAATCGCCGCATTGGCGGCTACGCGCGAGTTGAGTGATTGTGCTTCAACGTTTGGGGGCTATTGAATGGGAGTACGGCTATTGTCAAAATGTTCCGCGATTATGGCGCCACTTGTGCTGATGCTTGTTTGCGGCTTTACGCAGGGACCGGTCCAGAACCCTGATGTGGACTACATCGTAACCGCGGCATCAACATACGATCCACTGGCGGCGCTGAGGGGAGAAGAACGTTTTCCCAAAGGCGCTCAACTGCTCATGGATCATGCAGGCAAGACAGAACCACTCGTGGAGGGTTTTGCCGCGACCGCGGACGCGGATGTTTCCTTTGATGCGAAGACCGTGCTGTTCGCGGGCAAAAGGACTGCGGGAGACCCATGGCAGATATGGGAGTTGACCCTTGCGGACCACTCGCTTCGCAGGATTTCCGCGGATGCAACTGACGAGATTCGTCCGCTCCATTTGCCGGGCGAACGTTTTGTTTATGCACACCGCATTGGCAAGAGCTATCGACTGGAAACAGCACAACTGGATGGCACTGCCGTCCAACCGCTCAGTTTTCTTTCGGCCAGCGCGATACCTGCATTTGTATTGAAAGACGGACGAATTCTTTTCGAGTCTGGCTTTCCTCTTGGCGCTGGATCGGCACCGGAGCTGTTTCTGGTTTATGCGGACGGGAGCGGAGTTGAGTCCTACCGCTGCGATCACGGCACGGCTCGCTGGGGAGGAACGCAGTTGGCCTCCGGCGATGTGGTGTTCACGCACGGCCCCACACTGGCGCGGTTCACGTCGCCATTGGCAACGGAGGAGCGCATTGTTGCTCCACGATCCGAGTACGCAGGAGCAATTGCGGAGGCGCCCTCGGGCGCATGGCTGACGAGCGCCCGAGCGGGCGCTGGAACACACTATGCATTGAAGCTGTGGAAGCCGGGAGAGGCAGCGATGCAAACATTGTTGGCCAGAAGTGGCGAGGACATTGTCGAGCCGGTTCTTGTTGCAGAGCGGAAAGCACCCAAGCGTCACCCCTCCGGGCTGCACGATTGGAACAACGCCAATCTGCTTGCGCTGGATGCGCGTCTATCGCGCGATGGGAATCTTCGAGTTTCTCCTGCATCGGTGCGGCTGGAAACGCAGGATGCCGAAGGCCGCGCTGTCGTAACCGGCACGGCTCCGGTGGAGGCGGATGGCTCCTTCTTTGTGCAAACTCCAGCGGACAAACCGATTCGCTTTGCGCTGCTTGATACAAGGGGCGCGGTTTTGCGCCAGGAGCACGGGTGGTTCTGGATTCGCCGCGGCGAACAGCGCATCTGTGTGGGTTGCCATACGGGGCCGGAGCGCTCGACTGAGAATCGAGTGCCGGAGGTGCTGCTGCGCACAACGACGCCAGTCAATCTTACCGGCGCGAAAGAATCACGCGTGGCGCAACAGACAACGCCAGGAGGCAACTGAGATGAATTATCGTTTTCTACTCTTGTTAAGCGCAATCTCCATGGCGGTTGCGCAAACCGCGGCGGTGGGGCAGACGCCGCTTGCGCAGCAGAAGAATGCTGCAACGCAGCCATTGGCCGCACCACAGGCGCCGGTGATTCGCTTTGAAGATGCGAGCGATAAGGCGGGCATCAACTTCACGCACAGTTACGGATCGCGCGTGATGGCTTCGCTGCTGGAAGATACCGGCGCGGGCTGCGTGTGGCTCGACTACAACAACAGTGGCCTGGAATCGCTTTACGTGTTGAACGGACGGCCGCTCGACGACTCGATGCATCCATTTCCGCTGAAGGTGAAGCCCACAACGCCGCCGCACAATCATCTCTATCGCAACAATGGCAACGGCACATTCACTGACGTGACAGAGAGCTCTGGGCTCGATCCTGATCTGTATGGAATGGCCGTGACGGCTGCGGACTATGACAATGATGGCTTCGTCGATCTGCTGGTCACCGGCTACGGCAAGACGATTCTCTATCACAACGACGGTAATGGGCACTTTACCGATGTGACTGCCAAAGCGGGAATCAAGGTGGACGGATGGGCCATCAGTTCGACGTGGCTGGATTTCGACAAGGATGGCTGTGTCGATCTGTTTGTGGGCCGCTATGTGGATTTTGACCCCAAGAATCGCGCCTTCTATGCGCCGGACGGTTATCCGGGGCCGCTGGACTATGCCGGAGAAACGAACCGGCTATATCACAACAACTGCGACGGAACCTTCACCGATGTTACGGACAAGTCGGGCATCGGCGCTTATGTTGGCCGGACGATGGGAGTTACCGCGGCGGACTTCGATAACGATGGCTGGGACGACATCTATGTTTCCAACGATCGCACAGAGAACTTCCTTTTTCACAATAAGCATGATGGAACCTTTGAAGAGATTGGCAGCGACACGGGTACGGCCTACGGGCAGAATGGCGAATCGACTTCGTCGATGGGGCCTGTCTTTGCCGACATCGAGGGAAGGGGATTGCTGGACCTGTGGGTCACCGACGGGCGCTACAACCGCCTGCTGCTGAACACAGGGAAAATGAGCTTTGAAGACTTGGGAGCAACGAACGGCGTCTCGCAGGCTAATGCGCAATATGCGAGTTGGGGCACAGGGATCTATGACTTTGATAATGACGGCTTGCTCGATATTCTCATCTTCCACGGCGCGCTCATTCAGCAGATTCCGCAGGAGCATACGCTGTTTCGCGGGATAGGTGACGGCAAGTTTGCGGACGTTTCGACTGAGGCTGGACCGGTGCTGAGTATACGCACGACAGCGCGCGGCGCATGTTTTGCCGATTACGAAAACAATGGGAAGGTTGATGCCTTCGTGGTGAATCTGGGAGCGAAGGGAACGCTGCTGCATAACGTATCCACCAATACAGGCCACTGGATTGCGATCAAGTTGAAGGGTACGAAGAGCAATCGCGACGGCATTGGCGCAAGGGTGGAAGTCTTTGCCGGAGGCAAGCGCCAAACAGCGGAGAGAGTGGCTGGATCGGGCTATTTGTCGCAGAACGATGAGCGTTTGCACTTCGGTCTGGGTGGGGCGACAACTGTGGACAAGCTGATTGTTCATTGGCCGAGCGGACGCGAGCAGACGCTCGAAAGTCTGACTTTGGACCGCGTACTCACTGTGGAGGAGCCTAAATGAGCCGGCAAGCAAAAAATGGATTTCGGCTGGGACTATGCGCTGGATTTCTCGCCATAGGGGCGGCCTTGCTCACATTTGCAGTGTGGAGCAGCAGGCCTGTTCGCGCAGCCGCGCAGCCGGACACAAGCACTTCAGACGACTACGCCTCACCGCTTGAAGTTTTGCTTTCGCCGGACGGAGCGCGGCTTTATGTACTCTGCGAGCAAAGCAACGAGGTACGCGTCCTGAATGCGTCCAGCTTTGCGGTAATCAAGAATATAGCGGTAGGCCGTGCGCCGCGCGGTTTCTCACTTTCTCCCAAGGGCGACCGGCTGTTTGTGACGAACTCCTGGGACGACACGCTCTCGGTGATCGATACAGCATCGTTTGCTGTTGTAGCTACATGGAATGTGGGCGCAGAACCATCGAGTGTTGTTGAAAATCCTTCGGGAAAGCAGTTGTTCGTGACCAATCGAATCAGCAGCGACATCGCCGTTCTCGATGCCCAGACCGGAGTGGAAGAGAAGCGCCTGCACGCCGGGCGCGGCGCCAGCTACCTTGCACTTGCGCCGGATGGACGCCGTATTTACGCGACACATGTGTATCCGAACATTGCGCCGCGGCAATCAGGCGTGGGTAATCGCCTGACGCCGGAGTCGGAGATCACAGTGATCGACGCGGAGCGTGCCATCGTGGTGGATCGTGTGCCGCTCCATGAGATTGCCGGCGTCTTTCATGTGGCATTCTCTGCCGACGGCCGTCTGGGCGTTGCAGCCGAATACCACCCCAAGAACCTTGTGCCGCTGGCTCATGTGGAACACGGCAGCGCCTTCACTTTTTCGCTCGCGCTATTTGGCGCGGAAGTTGGAAAGCCAGATCCGGTGGAAGTGCCGCTGGATGAATTGGAGCGCTATGCATCGCAGCCTTTCGGCGTAGCCATTGCGCCAGACAAATCGCGCATTTACGTAACCTGCGGCGGTTCAGAGATTGTGACGGTGGTGGATGTTCCGCGGCTTCTGCGCTACATCCACACACATAATGAACCCTTCGCGCAGGATCTCTCCGCTAGCGCTCACTATGTTGTAACACGCATCCCTGTGGGCCTGAACCCACGCGGGCTTGCGCTCAGCCGCGACGGACGCAGGCTGTTTGTCGCAAACCGCCTGGATGACACTGTAAGCGTAATCGACACGCGTACGAATCGCGTGGCTTCAACTATTGCGCTGAACGGCCCGAAGACAATCTCTTCCTTGAGACACGGCGAGCAGACGTTTTATACCTCGCGCTATTCATTTCAAGGGCAGATGGGCTGCGCCAATTGCCACATCGATTCCACCTTCGACGGGGTCACATGGAACCTGGAGCCGGAGGGCTTTGGCCGCGCCATTGTGGACAACAAGATGCTTGAGGGCATCAAGGGCACGGAGCCGTACAAGTGGACCGGAACCAATCCGGACATTCCCACCGAGTGCGGGCCGAGGACAGAGAAATTCTTCTGGCGCTCAGAGAACTTCGACAATGCGACGCTCGCCGATCTGACAATGTACGTTCGCAGCCTTTCTCCACGCCCCAATCGCTGGCGGCAGGCAAATGGCGAGCTTACGTCCGCACAGGAACGAGGCAAGGCGATCTTCGAGCGCTCCGTGGACAAGTTCAAGAAGCCGATTTCCGAATACAACCGCTGCTCGTATTGTCACAGCGGCCTCAAGGGCACCAGTCAAAAGATCTTCAATGTGGGAACCCGCAAGCCGACGGACAATACCGGCCTTCTGAAGGCGCCGCCATTGACCAACATTGCGCTCACGGCACCCTATCTGCATGACGGTTCGGCTCGCTCGCTGGAAGAGATATGGACGATCTACAACCCGGACGACAAACATGGCCGGACCAACGACCTGACCAAGGATGAACTGAACGATCTGATCGAGTACCTCAAGTCTCGATAAAGGGGAATGGGATGAAAAAGCTCTGTATCTTCGCAATCTTAATGGCCGCCAACGTGTTTGTGTCTTCCGCACTGGCGCTTGCCGCGCCGCCGCAAATGCCGCGCTATCGCTTTGAAAACTTCAGTACCGCAAACGGCCTGCCCAACAATCACGTCTTTGCGGTGCTCGTGGATGGAGAGCGCATCTGGGCGGGTACGGAAAATGGATTGGCTGTTTACCAGAACCATGCCTGGAAGGTCTACACAACTGCCGATGGATTGGCGCATCGTGCCGTGCTTTCGCTGGCTCTGGACAGGAATACAGGCGATGTATGGGCCGGAACGATGGGCGGGCTGAGCCGCATTTCCGGCGGACGCATTGACAGCTATACGCAGTTGAACTCGGGGCTGAGCAACAACGTGGTCTACAGCGTCTCGGTAGAAGGTGAGAATGTTTGGATCGCTACAGCAGCCGGTGGTTGCAGACTGAACCTGCACAGCAATCAGTGGTCGCTCTACAACGAGCGCAGCACACCCATGTTCGAGATATGGAATTATGCAGTTTCCGCCACGCCTTCCAAGGTCTTCTATGGCGTTTGGGGCAGTGGCGTTCTCGAATACGATCAGAAAACCACGAAGTGGACCAGGTATGACGATCCCGATGGCGAAACCGAGACAGTGGTAATGAAGGATCAGGGATTGATCCACGAGATCGTCACTTCGGTCAGCTATATGGAGCAGGACAAGGTTTTGTGGGTGGCCACATATTTTGGAGATAGCCACTATGATGGCCGCTATTGGCATAACTTTCTCACCAAGGATAGCGGCCTGCCTTCGAACTTCACCAATTATGTGAAAGGCGTGGACGGGAAGCGCGCATGGTTCGGCACTGACAAGGGGCTTGCCTATTACGACGGCGTGAACTGGGCCGTCTATCGGCCTTCGCTCACAGACGGCAAACCGGAGATGACGGTGCGCGACGCAAAGGGTGTCGTCACGCCCATCACTGTCACCACCGCGCCTGCTCACAACTATATTCTCGGCATCGACTTTCAAGGCAACGACATTTGGGTGGCCACCGCCGACGGACTGAGTCACGGGATTCGTCAACCGTAAAAAACACGATCGCCACAACGTCATGGCCCGGATTCTGGGAGCCAATGGATGTACTGGACGGATAAACAAGCAGAAACCAGCAAGGAGTTGTTGTGATGCGCAAGGGATGGATGTTCGGGTTGGTAAGCATCTTGGCTGTGGGCGTAGCAGTTCGTTGTGTGGGCCAGAATGCGGCCAAGAATATAGACATGAACGCCGGGAAAAAAGTATGCGAGTGTGGCGCGCATCCGCCGGGACCGCCCAGAGACCGCATCGTAAGCCCGTATGCCGGGACGCCCGAGGACTTGAAACCCTTCGGAAAGTTTTCGTCAAGTTATGACGTCAACTACATCACGCCTAATATTTACATGGGTGCAGCGCGGAAGATTCCCGATCCAACCGATATTACAGAGGTGCGCATCGGATTTATTGGGCCGATCGAGCACACCACCGACCAGGTCTTTGGGCTGCGGATGCTGCATGGCGCGCAGATGGCAATCGACGAGGCCAATGCCCGCGGCGGTTATGGGGGCAAGCCCTTCAAGCTGATGGTGCACAACGACTACAACAACTGGCAGCGCGGCGCGGTCTACGGCGATGATCGGCCCACCGACCCTACCATCTGGGGTTCGCCCTCCGATGAAGCCGTGAAGATGATCTACGACGACAAGGATTGGGCGATCTTTGGCTCGATCAGTTCAGAGACTACGCACATCGTGTTGCGCGTGGCGCTGCGCGCTGAGATTGCCGTGGTCAACTCGGAAAATACTGATCCCACCGTTCCAGAAACTACAATTCCCTGGTACTTCGGCGCACTGCAGGATGACCGGCAGCAGTCCTACACGCTGGCTCGGCACATCTTTACCGAACTTGGACTGAAACGCGTGGCGCTGTTCAGGGTAAACAACCGCTATGGACGGTTCGGCGTCGGCAAGTTCCGCGATGCGGCGCGCCGCCTGGGTCACCCGCTTGTGATCGAGCAAAAGTACCTGCCTGGCGACACGGATTATTCGCAGCAATTGAAAGTGATTCGCGACGCGCGAGCAGATGCCATTGCCATATGGGCCGATGAGGAACAAACGGCCCTGTTCCTCAAACAGTTGCGAGCCGCAGGCATGAAGCAGCGCGTCTTTGGCGCATATCGCACACTAGGTCCGGCGTTGCTGGCTGAGGCAGGAGATGCGGCTGAAGGCTTCGAAGCGGTCTATCCCTACGATCCAACGCGCAACGACCCGCAGTGGATCGACTTCAGCAAACGATACGAAGATCAATTCCATGAGAAGCCGGATCATTACGGTGCGCTGGCCTTCGATGCGATGAATGCGTTGCTTGATTCGATCTGCAAGGCTGGGCTCAATCGCGCGCGGATTCACGACGCTCTGGCCAACATTGAGGATTACGACGGCGCGACCGGGCACATGACCTTCGACCCCAACGGAAAGAACGTGGCGCCCATGTACTTTGGCACGGTGCACAACGGCACAATCACTTACCGGATTGCAACAATGGAGAGGACGCCGGCAACAGCCGCGGTTCTGCCAGAGCATCCAGATGCCGCACAATTTCCTAGTGAGCAGCAAGGAGTTTCTGGAATACCAGCGCCACAGGCGTCCTATGCGCGTGTAGGGAAGGACGGCGAAGGCTATCGGAAGAACGCGCCAGCCGGGCCGGTAAGCATCGTTCTCTTCGGCCCGAAGGCGGCCGAGGTAGCTGCCTCTCCGGAGATGCAGGCAGAGACTGCGTCGGCCGCAATCAAGGGGCATGAGTTCAAACTGCTGCCCATAGAGAGCGATCAGAATTGGGGAGCCGCATCCACGGCGCTGGTTCAAGCACTGATGGACGACCATGCGCTGGCCATACTCGCGCTGGACAGAGACGCAAGCAACCTAGCGGGGCAGGTGGCGCTGAAGAGCTTCGTGCCGTTGGTGACACTGTCAGCCGACAAGACGCTGACCTCAACGAACGTTCCTTGGATATTCTTGCTGCAGCCGGGCACAACTCCGGCCACGGCGCTACGGATGCTCGTGGCGGAAGAATGCCGCAGCGGGGCAAATTCCGAGCAGCTCAGAAATGTGTTGGCTTCGGACGAAGGCTTCTCAGGCGTTGCATTTCTGCCTACAGGCGAGCCGCGCGGGCAGAAAGAAAACCGCGTTCCAGGTTTTACCAAGCAGTGATTGCGAACACGAAACAGATTTAGCGAATGAAATGTGACTATGCAAACGCATTCAGTCTGTGAAATCCGTTTGTGAATAACCACAAACGGTCGCTGCAACTTGTGGTGGAAGACAGCCTCGATCATTGTAAGGATGCGCCAGCCATCGTTGCAACATAGTATCTAACTATCAAATCAGAAAGGTTTGTGGCCGATACACACCAAAACCGGCAGAATCGCATTTCACCATGCCTCGATGGCATCCTTTATCTGGTTCTTATCGAGGGGGGCAGTTATTTCTTCGGCAAGCCAGCTGAAAGCCGGAAGACGTTCGTAACGCTCTGAGTGTTGCTGATTTGCCAATGTGACAAACGGAAACATTCTGCAGGTAATGTAAGCACTCAGTAATGTTGACGATAGGCATCTCTCGTGAATTTGATTTGTAGATCACTTGAGACTTCAAACCGCAAGAATTCTGGTCTTGTTCAATGAGCACAACAACTTCGGCCGTTCGACTTTCCTTTCGTGTTTATGTCATGCGTTTGCATGGACCCGAGCACGAGTTGACAGCGCGAATATTGATCGTTGAGACCTTGCACGGACGACCTATTTATGAAGGATCTGGGTCCTGGTTCCAATGCGAGCATTGGATGGCGGAGCTGTCAGGTTGGCTCATCCGCAGAGATGAGCTGATCGACATCCGAAAGCGAGTCGAACAGGATCGAATGGCGACGATCACGCAAATCAGAGCTTCACTTTATGAAATGGAATCCCTGGGGCTTCTTCGAGTCGATCTCTGAACAGGCAAGGCATCAGACCGCAACGGCTCACTACTGGAACTGTCGCACCAAAATGGGACGTGCGTGAACATCATGCACGTCCTTCGCGCTGCAAAATGCACCTCCGGATTCAGAACTGTACGCTGAGACTTGCAGAGGCTGACCGCCCGCGTCCTGTCACTGGCTTGATTTGGCTCATCCTCATACTTGCCTTGAAGTCGTCGAAGTTCACCCCGCCCAGAGGTAGTTCATAGTCTTTGTTGAGCAGATTATCGGCCGCGGCGCTCACTCGCAGACTCCCTCGTTGATAGCCAGTATGTATATTGAGGAGCGCATAACCGGGCGTAGGCTGTTCAAACCGATGAGTGTCAACGTTGGACTTGCGATCTACGGCCTGAACGCCCAGACCGACCGTCCATTCTTTCAACTCCTCGTCGATGGCAATGCGCAGGTTGAGCGGCATCATCTGATCGAGCGGAGTCGAACTATCAAGTCTCTCGCCATGCAGCCATCCGGCAACGCCGCTGATCTTGCCCTGCCCGAAGCCGGAGCTGTTCCAGATCACTGCGTTGCCGAAAACGTCGCCTCCGTAAATTCGGGCGTTGTGATTGGCGAAGCGCAGTTGGGCAAAGGTGCTCATTCCGTGCATCGTGGCGCCTAGTGTGTCCACATCGACGTAATCCTGCATGTGAGTCTCGAAGGGCGTGATCTTGATCTCCCACGCGTTGCGCGCCCGGTTGTGCCAGATTGCCGTGCCGCTGACAGTATTGGCGACCTCCGGCTTGAGGCCGACGCTGCCCACGTAGTAGTTGCCGTCGCCAAACCAGCCAATCATACTGCTGGCCATTCTATTGGTTGACCAAGCATAACGTTCGTAGAGGTTGGGCGCGCGGGTCTTGCGCGCGTAGCCAAACTCGAAGGTGCAGGCTGCGTTGGGCTCGTAGCGCGCCAGTGCAGTGGCATCGAGGTCCGGGTCTGTGTGGGCGCGGTTCAATGAGTTGAAAGCATCAGCATCCTTGCCGTACATATCCGAGTAGCCTTGCACCGGTCCCGCGTTGGTCCAGACCGTATCGTTGCGCAGACCGACGAGAGTAGCCCATTGCGGATTCCATTTGCTGACCAACTCGGCAAAGGTTCCAAGCCGAATGCGGCGGCCGTCGTTGATGTTGACGAAAGTGTTTGGTCCCATCATCGGCGCCGTGCCGGGAACTGCGGGCCAGCGATCGTCGAGAACAAAGCGATGCAACTCGTTGCCGAGCTGAAGGGTATGGCGTTCGGTCAGCGGCAGATCGAGCTTGACGGAGTAGCCAAAATCTCTGCCATGAGTGTTCATCGGCATATTCATAGGCATCGGGAAAGTGGATTTATCATGTCCGACGTTCATCGAGTGCCAGGTGTTCTGCCAGAACACATGAGTGTCGAGCACGCCGCGGTCGAGGTTTCTGCGGTAATGGAGGTTAAGCGATTCCGCATAGTTGCGCACCAGGTCCATCTGCGCGTTGACAAATCCCTCGTACGGAGTGTGATGCAAACTGGCCTGGATGGTGACGAGGTTGTCTGCTCCCTGCGCGGCCAAGGTCACTGTGTGGTCGGTACTCTGCGCGTAAGTGGATGTAACTTTGTGGCCGCGACCGTCGGTGTAATCGCCATTGGTAGCCCACGTCCCGGTGTAACCGATGCCGAGATTTCTGTTGGCGATCCAATCCGACAGAGAGCCGCCGTAGTCCTGACCGTTCGAGCGATAGAAGCCTGTGGAACTACCTTCTTCGTGCAGCCGTTCAGCGGCGCCGGCAAAGACGGGCTGACGGGATTCGACGGCGATCGTTCCGCCAAGACTGTCACCGCCCAGGCTGACCGGTGTAATTCCGGCCATCACAGTGACCTCGACTGCGTGAAACGGGGCGATATAGGAGAGCGGCGGATTCATGTGGTTGGGGCAGGCGGAAGAAACCGTCATGCCGTCGACAACAAGTTTGGCGCGTTCATCCCCCAGCCCATGAAGAAACGGAATGCTGGCAAGCTGGCCGTTTCCGTGCAGGCTGACGCCGGGCGTGTTTGCAGCCAGTTCGGCCGCATTGCGGCTGCGTTCCAGGTCGTCTGAGCCGACCTTGTGCAGAGTTGCAGCAGCAGGCACGATTGCAGAATCACTTACTTCGACATTGGCTTGCACCGGGGCAATTCTCAGCGTCACATTGGCGGTCGTCTCAGTGCCGTGTGCAACAACAAGATGCGTAACGACGGCGTCTGCAAAGCCGCTTGCAGTGACGGTTACCTGATAGCGTCCTTCCGGAAGCTCGCTGACGAGAAAGCGTCCTTGTGAGTCTGTTTTCACGAATCGATTAGTGCTGTGTGCCAGGCTCTTCACTTCGATGTTTGCACCAGGAACGACTGCGCCGGATGGGTCCTTCAGAACACCGGCGATGCGGCCGGTCGCGGCCGAGCTGGTAACAACGTCAGGACTTTGTTGGGCATGGATCGTGTTTGTCTGCCAGCATAGGCAGACAGCTGGCAGCAACGCCAGCAATAGCTTGCATTTCATGGATTCTCCTCTTGCCTAAACAACAAGAAACAGCGGGGACAAGCTTAACCTGTCCCATTCGCCAAACATCTCAGGCAGTCAGGCGAGAGGAGGGCCGCGCTTTGGATGGCTGCGGAAAGGAGAGATGCAGTAGAGCGCCTCAGTCTGCGGCGCTATCGAGAGATGGCGAACGACGCCCGCGGAGAACAGATCCCCAGATTCGGGCTTGAAGATTTGAAAATATTCAGCACACGTCCCAACCGGACAGTACGGGCACTTTTCCGAGACTGACGTGATGCCTTTTTCCTGGCCGCTGCGCCGCTCCATCATGCAGTGATGCTTGCCGTTTCTGCGGCAGCAGGCCGGAACATATGCGTCAGCGCCCGATGCAAAGAGCGGCGCAATCAGCGTGCAACTGAATAACATCATCAGCGAAAGTGCGATTACGCGGCGCATTGTCAAAAGATATTCTACTTGTGAATGGCCGTTCAACGAATACATCAAAAGATTGGGAATTGAAGTATTTGTTCATTACAAAGAGCCCATGAAGGTGGTTTGACTCGTTGAAAGTACAAATAGCAGCCAACATCATTTCTATCCGGCTAACGGCGACTTTCGTTGTTTGTGAGGAATGCCTATCGAACTGCCAGGACTTGCGCGGCGCATCTAAGGACGAGACGCCCTTCCGTATTTTCTGACTTCTCATATCACTCGCCTTATGCGGAGCGTGATTGCTCATCTCAGTCTTGATTGTGTCGCGTTCCTCAGCGTCGATGTTGGCCCATGTCTCATCCAGTATTTCCGTGCTAGCCATCTTTGCAATACAGAATCTTTCATTTTGTCTAACAGCCGGCGAATGGAGCGCTTCGTCAATCTGAATAAGTAATGAGTCATCAAAAGATGGATTGATGATTCAACCTTTCGGTGGACGACGGTCTTGTTTTGGAAGAATAGACTTCTGCTGAGAGGGTGATCGAAGTGGAAGATAGGCGCAAACAGAGTGGACGACGAGCCTTTTTGAAGGCGGGCGGATTCGTTGCGGCAAGCGGAGCGCTGGGGTCGCTGGGAGCGCTGGTGATTGGTGCAGACACCGGGGGCAGTCAGCGGAAACGCTCACGCTGGATCAAGACCGTGGACCGGCCCACCCTGGGTGAGACGACCGCCGATTACAAACGCTTTTCGGGCAAGGACATTTTTTCGATCTACATGCCGTTGAAGACTCAGCGCGACGGCGCTGGTTCTTTCGAAGCGGAGCAAGCCTCCAAAGCCAAGCGTTTGGCCGAGTGGATAAGCGAAGGGAAACCCGGATTCAGTCTGCCCGATCAGCAGTTGAGCGTGGGCGCCTGGACTGTAATGCACAGCGCCAGACCCGGAACGGGCCTGCTGTCATGGACGCGTCCCCCCGTGCGCACGCCAGCGGAGCCAGCCGCCCAGCGCTATAAAGCTTCGCCAGAGGACATGGCGAATACCGTGAAGGCAGCGGCGCGACTCTACGGCGCCCGGCTTGTCGGCATCGCGCCGATGAATGAGAGCTATGTCAACCAGCAAGTGCCGCGGGAAGATGAGAAGCAGAAAGATATAGATATCGTCTTTGAAGATGTCGATGTGCCCGCGGTAACCGACACAAAGTTCGTAATTCCCCGGAAGATGAAGTGGGTGGTTGCCATTGCCATCCCCATGGACCTTGAACTTCTGTCTCGCGCGCCTACGGCATTGGGCGATGCGGCGTCGGCGCTTGGCTATAGTCACTCGGCTTTTGTGGTGTCCTCGCTGGCCGTGTTTATCCGAGGCCTCGGCTATGAGGCCATACCGTGCGTGAACGATACGGCGCAGAGCATACCGTTCGCGGTTGATGCGGGCGTTGGCGAATTAAGCCGCCTCAACAAGCTGGTCACGCCTGAGTTCGGCCCCGCGGTTCGCTTGTGCAAGGTGTTTACCGATCTGCCCATGGCGTACGACAAGCCCATCAATTTCGGTCTGGTCGAATTCTGCAAGACTTGCAAGAAGTGCGCTGAGGCGTGCCCTTCGCGCGCCTTGTCGTTTGACGGCGAACCGAGTTTTCAAACCAAGGGCCCGTGGAATAATCCCGGACACAAAGCCTGGTATGAGGACTCTTACAAGTGTTTTCAGTACTGGCAGAAGTCAGGGTCGGCTTGCGGCGTGTGTCTTGTCAGTTGTCCCTACACGAAAGGCAATCAGGCTTGGATTCACGAAGGTGCGAAAGCCGCAGTTTCGGTTGCGCCGGCCACGGACGGCGTCTTCCGCATTATGGACAATGCCCTCGGCTATGGGAAACAGCGCGACCCCGAACAATGGTGGAAGAATAATTCGTCGTCCGGGAGAAGAGGATGACCATGACGAACGGGACCGATGTTTTCACCATCACGATTCGCAAGCGCCCGTGGTGGTTTTGGGCTGTGGCCGGATTATGGTTGTTGCTGGAACTCTTGTTGCTGCAAACTGCCTGGGCCAGCGTGGACGAAGGCGAGATCCGTGCGGCTACGATCAGTGGGATTGCCTTTGTCGTGATGGCAGCCGCGGGCGTCTTCGGCTGGTTGCGCCGCGGGCGATCTCAAAAGTTCGGCGATTCGAGCGGGCAACTCAAGGACGCTGCCACTTCGGTTGAAGATCAGGAACAGGACTAACTCCGACGGCTTGATCGGCTCTCTCCGCTGCTGGTCACATGCACGGCCGCCTGCTCCTGAAGCGGACAGGCGTACTCGCACGCTCCGCAGCCCACGCAGCGGCTTGTGTCCACATGCGGCTGCTTCAGCGTCCGCGAATTGCCCTCCGCGTCCACTATTTTGGCGTCCGCGACGTAAATTGCTTTGGGCGCCACCGGGCACCACTCCATGCACACAGCGCAATCGGTGGCCTTGGCCCACGGCAGGCAGAGGCTATGGTCATAAACTGCCGTCCCCAACCGCACCGGCGTGAACGAATCACCGTTCTCCGCCACCCAGCCTTTTTGCCGTAGCGTCAGTTTTCGGATCGCACCCGTGGGACAGACCTTAGTACACAGCACGCAACCCGGCTCGCAGTAGCCGATCTTCGGCGTCAAGACCGGGGTCCACAAACCCTCCAGCCCAGCCTCGTCGAACGTGGGCTGCAGCGCATGGTTCGGGCACACCCTCATGCACTCGCCGCAGCGGATGCACCGCGAGAGAAAATCAGCTTCGTCCAGTGCTCCGGGCGGCCGGATCAGTCGCTCACTGCGACTCTTGCCGAGCGCAGCTTGGGCGCGCAGGATGGGCACGACCGCCAGCCCGGTCACAACCGCGGCGAGCGCCTTCCGACGGGTCAGACTCGTTCCCGCAATCCCCGACTCTTTGCCAAAGAAGCTAAACTTGAGGCTTCCATGCGGGCATGATTCTACGCAGTTCAGGCAAAGGTGGCACTCCGCCTTGTGCCACGGCGCGCCGCCTATCGGATCGTCGCCGCCCTGACAGCTGATCAGGCAGCGGCTGCACTGGCTGCAGCTAGCCGCATCCTTGCGTAGCCCTATAATCGACCACCGCGCAGCCATGCCCAGCAGAGCGCCCAGAGGACACAGCGCCCGGCACCAGAATCGCGTTATCCGCAGATTCATCGCGAGCAACGCCAAAAAGGATACGCCAAGCACTACGCCCAGCCAGTAATGAGGCAGATAGACCATGTAGAATTTCTTACTGGCCGCGGCAGGGAGAATAGACAAACCCGTAGAGCGCACAAACAGGCTGAACGGATCGATCCAGCCCACGATGCTGCTTCCCCAGAGCGCCGCCATGAGCCCGGCAATCAGCAGACAATACTTTGTCGCTTGCCACTTCTTATAGCGATTGGACGCAATCAATGTTTTGCGTTGCCTAGACTCGGAACGGATGCCACCAAGAAACTGATTCAAGCTGCCCATGGGGCAGATCCAGCCGCAGAAAAAACGTCCCAGAAAGAGGGTCGGAATCAGGATGATCAACGACCAGGCCATCCCGCGATAAAGAGCGTGCCCTGCCAGCGCATTGACCAGGGCAGCCAGCGGATCCAGCTTGAAAAAGATATTGACCGGGGACTTCTGCTGGCTGTCGGCGCCAGAGAAGTAGAACAACTTTGTGCGCACAAGAAAGCCCACAAATAAGATAAAGAATACGATTTGCGATATACGGCGAAGTTTCGTCGCCAAGGGTAAGCCCTCCAAATTCCATAACTACTTCGACGGCTTCAGCAAGGTGACGGAAAATACACTTCTGAAACTCGGAGCGAACTCAAGTCTCTGACCGCTTGAAGTTGTACTAACGATGTATGCCCCAGAGCCGGGATCCCCACGGACAGGTTTTTGTACGTGGGGATCCCGATTCTGGAACCTGGAAAAGCACAAGCCCAAGGTACGACATGATGTGGTCAAAGACCAGAATGTGCCGGTGTTGGAATATGGCAACGCCATGCGGCTTCTTGCTAGAACTTGAAGCGCATAGCAAATTGAAACGCTCGTGGGCCTCCCGATCCGAAAACACCGCCGGCCGTGCTCACAGGCTTTCCAAAACTCGACGAGAGGCTGGAATTGCCGCTGTCTGGCGACAACGTGTTGGCGAAACCGGAATAGTTGAGATTGGTAGTGCCAAGAATGTTGGTAACGTTGAAGATATTGAATGCTTCGCCCAGAGTTTCCAGATGGATACGTTCCCCTACCGCGAAATCGCGGCTGAGACGGAAGTCCATCGCGTTGAAGCTATCGTTAAAGCGGGCCGAGTCATTCACATAGGGAAGCGTAACATACTCGCTTGTGCTTGATTCGTAAACGCCGCCGGCCGCATTGGTCGTTTTGATGAACGCATTCAATTGCCGCGCATTGCGAAACTCGCGGCCTCCCGCATTGCGCTGCATGGTTGGCACCCGCTCGCTGCCGTCTGGCAAAAGAATGTCCATGGGAACGCCTGAAGCAATCGTCCAGGTTCCAGCAAAACCTATTTTGTAGGGCAGGTTCGCGTCTCCGGAGAGAACCAAGCGGTGGCGCTGATCGTTCGTCGCCGGTCCATACTCGCGGCGCAGATTGGTCGGATCGATAGGTGAATACTCGAAGGGAATCTGGTCGTCGTTGGCGTAGTTGAAAGCCTTGGCGAGCGTGTAAGCAGAATAGAATTCGCCATGAGAACCGAACCGCCGCCGCGCTGTAACCCACAAGCCATCGTACTTTGTATTTACGGCGGATTCGACATCGATTACCTCGTCCGGACCTCCCGTGACGGGGTTGTAGACCGATCCAGCAGGGTCGCCAATGATGAAGCGCGTGCCGAGGTTATGAACACCATCCACCGTGACAACCAGGTTTTGCCCGATCTGTTTCTGGATGCCAAGATTGAACTGCTGAACCATCGGATTGCGCAGGTGATTGTCGATAATGTCGATTCCCGTGGATCCTGCACCAGTAAACAGAAACCCGCTGAATGGACTGATGAGAAGCTGTGGCGCTCCAGCTACGAATGTTCCGTCCGAATTCAAATAGATGGGAGCACCACTCGAATTCGTGACAGCGTTCCCGGCTGTAACATTCAGCGCCAGGGCGCGTCCATCCATGCCTTTTTCCAGAGACATGACTTCAAGCGTAATGCGGTCGTAATAGATGCCGTAACCGCCATGCACACTCGCCGTCTCGGTAGGAGAGTAATTGAATCCCGCGCGGGGGCCATAGTTCTTGTAATCGCGATGACGGCTTCCTTGATAGAACGAATCTACGAGTGGGTTGCGATTCCCATACCAGCTCAGGTTGTTGAGATTGCTATCTAACTCCCAGCGCAGCCCCAGGTTCAGCGTAAGCTGCTTTGCGGCTTTCCAGTCGTCCTGGATGAAGAGTGCAGAGTGGTAGTTGTCGTCGTTAGGAAGCACGAGAGGGGTAGTAGGCTTCGAACTGCGCAACGCAACGGCAAACAATAGATCGTTGTCGTCAACCTTGCCATCTCCATTCCTGTCGAAATCCGGGAAGTCCTCGACTGCCTGGATGTTGCCCTGCTCGAATACGCCCAGGTAGAAGTCCGCATCGATGCGCTGCAACTCCCAGCCAATACTGAATGCGTGGTTGAATTTGTTCCATGAAAGCGTGTCGTCGAACTGAAGGCGGAATTGCCGTGTCTGTTGCGGATCGGAATATGTAGAACCATCATCAAGGTCGGGATAGGTGATTTGCGGCGTATTCGCAATGGGATTGGTGATATTGACGAAATTGTTATCAGCGAAACTGAGGCGGTTGATCAGTGTGGGCCGGAAGATATGCACCCAATCAGCCATCAGACCTTGCAGATGGTTAGTCGCCGTTTGCCGATAACTCGCGCTTCCCAGCGCACGGTCCAGTTTGCTCTGGCTGAGATCGTCTTCCAACTGAAGAGACTCACGAAAGCCCACGCGATCCCGCTGAGTCACTTGCCAGTCGAGCCGCTCCGTGCTGAGAAAATCATGAAGCGGAGCCGTGGCAAAGGTTCTCCCAATGGTTTGCGTTGTTGTGTTGCGCACTCCCACCAGGTCTGCGCCCAATTGCTGGCGGTCCTCTACCGCGACAAACCACCAGGCCTTGTCCTGCTTGAATGGACCTCCGATATCGCCGGCGTATTGCTGGCGATGAAAGGCAGGCGTGGCGTGAATCGACGGATCATAGGTCGCCGGCAGGCCCTGAAGGCTCTTATCCCTCTCGTATATTCCGACCTCGCCATGAATCGTGTTCGATCCTTGCCGAGTGACTACATTTGTAACCGACGACCCCGACCTGCCTACCGCGGCAGAGAAGCGATTGGTCGCAATCTGAAATTCCCGCACTGCATCCTCAGGGATATTCACAAGAGAGCCGCCAACCGCATCATCATTGTTGTCCGCGCCATCGATAGACACATTGCTGCCGCGCCCTGCCTGGCCTGCTGACGAAATCACGACCGTATTCACTTTCGTCGGATCGAAATTGGGAGCCGGAGTATTTCCCGGCACCAGCAGTGACAGCTCAAGATAGTTCCTCCCATTCAATGGCAAATTGGCGATTTGTTGCTCGCCAATCACTCCGCCATCCACTGAGCTCACGGTATCCACATCAGGGAGCGACCCTGATGAGACTGTGACTTCTGCCTGTGTTCGCGCGACGGTCAGCTTAATGGGGACCTTCAGCGACTGACCCACCGCCAAATCGACTATCTGCTTGAAATTTGAGAAGCCCGAGACGCCATGGACTGACAGCACATACTGACCTGCCGCCAGATTCGTGAACGAGAAGCTGCCGTCCTTCTCTGTTGTGAACTTGCGCACGGTGCCCTGATCTGAATTCGTCAGGGTTACTGTAGCAAAACTAATTGTGAGCCCATCGGGATCCGCCACTGTTCCACCAAGGGAAGCCGCTGCCAGTTGCTGTGAGTATGCATGAATTGTCGAGAAGAGTGTCAGGATGAAGCAGGCTATAAAGACCGGGAGAATCCACCGGGTTGCGTGCAACGCATAATTGTTCATCAAAGTCCTCGAAAGGTGTCGCGGCCCAATATTCGACGAACCGTAGCTTCGAGTAATAAACCGTGTGAACCATTTCGTCGCCCTTCATTCGGTGGAGAAAGAACTCCATCATGAGAAGGATGCAGTTATCACTTCAACAGTGTTTAACTTGCGATGGAGTGTCGGTGTTTTACATCGCCTTATGATGGCTTTGGAGAGAACCACGCCTGTCGAATCGGAGATTTCGCTTCATTTGTGTGCTACACAACTACAGCGCATCGATTATCATCAAATGCTATAAGGTTCCAAAAAATAAATGCGATAGCATTTGGATACCTGAATTCCAGCGCTCGCTGAGGACTCAGATTCTTACCTGCCACCGCGGCAGATGGGAAAAAGGCATAATAAAGCGAAGCGTAATGATTTCGACGAATCCCCGGCCGGCCGCGAACAGACCTTTGGTTCGTTTGTGAATCCATCGAGAGACGTTTCTGAGCAGTCTCCATGATTCCATAGGCAGCGTCCTTGCTCGCTCGGCATTGTGTTCTGCACCGTACCAACGCACGTTAACAGTTTGGTAATCAACTTTAGTTCAACATGCCATGGTAATCCCACCGCCTTACGGCGGTCAGCTTTAGCGCGCTCGTAAAATGTGGGGAGGCGGAGATGAACGCACAGACTCGAATCATCCGTTAGTTGCAGCAGGGATGACATCCGCCTTTGCTTTGCCACGCCTTATGAAAAACAGCCCCGGCGCAAGAGACTACCAGCCCCTTGTTTGCAGCAGTTCCGACTCTTCGAGGCCGGCGGCGGCCAAGCCCTTCATGGTGCCGGTCACCTTTTCGGAGACTTCGGCGAGAATCTTGGCGTCGTTGAAATGGGTGGTGGCGATGACGATGGCCTTGGCGCGTGAAATGGCCTCTTCGCGCTCCTTGGGATCGTTCTCTACATCGAGCGGAGTGGCGCGTTCCTTCATGAAAATTCCAGACCCGACAAAGACGGCTTCGGCGCCGAGCTGCATCATCAGAGCGGCGTCGGCCGGGGTGGCGATGCCGCCGGCGGAGAAGTTCGGGACGGGCAGCTTGCCGGTCTGGGCGACCATGCGGACCAACTCGTAGGGCGCCTGATGTTCTTTGGCTGCGGCGTAGAGTTCCTGCTCGCTGAGCACCGTCAACTGGCGCATTTCGCGGATAATCTGGCGCATGTGGCGGACGGCGTGGACCACGTCGCCGGTGCCGGCCTCGCCCTTGGTGCGAATCATGGCCGCGCCCTCGGCGATGCGCCGGAGAGCCTCGCCCAGATTGCGCGCGCCGCAGACGAAGGGCGTTGTGAAGGCGTGCTTGTCGATGTGATGGGCCTCGTCGGCGGGGGTCAGGACTTCGCTCTCGTCGATGAAGTCAACGCCGATCTCCTGGAGGATTTGCGCTTCGGCGAAGTGGCCGATGCGGGCCTTGGCCATCACCGGGATGGAAACGGCTTCCATGATCTCCTTGATGAGCTTGGGGCTGGCCATGCGGGCCACGCCGCCCTCGGCGCGAATCATGGCCGGCACGCGCTCCAGAGCCATGACCGAGGTGGCGCCGGCTTCCTCGGCGATGCGCGCCTGCTCGACGTTCATCACATCCATGATGACGCCGCCTTTGAGCATTTCCGCTAACCCCACCTTCAGGCGCAGGCTGATCTTCGCATTGCTGTGTATTTCATCTGTTTCACACATCGTCTACAACCTCGATTGGATACGACCTTCACTGATTGGGCTTACAAAAAAACCAAGCTGGCATTAAATACCTGTGTTGTTGCGATTACTGCTATCAGCTTCTAGCTGTTTATGCGCTGTAACGAAAGTCGATGCTGGCACAATCGACTTTCGCAAACTGACAGCTAGAAGCTGGAAGCTGGCAATTTAGAAGCCGTACGAGACGCCAAAGGCCACGCGAGCGCGAATGTTCAGGTTGACCTTGCCGGCAGCCGTGGGACCGCTAAAGTTATCGGAGATAACCTCGTTCAGAAGCGGGTTGTCGATGTAGCCACCCGCGTGCAGAACGCCGGCGTCGACATTCAGCTTGCGCTTGGCCAGCGGCACAATGCGGACGGCGTAAACCTCGGAGGTGGGAATATCGAAGAGCGTTGCCGCCTTGGAGGAGCCCAGGGTATTCGTGGGCGTGGCCAGGGAGATGTGCTGGGGTTGCTCGGCGATTTCGAAGGCCGGAATGATGGTGCTCTTGGCGGGTCCTTTGACTACAAAGGCCGCGGAGCCGAAAGCCTTGCCCTCGAATCCGGGAGAGTTGCCGCCCAGTCCCCACAGCGAGCCGTTGGTGCCGCGAAGGCCGACGCTCGCCAGAATCGGAAGATTCTTGATCTGCGTGATGAGTTTGGTGGCTACGAGGTAGATGTCACCGTTGGCGGTCTTCTGATTGTCTTGAATGGGAGTGATGCCATCGCCTTTGAGCAGATTCGTCGCGAGATTGTTGATGTTCGCGCCGATGTTGTCGCCGGTGCGGAAGATTCCGCCCACGGAGATCGCAGGAATCCACTTCTGCTTCTTGAAGCCGTCGGGAATGAGGTTCGCCTTGGCATGCACGATGTCGATGCCGGAGTCCCACAGCGGAGTTAGTGCCGGTGCAAGCGCGGCCTGGCTGCCGCCGTCCTCGTTGTGAGTTTCGTGGGTGTAGCCGAACTCGTAGCGACCGCCAAAGCCTTCGGTGACGGAGACGGTGCTGAAGTCGCCAACGATCGGGCCGGCGGCCAGAAAGTGATAGGCGACGGAGGGCTGGCCCAGGCCTTTGGCGGGAGAGGCGGAAACCGAAGCCAGCGGCGTGACGAAGACGCCCGTGGGGCCTTCATAGCCCAGGCTCTGCGCCTGCGCGGAGTGGGTTGCAAATGAAAATGCGAAAAGCATCGTGAACGCTGCCCAACGGCTCTTGCGTACTGACGAGTAAAACGACGACAAGTTTTGCATGAGAATCATTCTCCTTCGTAGGTGTGTGATGAAGCAGACCATGCGACGGACGATTCCGTTTCAGCCGAGATCAAATATGCCTGCGCAGCTCCTCCTGAGCGGGAGGCGCATGTGGCTCAATTGGCCGGAACATCAAACAATGGGAATCTTCAGTCGCAGAGAAGCGGCGCTGCTAAAGACAACAGCAACAGCAGGCGAGATGCCGGGCGGCATGGAACGACTGAATCATAGGGTTGAGCATAGCAATCGATTTCCAGAAAGTCAATTGTCCTTGCCTGCGTGAATCTTTGTTTAAGTGCCAAATACGCATGGAAAAGTATCCTCTTCTCTCCCGATTTGCTGACCTGTTCTATTGGATAGAAATGGCGCGATGGATTGCCTGATCCAGATCGGCGATCAGATCGTCTTCGTCTTCGATTCCCACCGAAATGCGCACCAGATCGGCCGGTAAATTGCGCGCCAACTGCAATTCGGGGGGAAGGCTGGCGTGGGACATCGTTCCCGGAAGACTGATGGATGAGTTAATGCTGCCAAAGCTGACTGTGATGTGGAAAAACCTTGCGCACTCGGCAATGGCTTTCGATACCTCGACTGAATCCGTGGTAAAGCTCAGCACCGAACCCGGTCCGCGGGCCTGAGAGCGTTGCAGTTCATAGTCGCCGCTCTCACTGAGTCCCGGATAATATACCTGCTTGATCCCTTGATGGCTGGCAAGAAAACGCGCGATGGATTGCGCGGTCCGCTGCTGGCAATCGAGCCTGAGCTTCAGTGTTTCTATGCCGCGCAACAGCAGAAATGAATCGAACGGACCGAGCGCGCTGCCTTCGGCATTCTGCACAAAGCAGATCTGCTCGGCCAGCGCTTCGTCCTTCACGACAATCGCTCCCGCGGTCACATCATGGTGGCCACACAGAAACTTGGTTGCCGAGTGCAACACGATATCCGCCCCCAGATCGAGAGGGTTCTGCAGATAGGGAGACATCGCGCTGTTATCCACGCATAGCAACGCCTCGTGCGCGCGAGCAATGGCAGCCATTTTGCGCAGATCAATCACACGCATCAGAGGATTGGTGGGCGACTCTACAAAGATGAGCCTGGTCTGCGGAGTAATCCGGCTCTCGAACTGTTCTGAAGAGCGGGCATCTGCGTAATGAGCGATGATGCCGTTGCGGTCGATTACCTTGGAGAAGAGGCGGCAGGTACCTCCATACAAATCGCTATCGGCGAGAATTTCGTCTCCGCAGCGCAACAGTTTTGTCACTGTGGCGATGGCAGCCATGCCGCTGGAAAAGCAGAAGCCGCGCGTTCCGTTTTCCAGCGCGGCCAGATGTTTTTCGAGAACTGTGCGCGTGGGGTTGCCGCTGCGCGAATAATCGTATTCTCCGAAAGAGTCCGTGTGCTCCTGCTCAAAGGTCGCGGTCTGGTAGATCGGAGTGGAGATGGGACGGAAGCGGTCTCCCGGAGCGGGATCGAAACAGACAAGACGGCTAGCGAATTTCATGCGCGACCTCTTCCGAGCCGCGGCCTGAGGCTGCTGCCGCAAAGGCCTGCTCCAGATCGGCGATGATGTCCTCGGGAGCCTCAAGCCCAACCGACAGGCGAATGAGACTATCGGTAATACCCAGTCGACATCGGAGTTCGGGGTCAACATCCGCATGGGTAGTTGAAGATGGATGGGTGATAAGCGTCTCCAGGCAGCCCAGGCTTTCAGCGCGCGAACAGAGCTTTACGTTGTTCAATGCGCGAATGGTCGCCTCCTTTCCAGCTTTCAGTTCAAAAGAAATGATTGCGCCGGGAGCGCGCTGCTGCTTCTCGGCCAAGGCCTTCTGAGGAAAGGAGTCGAGCCCTGGGTAGTAAACATATTTGACGGCGGGGTGCTTCTCAAGCCATCGAGCGATGAGCGAAGCGCCCTCGCAGTGCAGCCTGAGACGAGCCGGCAGAGTCTTGATCCCTTGCAGTGTAAGCCAGGCCTCAAATGGAGCTTGTGTCGTTCCGAGAGTCTTGCGGATCAAGCGAATGCGCTCCAGCAGTTTCTCATCGCGCGTGGCGATCGATCCGCCGACGGTCGCATTGTGACCGTCAATGTACTTGGTCGTCGAAAGAATGGAAATATCCGCGCCGAGTTCGAGCGGCCGCTGCAGGATCGGAGTCAGGAATGTGTTATCGACGGCGAGCAGAACCGAATGCTGCCTTGTAATCCGGGAGATTGCCTCAATGTCGGTCAGCTTCAACGTCGGATTGCCAGGCGTCTCAATGAGAACGATGCGGGTCGCAAGCGTGATTGCGGCTTCGACATTGGCGGCGTTGGAGGTATCGACAAACGATGCAGTGATCCCCAGATTGCCGAGCACTTCGCGAAACAGGCGCATGGTGCCGCCATAAACCACATCCGAGATTACGGCATGGTCGCCCACTTTCAGCACAGAGAGCAGAAGCGTGGTAATGGCCGCCATGCCGGTGCGGAAACAGATGGCTGGCGGCGTTTGCTCCAATGCGCCGATTGCCTTTTCCAGTGCGTCTACTGTCGGATTGGATACCCGCGAGTAGCTGAACCCTTTATCAACTCCTACCGCATCGTGAACAAATGTGCTGGTCTGATAGAGCGGAAAAAGAATTGAACTGGCGTGACCGTCCAGCGATCGTCCGCCATGAATTGCGACAGTAGAATCCTGCAGGCCGTACGTGCTCAATGCAATCTCCTTTTTGGCTGGTCGATAAGCATCCAGAAACAGCGAGGCCGCCCGGGAAACCCAGGCGGCCGCCAGAAAGGAAATTGAGCCGATGAACTCAGACTTCCGAAGCTGGCCTGCAACCGCCTGGGGTACGCATGGCCATTGGCATTCGAAATGTTGAGTTCAGCGTCACTTGATAAGTCCTGCGGTACTTAGATTTGAGAATGGAGCGCCGGGCGGGAATTGAACCCGCGCGTACAGGTTTTGCAGACCTGCGCGTTAACCACTTCGCCACCGGCGCCTTTGCAAACGTTGAGAGTGCAAGCAAAGACTGAAAATCATAAACCGACCCTGAAAATCAAAAACCCACCGCGCCTGCTGGCGGGTGGGTCGTCAAGATTCGAGATTCGTTTTTAGGAATCTAGCCTGACGTACACGCCCGCATGGCGCCGCCCATACAGCAGCACATACACATCGCGGGAGTGAAGAAATTGGACATTGAATCCTCAAAATGCAAGCCGCTCATGGTTCAGCAACTCGCGAATTATTTGTAGCCTAATGCCAAAGCCGGGGAATGTCAACAGCGAAATGAAAATCCCAAACACGGTAGTGTCCTGACAATGTAGCGAATCTCCGGAAGAATGAATATTTGATTTCAACGCTTGATTTGTATTTGCAGTTGGTATATTTTGAAAATCAGTATCGACATGCATATCCGCCTCCAACGCGCAATGCTTTGTGACCAGCCGCGAATGTGCTGTTCTATTTTCTTCTATTGTTGTCGATAACCCCTTTTTCAGCTTGATGGCGCTTGAGCGATAGGATCGTCAGATTCTATTCTCCATCCTGCTCATCCTTCAGCATCAAGTCCAATCGCACGTTACACATCTTACGGGCATACGGGATCATGTGAATCTCGCCTGTAGCCTCAATCGCCATACGCAGTGCGTATTCGTGAACGAAGCGCGCAATGAAACAACAACCAAATGATCCGGGAATGTATCCCGAAAAGGAGAACACGATGGCACGCATCGCCGCAGATGTAACTGAACTCATTGGCCAAACACCTCTGGTCCGGCTGAACCATTTAGCTGCCGGCCTGGGAGCCACGGTCGTAGTTAAGCTGGAAAGTCAGAACCCGGTTTCGAGCGTGAAGGACCGTATCGGCCTGGCGTTGATCGAGTCTGCCGAAAAGGCTGGAAAAATCAAGCCAGGCGAGACGGTGCTGATTGAGCCAACCAGCGGCAACACCGGCATTGCGCTGGCTTTTGTGGCCGCGATCAAGGGATACAAGCTCATACTGACCCTCCCCGAAACCATGAGCCTGGAGCGCCGCGTGCTGCTATTGGCCTTCGGCGCAGAGATCGTACTCACACCCGGTCCCGCCGGCATGAAGGGCGCCGTGGCCAAAGCCGAAGAAATACTGGCCAAGACTCCCCATGGTTACATCCTTCAACAATTCGATAACCCCGCCAATCCGGCGATCCACTATGCCACCACCGGTCCGGAAATCTGGAACGATACAGATGGCAAGGCAGACATTCTTATCTCCGGCACCGGCACAGGCGGCACCATCACGGGCGTGGCTAGGTACATCAAGGAGCGCAAGCCCGGCTTCAAGGCCATTGCCGTAGAGCCTTCCAACAGTCCAGTGCTGAGCGGCGGCAAGCCAGGACCACACAAGATTCAGGGCATCGGCCCTGGCTTCATCCCCGGCGTGATAGATACCAAGCTGATCGACGAGGTCATCCAGATCACCAACGACGAGGCCATCGACACCGCCCGCGAACTGCCGCTAAAGGAAGGCATCTTCGTCGGCATCAGTTCGGGAGCAGCAGTGGCGGCGGCCTTGAAGGTGGCCGCGCGGCCAGAGAACGCTGGCAAGCTGATCGTTGCCATCCTTCCCGATTTCGGCGAGCGCTATCTTTCTTCGCCTCTCTTTGAGTCACTGCGTCAGCAGGCACTGGCGTTGCCAACTGAAGCTATCGAACCGGTTCCTGTTACGGCGTAATAACCAGCTCTGTGGCCGGCGCAGCATCTTTAGCTCCGCCGGCTCCAGTTTTCTCGTTCGCGCTTTGAACGCGGGCTTTGTGGAGGCTGACGCAACCTCCATCCTACTGTTTGCATCCGTCAGATTCCGATGCCGATTTCCTGAGAGGTGGGCGGGGCTTAGTTGATCTCAATCGCCAAGGTCTTTGAGACATCGGCGCTAAGTTGTGGGCTGAGTTTGGCAGAGTTGCCGGTAAAACAGTGGCCTCTTGGATAGCACGAGAGATGGAGATATAGCCGAGGCGCGAGTTGGCAGTCTTGTGAAGACTTCTTGCTCCACAGGTTTCGAGAGCACCGGGTTCGACCGTTGAGCCATCTCATTGTTCTTTAGCAGACCTGGTAGAAAGCAAAACTCCGCAGAGCAGTAGTCGCTGGGCTGTAGATGTGGGAATCGCGTACATCAGGGGTTATTGGACAAAGGGATGAAGATGCATCTTCCCTTCGCCTGAGCGACGATTGCCACTCAGTCAGCTATGTTTCTTGATCAGCCTAAGGCATCGAGCGCCTGCAGCACGTCTTCTTGCAGGTCCTTGACGTTTTCCAGACCGGCGCTGAGGCGCAGCAGGCCGTTATTGACGCCGTGCGCCTCACGCAACTCGCGGGGGATGCTGGCGTGCGTCATCGTCGCCGGGTGGCAGCAGAGCGATTCAACGCCGCCCAAGCTTTCAGCAAGCGAGAAGACGCGCAGGCTCGTCGCGAAGTGTTGCGCCGCCTCCAATCCGCCGCGTAGCTCAAAGCTGAGCATACCGCCGAAGGCGCGCATCTGTTGGCGCGCGATCGCGTGGCCGGGATGCGTCGGCAGGCCCGGATAGAGAACCTTTTTGACATGGGGATGCTCCTGCAAAAGTTCGGCCAGTATGGTGGCATTCGAGCAATGGCGCTCCATGCGCACGGCCAGCGTCTTGATGCCGCGCTGCACCAGATAGCAATCGAGCGGCCCGGGAACTGCACCTCGCGCATTCTGCAGAAAGCGCACGCGTTCAAGCAGTTCTTTGCTGCGCGCAATCACCGCACCACCGATGACGTCAGAGTGTCCGCTGAGGTATTTCGTCGTGCTGTGCGCGACGTAGTCGGCACCGAGCGACAGAGGCCTCTGCAGCCAGGGCGTGGCAAAGGTGTTGTCGACGGCCATTAGCAGGCCGCGCACGCGCGCCAATGCACTCAACGCCGCAATATCGACAACGTCGAGCAGTGGATTGGTGGGGCTTTCGACCCACAGCAGACGCGGCTTGCGCAGCGTCGCGATCGCCTGCGCGAAGGCCTCGACTGTGCCTGCTTCCGCAAAGGCTACCTCTATGCCGAGCGGACGAAAGACCTTGTCGAGCAGACGAAAGGTTCCGCCGTAGAGATCGTGCGAGGCGACGACTCCCTCGCCCGGCTGCAACGTCTCCAAAATCGACGAGCAGGCAGCCAGACCGGAGGCGAAGGCAGCGCAAGCCTCGCCGCCCTCAAGCGAAGCGAGGCAACTCTCCAGACCGTTGCGCGTGGGATTGCCACTGCGCGCGTAGTCGTAGCCCAAATGCTTGCCCGGCGCGCGCTGTGTGTAGGTTGTGCTCAGATAGAGCGGAGGTATGGTGGCGCCGGTCGAAGGATCGGCCTCTTGTCCTGCGTGTATGGCCCGGGTCTCGAATTCCATAAGACGTGTGCTACTCCTTGCTCGTAGACTTGGTCAGTTCGTAGTACTGCATAAGGTCGGCACGCGTGATCAGCCCTGTGAGGCGACCCTCGCGCTGCACCGTTACTGCCGAGTTGCCGGCCAGTAGCAGGCGGTAGATCTCTTCGATTGGCACATCAGCCGAAATCTGCGGCAGCGGCCGCGCCATCACATCTCGCAGACGGGTTGACTGCGAGGTCAGTCCACGATGCTGTGCGTGCACGATGGTGATCTCCTGTACAGCGCCTATCGCCTGCCCTTCCTCGACGACAGGCAACTGCGAGATGCCGTACTCGCGAAAGACCTCGGCGGCGCGCTGCAGGGAATCTTCGGGCAACAGATGTATTAGCTTGCCCTCGCGGTCAAGCGCCTTCAACAGATCGCCGGCCGTCGCCTTCTCCGGCTCCTTCTGCAGAAAGCCGTTCTGCACCATCCACTGATCGTCGTACATCTTGCTCAGATAGTTGCGACCGGTGTCGGGGCAAAGGGCGACGATGTAGTCATCGGGCGAGCAACGCTGCGCATATCTCAGGGCGGCGCTTAGAGCCGTGCCGCTTGAGCCGCCCAGCAGGATGCCCTCCTCACGCGCCACCTTGCGGGCTGTGAGAAAGGAGTCGGCGTCGCTGACGCGAACCCATTCGTCGATGACCTGGGCATTGAGCGTGCAGGGAACAAAGTCCTCGCCGATGCCCTCGACCTTCCATGAAGCCGGCAAGCCGCCGCTCAGAATCGAGCCTTCGATGTCGGCGCCGATGACGCGTATGCGCGGGTTGCGCTCCTTGAGGTAGAGTCCCGTGCCGCTCAGCGTGCCGCCTGTGCCGGCGGCGGCGACAAAGACGGTGACGCGTCCTTGGCTCTGCTCCCAGATCTCTGGCCCAGTGCTCTCGTAGTGGGCCAAGGGGTTGGCGAGGTTGCTGAACTGCCCGGCGCGCCACGAACTCGGAATCTCGCGCGCCAAACGATCGGCCACGCCGTTGTAGCTCTCCGGCGAATCGGGCGGCACATTGGTTGGAGTAATGACGACTTCGGCGCCGTAGGCGCGCAGCAGGCGCACCTTGTCCTGGCTCATTTTGTCCGGCAGCACAAAGATGCAACGATAGCCGCGCACGGCGCTGACCATCGCCAGTCCGAGTCCCGTGTTGCCGGCGGTCGCCTCGATAACCGTGCCGCCGGGGCGCAGCAGCCCCTCGCTTTCAGCCTGCTCGATCATACGCAGAGCCACGCGATCCTTGGCGCTGCCGCCGGGGTTAAGCGACTCCACCTTGGCGTAAATCGCCGGCGACAGATGCGCGGCAGAGCGTTGCAGGCGGACGAGCGGCGTCGCGCCAATTGCCTGCAGAACGCTGTCGTAACTGGTAGCGCGTCTTTCCAATACTGTTGCGGTTGCCATCTCATTCTCCTTTTCAGTTTTGGTGAAGCTTCAGCTCAAACGCCTTGACGGGCAGATCCCAGTGAGCGTCGAGGATCTCGAAGCGACGCTGCTCCTCGCGCTTGTAAGTCACCTGGTCGGGATAGAGTTCGCGGGCGAGTAAGGCCTCGTCGAAGTCGTCGTTGGCCGCCGCGGAGTTTTTGAAGATGATGGTGACGCGGAAGTCCCACCGGCCGTCTTCGGTCGTGTGATAGCGTGGCGTGGTTGCCGTCACTGATAGCAGGCGGCCAAGCTCGACTTCCTTTAAAAGCAGCGGCAGATGGTTCTTCTTGAACAGATCTATGAATTCTTCGGCGTGGCCCCACTTGGCCTTGTAGTAATACTCGATGACGAAGGGCTGATTGACCGTGGCAGACGGCTTATAGGTGCTCAGCTCCTTCTGCGCGGAGAGCGGCACCGCGGCGAAGGGCGCGAGAGCGACGAACAATGTCGCGGCGGTGAAAAGTTTTCTTATTTTCATTCAGTAACTCCTTTTGCCTGCGAGGATAGTTGAAATTTTGCGGGCAAAAGAAAAAGCCCGCATGAAAGCGGGCTGTTCGGTGGTAGAAAACAACGCTTGTCGCGTCTATCCGCCAATCTCCAAACACAGTCCGCGCCACAATCCGCCCGTACAAGGGGCGCAATTCTGACAACAGACGGCGATCTGGAGATTGCGAATCATCACTGCTATTGTGCGTCGTCTTTCGAGAAAAGGCAAGTCCTGCTGGCGTGGGCGCGACGCAGCGCAGCTGTTTTTCTGTGCTATTCATAGCAAGGAAGCGCTTGCCGGCATAGCATTGCTTGTCTCATGCGTGAGGCGTCGCAACATTATTCTTGACGCTCAGGTGCAAGTGCTGTATAAATCACAATCATGATGATTCGTCGCCACTCCTGTCGAAACCTCCGCCTCTGTTGTTGCAGCGGAGCGGCATGGCTGGACGTGCGGGTGATCACGGGATAGCTCTTCTAAAAACCTGGATCTGGTTGTTGAAACCCATGCGCCGGCCCTCAAAGCGTGTGGGTTTTTTCGTTTGAGCGAGCCAAGCGAAACATCTGGATCGGACAGGTATTCCGCAGAGATGCGGCGATTCGCATTTCGCAGATGCTTCTCTCTCTCGCACACTGACTGCATTCCCACACCAACGCCAGTTCCCTGACCTAAGCCACAGTCTGTCCTTGAGATCGCAAGCTCTGCATGCAGGCAGCGCGCTCTTGGTCGACCGTACAGCCTGTCTTGCACTCCGCTTTGGCCTGCAAAGAGGAGTCCGCGAGTCAAAGCATTCCAGGAGCGATGAAGAGATGAAACATCTTCGAATACTTGCAGCATTCGCCATGATCCTTATCATCAGCCTTGCGGCTGCGGCGCAATCCACCAACCAGCCTGAGGCTAAGAAGAGCACGCCGAAAAAGCATGCAGCCAAGTTCGCAGGGAAGAATGAAACCGGCGAGCAGTTGCGCGTTTTGAAACAAGCGATTGATCAGCAGCAGGCGACACAGCTGCAGTTACAGCAACAGTTGCAGCAGACGCGGTTACAACTGCAACAGACGCAACAGCAACTGTTGCAGACGCAGGATCAGTTCAAGCAGACGCAACAGACAGCGCAGCAGGCCGAGAAGAAAGCTGTGGCACTGGAGAGCGTTAGCCAGGCCGAGGTGCAGAAGGTGCAGAGCGATCTAAGCGACGTGCACGCCACGTTGAACACCACTGTCGAGACGGCGAAGCAGGCAGAGAGCAAGGCTTCCGCGCTCGAGCATCCCACGAGCATTGCCTACAAGGGACTACGCCTCACGCCGGGCGGCTTCCTCGAGCTTACGCAGTATTACCGCTCTCATGCCACTCTCTCCGATTTGGCGACGCCCTTTCAGGCGATCCCTCTGGAGGCGCAGGTCAACGGCGGCTACAATACGCATCTGAGCGAGTACGATATTTCGGCGCGCGACTCGCGTCTCTCTCTGCGCCTCGACGCCGAGGCGGGTTCCACCAAACTGGCCGGCTATTTCGAGTTTGACTTCGCCGGCGCGGCTGCCACCTCCAATCCCAACCAGACGACCAGTTACACGCCGCGTGTGCGGCAGGCGTGGGCACGCACAGCCTTCGCTAACGGTTGGTCGATCACCGGTGGACAACCGTGGAGTCTGATCACCTTGAACCGCAAGGGAACCGAAGCAGACAACTCCAGTCTGTGGATTCCCAACTCCATCGAGGCGCAGTACTCAGTCGGCTACGATTGGGGCCGTTTCGCCGAACTGCGCGCCTCCAAGACGCTGAACAAGAACCTGTCACTGGCCGTGGCCCTGACCAATCCAAGCTATCTGAACTCTGGCGCCAACACGGCCGTCTCCGGCCTGGCGGCCAACGGAAACGGCCTCTATGGGAATAGTCTGGTGAGCAGTTGCTCGTCGACAACCTCGGGCACGACGGTGACGACCACTTGCATCAACACTCCTACCTACTCCACCAATCTGGCGCCGGATGTGATCGTCAAGCTGGCCTATGACAATGCGCGTCTGGGCCACTACGAACTCAAGGCTCTGGGCCGTGCCTTCCGCGACCGCGTCGTCTCTACTGCGACTACGCCGGGTTGGAACAACACCGGTTGGGGCGACGGTATCGGCGGCGGCGCCGTCATTCCGCTGCGGCCCAAGAAGATCGACTTCATTGCCCAGGGACTCTACGGCAAGGGCATCAGCCGTTATCAAGACGGCGGCCAGTACGACTTTGTTGTGCGCGCAACCGATCATCAGTTGCAGGACATCAAGGCTTTCAGCGCGCTGAGCGGTTTTGAGACGCATCCTCTGCCAAAGGCCGAGTTCGATCTGCTCTTCGGCGACGAGTACTACTATCGCTCCACCTACCTGAATGGCTCGGCGATCGCCGGCTATGGCGCGCCGACGGCGGTCAACTCCGGCTGCTACTACGAGACGGCGCCAGCGGGGGTAAGCTCGACCTGCACGGGGAACAATCGCAATCTGTTGAACGGCAAGGCCATTGCCTACTATGACCTCTACAAGGGTGGCTTCGGTACTCTGCGCTACGGCTTGGAGGCCGACTACATCGAGCGCTCGACATGGTCCGGGGCCAACAGCCTGGCGCCCAAGGGTAACGATAAAGTCGGTTTCGCCACCGTTCGCTGGATCTTGCCGTAGGCCAGATCCAGGCAGGGTAACAACTGCCAAGATGGCGGGCTGCGAGGTTCGCGGCCGTGGCAACAATCTGTTACGCCAACGAATCCCTTTACGGCGCAAGATGATGTTATCGAAAAGTTACCGCACTCCCGGAGGTGTTTCTTGACTGTGATTAATAGCTCTGCTAGTATTTTGCTTATGTCAGCCCTCGCCATTATCGCCAGCAACCACAAAGTCTGTTGTTGTCTCTGTACCTGCGCGCATGTGGGTTCGCTGGAGTGTGTGACGTTGCTATTATAGGCAATTGATCCAGTCGATTTTCTGAGCCCACGATCTTCAGATCGTGGGCTTTCTGTTTTTACCGGAGAATATTCCTTTCAACCAGTAACGTCCACGCAGCCACAAGCCATGGCGCTGGAAGGAGACAGCAGGATGAAATCGATCAGATTATTTTTCTTTGCGCTGACAGCATTGTTCTTCAGCGTCGTTGCACAATCAGCGGACGTGAAGACAATTCGGGTCGGAATAGCGCCTGGCCCCTATGGCGATCTTGTAAAGAAGGGTATCCAGCCTGGACTGGAGAGGAGAGGATATAAGGTCGAATACGTGACCTTCCAGGACTGGGTTCAGCCCGACCTGGCGCTTAACAACAAGGAAACCGACATCAACGTCTTTCAGCACGTCCTCTATTTGCGCAAGTTTTCGGCCGATCACAATCTTCAACTTTCAGAGCTTATTAAAGTCCCCACCGCCGGTCTGGGACTCTATTCGAAGAAACTTCACGCTCTCAACCAATTGAAGAGCGGGGATGAAGTAACTCTGGCGCTCGACCCCACCAACCTTGCACGCTCTCTGCGATTCCTCGCCAAGGCCGGGCTCATCACCATCAAGAGCGAAGTCGATCCGACCAAGGCGACCCTTCACGAAGTCGCCTCCAATCCAAGGAGGCTTAAATTGGTCCCGACTGAGGCCGCACAGCTTCCCAGAACGCTCGGTAGCTCCGCCATTGCCGTTATACCTGGAAATTACGCAATTTCCTCAGGCTTGCAATTGAACCAGGCCATTGTGCTGGAGGAGTTGACCGAAGACACGAAGAATATCATCGCGATTCGCACCGAAAACCTGGATAAGCCCTGGGCCAAGGACATCGTCGCGGTCGTTAAGTCAGCGGAATTCCATAAGGCTGTCGAAGACCCGAAAAACATCTTCTTCGGCTTTCAAAGGCCCGATTGGTACAAGCAGCAGTGGCATATCAAGTAGGTCTCTGACTACCGCTTGATGTCATACCTATGTGGATGCCCCACCCTTGCGGCAAACTTGTTCTTGCTGCAAGGGTGGGAAGGCAAATCTACACAGTCAGAGATGTAGCGCATATCAACAGCGGGAGTGCGTCGGCGAGTGCTGTCGTACAGCGAGTAACGGAATGTTATCGTTCAACGATGTCAATGTACAATTCCAGACGCGCCGACGGCGTATCCATGCCGTCGTAAATGCCAATCTTCATGTTGGCCGCGGAGAGATCTTCGGCATCATGGGGAAAAGCGGGGCGGGAAAAAGCACTCTTCTGCGCACGGTCAATCGACTGGAACGCCCCTCGTCAGGACAAGTCCTGGTTGGGGGGCGCGACATCGCACGGCTCAACAAGAAAGAACTGCGCAAGGCGCGCGAGAAAATTGGGATGGTCTTCCAGCACTTCAACCTGATCAACTCCTTGACGGTTCATGACAATATCGTCTTGCCGCTGCTGGCTGCCGGCGCGGCGCCTGCCGAAATTCGCAGGCGCGTAACCGAGTTGCTGCAACTCGTGGGCTTGCCCGATAAGGAATTCGCTTCTCCAGCGCAGTTATCCGGGGGGCAGAAGCAAAGAGTAGGGATTGCGCGCGCATTGGCCAATCATCCAGATGTCATTCTGGGCGATGAACCAACATCGGCGCTGGATCTGGAAACCACTGAATCGATTCTCGATCTTCTTTATGACATCAATTCACGACTTGGCGTGACCATTCTGCTGATCACTCATGAAATTCAAGTAGTGAAAAAGATCTGCCATCGCGCGGCCGTTATGCAAGACGGCGAGATCGTGGAAGTGAACTCGACTTATGACTTGTTCGCCAATCCGCAGCATCCCCAGACACGCGAGTTCGTCGACAAGTCGATCAATATCGAACTTCCAGAGCATGTCCTTCGTCAGAACAAGGGAACGATCGTGAGGATCATTTATCAAGGAGCTCGCGCCTCGGAACCCGTCCTCGCGGACACGTTTCGTCAGCATCAAATCCGCTTCAACATCCTCCATGGCCGTATCGAGTACATCAACAACAAGCCCATCGGAGTGCTCATTGTGGCTTTGGACGGCATTTCGTCCGAGATTGAGGCGGCTTTGAACCAGCTGCGCGCGCAAGTCGCGCGCCTGGAGGTGATTTCCAATGGATAGTTTATCCTGGGCGGACTTGCTGCCTGAACTGCGCGTGGCGCTCGTCGAAACCTTCATTATGGTCGGTGCCAGCCTCGCGTTCTCGGTATTGTTCGGCTTGCCGCTGGGGTTTTTCCTGTTCCTGACGAAGAAGGGAATGTTGCTGGAGAATCGATTCTTGAATCTCACGGGCGGGCTGCTAACAAATTTTGTGCGCTCCCTGCCTTTTGTCATTCTCCTGATCCTGCTGATCCCGTTTTCCCTAATTGTTACAGGAAAAACGACTGGCCCCATCGCGGCAATAGTTCCGCTGGCAGTGGCTAGCGTGGCCTTCTACGCACGCTTGGTCGAGTCAGCGCTCAGCGAGGTTAGTTCAGGCGTCATTGAGGCGGCCAGGGCGTTCGGTTCCTCCAATGGATTGATCGTCAGGAAGGTTCTCTTCCCCGAGGCCAAAGCTGGACTCGCAAGAGGCCTGACGGTGACGACAATTAGTCTCATCGGATTTTCCGCGATGGCAGGCGTGGTGGGCGGCGGCGGAATTGGATTTCTAGCCATCAACTATGGTTATTACCGCTATGAAACCGGCGTCATGGTTATTACAGTGGTCCTGCTCATCGTGTTGGTTCAGACAATTCAAAGCCTTGGCGATGCAATCGCGCATCATCTCGATAATTCACGTTCAGGAGGCAGTTCTCGGTCTTGATCCGCACGCCAACTTGCGGGCTTCATATCGGGATGCTCTTGGCGTATATGCAGGTCATGCAGACATCTGTAGGCTTAGCCTGCATCACACGTGAAGAGACGGCGGAAGGAACTTTGCAGATGCGAAAAGTGGATGATCTTGCGTGGAACGGATCGTTCTATCCCGGAGTGGTGGTCTGGATTTCCTCGGGAGCCAGGATCCGGCAGCGCATTTCAGGCAGGAATTTCCCGCATTGTCGTTTGCCCCAATGGAAGTTTTGGAGCGCATCAAAAAACCACGCCATATTTTGGTTGAAGTAATGGAGATAATCATGCCGCAGAGTGAAAGCGAACTTTTTACAGCGTTGTCTGACGCCGTGGTCGAAATGGACGAGGACGCGTCGCGCAGCCTCTCCGAGGAGGCTGTGACGCGCGAGATCGATGCTTATACTGCGATCGAACGCGGACTGGTTAACGGCATGAGTCGTGCAGGCGATCTCTTCGAGAGCGAAGAATACTTCATCCCCGAACTCCTGCTCTGCTCCGACGCCATGTATGCCGGCCTCGACGTGCTCCGTCCGCACCTCAAGGTGAAGGATACCGCCCAGCGCAAGATCAAAATCGTCATCGGCGTTGTCGAAGGCGACACGCACGACATCGGCAAGAATCTGGTCAAGATCATGCTGGAAGCCTCGGGTTTTGCGGTTATCGATCTTGGTCGCGACATTGCGCCGCAGCGCTTTGTGGATGTGGCGCTGAGCGAAAACGCCGACGTCATTGCGCTGTCCACCCTGATGACAACGACGATGGATGCCATGGCCGAGATCATTGTCAAATTGGAGGAAGCCAAGGTGCGCGAACGCTTCAAGGTGATAGTCGGCGGCGGCCCCGTTTCGCCGGCCTTTGCCAAACGCATTCGCGCCGACGGGTATTCCAACTCGGCACCCAACGCGGTCAAACTGGTTCGTGAACTCGTGGGAGCCTTGGCCTGATGGCGCGTGATGCGATGACGCATAAGCCGCGCTTCGCCGCTTATGCCCGCGGCGAAGCCATTGACCGTCTGCCCTGCGCGCCGATTGTCGGCAACACTGCGGCGCCGGTTGCCGCTTATCTGAACGAAATCGGGGCCGGCGTCTGCGGCAGCGTGCGCAAGATCGGCTGGCCGGTTGGCGCCGTAGAAATGGAGAGTTCATGCAGAGCTTGAGTCCCAAAGATCGCCTGTTGCGCGTTCTGCGCAAGGAGCCGGTCGACCGTCCGCCAATCATCTGCACCGGCGGCATGATGAACTCGGCCATCGTAGAAATCATGCAGAGCACAGGCCACACCCTGCCCGAGGCGCACTTCGACGCGCAGCGCATGGCCGCGCTGGCGCAGGATGTGCAATCTTACACCGGCTTTGAAAATGTCGGCGTGCCATTCTGCATGACGATCGAAGCCGAGCTGTTGGGCAGTGAGATCAACCACGGCACACTGGCCTGCGAGCCGAAGATCGCGCGCGAGATATTTCCAACCGTGCAGGATGTGCGTTTTGCCGATGTCGACCTTCTCGCCCACTCCGGCCGCATGAATGTCGTTGTCGATGCAGCGCGCAGCATCTCTGTGGCTAACGGCGATCTGCCCGTTGTCGCCAGCCTGACCGGGCCAATCAGCACTGCGGCCTCCATCGTTGATCCAATGAGTTTTTACCGAGCCCTGCGCAAGGATCCGGAGGGCGCGCATCGCGTTCTCGATTACGTCACGCGATTGCTTTCGGCCTATGCTCGTCGTGTGTTGCAGAACGGAGCCACGGCGATAGCCGTCGGCGATCCTTCGGCGACAGGAGAGATCCTTGGCCCCGCGATGTTCGAGCGTTACGCCGTGCGCTACATCAACCAACTCACCGACGATGTGCACGCCCTCGGCTATTCACTCATTCTGCACATCTGCGGTGACATGAAGCGCGTCGCGCATCTGCTGCCTTTGCTGCACGTTGATGCTCTAAGCACCGACGCCATGGTCAATCTGGTAGCGCTCAAAAATGAGTTTCCGCAACTGACCACCATGGGCAATCTGAGCACTTACGCCCTTCAGTGGAACGCGCCGGAGAAGATTCATCTGGCGACGCGCAACTTGGTGGCCAGGGGCATAGACATCATCTCTCCGGCCTGCGGGCTGAGTACATCGACGACGCTACAGAACATTCGCGCCATGACCAGCGCGGTTACGGAGGAGGGCAAATGACAATGGCCAAGGTTTACTTTTTACCGCAGAAGATCGCCGTTTCTGTAGCGACGGGCTCTCGGCTGCTGGATGCCGCGCGCTTGGCTGGCATTGCCGTGGACACGCCTTGCGATGGCGCCGGCAGTTGTGGCAAATGCAAGGCGCGCATTAGCGTCGAGGGCGTTCGCGCGGTGCGCAGCGAACATCAGGATTCGCTGACGCAGGAGGATATTGACTCTGGCTGGGTGCTGGCCTGCCAAACCTCTGTGCTCGGTGATGTCGAGGTTGAGCTGGCCGCAGCCGATGACGATGGGTTGCAGATTCTCAGTGCAGGCGAAGCGCTGTCTGTGGCGATCGATCCTTGGATAGGCAAACGCTACGATGTCTCCGCCGACCGTACGCATATTCTGGCCGGAGGCGAAGAACTGTCATTTGAGGCGGGCGACACAACGCGAGAACTTTACGGCGTCGCCGTCGATATAGGCACCACAACGCTGGTCTCCAGTCTTCTCGATCTGCGTGACGGCGCGGAGCTTGGCGTTACTTCGAGTCTGAACCCGCAGGCGCTTTATGCGCAGGATGTTCTCTCACGCATCAAGATGGGATCGCAGCCGGAGGGCTTGCAGAAGCTGCACGACGGATTGATCGACGAGATTAACCGTCAGATCGCATCTCTCACCGCGCAGGCTGGTATCAATACCGAGAGCATCTACGAGGTTGTCTTCAGCGGCAACACGACGATGCTGCATCTGGCCGTCGGCGTCAACCCTGCTTCGCTTGGCAAGTTTCCCTATACGCTGGTGCTGGAGGGCGGCGGCCATGTTGCAGCGCAAGCCGTCGGGCTGAGGATTGCGCCGCAAGCTCTCGTCTATATGCCGCCGATCATCTCCGCCTACGTCGGTCCGGACATCACCTCCGGCATCCTCGCCACGCGTCTGGCTGAGCGAGACGGCATAACACTGTTTGTCGACATCGGCACCAACGGCGAGATGGCTCTGGCAGTCGATGGCAAACTCACGGCGACCTCTACTGCCGCTGGTCCTGCCTTCGAGGGCATGAACATAGCCTGCGGCATGCGTGCCAGCCGTGGCGCCGTCGAGCTCGTCTCGCTTGGCGAAGATGGCGTGCGCGTGCAGACCATAGCAGGAGCCGAGGCTGTGGGCATCTGTGGCAGTGGACTGCTCGATGTCGTCGCCGAGCTGGCCGCGAAAAGTGGCCTCGACCGCAACGGACGTTTCCAGCACAAGGCTGTTCTCACGCAGCCGTGGAGCGAGAGCTGGGAGATGCTGGATGGCAAGCCAATCTTCCGCATCGCCGGACCGGTTTATCTGACGCAGAAGGATGTGCGGCAGGTGCAACTCGCCAAGGGCGCCATTCGCGCCGGTGTCGAACTGCTTTTGAAGGCCAACAATGTTTCGGCATCGCAGGTGGATCGAGTGCTGATTGCAGGATCTTTTGGTTTTCATCTGCGCACGCTGAGCCTGGTTAATCTTGGCTTGCTGCCTCCGGAGTTCGCCGATCGAGTGGAATTCGTTGGCAACACGTCGAAGAGCGGGGCGCAGGCATTCTTGTTGAATCGCGGCGTGCGTGAGGCGATGCAAGACCTGGTAGCTGGCATAGAGGTCGTCGAGTTGGCCAACGATGCAGGTTTCGAGCGTTCGTTTGTGAAGGCTCTGCAGTTTTAGAAAGGGAATCATGCCAAAGAATTCGAAGGCGGGTTGCGCGGAATGTGACTTTTTATTATCCGCGATTGTTGTCTCTGCAAGGAAAGCTGTAGCCGCCACCGCGCGGAGTGTTTGACGGCGCAAGAGAAGCGGCAGAGGAAAAGAGGCTTTATGGCGACGCACAAGGAAATTATCGAGAAAACGATACGTCTGGAGAAGACGCCACGGCTGCCAGTGTCACTGCTCTCTGGCGGCGCGTGGGCGCTCAACCGCAGCGGGTTGACGATGGAGCAGGCATTGAGGGAAAGTCCGCAGCGATTGGCCGATATCATCGGCGCAACCAACGAGATCGTCGGCTGCGAAATCGTCTGGCCTGGTTCGGGCTATCACAATCTAGCGATACGAGGGGCCGGCGGCGAGATCAAGTTTCGCGTCAAGGGTACACCGGATGTGATGGCTCCTCTCTTCAACGACGCCGCCCGCATCGACTACTCGGCTTTGACACGCGTCAAGGATGATCCTGGCATCAAGGTTCTGGTGGAGACTGCGCGTATCCTTTCGCAATCGATTGGCGCCGAGACGGTGGTCGGCACCAGCCAATGGGCGCCCTTCACGCTCGGAGGCATGGCCTTCGGCGTGGAAAAACTGATGCGTGCTTTGCACAAGGACAAAGCCGCTGCGCACGCCGTTCTCGACTTCGCGGCTGAGCTTTGCTACGCCTATCTGGAGCCATTTATCGACGCCGGAGTCTCCATTCTCTCTCTGGCCGATCCGACATCATCCGGCGATCTGATTTCGCGAGAGCAGTTTATCGAGTTCTCGCTGCCGTATCTGAAAAAGGTGGGAGTGCGCGTCAAGGCGCGAGGCGTCTGGTTGACAGTGCATATCTGCGGCAAGACGACCAATCGCCTCGACCAGATTCCTCTGACCGGCGCCGACATCATGTCGGTTGACTACAAGGACGACCTCGCCGATGTGCGCCGCATCCTCGGTGGCCGCATCGCCTTCGCAGGCAATATGAATCCGGTCGCCGTGATGTTGAAGGAGACGCCCGCCGGCGTTGCAGCCGCCTGCCGTCAGGCCATCGCCGCAGCGGGCGCAGCGGAGGGATACATCCTGATGCCGGGCTGCGACATTCCGCCCAGCACCCCCCTCGAGAACGTCAAGGCTATGGTCGATACCGCCCACGAATTTTCATTTGAACAGGAGGAGCATCATGAGTAAGAAATCGATTCCACAGGCCGCGCCAAAGCAACGAGGAAAGGGAACGATCTGCATACAAGGGGGCTATACGCCCAAGGTAGGCGAGCCGAGAGTCCTTCCCATCTTTCAATCTACGACATACAAGTACGAGGATCTCGATCAGGTCCAGCGACTTTTCGCACTGCAGGAGACAGGCTACAAGTACACGCGCACCGGCAATCCGACGGTGGCTGCCTTCGAGCAAAAGATCACCGAACTGGAGGGCGGCGTCGCGGCCGTAGCGCTGGCCTCCGGGCAAGCCGCCAATCTGCTGGCGTTGACCAACATCGTCAACGCAGGCGATCACGTTATCGCCGCCTCGACGATCTACGGCGGCACATACACGCTGCTGCATCGCACGCTGCGACGTTACGGCATCGAAACCACCTTCATCGATCCCGAGGCGCCAGCCGCTGAACTGCGTAAGGCCTTTCGTCCGAATACCAAGGCATTGTTCGCAGAAACCATCGGTAACCCAGGGCTGGGCATTCTCGACTTCGCCAAGTTCTCCGCTCTGGCGCGGGACTTCGACGTGCCCTTCATCGTCGACAACACGCTGGCCACGCCCTTCCTCTGCAACCCCTTCCTGCTCGGCGCCAACATCATCACGCACTCCGCCACCAAGTACATCGACGGCCATGCGACGAGTCTGGGCGGCGTGGTCATCGACGGCGGCAACTACAACTGGGCCAACGGCAAGTACCCTGACCTCACCGAGCCGGACGACACCTACGCCAACACGCGTTATGTGGAAAAGTTCAAAAACGCCGCTTACGCCGCTAAGGCGCGCGCGCAATACCTGCGCGACTTCGGCGCCTGCCTGAGTCCTTTCAACGCCTTCCTCTTCAGTCTCGGACTCGAAACACTGCACCTGCGCATCGAGCGCCACAGTTCCAACGCTCTGGCACTGGCCAAATTTCTCAGCGCGCATCCGCAAGTCGAGTGGGTCATCTATCCCGGCCTCAAGGGCAATCCAAACCGCAGCCGCATTCGCAAATACTTTCTGCGCAACGCCGCCAGCGGCATCCTTACCTTCGGCGTCAAGGGCGACGCCAAGGCGGCGCGGAGTTTCGTCAAGAACCTCAAGATCGCAGCGCTGGTGGTGCACATCGGCGACGCGCGCACAGGCGTTCTGCATCCAGCCACCAGCACGCACTCGCAGCTCAACGCCAAAGAGCAGCGCAGCGCCGGCATCACGCCGGACATGATTCGCGTCTCGGTCGGCATCGAGGACATCGAAGATCTCATCGCCGACTTCGATCAGGCTCTACGTGCCGCCGCCAGCGCCAAAGGTGCCCGCGAATGAGCGCCCCCACAATCACTCAGGAATCCATTGATATCGCCGCCACCGTCTATCTGCATCTTGATAAGACAGAGCGCATCAAGCCGCAGCTTCACATTCAGCTCTCCAGCCACAGTTACATGCCGCGCGTCGACGACCTGCAAAGCGACTGGGTTTCGCACGTCGCGGCGCCGGCCTTCCGCCTTTTTCGTCAGCGGCGCGGCGGCGCGGAGATCGAGTCATTCTGCTCGATCGGAACCGGCTCGGGGCTCGATGTTCTATCGGCTATCGAGCTGCTTGACGCGACTCGTGTCGGCCTGACCGACGTACATGAAGACGTCGTCACCACAGCCAGCGACAACGTGCGCCGCAATCTGCGGCCACAACGCGGCGTCACGATCGAGGCAGGCTTCGGCGATCTTCTCTCGCCACTCGCTCCCTACGGCTCGCGCTACGACCTCATCTATGAGAATCTGCCCAACGTGCCGCTGCAGAGCGCTGCGGCCACAGCAGAAAAGCGCGTCAGCTCGGCATATGTGCCGCCGCGCAAAGAGATTCTTCCGGCGCTCGTCAAGCGGCAGATGCTCGATCTGCATTATCTTGCATTGCAGCAATCACCGGCCTTTCTGCGCCCCGGAGGCTCCGTGCTTTCCTGCCTCGGCGCGCGCGTACCTCTGCAGGTCTTTCTTTCGCTGGGCGAGTTAGCCGGTTTCTCCTCGTCGATTCTGACCTACGGCTGGAAGGTGCAGGACGACGCCTCGCTGATCCACGCCTACGCGCAACATCAGAAGGACGGGTACGGTCCCTTCCATTTCTATCGCACCGACCAACTGCAGCGCGTCTTCTCCGCTATCGATCCCGCCACATCTGGCACTGAGGCGCTGCGAATCGAGCGCGAGCTGCAACCACTCAAGCTCGATCCAGCGGCCGCGATCCGAGCCCACGAGGCGGGCGAGCGAATAGGGCATGCTGTCGCAGTGCTCGAATCGAGGCTAGCCTGAGAATGACTTCGGAAGCAGGGATTCTACATCTACTATCTGCACTGCGCCGTGGTTATGCGCACCGTGGGCTCATTCCGGACGAGGCCGGAGCGGAGGCCCTGCGCATTTCCGCGCTGCTGGGTGAACTGCCTCCTTTGTCAGGCGTCTTCACTCGCAACGAGCATCCGGCGACGCGCCATCTCTGCGATGCGCTCGCCGCCGCCGGCGGTCCAGCGGCGACGTTGCTAACATCAATCCGGACAGTTGCGCACGACCTCCCCTGGCGCTACAGTTATGAGCAACGAGAGGACGCACCGTCACTCGGTGAGAGCATCGCCTATGCGGAGATCATCGGCCCTGACGCGCCATACCGAAGCACGATTTTCTGCTTGGGGCTTACGCTGATTGCGCCTGAAAGCCTGTATCCGCTACACAGGCATCCCGCGGTAGAACTCTATTACGTGCTTTCGGGGACTGCCTTATGGAGTTTGAACAATCACGATCGCGATCTTCCGCCGGGCGAATTCGTGCTGCATCCATCGCTGGCAGCGCATGCCATGCGCACGCGTCGCGAGCCGTTGCTCGCAGCCTACACATGGAGCGGCGACGATATTCACACTCCCTCGATGTATGTAAAGTTATAATGATTGCCGCCATCTCTTCTCTTGCGGGGAGCCATTTTCTGGGCAAACAAGCATCGATGTTTTTCTTCCTGGCTAATGAGCCGTCTGACCAGCCATTTCGTGATTCACCCATCCGAGAATCAGGCGACAGTAGAGGTTCCTTAACTTCTGCTGCGTATGCTTTTTCAGCCCGCGTGAATTGGCATCGAAGAAAAAACTCTTGACCGCTGCCTCGATCTTGATTCGTTTTGGATCTGGTGCAGGTTCTGGCTTGACGCTGATCAGAGATCCAGTCGCATTCTGTTGCCACACTGGCGCGGAAGAAATGCGACATAAAGGATGTGCAGGGAGTGTTGCGACACTCGCGAACGGCCACAACGACGGATGTCTATATGCAGGAACTTCCAGAGGGTGTACGGGCGACAGTGAACTCTATTCATCAGGAACTGACGCAAAAAGGCGGCGGGAATAGGGGAGGGAACCGTCGATCCCGACGTATGGGTGGGCAAGACGTTGATCGACTGCGATGCAGCCAGACAGTGCCGCTTCGATGAATGGTTGAAGATCGTCGCATGGGACGAGAGCTAACGCAAGCTGCGCCTATTCAACCAGATTCAGAAAATCCGCTGGCCGCACCACGCGCACATTTCTCCATGGATCAAGCACCAGCAAGTCCTCATCGCTGCTGACCAGAACCTCTGCTTCAGATTCGGCGGCCAAAGCCAGAAACTTATTGTCTTTGGGGTCGCGGCAGGAAGGATCAAGAGAGAGACAATCCTCCTCTCGCACCACGAACCGGCGCACGTTGTTCTCGATTCTTTGCACAAACTTCTCACGAGCGGCGTCCGTCAGGTAACGGCGAAGCTTCGCTCTGGCCATTACTTCTTTCAACTCGTTCAAGGTTGCTTCACTGGCGCACAGGTCGCAAGAGCGCATGGCTCGGAGCAGTGCCTGATGAGGAATCGAGTCCAGTCGCAAGGCAGCCGAAACCAGCGTACTCGTATCGAATACCACGCGGTGAACGGTCATCGCGCTTCATGCACCATGCGATTGACTTCCTCGTCCGTCAACTTCGCGGCGGCGGCGGCCTGCGCAGGGGATTGGCTTCGCTTGGCATCGGCGCTCCACGCTTCCATCTCGGCTACGGCACGGCTGCGCCTGTGCCGGGAGTCCATCAGTTCTTCCATATCGCGCGGAGAGACGATAAAAGCTGCCGTACGGCCATGCCGCGTAACAGTGACGATCTCCCGCTGTGACCTGTCGATCAACTGTCCAAAGCGATTCTGTGCCTCTACGGATGTAACGGTCACCATGGCTGCCTCCAAACTAGCTACTTTAGAGAATATAGGTATTCTGGCTTGTTTTCAACCCCGAATTCGACACGGCCAAACTGCGGCTCCTCAATGCGCAAGACAGCCGTTTTGCTTTGCCCGAGTGCCGTCAGGCGTCAACTTCAACGATGTAAAGTGGTAAGGAAGTCTATCGGTGAACGCACTTCAATCGCGATGACCACGATGAACTTACGCCCCGCGCCTCATCCGCGTGTGCCCTGCTCGATTCCACCTACGTAGGTGGAATCCACCTCGACTGTGCCTTTGAGTCGCTCGCGGCCAGGACGAACCATGGCTGGCCTGTCTTGGGGGAGGTCCAGGCTCTCCGGCAGTCGTAAATTACCCGGCTCTACGTTGACGGTCTTCTTCTATGATGGTCTTCCAGCGATAAAACACTTCGTCGTTATTTTCGGGGCGGCCTGTCGTGTTGTCACGCAGTTCACGGATGTAGCGCTCTTCGAAAACAGCAAGGTCAAATGGCACGGCTTCGGCGAGTTGCAATACGTCCTGCACGTCTTTGTCGCTGTCGCGCTTGAGCTTGGTGAGGGCGACATCATATGGATCCATCACGAACAGTGGTAATTTCGTGAAGACTCCTTCGAACATGGGACGTAGCCGGGATTCGTATTCATACGGTGCACAGGCAACTCCCACCACGTCGAAGTACACTTTGTATCGCTGGTGAAGCTCTGATCCTTTCCCAGCCTGTTTCATCAGGAAGTCAACGACTCGGGGCGGTGCCACATCGAGCACGTCAATGTCGCTGGTGGCACGACTGATCCCATAGGCTTGCGTTACAGCAAACCCGCCAAAGCAAGGCAGCTTGCATGGCTCAGGCATCCGGGCATCGAGCTCCAGCAGAAAGTCCTTCCATGGTTCAGGCGGATACTTGGGCAAGATCAGTCTCCTTCAATCGGGTATCAAGATTCCAAAAACCTGCGACTCTGGATCGCGTTCTGTGTGCATGCCTGCGCATCGTTGGCGGCCAAGATGCCTGACACAGCGTATCGCATTTCACCAGTCGTGCTTCATATAAAGGTCTAACGGCCTGATACAGGCTGCGGGCTACCGGTACTTGTTGCCGGGCAAGGGCAGCCTTGGCCGCGAGCATCAGAACAAAGCCAAGCCGGTTTTGGCGATTGTGAAGCTTGGCTTGGTCGAAGAGCCACATCCAGTCCATATCAGGGTATTGCAGAGGAAGCCATGGGAGTGCTTCCACCAGGCGGGCGTCAAGATTCTCGCGATTCAAAGCGTCGAAGAGCACCTCTGCTGGATTCCTCAGTTCCCCACTTAGGTGGCTGAAGCCCTGATAGCCCAAAGCTGCCAGATTCCCGGCCAACTGTTCTTCGCTTGAGCCAAGGGAAGCATAAGGAAGATGTACCGGGGAAACGCCGAGGAGTTGAACTGCGCGAACTGCCACTGGCCCCGTCACAGAACGGGTACCATTCTCCATTGCGGCCAAGAGTGGCTGCGAGACCCGTAGCCGCTTTGCTGCAGCCATCTGAGTCAATCCCGCCTTTTGCCGTGCACGACGCAAGACTTCTCCTGTCATCTGAACCTCCGGAACCTATTATTACATAATGTGTAATAATTTTCCACAATGACGCGCTAACAGCAAGGTGTTCATTTTAATAGCGTTGATCAGGCGTAAGATTCGTCGGCGGGTTTCAGCGGAACCGGGAGTATTACCCCTCATGACGTTGATTGAGTCGTTGAAATCCTTTCGCAAGCCGCTGACAATCCCAATTGAACGATCAGGACTACAGCCCATTCGGCAGAACGCCGGGGGACTTTGATAAAGATTTAGCGAAACGAGAGGAGAAGGGGGAGGATCAATTCTGAAATCGAAGGAATCGGTGTCTATTCGGAGACTTCGCGCTGCTTCTTCTTTTGCCGCAGTTCCATGAGCAGGCGCGTGCATTCCGCGCACTTGAAAATATGCAGATCGTTGAGAGCGTCTAGCGTTACATTGCCGGGATCGTCAATCAAGCTCTTCAGGACGGCTGGATCCGGACATCCCTTGCGCTCCGGGTTGGGGTAATGAGCGAGAACGTGTTCCTGCAATTCCTCAAACAAACGTATATCGTTCTCGTCGCCAATGGGACTAAATGATTTCTCGGTCACGGTTTCCTTTCCAACTGCGCACTGCATTGCAACGATCAAGTTTCATGATTTTTACCCTCCAATTTCTGACGGATTTTGTTGAGCGCCCTCTTGCATCGAAGACGTACAGCGGCCTCCGTGGTTCCAAGAACCGCGGCAACCTCACTCCATTGAGACCGGCTATAGCGGAGCAAGAGGGCGAAACGAACGTCGGGCGGCACGCCGTGCAAGATTACCTCCAAGTCTATCGCTGAATCAAGTGGGACATGTGGATTCTGAGCAGAACCGGAGGAGACCTCCTGGCTCGACCCAACGAAGATTAGGCGGCTGTTCGCCTTACGCCGACGTTTCAATTCTTGCAAAAACGAACGATCCAGCAAGAGAGCCGCTTCCTCAGGGCTTTGCTGCGTGCCTGCCTGGAGATGGCGAACGGTCTTTTCAATGGCAACCTCCATAATCTCCGTCGCCATTGCATCATCGCCCAACTGAGAGCGGGCGACTCGCCGCGCGCGCTCCCAAATGTTTCCGACCGCGATCTGCAGGACCGGCTCTATCCATTCCTGCTCGGGGGGCAACTCGACTTTCCAGCACAGATCAGAGGGAGTAAGGTTTTGCATCTCGACCATCTTTCAGCAGGGATTTCCGCCATCCTGCACCAGATACGGAAGGAGCGGATGCCGGATAAGTCACAGATCAAAGCTCAGAAACAACAGCAGCCGAGCTCGCCGACGTTTCTCCCAAAGCAATTCCTGCAAAGCACTCCAGAGATCGAACGCCATGTACTTATTTGTTGATCCTTGTGCTTTGGCCGGACTCGCGCAGCAGGCATAAGTCTTGATCAGGGGAGCCTGCAATGCCGAATGAATATGAGTATTCAACGCACACCAAGGCGCTGCGTGAATTCTATGCGCATTATAAGACGAGATGCGCTGTTCCGAGAAAAGTAGCGCATTCGTGTTCGTTTTTTCGTTTCTCGAAAGCTTTCTTTATATAGGGCCATTTCGCATCTCCATTCCCAGAGGTGCCCTTTGACAACTGTGTTCAATCAGAAGGCCGTCACAGCGTGGAGTGATGAGGCCAGAGCAATCGCCGCGCAAGCCCGCGTGCTGTCGGGCGAAAAACTCGATCAACTCGTTCGGCGCCTGCAACGGCACAGCGGTCGTTCGAGAGAAGCCTGCTGGCGGTTTGTTCTGCAAACAGGGCTGAAGATTCGCGACGAGCACCGGCGCTGGACCGAGGCCGAAATCGAGACTGCGCGCGAGCACCTCGCCACGCGCACTGTCGAAGAGACCGCAAAGATGCTGGGACGTAGCGTGAAGTCCGTCCGCTGTGCTCTTCACCGGAATGACTTGAAAGTTCGGGAGATTCGCTGCGATTGGATGTCCATCGAATCGCTGGCGCGAATTCTGCATGTGCGCAAGACAGAGATCCAGTCCTGGATTGATAAAGGGTGGTTAGAAGCAACGGTCCGGACCTCTGGCAAACGGTCGAGCTACGTCATCACGCCAGATGCCTTCCGTGCGCTCTATACGCACCACCTCAGCGAACTCATTGCGCAGAAGAGAATCCCCAGCATGGCGCTGTTTGAGGCATTCTACAACTACTGCTTTGTGCCCAAACACACCCTTGGGACACAACTGCTAACGGTCCGCCAGGACAAACGGGAGCGGGAGGCCTATGCAGCGAGCCAAGCAGAAGACGACGAACTTTTAGAAGAAGTCGGCATGGATTGAAGAGCGTCTGATGGAGATGCAGGGCAGGCGGGCATCGCAGGGTTGAACCGGCGTGAATCAGGATGATCATTCACCATACTTTGGCGGATGATCCGAATCCTTTGCGCAGGGATCGATCCCGTTCGAGCCGATCCCTTTTCGCCGTTGGATCGGATTTCCCTGTATCCTCTGGGGTGATGTAGGTCTTCGACCCGCCTAACGCCCATCGGGCGCTGGCGGCGTTCCTTTGGGATTTGCTCTCTTCCGCAACAGAAGAGGGAGCGGTGGATCGGGCAGAGTTAGTTCCGGCGGAGTCTCATGGTGTTCTCCTGATGGGCTTGGGTGCAGTGGTGGAATGGGGATTGGCAGGAGAGGGGATCGACAGCTTCAGCAGCCGGAAAGCTCTGAGAAGCCCTTTTTCTCAGAGGCTAGATCCCCAGCCCGGCGGCGGCGTTGCGGGTAAACATCTCGCCGATGCGGATGTATCGGGCGAGCATTTCGGCCGACTTGTGGCCGGTCTGGCGCATGATGTCGCGCTCGCTGACTCCGTTCATCGCTGCCTGGGTGACGCATCCGGCCCGCTTCAAGATCCAGCCGACGCAGTCCTTGTGGAGGCCGCGGCGGGAGGGCTTGCCAACCCGAGTGACCCCGCGAAAGACAGCTCCGGAGGTGACGCCCGACATGGCGAGCCAGCTTTGCAGGGCGCGCACCGGGCAGGTTGCCTCCTCTTTCCCAAAGGGAATGCCGACCTTGCGGCCGGCGGCCTCCTGGTCGGTCTTCGAGCGGCAGAGATCGATGACCAGACCGTCTTTCGTGAACGAAAGGTGGGCGCAATCGATCGCGGCCAGCTTCGAGCGGCGGAAGGCGCCAGCGAAGCCGACAAGCACCAGCGCCCGGTCGCGGAGACCTGAGAGGGTCTCCGGGCAGCCGGCGACGATCCGGCGAATGTCGCCGGTCAGAAGCGGGGCCTTACCCTCTTGGGCGGTGCCGATCGTGCGGCGGATGCCCTTGAGGGTTTCGCTCACGACGAAGTGATGGCTTGACGAGGGCGACTCTTCAAATCCTGCCGACTGGTGGGCCTTGGTGATCGAGGTCAGCCGGCGGGTAAGGGTGGCCGAGCGAAGGGAGCCCGCGCGGTCGGCGATATAGAGGGCGACGGTTGTGGGGGGTCGCCGGCAGGTGAAGAAGGTTGTGCTCCTCGCAGAACCGGGTAAAGTCCTCGAAGTCGGTCCGGTAGGCGCGTAGGGTGGCGGGAGATTTGGCGGCGTGAATGTAGGATCGCGTCTTTTCGATCAGGTCTTCGAGATCGGGGGAGCGCGCGGCCAATGAAAGCGTTGGCGTCTGCATGGGGAGAGATCCAGATGAATGAAGGGAATGAGAAATGTGGAGGATTTTGCTGTCGTCAGACCTGCGGAGAGGCAATAAGGCTGTCGCGCCCCAGATCGAGAGGAGTCAACGGACAACGCGGGATCTACTCAAGGCTAGAAGGGAGACAACTGGGGAGGAATCGATCGGGTGAATCCGTTAGTTAGCTATGCGCCGTTGTTGCGAGCAATCCAAACAAACCTCTGCTTTTGCACGGCAGAGGTAGTGGCCTGAGTTTGCCCATTTTCCTCGGAGTAGGGTGTTCAACAGGGTGCTGAAAATGGTATGACGATCACCAGGAACCCTTGCCAATTTCCGTAGGCAAACGTCTCCAAAAGTGACTCAATCCTGCGTCCTGCACGTCTACCGCACACCGAAATGCGTCCGTTCTAATGAAACAGGGCGCTATGCCTGCGCGGCATCTGCAGATAGCTAATCAACCTACCATGCGGGCGGCACACCATTACGGGCGGCATTAGCCAGAGTGGCAAATCATTCCGCCACCAGTGAAGATGGGAATGACAGAACCCTTGCGATTTGAGTAGTTTGTCTGTAGAGCGTTCTCCAGCGTATAATTCTGCTTCTCTATCCTTGTCTACGTCGGACCATGGCTCCGCAATTTGCTGGCGGGACCGAACTGGGCGTTCCGCGCGTAATACTGGCATGCACGGCACGGGTTTAGGCAGGAAGCGCTTCATAGAGCGGAGAACCATGGCGTTCAAACTCCCAGAAAAACGAGCGGTTTGTCCTGAAGATCCTGAATCACTGTTTCGTGATCTTCGCAAGAAAACAGTGCCGGGACTGCTTTCGCATCAGGCGGACCTCCTGCGCAGCTATCTCGCCATTCACACGCAACACCCCGACATCGCTCTTCAGCTCCCTACCGGCAGTGGTAAAACGCTTGTGGGTCTCCTTATTGCAGAATGGCGTCGTCGCAAGTACGGGGAACGTGTCGTGTATCTCTGTCCCACACGTCAGCTTGTCAACCAGGTCGCGCAGCAGGCCAGCGGCAAATACGGCATCGATGTGCATGCCTTTACGGGCAAGCGGGCAAATTATGACCCAAAAGCATCCTCAGACTGGCTGGCCGCCGAAGCGATCGCGGTGACGACTTACAGTAGCCTATTTAATACCAATCCGTTCTTCGACGAACCCAATCTCATCATCCTCGATGATGCCCATTCGGCCGAAAACTACATTTCAGCCTTCTGGTCGCTGCTTATCGAACGGTCAAATCATCCTTCGGCATTCTCCGCTTTGGCTGGAGTGGTCACGCCGTTGCTGCCGCCGTCTGACCGCTCCAGGATGGCGACTGATTCTCCCGATGCTACAGATCAACAATGGGTTGAGAAGATCCCGACGCCGGTGTTCCAGGGCATCGTACCTGAAATCATTTCTCTTCTCGACGAGCACACTCAGAACTCAAATCTCCGCTATTCGTGGAGTCTGTTGCGCGACTCCTTACACGCATGCCATTTGTATATTTCTCGGCGAGCGATTCTTATCCGACCTTTGATTCCGCCTTCCGATACCCATGCGCCCTTTGCCTACGCCAAACAACGCCTTTACATGTCGGCAACCCTTGGGGCAGGTGGCGATCTTGAGCGAGTGACCGGAAGGCAGCCGATCCACAAAATTTCCGTGCCTGCAGGATGGGACAAGCAAGGCATCGGCAGACGTTTCTTCCTATTTCCCAAAAGGTCGCTTGGCGATATTGAGACGGAACAGTTTGCCATGGATGCCATCAAACTGGCAGGCCGCGCTCTCTATCTTGTGCCTGACGATCGTTCAGCGGAGAAGGTGAAGACGGCTATCACTAAAGCTCTTAGCTGTGCAGTATTCGATGCAACTCAGATCGAGTCATCAAAGACACCGTTTGTTCAGAGCACTGCGGCTGTAGCTGTTGTCGCGAACCGCTACGATGGAATAGACCTCATAGATGACGATTGCCGACTGTTACTGTCTGACGGCCTTCCGGGCGGGGCGAACCTGCAGGAGCGCTTTTTTGTGCTTCGGGTTACTGCGCAACTTCTTCTGGACGATCGCATCCTGACGCGGCTTGTTCAAGGGTTCGGCCGATGCACACGTTCGCCAAACGACTATGCCGCGGTTATCGTTTTAGGGGAGAATCTGAACGGCTATTTGTTCAAGAAAGAGCGGCGGGAATTCTTTCATCCTGAAATCCAGGCCGAACTGGAGTTTGGTCTGGAGCAATCAAAATCCGCTTCTGCCAGTGAAATGCTGCAAGACCTGCAACACTTTCTCACACAGAACGCGGACTGGGATGAAGCCGAGAAGGCTATCATCGCACTTCGAGGCGCTCTGACCCAGCATACGCTCGCCGCAACACAGGAACTCGCAAACGCTGTTGCCAATGCATTGGTCGTGTCTTCTGGAAGGAAGGCTAGGACCTCCTGCCATAAACGGCCAGAAATGCGGAGTTCCAGTTCGCGACAAGTGATCGGAACCTGGGGAGCATCCGTAATCTCAACAGAATCCTGGCTGTTCTTCTGCATCCGAAGCGTGAACTCCTTGCCCTCGATCTTCTTCAACCCTCGCGACATGAGGAAGTAGAGCACCATGTTCTTTGTGGAAGCTCTGATTAAGCCAGCGTTTTTGCGCGCAGAAAGCGATCACGGCGTTTCTCCGGCAGGATTTCTCTCCGTGGCCGAAAAAGACGCTGAATAGTT
>Ga0326727_10002466_pt1 | contig 62947 bp, 40 predicted proteins | sample MB2enrmetagenome_FD_207643 | JGI IMG/M metagenome (GOLD analysis project Ga0326727, IMG submission 207643) | Lab enriched peat soil microbial communities from McLean, Ithaca, NY, United States - MB29MY | ecosystem: Environmental > Terrestrial > Soil > Wetlands > Peat | place: USA: New York...
CACGGAACCACCACGGCAACAGGATTGGCGCCGTTCGCCAGGCCAACCGCGCGAACAGCGGCCGGTCGCCCGATCCGTTTGGCGAGCTTTCCATAGGAAGTGGTCGTGCCGCAGGGAATCTCGCGCAGCGCACGCCACACTTCCTTCTGGAATGGTGTGCCGACGGTTTCTACCGGAATGTCATCAATTGCGCTCAGTTCGCCGCCGAAGTAGCCGGCGATTGCGTCTGACAGGCCGTGCGGGTTCCGCGCTGTCTCGAGTGTGAATCCATGCTCGCCATAATGAAGGCGCAGTTGCCGGCGGATAACCGCCTCGTCTTCGGTGAAGAGCGCGGCGCGCAGATTCCCATCCCGATCGGCGCTGATCATCATCGTGCCGATGGGCGTGGTTATGCGGTCTAGGACCAGCTGCAAAACTTCAGCCATAGTTGTTCCCGCCAGCCCTTGATCGCGCAGCATCGTTCCAGATTCTCTCACGAGGGAAAGGAGTATTCGAGGACGTGGTGAATTGGCTCGCTCAATTTCATGACATCGTGACGAAAGGCGTCAACCGCAGCGGTGGGAATTCGTCTTAGTGTCTAGAGGCCTGTTAACAGGCCCTAAGCACGACTGAGAACGACAGCGAGAGCTAGTGGAGCACGGAGTCTGTATCGCCTTCCGGTTCTTGTTCTGGCAGGATTCCTCTTTCTGACATTGTTGGTTTTGTGCCCCCCTCCGCGGCGCGTCGAGGCCCGCCCGGACAGCGACGCACACGACCCTGACGCCGTTTGTGCGGCCTGTCATCGCGACATCTTTGAGAGCTTCCGCAAAACGCCGATGGCAAATGCAAGCGGAGACGCGGCCGACGGATTCATTCTTGGCGATTTCGTGCACGGCGCTTCAGGCGTGCATTACCGCGTGTTTGAGGAATCCGGGCGCGTCTGGCTCAGCTACTTACGCGACAGCGCATCTCCCGACACAGCACTGAAGGGACGCGAGGAGCTGCGTTATTTCATCGGCTCGGGAAAACGCGGCCGCACTTATCTCTTCGAGAAGCACGGCTACTGGTTCGAGGCGCCGATCAACTGGTACGGCAAAAAGCAGATCTGGGATATGGCCCCGAATTACCAGTCGGTGCGCGAGATGCCGCTGACCCTGCCTGTCGATCCCGGCTGTCTGCATTGTCACGCATCCAATGTGGCGCGCTCCCTGCCTGAAGCGCGCAACCTGTATGGGGGTGCGCCGTTTGCTCATGGCGGAATCACCTGCACCAACTGCCACAGCGACGCGAGCGCTCATATCGCATCGGCCGGCAAAGTCCATATGATGAACATCGACGCTCTCGAACCGGTGCGGCGCGATTCCGTTTGCCTGAACTGCCACCTCGAGGGCCAGGCTGCCGTCATCCGCAATGGCAGGGAGATGGCCGACTTCAAACCGGGCGAAAACCTCTTCGACTTCGCGCTCTACTTCGTCTACAAGAGCGAGAATGGATCGGGCGGCCGCGCCACCAGCCAGTGGGAAGCCCTGCTGCGCAGCGAATGCAGGAAGAAATCCGGCGATCGCCTCACCTGCACCACGTGCCATGATCCGCACGTATCGCCCGCTCCGGAAGATAGGGTCGCGTTCTATCGGCAGAAATGCCTCGCCTGTCACAACACATCGGGCTTTGCCGCGAACCACCATCAGGAAAACCCCGATTGCACCGCCTGCCATATGGCGCGTCCACCCTCGAACGACATCGCGCACGAGCAGGTGACCGACCACTGGATCAAGAAGCGCATCAGCAATGAACGGCTGCCGCTGGCGACAAGCGGAGACCTTGAGCCGGTCGGCGGTATGGTCGCTGACGATCGCGATCTCGGCCTCGCCTACGCGCAGATGGCGGCGCGCGGCAACCAGGCTGCCGGCGAGCGCGCCATGACGCTGCTCAGGCGTGCAGAGCTTTCCGCGAAAGGCGCCAAGAGCGATCACGAACTGCACGCTCAGCTCGGATTCCTCGAACAGATGAATGGCCGGCACGCCGCCGCGACCGAGGAGTATGAGATGGCCCTCGAGGCCGATCCCTACAGTTCGCTGGCCGCCGGGGACCTGGCGCTGTTGAAGGCCGGGGAGCATCAGTATGCGGAAGCAGCGCGGCTCTGGCGGGCCGTCTTCGATCACGACCCAGCGCAACTGGGGGCTGGGATGAACCTGGCCATCGTGCAATGCGGCCTGGGGGACCAGGCATCGGCCCTGGCCACGCTGGACCGCCTGCTGGAGTTCTCGCCCGACGACGCAAAAGCCAGGGTTCTCGCCCGTGAAATTCGCTCCGGCAGTCACAAATGCGGGGTCCGCTGATGGACATTCGCGGGGGCATCCGGACGGTCAACAGTATCAAACGGCAGGTGCATCCAACCAGCGCGTAATGTTATGCCTAAATGACTTTCGCTGAGGGGAACTTCTCGGATTGCCGGCCGGGCCTGCGCACGGATCGCATCGAAACTGGAGAGGCGGTTCACTACGGGATGCGGACAGATATGCTCCTCTGAGAGAAGAATTCGCAGGCGATAAGCTCCTTCAGAATCAACCCCTTGGATGAGGTAAACCACATTCTGACGGTTGATGCCCGCACCAGCCTTTCTGCGGAGAAGAGCATTCCGATCGCCTGCATCGAGATTTGTCGATCCTGTGCTGAAATGTAATGTCAAATAATCGAATTGTCTCGGTATTTGTCTATAGGCAAATAATCAAAACCGCCTTCAGGATGAAGAATCGACAATGCGGCAACCGCTGCCTCTTTCGCAGAGACCTTCTCAGTAAATCGCTTTATATACTACATTTAATCGGATAAGCGGGATGCGGGGCTTCAGGCCGCGCCAGCGTCTCTGTCGGCCGTAAACCTTTTCCCGCATTGTCATGTCGATTTGCTCGAAGTCCGCACCGTTCTCGCTCTTTTCTTATTTGACAGAGGGGTCATGTTTTCAGTATGGTTTCGATTTGCTCCGGAGTCTCTATTTTTATCGCTCTCTATTTGTGTCGGGAGTAGCGACGCCGGGAATTGGACGATCCTGCCATCGCGGCGGGTTAGCCCTGTAAGCCGAACTGGCCGAAGTTGGGATGCCAGCCGGAAGAACCACCATAAGTCAACAGATCAGAACAACGGCATTCTTTTTCAGGAGACCGCATGAACAGATTTCTACGCACAGCACTCGTGCTGGCAGCTTTTGCCTGCGCGAGTTCACTCCTCATTGTGACGGCCAGTGCACAATCGGTTTACGGATCGATCTTCGGCACTGTTTCCGACAAGAGCGGGGCTGTCATACCGAACGCCACGGTTACCGTGACGGACGAAGCTAAAGGCACCGTGGTTACCGTTACATCGAACGGTTCCGGCGACTATAGCGTCCCGCACCTTATCCCCGACGTATACGATCTGAAAGTTGTAATCAAGGGATTCAAGCCATTCGAGACCAAGGGCATCACTGTGCTGGCCGATACGGCGCCGCGCATCGATCCCACACTGGAAGTGGGCTCCGACACCGGCACGACTGTTGAGGTCAACGCTGAAGCCGTACCCGAACTGAAGACGGACAAGGCTGACGTTGCCACCATCTTCGACCAGCAGCAGGTTTCCAGCCTTCCGGTTGGCGACCAGAACTTCACCAACCTTCAACTGCTGCTTCCGGGCGCACAGCTCCTCGGCTGGTCTCACGCCGCCGATGAAAACCCGCAGGGATCACGTCAGATCCAGGTTGATGGCCAGGCCTTCGGTGGCACGGCATTCGAGCTGGACGGCACCGACAACCAGGATCCGATCCTTGGAATCATCGTCATCAATCCCGCAATGGATGCGGTGACGGAAACCAAGATCACTACGCAGAATTACGATGCCGAGCTGGGCAAAGCTGTTTCGGCCGTTGTGACGGCGCAGACGCGCTCAGGCACGAACCAGTTCCACGGCAGCGCGTACGACTTCCGCACCGGCAACGCCAACCTGGCTCGTGAACCGTTCAGCCAGCCGGCAGTCCACAACGCAATTCCTCCAGGCTTGAAGAACCGCTTCGGCGGATCCGTCGGCGGACCGGTTCGGAAGGACAAGGCGTTCTTCTTCTTCAACTACGAAGGACAGCGCCAGAAGGTGGGTACCTCGGCAACTGACTCGGTGCCAACTGCGCACCTCGTGTCGACCTGCCTTGGAACTACGACTTCTACTACCGGCATCGCGGGTTGCGACTTCAGCGAGTACGCCGCCATTCTTGCCGCGGGCGGTCAACTGATCTATGACAATACAGCAGATCAATCGGCAGCCACAATTACGGCGTTCCAGAACAACGTCGTTCCAACTTCTCTGCTTTCGCCTGCGGCGTTGAACGTGCTGAAGTACATGCAACCCTACGCGCCAAACAACACTGGCGGCCCATTCAGCCCGAGCAACACCCAGTGGATCGGCAATAACTTCTCCGAAGGCGGCACGGGCCTTTTCAACAGTAACTCCTGGGTGACCCGCGAAGACTACACCATCAATGACAAGACGCACATCTTCTTCCGCGGTTCACGATTCTGGGACACTCTGTCGGGCAAGGTCATGTTCGGCGCTATGGGTGGTCCGGGATTCGGCATCAATGGATACGGCGGCAATTCCAACGGGGCCAACGACAGCTTCGCTCTGGGCGCGGATATTGCTATCAGCCCGAAGCTACTGACCGACTTCCGTTTGGGCTACTACCGCTACAACGTCATCGACGCCAAGTATGACCAGGGGACCACTTTCGGTACAACGCTGGGTATTCCTGGCGTGAACACCTCCAACTCCTTCACCTCCGGCTCGCCTGGTTTCGAAATCAACGGCAATCAAACGTCGTACCTCGGCGCTGGTCTCGGCATCAATCGATGCAACTGCCCGTTGACCGAACGTGAAGATCAGGGCCAGGTAGTCAACAACTGGACCATGATCCAGGGCAACCAGACGTTCAAGATTGGCGTTGACCTGCGCCTGGGGCGGAATCTCCGCGTCCCGTCCGATACAGACCGCACCGGCCAGTTCAACTTCAACAATGGGCCAACGGGAACCCCTGGTGGCAGCCTCGGCGACGCCTGGGCCACGTTCGTTCTGGGTGAGAGCAACTACTACGGTCGCTACGTTTCCACCTCGACAAACGCCAAGGAGCGCCAGAAGAGGACCTTCTTCTACGGACAGGACACATGGCGCGTGACCAAGAACCTGACCCTGAATCTCGGCCTTCGCTGGGAACTCTACTGGCCGGAGACGGTCAACGGACCGGGCAACGGCTCGCTCATGAACCTGACCGACGGCTACATGCACGTTGCCGAAATCGGTTCAATCCAGTCCGACATGGGCTGGACGATCGAAATGAAGAAGGGCTTCGATCCTCGCATTGGCCTCATGTATCAGTTGGATGACAAGACGGTCATTCGCGCCGGATACGGACGCAGCTTTGATACCGGTGTCTTCGGCTCGATCTTCGGTCACGTCGTGACACAGAACCTGCCGGTACTTGCAAGCCAGACGTTCAACTCTTCGGGTAACACGGGTAGCCTGCCCTTCACGCTTGACCAGGGCCCACCGGCATACGTTTTCCCGACAGTTCCGTCAAACGGCCTGCTGCCGGCGCAAGGTTATGCCGTCAGCCCGAAGGCTCGCCCCAATCCGCTTCACTTCCCGACTATCGATGCCTGGAACCTGAGCGTACAGCGGGCCATTACGCCGACCCTTTCGCTCACAGTAGCTTTTGTGGGCAACAAGGGAACGCACACGCTGGGTGACGGTGACGGCAATAACACCAACCCGAACGAATCTGCTCTGTTCCTGCCGGCTCAATACAGCGTGACTGGTCAGCCTCTGCACTGGGATCCGAACGGTCTGACCGGAACATTGCCGGCTGGCTACAGTGGCGGAGTTGCAGATGGCCGGTTCCTCCAACGCTACTACGGTGGCAGTCTGCCTGCATGCCGCGATTCCGCCTACGCTACACCCACAACGCCCAACATCGTTCCGGGCATGTGCGGGTGGAACAACGGCATCAGCTACTATGGCGACGACCAGAACACCGAGTTCGACGCCCTGCAGATCAGCCTGGCAAAGACCTTCGCGAAGGGTCTTGCGCTCAATGCCAATTACCAGTGGGCGGCCGCTTTCGACGATAATACCGGGTACTGGTCCTGGAGCCACTCAATTCCTCACATGCGTGACAGCAATGTCCGCCAGCAGTCGATTGTCAGCTACGGAAGCTACGATCTGCCGTTTGGCAAGGGCAAACAGTACGCGCCAAACGCCAACAAGCTCACCGACGAACTCATCGGTGGCTATCAGTTGAGCTATGTGCTGACTTGGCAGAGCGGACTGCCTTTCGGTGTCGGCTACGATCAGTTCAATCCATACACCGGTCCTGGCACGGCCCCGGCAGGCTGGAACGTCGAAGACTGCAACCACAGCACAGGCGGCACAGCAGCACCGTGCCGGCCCAATGCAGTTGGTCACATGAAGACCAGCCTTTCCAGCTTCCACCCGAACTCGTCAGGCACTGGAAACAGGAACTTCTTCAACGCGCAGCCAAGGACGGGTGGCATCTTCTCGTGGCCGGGACTCGACAATATCGGCAACGCGAACAACAACACGTACTTCGGTCCGTCGTTCTTTAACACCGACATGGCGATCACCAAGGCCTTCGCCATTCGTGAGAACGTCGCCGCCAAGTTCCGCATGGATGCATTCAACGCGTTTAACCACATCAATGCGGGTAACCCGAACAACACTGACGTCTTCGGTAGTTTAGGTACTGCGACCGGGGCTCCGTTGAACAACATCGGCGGCGAGGCTCCTGGACCAGGGCCACGCCAGCTTGAATTCTCTTTCCGCGTGCAGTTCTAACGCGCGAGGAGCCACAAATCCACCCCCACCGACGAAGACCTGTCGGTGGGGACCCCAGAACAAACCTCGAGGGGAGCTTCGGCTCCCCTCTTTCCTTGGCCTCACCGGAGTGCCTGCGCCGGCCAACGAGCAATAAGCGCAGAGTTACACTGAATACCACCCCACCGACGAAGATCCGTCGCTGGGACCCCCGGATTCACCAGGAAAACCATGCTTCGCGTCTTGGCCATTGCAGTTCTTCTACCCGCTTCGCACGCCGCAATTACGGGGTATCTCCAGCAGGGCGCGGCCTCTTCAACGTCCGACTCGGCGTCCGTCGTCACCTTTGCGACTGCACAGGAACTTGCAGCCAGGGGCCACGTTGATGCCGCGCTGGCGCAACTGAATCAACTGGCCGCGCAAAGCCCGGAACCGGCCGGCGTCGAGCGCTTGCGCGGCATCATTTTTTATCAGAGGGAGCAGTTCCCGCAGTCCATCGATGCCTTCACCAAGGCAGCCGAGCAGGACCCGAACGATCACGAATCGATCGAGATGCACGGCGTGAGCCTGTTCCGCCAGGGCCACATTCAGGAAGCAATCCCACTTCTCGAGAAGGCGCGCACCGGCGTCCAGGCGGCGAACGTCGATCCCGATTACGTTCTTGCCCTTTGTTATGCCGACGTGCAGCGATACGACGACGCGCGGCACGCCTTCGCAGCGCAGTATGGTTTTGCACCAGATTCGGCGGAGGCATATCTTCTTGCGGGACGGCAGTTCCTGCGCCGCGAGTTGCGCGACGAAGCCGGTGTTGAGGCCGCAAAAGCGCTCACCATCAATCCTTCGCTGCCCCTGGCGCATGAGCTGCTGGGCGAGGTGGCGCTGGCACGAGCCGACACGGCGGGCGCCATTCGCGAGTTCGAAGCCGAGCGCAAAATCAACCCGCTGGACCCTGACCTCTACGATCGCCTCGGCGATGCCTACCTTCGCAATGGGCAGTACACCGAGGCGCAGCGGGCGCTGAACCGGGCCGTGCTGCTTGAGCCCCAGGCCACCGGTCCCTATATTCTTCTCGGCGAGACCTTCCTCAAGTTGAAGCAGCCGATCCAGGCCCTGCACTATCTCGATCACGCAGTCAGAATGGACCCCTCCAACTACATCACGCATAACCTTCTCGGGCAGGCATACAAGGCAACAGGACAACTCTCCGAGGCGAATCGCGAATTCAAACTGGTGGTCGAGATTCAGCATCGCAACGATCCCAAGCCCGCGGGGAAGTAGATGATGTGCGGCATCTCGCTTCGAATCCAACTTGCTTCTTGTGCTCTGCTCGCTATTGCGGTCGCCGCTGCGGCTCAAACCGCAAAAAAGAGCGCTCCCGATGCCATCAAGCGCGCAGACACGGCGTTCCGCGCCGGATACGCGGCGCGTGAGGCCGGCAATCTCGAGCTCGCGCGCAGCAAGTTCGCCGAAGTGGTCCGACTGCAACCCAAAATCGCGGAAGGGCACGAAGCCCTCGGAGCAGTTCTGGTCGAGTTAGGCAAGCCACTCGATGGCGCCCACGAGTTCGAAGCGGCGGCAAAGATCAAGCCCGGCGACGAAAACATCGAATCGAACCTCGCTCTCGCCTATCACCAGGCAGGTGACGACGCAAAAGCGATTCCGCACTTCGCAGCCGCCATCAGCCTCGCCGATCAGCCCGGGCATCCTGCCGTCGAGGCTTCGTTCTACGATGCCTATGGCCATGCATTGGCCGCGACAGGCAAGCCCGACCAGGCCGCCCTGCAGTTCGTCGCCGAGGAGGCGATCACCGGCCCCACCTCGGCGCTCGAAGACGCGATCGGCACGCTCGATGCGCAGCAAGGCAACTGGCAAGATGCGCAGCGCCGCTTCGAGCACGCCGTCTCGCTCGACAGCGCAAACGTACGCGCGCGCATCCACCTGGGCGTTCTCTACCGGGCGCAGCGAGACTTTGTAGACGCGCTGAACACGCTCTCCGCAGCGACCGAGCTCTCGCCGCCCAACGCCGAATTACTGCTGGAATTCGGGCGCACCCTGGCCGCAGCCGGCAAAGATGAGGAAGCCGTGCAGCAGTACGCGGCCGCAATGAAGGTAGATCCATCCCTTCCGCAAGTTCAACTGGAAATGGGCATGGCTCTGCAGCGGCTCGGGCGCCAGCAGGAGGCGATTCCGTGGTTCCAGCAGGCCGTTGAGCGTGAACCGCGCAATGCCTCCGCGCTCACCAACCTTGCGCTGGCTCTCACTCTCACAGGCAAGGGCAAAGATGCCCTCGACTACTTCAAGCGCTCCCTTGCTGAGAACGCGAAGGATTCGGTGGTCTATAAGGATCTCGGCGTCTGCCACATTCAGCTTTCCGCCTTCGACGAAGCGATTGACGACTTCAAGAGAGCTCTCTCCCTCGACCCCGACGATCCCCAGCTCCACTACGACCTGGGCCTCGCCTACAAGTTCAAAGACCGGCCCGAAGATGCAATCGCTGAATTGAGCAAAGCCGGGCAGATGGACCCGAATTTGCAGGACCCGCCCTACACCCTCGGTATCCTTTACATGCAGCTCGGCCGTCTCGATGACGCCGTCGTCGAGCTGAAAAAAGCAGTGGCTCTGCGCCCGGAGAACGGAGATGCGTGGGCCATCCTCGGCAGCACGCTCAAGCAGGATTCGCGCCTGCCCGAAGCTGCCGAAGCCTTGAAGAAGGCGATTCCGCTGCTGCCCGGCCAGCCCGGTCCGCGCGTGACGCTCGCGGGAGTTCTTGCAGAACAGGCGGGCAACCGGAGCACCGAGGCCGATGCCGCAGATGCCGCCGGCGACCACGCCAAGGCCGAGCAGTTGCGAACCGAGATGAAGGAACTCCGCAGCCAGGCTGCCGACTACCGCAAGGAAGGCGCCGCACTCGCACGCAGCGCCGTCAACCGCCAGCGCGCCAACTTCGCACTCAACGCGGGCAATCAGTTGATGCTGCGCGGCCAGATCGCCGACGCCATTGCGCGCTACCAGGAATCCGTCGCCGCCGATCCCACCTTCGCCGAAGCGCACGCCCAACTCGCCATCGCCTACGAACGCCTGGGCCGCACCGATGAAGCAGGCGCCGAACGCGCCAAGGCGGCAGACCTCGGCAAGGCGCAGTAGAATGTTTTTCGCAATTCTTTCGCATTCCGGGGGCCGCTATGCGCCAGGCTGTATCGCCGTCCTGCACCGCCATCATGCGCAGATTCCTGCCTGCGCTCTTCCGGGCCCTGCCTGCCCTGCTGATCTTTCTCGCCATCCCCGTGCTCCATGCGCAGCAGCGCTGGACTGAAGCGCAGGCCAACGACTGGTACGCCAAACAGCCCTGGCCCGTTGGCGCCGACTTTCTGCCATCAACGGCAATCAACGAACTGGAGATGTGGCAGGCCGCCACCTTCGATCCGCCGACCATCGATCGCGAGCTAGGCTGGGCCGAATCCATCGGCATGAACACCATGCGCGTCTTCCTCCACAACCTGCTGTGGGAGCAGGACCCGAAGGGTTTCCAGCAGCGCATTGACGCGTTCCTCGCCATCGCCTCTCGCCATCACATCAGGCCGGTGTTCGTGCTGTTTGATTCCTGCTGGGATCCGCGCCCCAAACTCGGCCCGCAGCATCCACCAATCCCCGGCGTACACAACTCCGGCTGGGTGCAGGCTCCCGGCGCCGAAATCCTCGCCGATCCCTCACAGTATCCCCGCCTCCCAAAATACGTCGAAGGCGTAGTGGGTGCGTTCGCCAACGACCCGCGCATCCTCGCATGGGACCTCTGGAATGAGCCCGACAACGGCAACGACACTTCCTATGAGAACGGCGAGCCCCGCAACAAGAACGAGATCATTGCCGGCCTGCTGCCGAAGGTGTTTCAGTGGGCCCGATCCGCGCATCCCACCCAACCCCTCACCAGTGGCCTGTGGCACGGCGACTGGACATCCGTCGACACCATGCCGCCCGTTGCAAGAATCGAAATCGAGCAATCCGACATCCTCAGCTTCCACAACTACGGCTGGCCCGAGGACTTCGAAGAACACATCAAGCTGCTCCTTCAGTTCCATCGCCCCATCATCTGCACCGAGTACATGGCCCGCAACATCGGCAGCACCTTCGACACCATCCTGCCGCTCGCCAGGAAGTACCACGTCGGCGCCATCAACTGGGGCCTCGTCGCCGGCAAGAGCCAGACGTGGATTCCATGGGACTCGTGGCAGCGTCCCTACGTGACCGACAAGCCGATGACATGGCAGCACGATATCTTCCACCCCGACGGCACACCCTACCGCGCACACGAACTCGAAATCATCCGCAGCCTCACCAGCGGAACCCGATAATGTCTGCGGGATGCAAACCCACTCATCGCGATAAGGCCGCGATGAATGGGGCACAGGTTTTCATGAGATCGCGCCGAACCATTGGCCGGGCCACCTGCCGTCTCCGGCGTTAAGTTGGCGAGCGAGAGGGCTCATATGCGCACGAGCCCTCTCTTTCAAACTTCTTGCGCTCAGGGAATTGGGATTCCCGCCGGAGTTGCATCGATGGATGACAAGAGCCAATGCCCTTTGAGCTTCTGAAATGACGTATTGGTTTGGATCTTCACTTTGGCCGTCCACGGCGTTGTCGAGACGTCATAGTAGTGGCACTCCCAATACCCGGTCGCAGTATCACCGCTGATATCGAATGAGGTATTGTAGGAAGGTGTCAGCACAATGAACTTGTTTGGCGCCTGGAACGATCCAGCAACCCATTTGAAGTACGTGCACAGCGTACCGCGGTACGCACCTGCCACGCCCGAGGATTCGGGGCACGACGACGGATCATCCGGATCGCCATTGCCGATGTAATAACCATCGATGGCACCAAAGCCTTGGACAGACAGCACTGCATTGGAAGTCCACAGAGACAGCATGTCACGGATTCTTTGCGTGATGACCTCAGGCGAGTCTCCAAGTGCGGGGTCGTGAACCGCTGCGTACCGGTGGAATGCCGCCTGAAGCTTGTACAGCTCAGTTGTCTGTGTGTTGTCCGGGCTGTTTTGCGCCGCTGCCGAGCCTGGAATGACTGCCAAGCCGAGCACCAGTGCGACCAACATTGATGCGAAACTGCAATTTCTTGATCTCATGTCCTTTTCTCCTCCGCCGGGGAAAACGGCATTCTCGAAAAGCCGCGCCTTGAAGAACCGGAGTCGACGCATCCCTGGGGATCCGCCAACTCCGGATCCGGTCAAAGGACATGTTCTGTTCGAGAAATGCCGTTGCCGGCTGACACGGAGCAAACCCCAAGTACGATCTCTCGGGCAATAGAGGTCCGGTAATGGCGAGGTAAAGATTCTATGACCGTGCAACTTCCTTTTAAATGGCCGATTTCCGTGCTAACACTGTCTATACTTCCTCTTCGTGGAGGTCCCAATCCCATCCTGTGACCGAGCCGGTATTTCAATTCGAGGAGTTCGAACTCCACTGCGGACGTTTCCAATTGCTTCGAAAGGGACGACCGATGCGTGTCGAACCCAAGCCTCTCGAGTTGCTTATCCTGCTGGTGTCTCGAAAGGGACATTTAGTGTCGAGGCGGGAAATCGTTGAGAAGCTCTGGGAGAGCGATGTTTTTGTTGATACCGATCACAGCATTAATACCGCCATCCGCAAACTTCGTCATCTGCTCCGGGACGATTCGGAAACCCCTAAATATATTGAGACCGTCACGGGGATGGGATATCGATTCATCGCGCCGGTTTCGCTTGTGACCCCGGTTTCACCCCTTGCGCCGGTTTCAGCGGTCGCGCCGGCCCTGCCGCCTGAGGACACGCCCGAGCCCAGTCCGGTTGCTGTATCGCCTCCACGGCGGAAGGCACTGGCCTGGTATATGGGAGTGGGCGCCTGCATGGTCATCGCGCTTGGCAGCGTGGCCCTTTATCGATGGCCTCATCGGCGGCCGGAGGTTAGGTACACGCAGTTAACGGATTTCACGGATTCGGCGGTGGCGCCTACATTGTCACCGGATGGACACATGCTGGCATTTATCCGCGGCGGTAATGCCTTTCTCACGGCTGACCAAATCTACGTCAAAATGCTGCCGAACGGAGAAGCCAGGCGGGTGACGGACGACAGCCGGCCTAAATACGGGCTGGCTTTCTCTCCGGATGGGTCAGAGATTGCGTACACGGTGCTGGAGGCCCCTGGCCCTGCGTTCAACACCTATGAGGTGTCAGCATTAGGAAGTGAGCCTCAACTTCTGCTGAAGAACGCAGCGGGGCTCGTATGGCTGGACTCGGGACGGTTGCTCTTTTCCGAGATTCAGTCGGGAATCCATTTGGGGGTGGTTACAGCAACTGTGACCCGCGCAGGCCTGCGCGACATTTATTTCCCAGCGCACGAGCGCGGCATGGCTCACTATTCCTCTCCATCTCCGGATCGGCGCTGGGCACTCGTGGTGGAGATGAACGGGAATGGAGACTGGGCACAGTGCAGGCTGGTTGACTTGGACGTGCAGCGTCTGCCGAGATCAGTTGGACCGATGGGCGCGTGCACATCCGCAGGATGGTCTCCGGAGGGCGAATGGATGTATTTCACTGCCTGGGTAGAAGGACAAAACCACATCTGGCGGCAGCGCTTTTCCGGAGGAGCCCCGGAGCAAATCACGTTTGGGCCAACGGAAGAGGACGGGGTGGCGGTTGAGCCCGACGGACGGGCTCTGATCACTTCAGTGGGAGTGCATCAGAGCGCCATCTGGATTCATGACGGGAGCGGCCAGAGGCCGCTTTCATCGGAAGGTGAAGTGGTTAGCTGGCCCGCCTTCAGCCCGGACGCCAGCGTCCTCTATTACCTGCTGCGGCGGGGGGAGGGTCCCGGAGCGGAATTGTGGCGCACGATGGCGAACTCGGGGAAAAGCGAGATAGTGTTTCCTGGAATCTCAATGGCTGCATTTGATATATCGCAGGATGGCAAGCAGGTGCTTTATGCAACCGCTGCGTCGGACGGAAAGGCGCCGTTGTGGGTGGCGCCTGTGGACCGAAGCTCGCCCGCAACGAGGGTGAACATTTTCGATGTACAGTCGCCGCATTTTGGGGATCACGGGCAGATCCTTTTCCAGCGGACGGAGGGAAGCAGGAATTATCTGGAGCGGATGAATTTAGATGGGTCGCACAGTTCGAAGGTGTCTCAGTATCCCATCGCGGACTTCCAGGGAGTGTCGCCGGGCCGACACTGGGCCATAGTCAATGTTGCCGGTACGCCGGAAAGTAATCGTACCGCGATAATGGCAATTCCGCTGGACGGGGGCGTTCCGCAACGCATTTGTGCGAGCTTCTGTACTCCAGTGTGGTCGCCGAACGGAAAGTTTCTTTTTGTTCCGGTGGAGGATCCCTCGCGTACAGACCCCGGGCGCAGTTTGGCGATTCCTCTTGGCCCGGGGGAAACCCTGCCGATTCTTCCAGCGGCCGGAATTGCGCCGTCGGCCGAACCGAACGTGGTTCGAGGAGCGAAATCGGTTGCGCGAGGAGAACTGACACCGGGCAGGGACCCAGAGCACTATGCCTGGGTGAACACCACGATCCACCGGAACCTGTACCGGATTTCGCTTCCCTGACGCCGAACCCGGACGGCAGGTGGCCCGGTCAACCATCCATCCTAAGCGACCTCAGGTGGTCTGTGCCCGCGGTCTCATCGCGATGAGTGGGTTACCGCCATCTTCAACGTCGGAGTCGAGTGTCGAGGCGGGTTCAATAAAAGGGGGATGTCAAGCATAAACACCTCACCTGATCTGCGCGGGGAAGACCTTTTGCTGACATCCAGCCCCTGTTCTATAAAAGGTGCGAACCCGCCCAATCTATTCACCGGGTCATCGCATCACTTGAACAACAAATCGCTCTCTTGTCACACGACCCGGTGTCGATAGTCACTTATCCGCTCTGGTTTTGGTAGTCTGATTGCGGGCCGAAAAATCTGCCTCCCCGAGGCGCATCCCCTTTTGTTCTGCACACCCCCTGAGACAGAACTCAGTACTCGGCCTCGCTGCACCGTCTCAAACCGCTCAAACTGAGCTTCCCTTCGAGGAGGGAACAGACCTTCTGGAGATTAGAGATGACGGATCGTCCGAAACCCCGGGGTTGCTCGTCCCGACGGGGCGCTTCCCCTGTTGCTGCAGTGGTGCTCTTCATGCTGCCAGTGCTTTTCACTTTCACCCGTGCTGCAGCACAGGCCGCCGCGAACCCCAATGCGGACGAGATCACTTTCATAAACGGTGACAAGTTGACGGGCAAAGTAGTGAAGGAAAGCGGTGGCGTTGTCGTATTTCAGAGCGATATGGTCGGCGCAACGATATCCGTGCCTTGGAGCAAGATCAAGGAACTCCACAGTTCCAGTAAGTTCGCGGTCATCCGGAAAGATCAGAAGCTGAGAATTGGTAAGCCAGCGCCGCAGGTTCCAATCGGCGTCGTGAGCTATTCGAATGATGAGATCTCGGTGGTCCCATCCGGGGGTGAGACAAAGAGCATTCCCGCGAAAGATGCGGCTTACCTCGTGGGCGCTTCGGATTTCGAAAAGGCCATTGGACATGAACCTTCGCTGCTTCACGGGTGGATTGGATCGGGAACCATAGGGGCTTCTTTACTGGAGGCTACACAGACGAGCAAGACATTTACAGGCGCTCTCGGCCTTGTGCGTCTCAGTCCTGGCGTAGATTGGCTTGCGCCGCGCAACAAGACAATCTTTGACGCAACCGCCTCCTACGGCTCGGTGCATCAGCCGGCGGTCGGGACCACTCCTGCTTCGAGTGCAAGGACCAACATTCTGCATGGAGACATCGAGCGCGACTGGTACCTGTCGCCGCGCTTCTTCGCTCTGGCAGATGCAAGTGCCGATCACAACATCGGGTCGGGATTGCAGGTTCAGGATGACTTTGGCGGGGGCGCTGGTTATTCGGTCATACGGCGGCCAGTGCAGACGCTCGATGTGAAGGCTGATGCGCATTACGAGCGGCAGGAATTCTACCCCGCGGGGCCTGGCATCCCAGGTGTATCACTAAATCTGATTGGAATGAGCGCGGGAGAGCTTTACATGCGTAAGCTGATGCATGGCATGGTTCTCAACGAGAGCGGTGTGGTCCAACCAGCATTTAATCATCCGTCGGCGTTCACCGCGCAGGTCATCGCCGGTTTGGTTTTCCCTGTCTACAAGAGCTTCGGATTCTCGCTCGGAACGCAGGACAACTACCTCAACAATCCTCCTTCCGGATACAAGAAGAACACCTTCCTGTTCACTGCCGGCCTCAACTACACATTCAAATGAGGCGGGTGGCCGGGTCTCGGGGATGGCGGGTGGCCCAGATCTCGACAATGTTGATTGATCCACAACACGAGGGTGCCCCATGTCTCGATTTTGAGACATGGGAGACCGATGACATAAACCAGCCGCCTGAGGGATTTATGATCTTCCGCATGGCTCGCGGTCTGGTTCGATATCAGCAGTGCGGCTGCTTCCATTTCGTCACCTTTAGCTGTTTCCATCGGCTACCCCACCTCGGTGCTGCGGCAGCCAGGGCGCTGTTTGAGTCGGCGCTGGAGCGAATCAGGACTCGTTATAAGATGGCCGTTGCCGGTTACGTCGCACGGTGGCCGATTGAGAGCCGTCGTTTCCTATGTCTCAAAATCGAGACATGGGGTACCCCAGCTATTGGCAGAGCACCGTCCCCGAGACCTGGGCCACCCGCCACTTTCCTCCGAACGAAGGGCCAGTATTCTCTACCGTCGTTCCATCGGCACTACTCGGAGTACCCCACATGATTCACCGCCGCGATGTAGTGCCGAATTCGAGTAATCTCTTTCGGCGTGAATTCCGACAGTTGATTGAACCAACGGCGGCCAAGAGGATCGCTCATTATTTCAGATCCGTAATTCTGGATCACAACGGCATCTTGAGGCGCTAGCGTCGGCGGGGCGGATTGCGCATGACTACGAGGACGGGATCGAAGCTTCTTCGCGGCAACTAGAACCGGAGTGGGAACAAGGCGCCAGATTACCCGCTTAAGGCGAGCGGAGAAGGGCTCGCTTGGGTAGTCTCGTTCGAGATGATACGTTTCCGGATTTATCCGCGCCGGTCCCCATCCGGAGTAGAGGGGAATTGCTGTCAGGCCCGGGGCCAAAGTTTGAATCATCCTTATTTGGAATTCGTCGTTTGCCCTGTAGCTGAAGGGAACGCTCAAGAGTGGCTCGTAGAGGCGCTTAATCAAGAACGGTGCGATATAGTTGCCGAACGCATTGACAAGGTTCAGGAATCTCGATTCGGCACGAATGTATAGAAACAACTTGGCCCTAACATACGTATCGAGATCGACTCCGGTTGCTGGGAAATCAAGTCCCTCCCGTTGCAGTGCTATTCGCATCTCCGCCGCGACGATCTCGCGATAAGAGTGGTTGCTGGCAATGCATTCACTGTCCTCGATCGATCCTCTGGTAGAACGCATTTTGTCTTTCACCAGTTCGTCGAAAGAGTATAACCTTTCAGGAAGCTGCCATGGTTTTGCGTTGGTAAATGCCGGAGAATACCCACCGAGGAGAAGGTCTGGGTACGGGGTTAGGTCTCCATTAAGTGTCTTCAGAAACCCTTCAGAGGCTCCATAGATTTCGTAGTCGAATCCGTACAGATCGAAGAGGGAATTGAGGGTGTCGGCCTTGAAAGGCTGAGACCCAGACCAGTCGAGTTGCCGGAAGGGAAGATCGTATCTCTTCGCTATCTGGCTCACCACATCCAGATCCGCCGGATCGTAGTCTGTCTGTTTTGAATTTCCGATCGCATACATCAAGGAGGGCGCAGTTTTCTGATTGAGCACGGCTGCAAGCACAGTGCGGGAATCCAGGCCGCCGGTACCAAAAATGCCGATAGATCCGATGGCTGTCAGTTCCCGAAAGACTGATTGCACCTCCGCCTTATAGGCCTCGACAGCGTCCTCAATTCTAGAGAACTTCCAATCGATCCTGGCCTTTATCTTGGGTACTTCTGTCACTTGCAGAATTCCGCTCGGCATTTCAATTCTTAGCGCCTGTGAACCAAACAACCTCTTGATCCCGCAATAGAAGGTATCTTCTCCAGGCAGCGTTGATTTAACAGCATTGATGAGAAGTTTTGTTGAATCTATTTTTCGGTGAGGAAGGATTCTTGCGCATAGGCTTAGCGAATTAGAGATGAACCAAAATTCGCGATCATGAAAATAGTAGAGGTTGAGCGAACCCAGAGGGTCAACGAAAATTGAGATTGCTGCCGGATCACTCACGGCGATTGCAAAATGACCAATTGCGTTTTCCTGGACACCCGGGATGCCATTGGAAATGAAATCGGAATAGCAGTTCTCTAAAGCCTTAGTGCCAATTTGGCCGTCACGAACAACGGTGCCCGCTGAACAGATCCACTTATCATTTCCGAAGTTCAGGAAGTTTGGCGTGGATACTGCTCTTTTGAAGTACACTCGACCCCAAACAGAAGTCCCCGAGATTCTGCCTGACGGGGAAAGTCGACCCTGTTCGCAGAGTGAGTGAGCTTCCGCACCTACGGCACGGCTCGAACTTAAATACCAGATGGACATCGATTAGCCCCGATACTCGGCACAACGCCCCAACAGTAGAGCATGGAGTCAATCGTCTCCATTTGTCGGCCCAAGACCCGCTACGAGTCTAATCGATTTCTTGCTGCTCAGGAAGCGCGTCAGTGGAAGTTCGAGCGAATGAACTAGCACTTTCGTGTGATCTACAGCGTCTTAATCCGAGGATTTTTAACTTGACATATTTAAACGTCGTTATGATCCTCGCCTTTCAAACGCGCTTTTTGAAATTGGCGTGTTCGCGAGCACGATACGGTTAACTGGCGGGTGGCCCAGATCTCGACAATGCTGATTGATCCACAACACGAGGGTGCCCCATGTCTCGATTTGAGACATGGGAGACCGATGACATCAACCAGCCGCCTGAGGGATTTAAGCGCGATCATACGCGGAGAGCTATCTCCTCCGGGTCCGACGACCAATAGCCCTGGGGGAGGCTCGATCGTGCTCGCAAGAGTTTCGAATCTGGCCGGAACCGACACGCCGGGAACGCCTGCTTCGACCTCGCTTGGCAAAGCGCGTGGAGAGGTCCAACCCCTGATACTGGCTGCTCCACCTTTTGGTTGGGTTGGCTCACCACCAGAGGGAGGAGGACAGGAGCACTCCCCTTATTTAGAGTCACGAAACAGCCCTGCAATCCGCGTCTGAGCCGCATTGAAACGGGAACATGCTCAGTCTTCCCTCAGAACCACAAGGCAGGGCGCACCGAAGTTTAGGGGGCGTCTTGAAAATCAATTCTCTCCGTCTGCATTGCGCGGCGTTGTCTGCGTGCACCTTCTTCGCCGGTCTTGCGTGTGCTCAGGTCCCGAACGGGAGCCTGAATGGCCGTGTCACCGATGCCAAAGATGCCGTGGTGGTAGGAGCAAGAGTGACCGCTGTCAACAAGGCGCAGGGAGCGCAGCACACAACGGTTACCAATCCCAGCGGGCTTTATGTTCTTCCCAATCTGCCCGTCGGCGCCTATGACCTGCGGATCGAGTCGTCGGGGTTTGCCACCCGCGAAGTAAAAGGAATCCAGATTGAAGCGGGCCAGGCAGCTACCGTGGATGCATCGCTTGCCGTGGCGGCGACCGGGACGACGGTTGAAGTAGATGCGACGGCGACCAGTGTTGACCAGACCCAGTCGATGATCCAGGGCGAGATCACTTCGAAGGCGATCGAAAGCATTCCGCTGAATGGCAGGAACTTTCTCGAACTCGCCTACCTGATTCCCGGCAATCGGCCAGCTCCGCTGTTTGATCCCACTAAGACGAACACGCTTGAAGTGAGCTCCGCCGGCGGCTTTGGCCGCGGCGGCAATATCACCGTGGATGGCGGCGATAACAATGACGAAGTGGTCGGCGGAACGCTCTCAAACTTTCCAGAGGACTCGGTGCAGGAGTTTCAGATTGCCACAGGTCACTTCACGTCGGAGGTTGGCCGGTCCGGCAACAGCATCATCAACATCGTGACCAAATCCGGCACGAATCAGTATCACGCATCGCTTTTCATGTTTGAGCGCAACCGGAATCTGCAGGGCTTGCCGGCTACCTTCAATCGGAGCCTTCCCACGCCACCCTTCGATCGTGAGCAGTATGGCGGATCGGTGGGCGGTCCATTCCACCGTGATCGCGCCTGGTGGTTCAGCTCCGTGGAGTATCGTGATCAGAACGCCGCCATCCAGACCGGATCGCGCGATTTTACGACGGATCAGATTCTGAACACCTCTGCGCCTGCGCCGCTGCGGGATGCGCTTTGGTCGACTCGCGCAGACTTTCAGCTTGGCAGGGGTAACACGCTGATGGCCCGGTACTCCTTCAATCGTTCGACCGACACCGGAGAAGCGACTCCCTCGCAGAACACGCCCGCATTTACGGCGGCCGAGCGGCAGAATTCGCTCAACCGCTTCAACTCCGTCGTCGCTTCGCTCAACACGGCCCTTTCGAACTCGAAGGTCAACAACCTTCTCTATCACTTCGACAACTTCTACAACTTCATCCCGCCGTTTCCACAGGATGCGCCGACAACGAATCCGACATTGGGCTTGACCAATGAGCTGATCTTCCCCGATCTGGCTGACGGCACCAACTTCAATCTGCCGCAGGCCACGCATCTTAATCGCAACCAGCTTCGCGATTCATTCTCGTGGATTGTGGGCAAACACACTCTGCGGCTCGGCGGCGAGTTCCAGCACTACACGGCAAGTGGCGAAATCAACGTCTTCGGGTCGGGCACGGTCATCCTGGTTTCGGACTTTGGCTTTGCCGATCTGAACGGCGACGGCCAGATCAACGACCTCGATATTCCCGAAGCTGTTGGACTGAAGAGTAGCGCACCCGTGGTTCCCGTACCGATTCCCACGGTCTTCGACAGCTATGTTGCAGGCTACGCGCAGGACGACTGGCGTGCGCTGCCGCGGCTCACGCTGAACCTCGGCTTGCGGTGGGAATTCGACTCAAACCTGACGGGCAACTCGAGTGCGCACGATCCCTGCCCGAGCCTTACAGTGCAACCTTCGCAGCCATGCACCTGGATGGCAAATGAGATTGATCTTAAAAAGACGCCGGACAAGAAGGACTTCGGTCCGCGTGTTGGCTTTGTCTACGATCTGACCGGGAACGGCAACTCCGTGCTTCGCGGCGGATACGGCATTTACTATGACCGCATCATTCTCGAATCCGGAGCTGAAGAGTTGGTGCAGAACGACCGCGCGCTGACAGTGTCGGCTTACGCGGGGTCGACCTGCACCTCACCCTACGTGCCGGGCCCGCCCAGCCTCGGCGCCTGCTTTGCACCGCAGGCAAGCTTCGCACTCGGGAGTCCATCCCTGGCCAATCCATTCAGCGGTCCACATCAAACGGGCGGCGTTGGCATCCTCGCCATGGGACCGGATGCGCATCACCCGCTGTTCCAGCAATTCTCGCTTGGGTTACAGCAGCAGGCCGGCAGCTGGCTGGTATCTGCCGATGGCCTGCATGTATTCGCCACGCGCCAGATCATCGGCCATCTGCTGCGGAGCTCGAACTCCAGCTCACCTTATGTGGATTGTCCCGGCAACAACGAACCTTGTACGCTGACCGATCCTCTGAGCGGGATTACTGACAACATTACACTGCTCCAATCCCAGGCCAAATCATGGTACGACGGCCTGCTGGTCACCGCGGAGCACCGGCCGTCGCGGCTGGGGCCGATCGGCTACCAATTCAAGATCACCTACGCACTCTCAAAAACCTTCGACTTTTCTGATGACGACCAGCTGGCCAACAGCAATGCCGATGAGCAGGTGGACCTTGTGGAGGGAATCAACGATTTGCGGCTCGAGAAGGGCTACTCGGTCACTGACGAGCGTCACCGGCTGACGCTCTACGGCGTTGCCGAACTCCCCGGGGGTTTCTCATTCGCGCCAATTTACACATTCAGCTCCGGAGTGGCGGCAGATACCTTCCTCCCGGGAACCGGCAACATCAACGGCTCCAGCGCTTCGCGCCTGCCGTTGCTGCCGCGCAACGCGATTGGCCGCGAAATCAAGAACAGCGATCAGCTCAATGCGGTCATCGATCGCTGGAATGCGCTGCCGGCGTGTCCTGCGGCGTTCCCCTGCCTCGCCGGTGGAACACTGCAGCACGTACCCGCGGGGATCAACTTCTCGAGCCCGTTCAGCGCGCTCGATTTCCGGCTGAAGAAGGACTTTCGCTTGGCAGAGCGAGCGCGGCTGAGCCTGATGGGAGAGGCCTTCAACATCTTCAACGAGACCAACATCCTGGGCGCGAACAACGCGAACTACTCAGGCCGTAACATCTCCATCGGCCCCTATCAGCCGGCACAGAACGGTCAGCCTGCGCAGACGGTACAGGCCAACTTCTACTCGCCCGTGAGCACGGCTGGAGGGTTCTTTGGATCAGGCGGACCAAGGGCTTTCCAGTTCGCGACGCGCATCGAATTTTAAGTACACCCCTGCGGAACTGTGGGAACAGGGGAAGCCGTTGGACTACGGCAGGTGGCCCGGTCATCCATCCCTAAGCGATCTCGGGTGGTTTGTGCCCCATTCATCGCGGTCTCCGCGATGAGTGGGTTACCGCGATCTTCAACGTCAAAGGGATCTACCGGAGTTGACTGTCGAGCCGGTTGGCGGGTGGCCCAAATCTCGACAATGCTGATTGATCCACAACACGAGGGTGCCCCATGTCTCGATTTGAGACATGGGAGACCGATGACATCAACCAGCCGCCTGAGGGATCTATGATCTTCCGCATGGCTCGCGGTCTGGTTCGATATCAGCAGTGCGGCTGCTTCCATTTCGTCACCTTTAGCTGCTTCCATCGGCTACCCCACCTGCGTACTGCGGCAGCCGGGGCGCTGTTTGCGTCGGCGCTGGAGCGAATCAGGACTCGTTATAAGATGGCCGTTGCCGGTTACGTCGCACGGTGGCCGATTGAGGGCCGTTGTTTCCCATGTCTCAGAATCGAGACATGGGGCACCCCAGCTATTGGTAGAGCACCGTCCCCGAGACCCGCGCCACCCGCCCGGTTCGCCTCCTTTTGATACATTGATTCTTCGATGTTGGGAGAGGAGCGAGCGTGACTTACGGGTTAACTCGGAAGTGGGCGTTCTTTGTAGTGGCGGCTGCTCTGATAGCACTCGGCGGCTTTGGATTCGGTTTTGTAGCCTGCCTCCATTTGAAAAGCGCTGTCTCAAACGAGATCCGTCAAAAGCAACTGCTTCAGGCGGGCAACGCGCCACTCGCGGTCCGTGCACAGGTGCTGTCTTCGCTGCGAGCCTTCCAGGCTGGATACGTCAACCGCGACCCACGAAACGTGGATTCGTTTATGAAGGAATTGTTCCCGAACGATGACCAGATCCTGGTGATTGGGACCGAAGGGGGCACCTCTGAGTGGGCGCGGGGCCACCTGGCTGCGACTGAGTTCATTCGAGCCGATTGGCAGGAATGGGGCGATTTCAGATTCAATGTTGACAATTCCATCCTCTGGTCCTCGGGAGACGTCGCTTGGGCTGCAAGCGTTGGAACAGTTCGTTTTCACGAATGGGAACGTCCTGTCCGCTTTACCGCGATTCTCACCCGGGAGGGAGACACCTGGCGGTTTCGTCAATTGCACTTTCAATGGGACGACAACGGTCCGGAAGCAAAAGATGTTCTGCGCCCAATCACATATCGCAGGCTTTTCCGGTTGGCGCTCCGGCGGATATCCGGCCATTAAAGGGCCGAGTTCATGTATCGGCAGGTGGCCCGGTCAACCATCCGTCCCTAAGCGACCTCGGATGGTTTGTGCCCCATTCATCGCAGTCTCATCGCGATGAGTGGGTTACCGCCATCTTCAGCGTCAAAGGGATCTACCGGAGTTGAGTGTCGATCCGGTTGCAGTCGTCAAGCGTTCTTCCCAAGACGGCGCCCTAACCTTCTGAATTCACACGCAAAAATCCAAGCGCCCTCTTGCATGCTATTTCCCTCTAAGGGCGCAAAATGGGATTGCAGTCAAATCTTCGTCCGGATTTCGAAGAGCGATCGATTCGTGCAGGCCGATTCACTGGCCACTGACCACTGGTCATTGTCTGTAAGTCCTTTCCTGAGAGGACTCTGCGGCTAAGTTCAATGAGCAGAGTACTTTGGCGGCACATCCATCCCGCAAACTCATGAAAACAAGGAACTTCTTTACAGAGACCGGGTGGGGGTACACATCATTCGCCAGCGAACGGATCGAGTCGACGGAAGCACGTCACTCATTCGGAGACATCCGGCACGCACGATCCACAACATTGCCGACCTAAAATAAGGTGTGCGCAAAGCCCTCCTTGTTGTTGTTCTGCTTGTCATCGTTGTGCCCATCGTGATTGTTGTGGCACGTTCCGCAACACCCTCCATCGACCTCCAAACCCAGGTCAGCAATCTCGGCCAGGCCACGCCCATCAGCGTGCATGTCACCGATCCGCGTGGCATCCGCAGCGTTTCGGCCGCCGTCGAGCAGAACGGCGCAAGCTTTCCCGTCTGGACGATGGAGCAGCCCTACAAGCAGAAAGAAGCGACATGGAACTTCACCGCCGGCGTCAGGACAACGCCGCAGCTCAAAGACGGCAAGGCGAAACTGATCGTCGAAGCGACGTCGAATGATCTGCTGCGCAAGTCGGCGCGCGTTGAGCAGGACGTGACGGTGGTGACGCAGCCGCCGACCGTGAGCGTCGACTCGGACCAGCACTACATCTACATCGGCATGGCCGATCTGGCTACCCTCAACGTCACCGGCGCGTACACGGCCGCCGGTGTGCGCGTCGGCGATCAGTCATTTCGCGCCTGGCCCATGCCGGGCGGCAAGCCGGGACTCTTCTCGCTCTTCGCCTTTGCGTGGAACATGCCGCAGAGCACCATTCCCGTGGTCTTCGCCTCAAACGGCGCGGGCAACGACGTCACCAGCCCGATCACGGTCGTCTTTCCGAAAAAAGAGCAGCCGCATTACACCGTGCATGACCTGCAGGTGAGCGATCAGTTCATGCAGAAGGTCGTCGGCGAACTCGATCCGAACGGCTCTGGCGACATGGTCACGCGCTTCGTAAAGATAAACAACGACATGCGCAAGGCGAACAACAAGACGTTGTCTGATCTGCGCTTCAAAACAGCGGATCATTTCCTCTTCTCGCAGCCCTTCCAGCGCCAGCCGCATTCACAGGCCGAAGCCACCTTTGCCGACCTGCGCAACTACATTTACCAGGGCAAGAAGTTCGACCAGCAGGTACACCTTGGCTATGACCTCGCCGTTACGCAGCACGTCGGCGTCGAGGCGTCGAATGACGGCCGCGTCGTCTGGGCAGCGCCGCTCGGCATCTACGGCAACTGCATCGTGGTCGACCACGGCTACGGACTGCAGACGATTTACGGTCACCTGAGCCACATCGACGTCCACGAAGGCGACTTGGTGAAGCGCGGCCAGGTGATGGGCCAGAGCGGCATGACCGGCATGGCCGGCGGCGACCACATCCACTTCGCCATGCAGCTCGATGGAGTCCAGATCGACCCCAAAGAATGGTGGGATGCGCACTGGATCCAGGACCACATCGCCAGGCGCGTGGAGCTGCCCGGATTTCATCCGTAAAGCTGACGCATTTTCGAGCGGCCGGCCGCAGTTCCTCAGTGGCGGCTTGAGCCTCTCAAATGCTATGCTTTCGCGCTATGAAGTCGAGGCTGTACTTTGCTCTTGCCTGTTTTCTTGCCGCATCACTCGGGACCGGATTTCGAACTTACGCCCAGCAGCCTGATCCCGCTATTGCGTCGCTCGAGGCTCGTCCTTCGCCTGAGTGGCTTAAATCGGGCACCATCTACCAGATATTTGTGCGCTCGTTCTCGCCTGCGGGCGATCTGAACGGAGTGATAGCACGCCTCGATGACCTGCACAAACTCGGCGTGAACATCCTGTGGCTCATGCCTATCCATCCTGACGGACAGGTAAAGAAGAAGGGATCGCTTGGCAGTCCCTACGCGGTTCGCGACTACTACGCGATCGATCCAGCGCTGGGCACCAAGGACGATCTGCATCGCCTGGTCTCCGAGGCGCACAAGCGCCAGATAAAGGTCATCATCGACATGGTGGCCAACCACACCGCCTGGGACAGCGTGATGATGGCGCATCCCGAGTACTACAAGAAGGACAAGCAAGGCCAAATCACCTATCCCTACGACTGGACCGACGTCGCGGCGCTCGACTACACGAATCCGAAGCTGCGCCGTTACATGACCGACGTGCTCCTCTACTGGGTCAAGGACTTCGACCTGGACGGATACCGTTGCGATGCCGCCGCCGAGGTGCCAACCGACTTCTGGGAGCAGGCACGCAAGGAGCTGGAGCAGGTGAAGCCGGACATCATCATGCTGGCCGAGGCCCAGAAGCCGGAACTGCTGCGCAGTGCCTTCGACATCGACTATGCGTGGCCGATGATGCATACCGTCGACGATGTCATCATGAACGGCGAGCCCGCCACGAAGATCCGCGAGAATCTCGAGCAGCAGCGGGAACTCTTTCCCAAGGGCGCCCTGCACATGCGCATGAGCGACGATCACGACGAGCTGCGGGCGACCACGCGTTATGGATATCCGGGCGCGATCGCCGCGTCGGCCCTGATGTTTACGCTGGACGGCGCACCACTGATTTACAACGGCATGGAGGTCGGCGACTCGACGCAGTCCCGCGCCCCGGCTCTTTTTGAGCCGCAGAAGATCTTCTGGAATGCCGGAGACTGGCATCCCGATTATCTGAAGTTCTATTCGCTCGTGACAGCGCTGCGTCACGAACATCCCGCGTTGCAGCAAGGCGCAACCATCTGGTTGCACAACAGCGACGAGCAGCGCGTGATTACGTATCTGCGCCGCGCCGGCAGCGAAGAATTCCTCATCGCCGTGAACCTGTCAAACACGCCTTTTCGTGGAAGCGTGGAAGCCGTCGGGAATTGGAAGGAGATCGAGCTTCCAGTCTCGAAACCTGAAAGTGAAGCCGTTCCGTTTATCTCGCTGAACGCGTTCGAGGCTCGCATTTTTCACAAGGAAGCCAAGTAGGAAGAGCGCATGAATACATCGCAGACCGAGCAGGTTGGGGCCAAGCCTGCTGTCGTATTTCGTAAACCGGAGCGCAGCTTCTGGCAGATCTGGAACATGAGCTTTGGCTTTCTCGGAATCCAGTTCGGCTGGGGCCTGCAGATGGCCAACATGAGCGCCATCTATGAGTATCTCGGCGCCCGTGCCGACCAGATTCCGATTCTCTGGCTCGCCGCTCCGCTCACCGGCCTGATTATCCAGCCGCTCATCGGCCATGCGAGCGATCACACGTGGGGACGTCTGGGCCGGCGCCGTCCCTATTTTCTCGCAGGTGCAATCCTAAGCTCGCTGATGCTGATCCTGATGCCGAATGCTTCGGCACTTTGGATGGCCGCGGGCATGCTGTGGATTCTCGATGCCTCGATTAACGTAAGCATGGAGCCGTTCCGCGCCTTCGTCGCCGACATTCTGCCCGAAGGCCAGCGCACTTCGGGCTTCGCGATGCAGAGCTTGTTCATCGGCCTCGGGGCATCATTCTCATCGGCCCTGCCGTATATTCTCACCAACTTCTTCCACCTGCAGCAGAAGGTCGGAGACACCCGTGCAGTGCCCACAGTGGTGCGCCTCTCGTTCTACATGGGCGCTGTTGCCTTTCTCGGTGCGGTGCTGTGGACGATCGTGACTACGAAAGAGTATCCGCCGCAAGATATTGAGGCATTCCGCCGGGCCAAGGCGGAGAAGACGGGCCTCTCGGCAAATGCGAGGGAGATTCTGACGGCGATTGCCGAGATGCCCGACACCATGCGCCGGCTCGCCCCCGTGCAGCTCTGCACCTGGCTTGGCCTCTTTTGCATGTGGCTCTATTTTCCCGTTGCCGTTGCGCACAACGTCTTCGGCGCAAGCGATACGAGTTCACCGCTCTACCAGGCGGGGGTGGAGTGGGGCGGGAACTGCTTCGCCGTTTACTCGATTGTCTGCTTCATCTTCGCCTTCGCGCTGCCGGGGCTGGCACGCAGACTCGGGCGTAAAAACACGCATTCTCTATGCCTGATCTGCGGAGCGCTGGGGCTGATGTCGGTGGTTGTCATCCACAACAAGTGGCTTCTGTTGCTTACGATGGTAGGCATAGGGATCGCATGGGCGAGCACCTTGTCGATGCCGTACGCGGTTCTGGCCGCTTCCATTCCTCCGGCGCGCACCGGTGTTTACATGGGCATCTTCAACTTCTTCATCGTGACGCCGGAGATTCTGGCATCGCTTTTCTTCGGCTGGATCATGGTGCATATGCTGCATAACAACCGGATTTACGCCATCATTGCCGGAGGTGTCTTTCTGCTGATCGCGGCTCTCCTGATGCAGCGCGTGAGAGATCCGCAGACACTGAGCGTTCAGGACGTGTAGCGGAATCGGCATGGCTATTAAACCGGTGATCTAGATCACATTTCATGTCTGCTTCGTAGTGGGATCATTCGTCCTGCGCTGTGACGAAAACACTACTTCTGTCCCCATCGTCCACTCGATTGGCTGATCTGTGTATTCTCGTCCTGGCAGACTGTGGGGCACCGTGAAACGCCCTGGCGCGGCTCTGATTTGGATCAGCGGGCTCTGGACAGTTCCGGTGTGCGCCGGTGTGCTTTGGGTCTTTCCTGCCTCGAGAACAATCTGGATCACCTCGGGCATCATCGCTCTTTTGGCCGCCCCGCTTCCCGTGCTTTTCGTAAGGCGCTACGAAAACCGCGGTCTCCGGATTCGAGCGCACAGTGCCGATGAGGCTTCAGCGCAACTGAAGGCGGAACTGGAGACCGTAAAGTACCGCACGGCCCGATTGCGGGAGGAACTGCAGGCCGCCGACAGGCAGGCTCGTTTGTCGCATCAATTGACTCTCCTGGGCCAATTCACGGCAGGCTTCCTGCACGAATTCAACAATCCTCTTGCCATCGTGGTGGGTCGCATCGAGGTACTGCTCGAAGAGCGCAAAGAGGACGCAGCGCTCTGTGCCGACCTCGAACAGATGCTCAAAGAGGCGCGGTACATGGGCAAGATCGCGACCACTCTTCTGCAGGCGCTCCGACGCGAGCGGAGTCGCGAGGTCTTTGATGCTTGCGATCCTCAAAAGACACTCAGAGAGGCTGCGGTTGCGATTCGTCCGCGCGCAGAGAGCGAAGGAGCGGAGGTCATTGAAGAGATCGCGGATGCACCTCGTGTCGACGTTCCGGAACACGTTGTCGGCGAGGTTGTACGCACCCTGCTGTCGAATGCGCTGGAAGCACTGAAAGATCGGCCCGGCGGAAGAGTGTGGCTGCGCCTCGTGCCGTACTGGACGGCCGGCGCCAATGTGGTTGTTCGCGTGGAGGACAACGGCCCGGGTGTGCCGGAGAGCATCCGCGGCCATTTATTTGAACCATTCGTTTCGCAAAGCAGCGGGCGCGAGCGGCTTGGGCTTGGCCTGTTCCTCGCCGCGAGCCTGCTCGACATCTACGACGGCCGGATTCGCTATGAGACGCGAGACGGCGGGGGCGCCAGCTTCACTATTGAGCTGCCGCCCACACGGTTTACGCGAGGTCAGCCTTACCACTGGTTTACCGGAGGAGCAACTGAATGAGCCGCATTCTGGTAATCGACGATGAACCCGCACTGGGAGAAAACATCCTGCGGATGCTGCGCCAGCCCGGGCTGTTGGTCACAGTGTGCACTGAGCCGGCCAAAGCACTTGCCGACGCCCTGAGAAACCCGCCCGACCTGGTCTTCCTCGACATGCGCATGCCGGGGATGTCTGGCGAAGAGGTCTTCGCGCGTCTGCACGAGGCACATCCCACGTTGCCCATCGTCTTTCTCACGGCATTTGGATCCGTGGAGGGAGCCGTCATTGCAATGCGCAACGGCGCATTCGATTACCTGCAAAAGCCATTCAAGAGAGAGGATCTGCAACTGGTCGTCAAACGAGCGCTCGCCCACACCTCGCTGGAGCATGAGGTTGCCAGGCTGAAGGGCCGCCTCGAATTTCTTGGCGAAAGCGACACAGCGCAAACGCGAAGCCCCATCATGCTTGAGCAGCTGGATCGCTGCCGCAGGGCTGCAGCTACAGATGCAACGGTCATGATCCTCGGGGAGAGCGGTACCGGGAAAGAGATTACGGCCCGCCTTATTCATAACCAGAGTCGTCGCAAGGATGGTCCGTTCGTGCCGGTCGAATGCAATGCAATGCCCGGCTCCCTGATCGAGAGCGAACTGTTCGGATACGAACGCGGAGCCTTCACCGGGGCCGAGCGCACCAAGAAAGGATTGATCGAATCTGCCGATGGCGGAACTCTGTTCCTCGATGAGATCGGCGATCTCGGTGTCGAACTGCAGACGCGTCTGTTTCGCTTTGTTGAAGAGCGCGCCGTGCGTCGTATCGGGGGACTGACACCGCTTCGTGTCGACTGCAGGATTCTCTGTGCTACGAATCAGGACCTGGTTGCGAATATCAAGGCAGGCACCTTCCGCGAAGAGCTCTATTACCGCCTCGGCGTCGTCACTGTGAAGCTGCCGCCGCTTCGCGAGCGTAGCGACGACATTCCATACCTGGCCAGGTTCTTCCTCGAGCGCTTCTCGCGCCGCTACGGCAAGAATCTGTCGGCCTCGCAGGAGTTTTACGAGGCCTTGCTGCGTGAGCGGTGGCCCGGGAATGTGCGCCAACTGAAGAACGTGATGGAACGGCTGGCGGCACTTCACCCAGGTGGGGTGCTACAGCCCGATGACCTGAGGGATGAGTTCCCGCCTGCGGCACCCTTGAACAATCTTTGCGAACTTACATGGAAGGATGCACGCGAGCGATACCTTGCCGATTTCGAACTCTCCTATGCGCGATCCATCCTGGCTCGATGCAACGGGAACATCAGTGCAGCCGCGCGAGAGGCCGGTGTAGATCGCAAGACTTTTTACTCACTGCTCAAGCGGGACCGCGAACAAGAGGGTGACGAATCGATTCCCCAACTGCAGCCCGGCACTGGGGAATGAATTCCCCAATACACCTAGTAGGGTGCCGCTAAGTTGTTGAGGGCCAAGGGAAGTTAGTTGGTGTCTCGCATGCAGGCCCACAATGCAGGAGTACCCGCACATGAAGATCTGGATAAGGGGTTTCAAGCCATTCCTGCTGATGTTCGCCATCCTGATCGCGCTGCCTGCACCCTCGCATGCCATTCCCGCCTTCGCACGCAAGTACGGCGTCAAGTGCTACACCTGCCACACGATTCCTCCGGCGCTGAACAAGAACGGCTACATGTTTAAGCGCCTCGGCTATCGCATGCCGCCTGACGAAATGGACGGAACCAAGAACGCGCCATCGATCGTAGCGCTCGACAAGAACATCAAGTTCAACCTCATTAACTCCCTCGCGTTGATCCTCCAAGGCAGCGTCACCTACGACCACACGGTCGCCGATGCGGGCAACGTCACGTCCGCGTCTCCTTCCACTTCGTGCGCCAGCGACACGCAACAGTCGTCTTCCTGTTCCAGCTTCAACCTGGATGAGGCGGCGCTCTTCATTGCCGGAGCCATCCCGGATACAGGTTTTTCCTACTTTGGTCACTATGAGCTGTATCAGAGCGGCAGCAATGACCTTGAACAGGGCTTCGGCGTGTGGACGGGCGGCCGCGCCAACAGAAGCTTTTTTATTAAAGGCGGCGAGATGCATATGCAGGAGGGCGAAGGAACACGGGCAGCCATGTTCTATAACCTCTTCTCCGATCCGGCGTACACCCTGACCAACATCGATCCCATCAACTTCACGCTTGATCAGCATCCGGTGGGCGTGGATGTGGGGTACACATGGGCCTCCAACTACTTCAAAAACATCTTTGCTGTCTCTGCCAAGGTCACCAACGGCCTGAATGCAGACGGGAGCGAAATCCTCGACTCCTCGACGAAGAACTCCAAGGATGTTTGGGTTGATGGAGATTATTGGTTCGGCCCGGATGGCGGTGTGACGGTGATGTTCTACCGAGGTACCAAGGACCAGATACAGAATTCGGGCGCGGAGAATCAGTTCACCTATCGCCCGACGCTTGATCGAGTCGGCGCGTTCGGCAATTACCTTTTCTTCGACAAACTCGATCTCCTCGGCGGCTACATTCATGGCCGCGACGACTGGGAGTTCGTGCAGGGCGGCCCCAAGGCAAATTACACCCAGAACACCTATCGCGGCGAGGCGGACTACTACTTCAAGACCGGCACGGTGGTCATGGCACGCGCGGATCGCGGCACAGCAACCATACCCACGCAGCCCACGGTGCACACGCGTGCGTGGGGCATCGGAGCCGAGCATGCGCTCAGTGAACTCGGCAATGTTATCGTTCGCGCTTCCTACAACCAGGAGCACGACGCAGACCCGGTTGCCCTGGCGGGCACAACCGACAAACTCTTCAGGCTCGATTTTCGTTTCATGTGGTAAGGAGAAACCTTCATGCAGAAGTTCGTTCGTTACGCCGCACTCGCAATCCTGAGCGCGCCGCTGCTGCTCCCGGCGCAGACCAGCAATGTAACTCTTCCGCAAGACAAGGGACCTGCCAAAGTTGATGTCTCGTCTTATCCCGCCGAGCAGCAAAAGGGCTACAAGGTCTTCACCGACAAGTGCGCCAAATGTCACACCATCGCACGCCCCATCAACACCTCGATGACCAAGGACGAGTGGTCACGTTACGTTAAGCGCATGATGCACAAGCCAAACTCCGGCATCAGCGACAGCCAGGGCAAGACGATCTTCGAATTCCTCGCCTACGACCAGGAGACGCGGAAGGACAAGAATCCTTCGGCATTCTACAAATCGCTCTCTGACGAGGAGATCGAAAAACTCAAGGCGCAGCAGCAATAGCGCTGTCGCGACTCTCGGGGCCTGGTGAGTATTCGCGTCTCGCCGAGGCCCCACAGAGCGATTCGTTTTGCTGATGTACGGAGCGTCATAGCTGAAGATCGCAGGACGTATGAGCTATTCCATCACCATTCCGGATCGCGAGTACTTCGACAGGAATATCCCCTGCCAGACCGCCTGTCCGATTCACACCGAGTGTGGACGCTACGTGCAGGCCATCGGCATTTCGAAGGATGAAGAGGCCTACCTGCTGGCTCGCGCCCCGAATCCTTTCGCCTATGTTCTTGGACGCATCTGCGCTCATCCCTGCGAAGACAAGTGCCGGCGCGGCAAGATCGACGAGCCCATCGCCATCTGTGCTCTCAAGCGCTACGCCACCGATCGGCACAATCTGGGTATCGGCCACGATCCCGCAAGGAAAGCCCAGCCACCCGCACCCAAACGCAACAAGCGCGTAGCCGTCGTTGGCGCGGGAGTCTGCGGGCTGACCTGCGCACACGATCTCGCACTCCTCGGTTACACCGTCGAGGTCTTCGAATCCGCTCCTGTTCCCGGTGGAATGCTCTATCTCGGCATTCCTCAGTTTCGGCTTCCTCGCGAAATCATCAAGATGGAGGTCGACAACATCCTCGGCATGGGCGTCACGCTGCACACCCGCGTAACCATAGGCCGCGACATCTCTTTTGACTCTCTGCGCAAAAAGTTTGATGCGGTTCTGCTCGCAACAGGGCTGAACAAGGGTCGCGAGCTCAATATTCCTGGCGCACATCTTGCCGGTGTCTACAACGGCATCGACTTCCTCATCAACGTCAACCTCGGCTTCGAGATTCGACTCGGCAAGCGGGTGGTCGTTGTTGGCGGCGGCAATGTCGCCATAGACGTAGCGCGCGCGGCTGTGCGCCTTGTTCACGAAGCGGCAGACTTCGGCCTGTCCTCTGACACGGAAGAAGAGAAGAGCCTCCAGCCTGCGCTCGATGCTGCCCGCCTGGCAATGCGCTCCGGCGCTGAGAAGGTCAACATGGTCAGCCTCGAATCGCGCGCCCAGATGCCCGCATGGAAAGGCGAAGTGGAAGAGGCCGAACACGAAGGCATTGAGGTCGACAATGGGTGGGGACCGAAAGAAATCGTCGGCGAAAACGGCGTAGTCACCGGTCTCAAGGTTCGCCGTTGCGTTACCGTTTTCGACGAGAAGGGCCGCTTCAACCCCGCCTTCAGCGACGAAGAAAAGATCATTCCGTGCGACAGCGTGATTCTCGCGATCGGCCAGCAGGCAGATCTCTCCTTCATCGACAGCGGCGACGGTGTTCAGGTCACTCCGCGCGGCATTCTGAAAATAGACGAGAACCTGATGACCACCGCTCCCGGCGTCTTTGCAGGCGGAGACGTTGCTTTCGGCCCGCGCATTCTCGTTGAGGCAGTCGCCAACGGCCACAAGTCGGCGCGTTCCATTCACCTCTACTTGAGTGGCAAGACCGAAAAGAGCGTTCGCAGCCGCTTCCGCATTTTGCCCAACTGGAAGATGCCCGCGCGCTATCTGACGATCGCCCGGCAGAACATGCCCATGCTTGCCGCCAATCGGCGAATCGGGATCGCTGAGGTCGAGCTTGGATTCGATGAGGAGCAGGGTCGCGCCGAAGGCACGCGCTGTCTCCAGTGCCAGGTCAACACCATCTTCGACGGATCGAAGTGCATTCTCTGCGCCGGCTGCGTGGATGTATGCCCCGAGAACTGCCTGCGTCTCGTCGATCTCACGCAGGTCAGCGGCGACGACAGATACGACGCATTGATTCGCAACCGTTATGGAGTCGGAGCCGCTGAGCTCAAGCTTGGTCAGGCCGGTGCCATCATCAAGAACGAAGAAAAATGCATCCGGTGTGGACTCTGTGCCGACCGGTGCCCGACCGGATCCATCACGATGGAGGCGCTCGAACAGCAGGAGCGCGAAGTCTTCGAATAGGGGAGCAACAGGATGAATCGTCGAGCATTTCTCAGTTGGGGAACCGCAGGCTTTGTTGCATTGTGTTCGGGAGTTGCAGTCAGCCTGGGTGCTGTCATCCGCTTCATGATGCCCAGCGTCTTTTATGAACCACCTCAGTCATTCAAGATCGGCGACCCGGCAGATTTTGCCTTCGGCCCGCCCACCTTCCTGGTAGAAGAGAAGATTTTCGTCTTTCGCGATCGAGAGAAAGGATTCGCGGCTGCCAGTGCGGTTTGTACGCATCTCGGATGCACCGTGTCGCATTTCCAAAGCGATGGAAAGTTCCATTGCCCGTGCCACGGCAGCGTCTTCGCAGCCGATGGATCGGTCATCCACGGGCCGGCGCCCAAGGGACTGCAGTGGTTTGAAGTCACGCAGGCTCGCGACGGCCAGCTCCAGATCGACAAAGACAAGGCTGTTCCGCCCAGTTACAGGCTGATGGTGTAGCGATGAACTTCATCCGCGAAATCTGGCAATCGATCGTTCGGCGCGACCCACTGTCTACGGACAAGGGCAAATCCGAACTTGTCTTCCTCAACGTCTGGTTGCATATCCACCCGGCGAAGGTGAAGACAGAAAACATGAGGTTCAAGCACACCTTTTACCTTGGATTCATAACTTTCTTCTTGTTCATCGTTCTGGTCACCACGGGAATCGCGTTGATGTTCTACTACCGTCCCTATCCGCCCCACGCCTACCAGGACATGAAGGACCTCGAATACGTGGTCTTCATGGGCTCGTTCCTGCGTAGCATGCATCGCTGGGCGGCGCACGGCATGGTCGTCTGTGTGTTCCTTCACATGTGCCGTGTGTTTTACACCGGCTCCTACAAGAAGCCGCGCCAATTCAACTGGATCATCGGCGTGCTGCTTCTTCTGCTCACGCTGGGTCTTTCCTTCACCGGCTATCTGCTGCCTTGGGATCAACTCGCCTTCTGGGCCATCACCGTGGGCACAAACATCGGCAGCTATGCGCCAATCGTCGGTGGCCAGGTCCGCGAAATCCTCCTCGGCGGCCACAGCGTAGGAGAAGCGGCACTGCTCCGCTTTTACGTGCTCCACGTCGCGGTACTTCCTGCGCTCGTTATCCTGCTCACCATCGTTCACTTTTGGCGCGTAAGAAAAGACGGCGGCCTATCGCGCCCCGTGTGGAAGCTCAAACCGAAAAAAGAAGAGGAACTCGTCACCATCGGTGCTCCTCCGGTGGCTGCGTCGGTGAACGCCGTTGCCGCTTCGCCGCAGAAGACCTACGGCCTGATGGAAGTCGTCACCGGCAAGCCAATCTTTGAGACCATCTCTCCAGAAGAAGAAGAGGAAGCCGTCTTCTCCTATCCCTACGCCTTCTTCCGCGAGGCCATCGCTCTAATGGTCACGGTCGTCAGCGTCATGCTGATGTCGCTGTTCTTGCGCGCGCCGCTCGAAGAACTCGCCAATCCGGCAAAGACTCCAAATCCCGCCAAGGCGCCGTGGTACTTCCTCGGTTTGCAGGAACTGGTAAGCCACTCCGCATTAATAGGTGGAGTTGTGGCTCCCACGCTGATGGTGCTGGCGCTGCTTGCGATACCGTATTTCGACCGCAATCCGAGCCGCCGGCCTATTGACCGCAAGTGGGCCATCTGGCTCTTCACCATCTTCGTAGCAGCCAACCTGATCCTCATTGTGGTGGGAACGTTTTTCCGCGGGCCGGGATGGGCCCTGGTTCCACCGTGGGTTCATGTGACGGGGGCCGTCGAATGATAGGACGCAAACTACCACAGATCTTCTTCGCACTGAGTACTCTGGCGCTGGTGCTACTCGTCGCGGCGCTTTGGAAAGCCAGTACTCCCGAATGGAAGAAGTATCAGCACCAATTCCGTCAGCTCGAAGCGCAGGGTGAACCGAACGCTGTAGCCAAGGCTGCGGTTCTCGCCACGCCTCCGCAGATTCACCAGGTGATGCTCACTGGCTTGCAGCGTGTCGACCGCTGCACCACCTGCCACCTCGGCGTCGATGACCCAACAATGAAGAATGCGCCTGAGCCGTTCCGATATCACGCCGGACTCGGGCCTCACATTCCTTCCAAGTTCGGTTGCACCATCTGTCACGGAGGCCAGGGGTTGGCTACAGACAAGGATGCCGCCCACGGGAACGTGCAGTTCTGGCAGACCCCGCTTCTTTCGAGCGAATACATTCGCGCCTCCTGCGGACGATGCCATAAAGAGGGCGACGTCCCCGGCGTCCCCGAACTAACTGAGGGGCACCACCTCTTCGAAACCCAGGGTTGCCGTGGCTGCCATAAGCTCAACGGTGTGGGCGGCAGTATCGGACCAGACCTCACGGAAGAGGGCGCGAACCATCGCTCACCGGAGTGGCTCGAACGGCACTTCCTGGCACCCAACGCCGTATCCGCCGGCTCCGCCATGCCCAACTTCCACTTCACGCGGGAACAGGCGCGAGCGCTGACCTATTACATGCTCTCGCTCACCAGCGAAGAGATGGGCACCTATTATTCCAGTCTCCGCTTGATCCCCAGCCCGCAATACGGCCGTCAACTGTTCGTTGAGAAGAACTGCATTGTCTGTCACTCCGTGGGAGGCGTCGGATCGAAAACCGGGCCCGATCTCCTGGGTGTAACCAAGCGCCACTCACTCGGCTGGCTCGACGAACAGCTCGTCAATCCTGAGCAGGTCTATCCCGGGAGCTCCATGCCTGAATACGACCTTGAGACGAATGCGCGAAAGGCGATCGTCGCTTACATGGCAACCGCCACGCCTGAAGATGCGCAACTGATACTCTCCAACAAGAGACAACCACTCAGTGCCGAGGACGTCGCGATCGAAGCAGGCAAACGCAACTTTGCGCGCTTTGGTTGCGCCGGCTGCCACGGGACCGAACTCCAGGGCGGTGTGCCCAATCCCAACGCACAGGGCGGCCAGGTACCTTCGCTGTTGCACCTCGCTGATGACTACACGAAGGACGAGATCATCGCCGTCATCCGAAATGGCAGAGCAGCGCCGCTCGATAACCCATCCGGTCCGGCACCACCGCTCTACATGCCCGCATGGAAACAACTGCTGAACGATGAGGACATTCACCAGGTCGTCGAGTTCCTATGGTCGAAACAGCAGAAGTCGAAGGAAAGCTGGTGAGCACCGATGCCTCGCTCAAGAGATGCGGCTTTGTTGCTTCCGCTCGCCTTCGCAGCCGTCGTCTTCTGCGCGGCTGCCCAGGCGCCCGGAACCCCGGCTGCTGCGTCAGTGGAACCGGCATCTGCAGCGACTCGGGAGTTCCCCGCTCCAACTAACTTGAAAGTGCTGCCGAAGAACCTGACCGGCCGGCAGGTTCAAGACATCATGGAGCAATGGAAGACATCCCTCGGCATTCAGTGTGATGGCTGCCATGCTGAAGTCCGGGAGAAAGCCGAATCCGACGGAACTCCGCGCCTGAACTTCGCCGACGACTCCAAGCCGATGAAGGCGATTGCGCGCCTGATGTACACCATGACCGACCAGATCAACACCAACTACATCGCCAAGGTCGAGGGATCCGGTGTCCCTGTCGCCTGCGGTACGTGCCATCGCGGCCACATCGGGCCAGAGCCATTCAGCGGCACCACTGTCGAGCCCGTCCTCAAGTCAGATGTGCCTCCCGCAAATGACCCGGCCCAACCCCAGTGAGAGGGAGAAAAGAACCCGGCTCCGAAACTCTCAAGAATGTGTGGCAATTCGATGCGCCTTCCTCGCCCGTTGGTAGGAGAATAGATATGGCAGTATCGCCGCCACGAGCGCATGTTTCCAAATTGCGGAAACAAGGCTGAACGTCACAGCCGTGCTCGCGCCGCCGCGCTTCCATTCGGAGGTTGCCGATGAACGCCCTCTTGATCTACCCCGAGTTCCCCGACACCTTCTGGAGCTTCAAAAATGCCCTCAAATTTGTGGGGAAGCGCGCTGCACAGCCTCCGTTGGGGTTGATGACCGTGGCCGCGCTGCTGCCTGCGGGTTGGAACAAGCGCCTCATCGACACCAATGTGGAAAACCTGCGTGACCGCGACCTGGAGTGGGCGGACGTGGTGCTGTTGAGCGGCATGCACATCCAGCGTGAGTCGCTGGTGGCCCTCGTGGAGCGGTGCCGGGCTCTAGGACTTCGAACCGTGGTGGGCGGCCCTATTACCAGCAGCATGTCGGCGGCTGAGCTCAAATCCGACCATGTTGTCATCGGAGAGGCGGAGAGCCTGATCGCCGGGTTGGCCCATGACCTAGAGCAGGACACGGCCAAGCCCGTCTATCAAGCTGCCGAGCGCCCGGAGATGACCACTAGCCCGCTGCCCGACCTGAGCCTCATCAAGATGCGGCGCTACTCCACCATGACCGTGCAGTACTCGCGCGGCTGCCCCTTCAACTGCGAGTTCTGCGACATCATCGAAATCTACGGCCGGCGCCCGAGAACAAAAGCCGTCCAGCAGGTGCTGGCCGAGTTGGACCAGTTGCGCGCGGCCGGCTGGCACGAAGCGGTGTTTATTGTCGACGACAATTTCATAGGAAACAAGGCGCGGGCCAAGGAGCTGCTTAAGGCGCTGGCTGAGTGGCGCGGACAATACGGGACCAGCTTCGACTTTGTCACTGAGGCTTCACTGAACCTTTCCGATGACCCGGAGCTGATGCAGATGATGAAGGACGCAGGGTTCGTCTCTGTGTTTCTGGGTATCGAGACACCCGATGTATCCGGGCTGATTGCCAGCAACAAGCTGCAGAACACCCGCCGCAACCTGCTGGACAGCGTTGCCACCATCCAGAGTTACGGCATCCAGGTCATGGGAGGGTTCATCCTAGGCTTCGATACCGATCGTGAAGATATTTTTGATCGAATGGTGGAGTTTATTCAGAAGAGCGGAATTCCGATTGCGATGGTCGGACTACTCCAAGCCATGCCCGGGACTCAGCTCTTCCGGAGGCTTCGGAGTGAGGGACGAATCCTGGACGCGGGTCGCGGCGACAACACCTGCGACAAGCTGAATTTCATGCCCCGCATGGACGCTACCAGGTTGATCGAGGGCTACCGATCGGTGCTCAAGCAGATCTACAGCTGCGAGGCCTATTACGACCGCGTGAAGCTCTACCTGAGTCGCACTCAACCGGCGCCTGGCGAGAAGAAATACAAGCAGCGGTGGATGACTCGCGCCAATGCCCGTGCCTTCGTCACATCAATCGTTCGCCAAGGTGTATTCGGGCGGCATCGCTGGAGTTATTGGAAGTTTCTGCTCGCGGTAGCCACCCGGTATCGGCGTTGTTTCGGGATGGCGATGACGCTGGCAGTGATGGGCTATCACTTTCAGGTGTTGACTCGTCGGCTCTCCGCGCCAGAGGAGGCATCGGGGCAGCTGGTGGCAATGGGTACGGAGCTACTGTTGTAAACAGGGAAGGCGAAAATTCCTTCATTCGACTATTGCACTACGCGAGCCTCTGGTAGCGAATGACGCGCCTCGCGTCCAACCATATGAGCCCAACGGCGGCTGCGAGAAAAACCGCGTTGCTGATGCGCATCCACTGCAGTCCGCCGACCAGCGGTTTCGCGGTAAACGCGCGGATGCCGTAAACCAGCGCCCCACCGGCTGCCAGGTTAAGGACGTGCAGCGCGCTCCATCCGTTTTGCCGCGAAAAGAACGTGACCAGAACGAGGAAGGTCGCGTCGAAGGCGAGCAACACACCCACCGCAGCCCAGCCCCACTTTGGCGGCGTATGAAGAACGCCCATGCCCAGCACGAAGGCAATAGATCCTGCAATCCACGGGCTCGGCGCCCTACTGTCGGACCTGTGCGATCTCCGTGCCGGAATCAGGAACGCAGACACCATCAGCAACACGCTCACCGCTGCCGCGCCAAGAAGCTGTGCCTCGGATGCCACGAAGTGATTCTGCTTGAATCCAATGGCGAAGTTCGCGGCAGCGCCAAGCACGAACACGACAGCGACGACCGAATCACCAACCAGCCCCAGCCACGGCGTCTCAGCATCGGCAGGAAAGAGCGCCTCGACCAGCGCAATCGATACGCCCATGCTCCAGAAAGTGTGGAGGTTGAACATGAGCAACGTCCACCACGCTCCGATGCCCAAGGCTGGAATGTAGGCAGGATCGAGCAGGTGCAAATGCATCTTCATATAGTCAGGATTGAAGAGCGACTGCGATAACAAGCCTTCGCCAATCAACGTGTAGGCCGCGCCCAGTATCAGCATCATAGGCCAGCCACGCCCCGTTCGCCGAGCTGTCTCGCGAATCAGCACCGCCGCGCCGCCGTATGCTGGCGCCAAGACGATCAGTGCAGGCAGCATCTTGAGCGGCAGATCTCCCAGCAGATACTCCGCCACCAGCGGAGCCACAAAGAACAGCGTTATGACCGCGACGATCTTTCTCTTGGGCGCTACCATCGTCCTCTCCTCCTTCAAAGTGGAATGCAAGGAGCCGCTCCATGGAATCAAGCGGCTCGCCGCGATCATCCGTGCCGCAGGCAGGCCTGAACCGCCTGATGAAAAAAGGCCCGGAACTCCGGTTTGGGCCGGATCGCCCTCAACTGGGCAGCCATCTCATCATTCGGCCAATGGCTCTCGTCGGCATGCATCCGCCGGTAGCCTTCGGCAATCTCCGGATCTCCTAGCGTGAACTCGTCGCCCAGGCGTATCCAGCGCGCCACCAGCGCCCGGCCTTCGGCGCTGTCTGGCGGCACCTCGCGGTCCAGTGCGCTCTGCACATCGGCCATCAAAGCACGCCATCGCGCACCGGCATCCGCCCATTGTTCCGGCGTTATGGCTGCCCGCTGCATCCGAAGCTTCTCAAAAGCCTTCGGATCGTAGTACTTTGCTCTCCAGTCAGTGGCTTCCTGCATATGAATCTCCTTCAGGATGGTCTGGTAGAGGAGCCATTCGGGTTCCGCAGGGTCCTGCGCACGCAGTTGCGCATGTTCTACGGCCCGCAGGACGCGATCCAGGCCGTCACGCCGCTCACTCAGCACTGCCCGCTGCCGCGCCAGCGTGGCGGTCAGCCGCTCCGCGCCCACCGGGGTGTTCAGCAGCGCGGCGATCTCGCGCAGCGAAAGCCCCAGGAAGCGCAGCACGAGGATCCGCTCCAGGCGGCCCAGATCCTCGTGGCAGTAGAGCCGATATCCTCGCTCAGAACGATGCGCCGGCGACAGCAGCTTGAGCCGGTCGTAATGATGTAGTGCCCGTACCGTAACGCCGGCAAGTTTTGCGAACTCTTGGATGCGGAAGGTGCTCATGGGTCTCACCTTGGACATTGTTGACCCTGACGTAAGGGCAGGGTCAAGTGTCTGATTGGTGTCGAGGGAGTGTGGTGGCCGATCCGGAATAACCCCGTTATATTGTTTTTTGAGCTACTTCACAGTGTGAGCGGTGACACGGGAGTAACAGGGGGGCGTAGGGGCCGACGGCTCGATGTAGCTGCGGCTCAAACCAGCTATCGATCGGCTGACGCTGCAACAAACCGCCCCACACGCCCGAATCCGCCAAGTTCACCCGCGATGCGTCATATCATGGGGGTGTCCAAAATCTAACTCCAGGGCCGCATGAAAGCCGAACGGATAGCGAGGAAATCGAAGGCGACTAGGGTAGGAAGATTCGTGTCAGACAAACTGAAGGAAAACGAACCCCAAAGACATGAAGCAAGAGAGTGTTGAGCAGGTCTCACAACTTAATATCTCGGAGCTTGGGCTGCTGCCCTCCGCTCTCTGGTGTCGCTGCTGAAATGAACAGTGGATGGTGTGCGCAGAATGATAGATGAAAGTTCACAAGAGATCGATAGAGTATCAGGGGAAACATCGTCGAAAGCAGAGACTTCTACTCAGAGGCATAACTTCAAGACATATGTTTGCCTGATTTGTGCTTGTGTTTTTCTCATCGTTTCCAGAGGGATGATCGACTTCAACTCTGCGGCCTATACGGGATTCGATCTCCATTCCTACCGACAGATAGCAATCGCATCGCCTCACCTGTCCCCCGAAGTCTCTCCGCCCTATGCCTACCGGTTACTGGGGCCATACACCGTGGGTTTGTTGCCACTGCCTGACCCGTTGGCATTCAGATTGGCGGATTCGGCCGTCTGTCTGACCCTTGTGATTCTGTTCTATCGGCTTCTGGTTGAACAAGGCATTCACTGCGGAGTTGCACTCGTTGCCGTGTTGCTGTTCGCGTGTAACCGATTTTTTTTTGGCTTGCTCATATGGGACCCATTTCAGATTGACGATGTTTTGGCCATGCTGTGCCTTGTTGTTTCGTTGACGATGTTATTCAGGAGGCGATGGGTTTGGTTCGCATTGTGTTTTGCGCTTGGCTGCCTCACCCGCGAAGCGGTAATGATACTGATTCCAGTTAGTTTTGTGTATTTATGGGAGGAAGGAACGATTCGAAAGGAGTACATGAAGTGGATTGGGGCGATCACACCTGCGCTCGCCGTATTCATCCTTGTGCGGGTCTTTGTCTATGCGGATGAAGCACGGATGGGCGTTGCAGGCATCCTGTCTTATTACCAGATGAAATTCGGTGAAAGCATCGAGAATGCACTCACCAAAGAAGCATGGTTCAGGAGGCTCGTTTGGAGCTTCATGCCACTGACGTTTCTGCCTTTTATTTTTCCAAGGACTACGTTTTCATTTTTCTGGCGTCGGAGGTATCTCCTACTTTTCTTCCTCCTAGTGGTCATTACAAACTTATGGGGAATTGACCCGGGCGGGGGAGACTCCGAAAGGCAAATGGCGCCTTCGTTCCTTCCTTTCTTTTGGCTCATTGCCGCGCTGCTTCAGCAAGAACTCTCACATATTAAGTGGGCTTTGCCAGCTATACTGGGCGGCGGGTACGTTTCGAGCCTGCACCATCTCCAAGGGATTTACCCTTTGCCCAATAAAATGGCAACCCTGCTCGTGACAGTGGTGGCCGTCGTCGAGATCTCGGCGGTTGCGGTTTATATCAAGTTTAGCGCCCCGCCAAAGCGAGTCTCCTGAAGGATGACGACGCGGATTTCTTATTATGCGCAAAATCGACTGGGAAAGACGGGCCGCTGACGGGGCTTGAGAGCCTTGGTTTTCGTCTCCGTGAGCACGTTGCACCACCCTCCGTGTGTACCTTTTAATCATTTTCTTCTGTTTTACACGTTCGCGGTACACACAAAAGTACGCAATTCGCGTGCGCTGCCTTGGTACGCCTTGCGGCAGCATGGAACCACATGATGATGATTATAAATTAGTTGATTCGTTGATTCAGTTTTTGATATTCCATGGGACCAGATGAAACCTGCAATTATTTTCCGATGCAGAAAGTGTAAAGCGGTCAAATCGCCAATAACCATAAGCCTTCTAAAAGGTTCCATCTTTCTGGAGACATACTGGAGACATAAAATCCCCTCGATGGAGAGACCACCGATCCTAATTGGCCGGTCCTATTCCGAGACGCGTTCGAGCAAATATCGCGATCGATCTGGCGTCGTTGATTTGATCCGCCCATCTCCTCTGAGTTTGAGTACGCGGGCTGGGATGATATAGCACCCCGAGATGCCTGTCGCCCCACGGGGTAATCCGTCCGCACGAGGCCTTTACTGCGCAACTGTGTGGGTGAATACCACCAAGGACCTCAAGAGCTACTCTGCCGAGCGCGATCACCAGTATCGGATCCACCACTTCGATTGTCCTACGCAGGAATCCCGAGCAGTTTTTGATTTCCGCTGCCGATGGCGTAGCGTTGTTTCCCGCACTGTCCCTTGGATTGCAGAGAACCGCATTTGTCAGGAACACGCCTGAGCGATTCCATTCCATTGCCTCAAGGAGTTCTTCGAACCGGGATCCCGTTTGATCTCCATATAACGGGATGCCAGTCTTCTCAGCGCCCAAGCGGCCGGGCGCCTCAGCCACGAAAAGCACCCTTGCTTTCCAATCTCCATTTCGGTCGCTAAGGACGCGGCGTGATTCCTTCATTCTTGGACAGACTGCACAATTCTGTGCCTCTGAGATGAGGAAGTCCTTCTCGCATTGGGGCTTTGAGCGCACGAAACCGCCTGTCTTTAGACAGTGGGGAGATTCAAACAACCGGAACGATTGCAGCACCAAATGTTAGTGCGATTGAGCGCCTGCTAATTGCGGAGCCTGTCGCAATGGAAACGTCGAATTCACCGACTGCACGCCAGCAATCTGTACTAGACAGGCTGGATCGGGGTCCGCGCTCGTCCCCCATCCGTCTCGGATAACCTTCTGTGCCAAGCATCCAGATTTGCAACCCGAGAATTCTTCACAAGATCCGCATGTAACGCCAGGTCCGGCTGCAAGTTCGCTCCGAACGAGATTCAGATATTTTGATTGCTCCCAGACCTCGCGAAGAGAGCGGCTCAGAACAGATCCAAATTCCTGGTCAGGAACGCTCACATTCTTAAATGCATCACAAGGAAAGATCTCCCCGCGATGATTCACAACCAGAACATCTTGAGCCGCGTCACAAGGAGTGTGGCCGATACCGAGAATGTTGTATGGCGATCCTGCGCGCACTTCGACCTGTGTATGAGTTTGCCGCGCGACCAAGATCAGCTCTCCAAGCTCATGCATTTCATCAACGGTAAGATCTTCCTGCTCGGCAATGCTCTTTCCTCTTCCATGTGGGACAAATCGGAGTACGCTGACTCGCTTCACTCCCCAGCGAGCTGCCTCGTCAACGAGAGCCAAAAGATCGCGGAAATTGCGATTCATCGCCACGAAATGGATCTCGGCGGATACTCCAGCTTCTAGAGCATTTTGAAGAGCAAGAACCGTTGTAGAAAAACTCCGATACTTGGTGATGGAGTTGTGCATGTCAGGATCGGCGGAGTAGATGCTGAATATCAGCCTGCGCAAGCCGGATTTCCCTAATTTCATTGCAGAAGGGACGGACAGCGGCGTCAACTCGAAATCCGCAGCGCCACAGGTGTAGACGGTGCTCTGGATCCCAACCGTAGCCGCTTGCGAAATCAAGTTAGGTAGGAAAGGAACTAGCAGGGGCTCTCCGCCGCTAAACGCCACCTTTTTCGCGCCCAATTGGGCGGCCTCGCGCAGCAGCCTAAGAATCGTCTGTTCGCTAAGCGCGCTCGATTTTTGCCGGTGGGACTCTGTGCTGCAATGCATGCACGCGAGCGGGCATTGCTGTGTAAGTTCGAGCTTAAGCTCATTTAGCTTCATAACCGAACTCCCCGCTATCTGCTCCTGCCGTACGCAGATTCTAACGCTATACCCCTCTACGCTACTCCGTAGATTAAACAAAAGTTTACATCAATTTTTTGCAACAGTCAAATATATGATAACATTGGGTCTATTTCACATCAGATTCGGAGATTCCATCGGTGAGCAATAAGAGACGACGGAGCGAGATCTTGTCAGAGGTCAAAGAGAAGTTCAGCGCTTGTATCGGGTCAGGCCAGGGCAAGATCCCAGTACACCAAGCGGCGCGAATCCTCAATGTCAGCAGACAAACCGTGCATCGGTACATCAATGGCGAGGTAATCCCTCGAGGAGAAGTGCTGATTGCGGCCTTTCGGGAATGGGGTCTCGTATTGCGCTACCGTGGCGTCGATATCGTTGCCACACCAAGTGAGGCTACGGCGAGCGGAAGTCCTCCGGCAACTCAATTGAGGCTTTTTGATCTTGTGGACGATCTAAGAGAGCGGGACCTGGAGATAACAATTGGCAAGAAGACGGTTGAGGGCATAGAACTCAATGTCAGGCTCAGATTCAGCGCCTAGGGTTTTGGTGGACCCCAATTCCTGATCAAATTAACAATTAAAGCAATAAGCACAGCAACGATTATGGGTCCGTAGATCAGGACCCACCGACGTAATTGGTCGAGATCCCGTTGAAGCTTCGCTATAGTCACACTTGCGCCCCCAAGCAACTGCACATGTTGTAATTGAATTCCACGCAAACCAGGCTTGTATTGCGTCACTGCCTCAGCTTCGCGCGACTTTTCAATGTTGCCCAGCAACTGTGCGAAGAAAATTGTGAAAGTTCTTTCCTTGAATTTCAGCCGGATGTCACTCGAACTAACGTTCTGAACTGCAAACAGCAATGTGCCTTCATGCGTGGGATCAACATGGAAGCCCGAGATGTTCACGAGACCCTGAAACTTAAAAGTGCTTCGCAGCGCGATAAAAGCCATATGATCCCGGGGCATTTTGATCTCTTCAAGGCATGTCAATATTGCAAATTGTCCAGGCGCCAGGCTCAGGTAAGGAGATTTCTCCGACAACTTCTCCGGCACATCGTGTCCGACGATGTAGTACTCTTTGCCGAGTCGCAAATCATAAGAGGCTTGGCGGACACTGTCAGGATCGTAGTCCTTGCCAATAAGCTCCCCCTTTTGTGCGAGCTTAACAATTTCATCGCGTGCCAAAAACATGCAGCCCCCCCAAAATCATTCCAACTGAGACAATGACGGCCAAGACGAGTCCTGCAATCACACACATATACGCAGCGCGTACTGAATAAAACTCTGTCTTAACCTCATAATCGGGTCCAGCAGCCGGTATGACAAACATAATGGACGCGAGACCACCAGCCACCAAATAGAGTGAAATCGCCAGCAAGCCTGCAAAGACACGAATCTCCGGAGAGAGTTTACAAATAGCAGACCGCACGAACAAGCCGGTTACGGACGCCAATACGATTACAAGGCCCAGAGTCACGAGCAGACGAAGGTCTTTCCGGCGTTGTTCCTTCTTTCGAATCTCCTCCTTCGCCGCGATGTTTCTTTGTGCCTCCTCCTCGGAAACCTCTGTCGTGATCTTCGGGGCAACGAGTTGAGGCGGATCATGCCTATGTTCGCCGCTTGAGTGATCAATTAGGAGCTCGGATGAAGTCGTTCTTGAAAACACTCTCGTTCGCTCGGGGGGTTCTTTGTCAATCGAGTCCTTCGCGGAGGCTTGGGGAGCGTCCTCCGCAGGGAGTTTCGCCGCCATTTCGCCGGGTTCGCTCGAAATCCCCTCTGCTATGTGAGGAGCATCTGTCGGCGTTTGCGCGCCCGAATTATCGGCATTCGATCCAGACGAACTCTCAATCATTTTTCACCCTCTAGGAATTCTAAGCTTGATCGCATCTACAGCAACGATACCGCAAAAAGCTCTGTGCCTAATTGAGCACTATCACTCTGTTCGCAAATTCAATCAGCCTCATCTCTTCGATTTCCGCAGGCAGAGTCAGACGCTTGCTCTTCACTCTGCCCAGATCTACTCCGGTTGTGATGTTCGTCTTGCGAAATGCGCATCTACGCACATGTGCTTGGACACGTACTGGACGATCCTTGCAAGTCAGATTCTGCCCGCGTTCAAATCGTTGGCCCACCGTGAGCGGGTCGTTGGACAGGCTCCTTGGTGGCTCGGGCAGAAATCCTCTGGCTGAACAAAAGGCGTGTGAGAATCGGGCAGACGAAATTGGATTTGATATCTTCACCGCCGCTGGTTATAACGCCTTCGATGCGGCAGGTGGTTTCGGAAGGCTAGAAATGCTATTGGGTGATACGGGCCTACTCGGAAGGCTTGCGTTTTTAGGAAGTGACCACCCCATGACACCAGATCGCATTCGCCACATGCGCGCTTCTCACTCATGAAATGCAAACCGGGAAGAGCATTCATTAGCCCGAGACCTTCTGACTGGCTTTCTCAGCGCCCTCAAATCATCCGCTGTTCGTAGTCCTAAGTGAGGCTGTTGTACGTGTGAGGGTCGGTGAGCTTTAACTCTCCGCCGATCCAGTTGTGTGATGATGAAGGCTCCATACCTGAAAAGCTGACATGAGAAAACTGAGTAAGTGTTTACCATCTCGGTGCCACAGGCGCGATTTCGAGAGAGAGTGATGTAGTTTGAACATGGGATATCGTGGGAGTTTTTCTACAATGGCACCCAAAAAAGAGAAAATCAAGCCGCCCACACAAAGAGAGTTGACTGACGCGGGCAAGCAAGCTCGAAAGAAACACCCGTCAGGAGCTCGTGTCCTGGCAGAGGAATCTGTCGCGGTACACGAAGGGATAAGGCCGAAGAAACGGACTGCCAAGCGCGGCACTAGAAAGTTCGCCATGCGAGGGCAATCATTGGGAGTACGCAGAGCGGCTAGGAAGTCGAACAACAAGCGCGAATACAAGCGAAGAAGCGGAAAACGCTAAGTCATCACCCTTCGCTGCTTTTCGTACATGAATGTGATCGTGATCGATAAGGAGAAATACATGCCTAAGAAAGAGACAATCACCCCGCCGTCAAAAAGAGAGCTGAAGGACGCGAGTAGGGAACTCAGAAAAGGGCATTCATCTGGCGGAAGGACCATGGCAGATCAGTCCGTCGCAAAGCGTGAAGGTGTCAAACGGAAATAAGCTAGCTCATCTTTAGTTCTTGCTGCGAATGGTGACCGCTTCCTCGACGGCAGCGGAGAGGTACGTTTTGATCCAGTCGTAGCGTTCCTGGCTGTTGGTGCCATCCGGGTTGTGGCACTTTACGATTGAGGACAGTTTCTTGCCGGTAGCGCCGTGCGTTGGTGAGCGGGTCCATCTCTTCAAATGTCAGGCCCTCCAGGGCCTTGTTTAGCGCGTTCTTGGCGAAGGACGGCTGCGCGCTGGTGGTTCAGGGCTAGCAAGCGCTCCAGGAGTTCCGCATCGGTGAGGGTGGACGGCCAGCCATAGGCGGCGAAGACGGCCTCATCTAACTTGCGGTGTTCGTCCACCAGCCAGGCGGGGCGGGCGTTGTAAAGATTCGTTAGTGTGCGGCGCTTCAATTCCTCTGCGCTCGCATCAGGCGGGCTGAGCCACGCGTCCCGCTTCTCTACCAATTCACGAGCGGCCTCTGCGATGGCCTCCACCAGAGGTGAATCTTTCGGCTCATGGCCCGGCGGCCATGGAAACGGGAAGGTTTCAAAGGTTGACGTGGGAGTGTAGCGAAAGCCGCTCTCCACTTCGCGAAGCTGTGTTCCTTGTGCTCGGGCCCAAACCTCGTGCGCGCGCGAATGCAGCACTCCGAAGAAGTAATCATCGGCACGTGCAAAAACTAGCGTCCCCTGATTGGAAAGCACTCTAGGCTCTTGCCAGACAAAAATGCGATGCTTAGAAACGGCCGGGGTTGCGATGTAGCGATCAAGTAACTCAATGGCTTTTCTCATCGCAGGGCGAGGTCTTCCGTACTGCCACCAGTTCAGCCGATAGTCTTCTTTTTGATTCTTCAATCGCTCCGGATAGACGTGAGCCTTGACGTATTCGAAGGGAAGTTCATACTTCGCGGCTTCCTCTTCTTTCATTTCTGTCCCAAAGTCGATTGTCCAATAGTTGCGCGACCGCTTCACGAGATCAATGGCGCTCGCAACTGGTCGCACAATGTCGGAGTTGGGGCGGCCATTGATATTCAAAGGGGCATTGAGCATCCTTTGAGCAGTCTCATTGTCAATATCGAAGGGTGCTTTAGCGGACGGTCCCATGAAGCACACTCCGACGTTCTCAGCGAGTACGCTGGCAGCCGTCGTGTTCGCCTCGCTTGTCAGGTCAGGATTGATTACGCCAACGGCCTTGCCGTCTAGCGTGTGCTTCTGCTCTGAACCGTTATCAAAGCCGACAATTGAAACGTGAACGCTGGCGCCATCGAGTACCCACTTTCGGTCACTCCATGCCATGAAGATGCCGCCGCTCTCAAGAATCCGTTCAAGAACTATACGGTTAGCGCCGCCGCGTATACCTTGCGTTGCCAATAGTCCGGCGCGCACGCACTTGCCGGACTCAATTTGGCAATGGGCTTTTTCAAACCAATAGCAAACTAAGTCCGCAAAGTGAGGCACACGGTTTTCGTAGAGCTTGAAGAGCGGCTCTACATAGTCATCCCCTAGTTCCTGCCGTATGCGATTTCCCCCGAGAAAAGGCGGATTACCGATGATGAATTCGGCTTCGGGCCATGCGGGTTCTATCGGCTTGCTTTCCGCGTCATGGGCGAGGATCGCGTCCCGGTTTTGGATGTTATCGAGCTTGCGGAGAATCGGCTCTGTTGGCCATCCAATGCCGTTGTCATTGAGCCATTGCAGGTAGCCTATCCAAACCACCACAGACGCCAGCTCGTGCGCGTACACGTTCGTTTCCAGGCCGTAGAGCTGCGATGGGTGAACCTGATGCGGGAGCAGCGTGGGAAGGCCGTGCTCCGCGCTGAAATGGTAGACCTCCCGCCAGAGGTCAAGCATTCGGCGCAAAGCCAGGTAGAGGAAGTTGCCGCTCCCGCAAGCGGGGTCAAGGATGCGAACGGCGGAGAGTTCCTTGAGCCACTCGGAGAGCTTGTCTTGCATTTGCGCGCGAAGCTTGTTGTATGCGCCGCCTTTGGCTGCCTGTGCCTTTGCTGCGAGTTCTTGGGCCTCTGCCTTCACCTCCGACCAACGGCGCTCCAGAGGGGCCATTACAACGGGTTCAATGATGAGAAGAATATCTTCTTTGCTGGTGTAGTGCGCTCCAAGCTGCGAGCGCTTGCCAGGGTCCAAGCTGCGCTCGAAGAGGGTTCCGAAAATGGCAGGCTCCACCGTTGACCAATCCAGCGCGGAGGCGGCGCGGAGGGTTCCCATATCGGCGGAAGTCAGATCGAAGATGGAATCATCGGCAAAGAGACCGCCGTTGAACCAGTGAATGTCATGCACGCCAAAACTATTTCCGCTGCTGGACATGGCGGCGAAGAGTTGACGGAGCTTGCTGGTAAATCGAGCGGGCTGCGCTCTGTTCAACTCAATCATCTGCCGGAAAAGATGGTCCGGCAAAAGTCCAATGCTATCGGCAAAGAGGCAGAAGAGCAGGCGCATGAGGAAGTGAGCCACGGCCTGAGGGTCTGCGCCGCGCTGTTCAAGGCTGGTGGCGAGCTTGGCAAACTCAGCCGCCGCCGATTCGGTGACGCGGGCGGCGGCGCGCTCCGGGCGGAGTTGCTCGGGATCGGTGAAGGTGTCGCGTAGAACATCGAGCGGCGGGAGTGCACAAGAGGCCGTGGGGACATTGGCGAGCAGATCGTCCAGGGTGAAGCGGTAGACGTGCGGACGGGTCCCGGTGAAGTTGGTATGAACCTCGAAGAGGTTTTGGTCACAGACCACCAGCAAGGGCGGATTCTCCAGGTCATCGCGGTAATCGTTGAGCTGGAGATATGCCGCTTTGAGGTCCCGGTCCTTGCCCTTGTATTCCCATCCGAAGTATCCGCGCTTCCACACATCGGCAAAGCCTTTGCCGCCCTTGAGCGTTGAGACATGCTTTTCAAAGGTGAAAGACTCTCCCGTGGGATCGGCAGCGGCGGGGTGCGGCTGGTTAAGCACTTCACACAAGTCGTTGAAATGGGATTGCGCGGCGGCGCGCTCCGTGAGTGTGCTGGCTTTCCAGCGAGTGACGAATTCAGCGAGAGAGAGCGGCATTGGCTTCTTCGGTGTGAAGGTCAATTCTTGCAGAGTGGGGTGGGGTTGGGGAGTGCGTATGTGGGTCCTTTGTGTGTGCAAAAGGGGTACTTGTGCCCCCTCTTGTGTGCCTGTTAAGCCCACAGAAGGCGCTTCCAGGCTCATTGAACGGCATTGTGTGGCGCGATGGAAACGCGGCAAATTTCCGAATGATTTTCAGAGATTTCTTCATTTTGTGGAAGCATGAATGTGCTTAAGGCACGGTCTGCGCGCGGGTTTGTCGTAGAGATTTTGACCCCCTATCCCCCAGGGCATTTCCTTGCATCCTCGGAGCGCCGTCTCTGGCTCTGGTAGCAAGTGCTTGCCGGTGTCCCGACCCAGCGCTTAGGAATGTTCTGAAAACCTCGGGAGCAGATACGAAACAAACGAGAAATACGAATAAACTCCACAAGGAACAGCATCAGCCGAACCATCGCGCCGATGAATCGGCGGATCGGTGTCAAGCTACCTGCTCACGAAATGTAGGACTTCAGCCGTGCGGCCCCCTGTCTCTCGCTTCTCACTGCGAAGGGAACCATTCTTCTGTGCAACAGCAATGGCTGCGTCCAAGGCAGCCTTTGGTCTGTTGCGTCCGAAGTGGTTGTTCACTTCAGTACGGGTCATTCCCTCCGAGTGAGTGCGGAGCAATTCCAAGATGGCATCTGCGAGCGGGTTCCCCAGACTTGGCCCAAAGATGAATGCGGCGGAATCCAGGCAATATCGCCACAGTTCCAACGCGGCCTCCAAGTGCTCCAAGCGAATCTCTGCCGATTTGTCGAGCAAAGCACAAACCAGCGCCAGGCGAATCGTCTGCGCTTCGGCCCGCGCGGTAACTTGTCCAAATAGGCCCGGCTTGCCTTCGCTTAGTTGAGGATATTTGTCTGCCCACCGCCGCGCTGCGTCCGGTGCCCATGCCATCTCTTGCACAGTGCGGGCGAATGTCACAGCATCCCGCGCCCGCTCGCAAAAGAGACTCAGTGCCGCCGCGTCCACTTTCCCCCCAAAGGGCAGGTATTTGCTGCGTGTCGAGCAGACCCAGAGAAAGCGATTGGCAAACCCGTTCGCTGCATCGGAGTCTGTGAGCAACCTTTGCAACTCTGTATTCGTAATGTGTCCGATGATAGCGATATGCGGCTCTGAGCAAACCTCTTTCGCATTCTTCGTTAGAACGCGGAGTGCATCTCCATCCCATGCTTGACGTATCACCGGGGACAGCGTGTTGCCATCCCGCGCCGCTGATTGCAGCGCCCGGCCCAACTCACTTTCCACGCAGAGCAGCCGCTTATCCGGCTCTCCCGGATCGGTTACTTGCTCCTGATAGTCCACCACCTTTTGCTTCTCTTTGATCGGTACCATCTCTTTGAGTTCATCTCGCACGGCATGGATTAGCCCCTCACCAGTGGAAAGCCCAGATGTGATTCTCGTTTTCCACCAGCGAATGTCTATCAATTCGCACGTCGCGTGAACCTCACTCCAGGACGTACCTTTGCGCGCCTTCGCTGAGTTGCCAACGATCACCATGAACAGGTTTGCGAAGTGTTTAGCGGCCCCCACTCGGTAGTGAGGCCCACGCCCGATGATAGAGCCGATTGCAGCGAGAAACTGAAACAGCAAGGCCGCCGGGTCTGCCTCTGTTTCCGGCCCCACAAGGCGTGTGAACTCGCCAGCAAGGCCGTAGTATGCCGCTTCTGACAGCGGAGCGGGCAACTGGCGCGTCGGCTGACTCGCGATGTTTTGTTCTGGCGGATTAACGCTCTGCACTGGTGCGGCTGGCTCATAGCGCGCTACGCTCCGGGCAATGCTCCGCACTTCGCTTGCCGGGAGCGGCGGCTTGCAGCGCGCGTCATTCTCTTTCACCAGCGCGGCCTCAATTGCCTCTTGACTAATGCCGCCCCGCCGCATGACTCCCGCAAGGCTTGCCAGCGCGTGATTGCGCCCGCCCTCTGCGATGGTTTCGCCTTGCGCCCGTGGTGCATCTGGCGCGGGCTTTGCGGCTGCCAGCTCTGCCAGCATCCAAGGTGGCATATCGGCAAGCGGCTGCTCTGGTGCCAGCCATTGATAGAGCAGCCCGCTTGGATGGAGCGAAGGCGGAGCCACAACGTACCCGCCGTCTGCCCGAATGTCCAGCCCCTTGCCCAGAACCCCTGCGCTGTTTCGGAGAGAAACTCCTACTGGCACGCGAAAGTAGTAGTGGCATCCCTTGGGTTTGCCATCCGTGCCCCGTCTTCCGGTTTTCACTCGCAGCGTTTTGGGCAGGCTGCCATGCGCCGCTATCAATTGCTGCAAGGATGCCTTGCCGTCTTCCCCGTCAACGTCTAAGACAAGCAAGCCGCTTTCCTGTCCTGTGAGAATGCCAACATTGGCATCCGGCCATTTCTCCCACCAGAGGGTAATCTGCTTTGGATCTTTTGAGCCATCTTTCAGGCCGTGCTCAGTGCGTGGATGTTTCCCCGGCGAACTGCATCCTTTCTTGCGGCAAGAGCACACGCCTTGTTTGGGATTGTGCAGCGGGACCACCAGCCACCCGCGCGCAGCATAGGCTAGGGCCGTTTGAAGAGTAGTCATGCGCGCCCGCCCTTCTCCGCGCTGGCGCGCTGCGCGTGCTCTACTTCAAGTTCAAACTGCGCCAATGCGAAAGGGCTCTCCGAATTACTCCAAGGCCACCACACACACGCAAGGCGCGCAGTTCTCGCCGACTCTCGCCAGAGCGCAGCCACGCGCGCGCGGGCTTCTTCGATACCTCCGGAATGCGCGCTCACTTCGTCGCCGTTGCGCGGCTCTTGTCAATCCGCGATGCAATCCATTCGTCAATGTCGGATTCAAGCCATGCCACGGCCCGCGCCCCAAGACTGACTGGCTTTGGGAATTTGCCCTGTGATGCTAATTGGTAGATGCTCGAACGGCTGTAGGGAACACGGCGCTGCACTTCAGCAAGCCGCAAGAACTTCTCAGATTTTTCAGACATAACTTCCCCTTCTCGTGCTTTTCACACGATTGCTTGTTTTGGTTTGAAATAGAAAAGCCCCGCGTTAGCAGGGCTTCAGGTCACAACGGATTTTGGACACAAAAAAAGCCGCTCATCGCGGTGCTTTGCTGTAGATTGATTCAATTCTTTGCTACGTGCTATCTGAATCGTCCAAGGGCAGACGCGCGACCGCGTATCTTTGGCACTACTACGATGATCAGCACGCACACCGCCCGCCACTCAGCGGGAAATTGTCAGTTCGCCACACCAAAGCCAGACGCGCGACCGCGTATCTTTGGGCAATCCGGCGACGTCGGTTCACCAGTCCGCCCTGCCCCTTAGTGGGCACCAGACGGTCGCGGCTCTTCACCGTTTAGACCGCCCGACTGTCGCGCTTTCTTGCGCGCTCGCAGGAAATTGTTTTGCTGACAAATACATTACCGTCTCTTGCTGTCTAAATGCACTTTGCAGGATGTGTATAACTCAGGACGGAATCAAAGTTCCCATCTTTCGTATTCTTCGTATCTTTCGTATCGCGCAGCGAAATGTGCGGCGGATTGAAACCTAGGCCGCGTCGCCGCCGAAGTTGCCTACGATCACCTTGGATTCATTCACGATGCTGTCCACGTAATCCCCCCACCATTGCAGCATCTTCTTGCGCTGCTCTGCGTACTCGGCAACGATGTACACCGCGCGGATTCCCTCATGCTCGTGACTCAGGGCCTTTTCGATCACGTCTTTGTTGAAGCCGTGCTCTGTCAGGAGCGTTGCGCCTGTTCTCCGGAGATCGTGAATGGTGAGCGGGTCCATCTCTTCAAATGTCAGGCCCTCCAGGGCCTTGTTTAGCGCGTTCTTGGCGAAGGGCCTTGTGAGACTGCCACGGCCCGGAAGTACCAATTCAGAATCTCCAGCAAGCTTCTTCAGTTCGCGGAACATCTCTGCGACTTGCTTCGAAAGATAAACAATGTGCGGCTTGCCGCTCTTGGCGTTTTCTTCTGGCACAAGCCATTCGCCTGCGTCCAGGTTTACATCCTTCCATCGCGCCAGTAGCAGCTCTGACTTTCGGGAGAGTGTCAGCAATATGATGTGAAGCGCCAGCTTGAATTGCCGCCGGATGTTCGATTGATAGATGGTGCGCAGATATAAGCGGATCTCGCTCGGAGTGAGAACGCGGGAGCGCTTGCGGGCTTTGCCTATGTAGCGCGTTGCGACCATTGCCGCTGGATTGAACGTCACGAGTTGCACTTCAAGTGCGTAATCGAACATCTGCTTTATCACGCGTCGCAATTGGATCGCCGCTGCGACTTGCCCGCTGTCCCGCTTGCGGTACACAAGCTTTTGCACGTCCAGTGCGTCAACGTCTTTCAGGGCCTTGTCTCCAAAGCTAGGAAATACCTCTTTGTCGAAATAGCGCCAAACACTCTTGGGGTCTTTCCAGTTCTTTGTCACTTGCTCTTTGTAGTACCGCTTTCCAAACTCCCTCACAGTGGGGTTGTTGGATACTCCCGCGCGCCGCTGCTTCACTTCAAGAGCGGGACTCTTGCCAATTGCCACTTGTGCTGCCATCTCGTCCCGCCGCCCGCGCGCGGCCTTCAGCGACAAATCGGGATAGTGCCCCAGAGCCACTTTTTCGTACTTGCCGTCCAGGCGATACCGATACAGCCAGGACATTTTCCCGCTTGGGAGCTTGTCCAACGAAAGCCCTTTGCCATCGCTCACCATGTAACGCGCGGCCCTTGGCTTCAAAGCCTTAATTCCAGCGTCCGTGAGTGCCATTCTTGCCCCTTTCGTATGTCTCCAGATCACTTCTGGAGACATATACCCCCTCTGGAGACATACTGGAGACATACATTTGGTCGGCTGTCTATGTCTCCCGCTGGACATTATAGGGCAATAAAGCTAGCATTTACAATCGGTTTGTGCGGTTCTCTACATTTCATTGGACCGCGCTGGAGGCCGTTTTACTTTCCGATGCAGAAGGTGGAGAAGATTAGATTCAGGATGTCGTCGGGGGTGGTTTGGCCGGTAAGTGAGTCGAGGGCCCAGAGGGCGCGGTAGAGATCGAGGAGAATCATCTCGTGCGGGACGGCGGTCTGGTTGGCGCGGGCGGCATCGTTGAGTGCGGCTTGCGCTGTTGTGACAGCCTGCTGCTGGCGGATGTTGGTCAGCATTCCCGGTTCGGCGGCGGCTCCGCCGGTGGCGAGGGCGACGATCTTTTCGCGAAGGGCGCTGATGCCGTCGCCGGTAAGTGCGGAAGTCGGCACAGAAGGCAACCCAAACTCGCTCGCTGCCGAGTGGTCGGCGCGAAGCACGCCTTCGTCTTCCTCTGATGCGGCGAGATCGCTCTTGTTGATGGCGACGAGCGCGGGCCGGCCCTGGACTGCGGCGAGCACGCCATGCTCTTCCTGGTTCAGCGGCTGCGTTGCATCGAGCACCACGAGCACGATGGCCGCATCGGCCAGCGCTTCGCGGCTGCGCGCGATGCCGAGCTGCTCGACTTCTTCGAAGGCTTCGCGAAGACCCGCGGTGTCGACCAGCTCCAACGGAATTCCATCGAGCGAGATTCGCTCGGTAACCAGGTCGCGGGTGGTGCCGGGAGTCGCGGTCACGATAGCGCGATCACGCTCGACGAGCCGGTTGAAGAGCGAGCTCTTGCCCGCGTTGGGGCGGCCGACGATGGCCATTGTGAGGCCGTCGTGCACTATGCGACCGCGGGCGAAGGAGGCTTCGAGCGCGGCGAGTGGGGGGATGAGCTCGGCGATGCGCCGGGCGATTTCTGTTGCAGGCGTGACGTCGACGTCGTCCTCAGCGAAGTCGATGCCGGCTTCGAGCAGGGCGATCAGCTCCACCAGCGACTGCTTGATGGGAGCGACGCGGCGGCTGAGCGCACCGCCCATCTGGCTTGCTGCCTGGCGCGCCTGGGTCATGGTCTGCGCATCGATCAGGTCGCGAACGGCCTCGGCCTGCGTCAGGTCGAGCTTGCCGGAGAGGAATGCGCGCTGGGTGAATTCGCCGGGCCCGGCAAGCCGCGCACCGAGCGCGAGCGCGCGCCGCAGCAGCAGGTCGAGGACCACGGGCGAACCATGCGCGGCAATTTCAACGAGCTCGTCGCCTGTATAAGAGTTCGGCGCGGCGAACAAGGTGACAACCGCTTCATCAATGTCGCAGCCGTCTTCATCGAGGACATCGGCCAGGCGAGCCCGCGCGTGTTCGAGCGGCTGGCGAAGCCGGACCAACTGCGCGGCGATGGAAGCGGCCTGGGGACCGCTGAGACGCACGATGCCAATGCCGCCGCGGCCGGGCGGAGTGGAGACGGCCGCGATGGTGTCGACGATCGCGGCTGGTGAATCAGGCGTTTCCGAATCGGTGGGCATCGTTTCCTTTCAATTGTAGGGAATCGAAGCCGGTGGGGTATCCCCACCCATACTCTGTAAACAAGTTATCTATTTTCAACGGGTTGGCGGTGTGCGTGGCCTGCAAAGTCTTCTGTCGATCAGACTTAGCCGCAGGGTCCTCTCAGGAAAGGACTTACAGAGTATCAGCGGGGTTAGCTCGCACTGCGTGCGAGTTAGCGGAGTTGGCGAGGTGGACTCCGAAGCAATTCCAGTATGCGCCAAGAGCAGGAAATTACATGCAAAACGGCTTGTGGGAATCTCTCGTGTTGAATCAGCAGGTTAGGTGAGCAGCGCAACGAATGGGACTTGACGGTGCTGAAGCCGGCTGGTCTTGGGTAAGTGGCTCGGCTATGATGCGCAAGTTGGCGTGGGATGACGGCGGAACTGGAGGGTTGAGGTTCGTGCTATCCCAGGTCTCAGAATGGCCGGCATTCGTGCCACCAGACATCCCGGCTGCACTGGCGGAGAACGACGACGAGCCAAAAAAGCGCTACCGGCAGCTCCGCTCTTCCTCCCCGGTCCCCAGGCGCGAGGGACCGGGGGCACCCTCAACTTGATAAGATTCCTCGTGAGATCGGGGCCACCCGCCGGCTGATGGAGTTGCTGGTCCGGAATGCTACAAAAAGGTTTTAGCAGCACACTGAAGAATATAATGATACTGGAAGTACTGCGAGCAAACGTTGGAACTCCGGAAGCTTCGCAGCGCGTACTGTTCTCATAAGGTTCGAGTCCATTGAAAAGCAAAAAAGGGTACTCTGATGCCCCAGTGTCATGGGGCTCGGTGCTGAAGTTCATTTGTTCTTTTGTTTTCGTCTTCGTCATCACTTCAAGCGGCGCACTGGGCGAGACAGTAACACAGGCGATGTGGCGCGGCGTGCTGCGGAATGCGGGCGGAGCTCCGATTGCGGACGCGAAGATTGCGCTCACTTCCAGCGGTGCCAGGGCCGAGGCCCGCACCGACTCCAACGGGCAGTTTCAACTGGAATTATTGCCGGCGGGGAGCTATCACCTGACGGTTGCCACCAAGGGCAGCACGGTGGATTATGCGCTGCCGATCGATCTCAGGGCTGCCTCTCAGCAGGCAGTGGTGACGCTTTCCGGCCGCGGCGAACTGACGGTGGCCACACTCGAGGACAAGGAGCAGACAGGGACCGGGGGCGAGCAATTATCGAGCCAAGCCGTGAGCGAGCTGCCGCTGAACAAGCGCGATTTCAGCAGTCTGCTGCTGCTGGCGGCGGGAACGATGACCGACACAAACGGCGCGACGAACTTCACGGCGCAGTTTGCCATCAACGGCCAGCGCGGCGTTGAAGCTACATTTGCGATGGACAGCGCCGACATCAGCGATCCGGAGATGGGCGGGGCCACATTCTCGAATTTCAACGTGGACGCAGTGGAGGGCATCGACTCGAGTTCGGGGTGGATGCCGGCGGAGATCGGGCGCGGGGCCGCGGGGTTCACCAACATCCATACGCGTTCGGGCGCAAGCGGCTTTCATGGCTCGTTCTTCGAGTTTGTCCGCAACTCGGCGTTCGACGCGCGCAACTACTTTGACCACGCAACGCCCGCGTACCCAGGGCGCATTCCGCCGTTCCGCCGCAACGAATTCGGATTTACCAATGGCGGGCCGGTGCTGATTCCGCATGCGTATGACGGGCGCGGGCGGACCTTCTACTTCACGCAATACCAGGGCTTCCGGCAGGTGCTGGGGACGACCCAGGTGATGCCGGTGCCTTCAGCCGCGCAGCGGCCGGCGGCGGGGAGCAACATGGTTTACCACACCATCACGTTCCCGGACCAGAGCGTCGATACGCTGGCGATTCCGGTGAATCCCGCGATTGCGGCGATTCTTGCGCGCTATCCGATGCCGAACCTGCCCAGTGGCTCCTATGGTGTAAACACTTATGCGACGGCGTCGAAGGTGGTGACGGATGCGGACCAGTTTTCGCTGCGCATCGATCACAAGTTCTCATCGAAGGACCAGTTCCTGGCGCGTTTCAATTCAGACAACCTGAAGGGGCCGACGACGAATCCCGACCAGACAGCGATCGATCCTTCGTTCGGGGTGAAGTATCTCGATCACCAGAAGAACGTGGTCGGGACGTACACGCGCACGATTTCGCCGCGCATGGTTCTGGAGTCGCTGATCAGCATCACACGCTCGACGCCGGGGTTTCCCACGACGAACTACACGGATCCGGCGGTGAAGTTCGGCGACGGCCTTTTTGAGGCGTTCGATTCTGCGGCCGGTTCTGTGATGCAGGCTTACGGCAACCTCTTCCAGGGGCGGCAGAGTGTCTCTTACACGACGGGAAGACATGCGATCCGCGCGGGATTTGAGGCGCGCATCAATCGCGATACGACGTATTTCGGCATCAGCCCCAATGGCGAGTACGACTTTGGCGGAGGCACTGCGTACGCAACTGAGGCCATCGCCTCGGCGAGCGGCAGGCACAACATCAACATCGGCGATCCGCTGCCGGACACGATTTCGGGTTTCCTCTCGGGCAGTCCGTTTGCGTACACGGTGGCGCTGGCGCCGAGTTTCATCTCAAGCGGCGAACACATGGGGCCCGCGGCAATCAATCGCGAGGCCTATGGCTGGTGGGTGCAGGATACGTGGAAGGTCACGCCACGGTTGACGCTCGATTACGGCATTCGATGGGATCTTTACACACCGATTTCAGAGCGTGCGCACCGCACGTCGCGGTTCAGCTCGGTGACGGGCAACCAGGAGTACCTGATCAATCCGCAGCCGGGGTATCGCACGCCGAAGAACGGCTGGCAGCCGCGCATCCAGGCGAGCTGGCAGGTGACAGACAAGCTGACGGCGCATGCGGGCGGGAGCATTATGGTTGTTCAGCCCAACATCTGGCAGGACAACTTTTTGACTGGCGCTACGCCCTTTGCCGTGTACCCGCGCCGCGTTGCTTCTGCGGCCGCGCCGCTGGCCTACGGATTCACGATTTCTCCGTCGCAGGTTCCGCGTACCTATACGCCGGGTGGCGTCGATGTGTTTGCGTCGGGAAAGACGAAGGACGTTCCGGCAAACACGGTGATGGATGTGGACCGCTACGAGAAAGATATGGCGGCGCTGACGGACACCAGCACCATCTCGCCGCTGCAGTTGGCGGGTGTTGATCCCAACTTCGGCAATGCCTGGCTGTATACGTGGACGGCGGGACTGGAACGGAAGATCGGCAACCTTACGGCGGGTGCGGCATACGTGGGCACGGCTGCGCAGCAGTTGCCGCGCTCTGCTTATCCGAATGCTTATCCTGGAGCGACGCAGCAATTCGCGCCGCATACCCAGTTCGACAGCGCCGGGAATGTGATCGGAGGATTCGGGACAGAGACGCTGATCACCGACGATGCGCACTCGACCTACCATGCGCTTCAGTCGTCGCTTTCGGGCACCGTGGGACATGGCGGGCCGGGAATTCAGGCGAGCTACACGTGGAGTAAATCGCTCGATACGACGAGCCTGGTGCTAGGCGGGACGGGCTCGACGGGCGCGGTGGCGTCAGGCTTGTCGCAGGATCCGAACAACACGCATCCGGAGAAAGGCCCATCGAACTTCGATGTGGCGCATAGCTTTTCACTGAGCCTCGCACAGGACCTGCATCTCGAGAGCGTGAACTTCCTGCGGCCGATCAGCAGGACGGTTACGGACGGGTGGGAGATGCTGAGCATTTCGAGCATCAGCTCGGGTTCGCCGTTCACCGTGTATTCGGGCATTCAGCAGACGGGCGCGGGCTCGATCGGTGTGGACCGGCCGGACCAGATTGCGAAGCCCCATCTTTCAACGGCGCGCGCGGATCGGAAGGACTACTTCGGAGCCGGGCCGAACAACGGCCCCGACTACTTCAGCATTCCGGTGTTTGTGCCCGGCGGCACGGGGCCGAACCAGGGACTCTTTGGCACGCTGGGACGTAATACATTTCGCGGGCCGGCTTACTACAACTTCGACTTTGCATTCATCAAGGACACGTCCTTTGGCCGGCGGCGCAGCGGAGCCGAGCGCATGGACCTGCAGTTCCGCACTGAGTTCTTCAACCTGTTCAACATTGTGAACATGGGATTGCCGGCCAACACCCTGGGGGTGACTACGACGAACAACAACGGCGTGCAGTCGGCGAGCATCAGTACGACGAATGGGTTTGGCGAGATCAGCCGGACGGCGGGAAACTCGCGGCAAATACAGTTTTCGCTGAAGCTTATCTATTAGCGGAGCGCGACTCTGCTATAAAGGACTGGCATTCCGGCCCGTTCACGATGCGCGTGCCGAATTTGTTCGTGCGCGGCAAACCAGCTTCCAAATCTTATCGCGGGCCGTGGGGGATCCTGATGAATACACTCCTTGGCACGCTTCCCGCGCGCGCGGCAATCGCCGGGTTGCTGATGGTTGGCTCGAGCCTT
>Ga0326727_10002468_pt1 | contig 62944 bp, 41 predicted proteins | sample MB2enrmetagenome_FD_207643 | JGI IMG/M metagenome (GOLD analysis project Ga0326727, IMG submission 207643) | Lab enriched peat soil microbial communities from McLean, Ithaca, NY, United States - MB29MY | ecosystem: Environmental > Terrestrial > Soil > Wetlands > Peat | place: USA: New York...
CTCGGAAGTAGTGGCGGTTGGCTGGCTTGCTCAACCATCGGCGCTGGCTGGCCAGTTTGCTGGCGTGCTGGCAGGCAGGCTTGCCACAGTAACGCTGCCGCTCCTGGTTGCGGTAATCGGGGAAGAAAAACTCACTGCAACAGCGGCACTTACGTCGCTTCGGTTTCAGACTCATTGCGAGCCAAAACCACCACGAAGCCAGAGCGAATTAAAGCTAAACCCGGAAGGGGAAGAAGGCCCAGCCAGGAAGAAGGAAGAAGGGATTTGAGGAGAAGTGCCGGAAGAAAATCCACGGGAAGAAAAAGGAATTTCAAACCGGCGGATTTACACCATTTTCATTCCGCCGCTGACACAGGTCGCGGGTCACCTTGATGTCCGCCTCTGAGGGCTCCGGCTCGCCGCTCGGATGGTTGTGCATAATCACGATTGCAGCAGCGGCGGCGTTCACGGCGCCGCGGAACACCTCTCTGGGATGCACAAGGATCGTGTCCATCGTTCCGATGGAGACAACCTGATGCCCCCTGACCCGGCGCCGAGTGTTGAGCAGCAACGCCGCTGTCAGCGGACGGTCAAAACCAGCCACCAGCGGGCGAATCAAAGCCAGCCATTCTGAGGTGAGGTAAATCGTTGCAATCAGGGTCCGAACCCGGCGCAAGACCTCATCCCTCCGTGTCCACAGATCATCGCTGTTATTGCAGGCGGACCAGAAGGCCGTGCTGGCGCTTTACTCGGTTGAGGGTTGTGGAGCGGATGACGCACCGCCTGTTGTTGAGGCTACGCGGGTGAGTCCCCGAATCGTTTGAGATTGCAGAGTTGTCGATTAAGGATCAATTCCTTGGGCCATTAAAAACTTCTGAAGATTCTCCCTGGTGGCTGCGTACCCAATCACCAACTGGACCTGGCTTCTGAGGTAATCCAACACTTCCGCGAGCACCTGCGCTTCGGAAAGCGATTCCTTGCGGCCATCTGCGTATGTGCGGTCGTACCCAAAACCGGAACGGTTGCTTTTGAGGGCAGCAATGGCCATCTCGATCGTTTGGGGAAGGGGAGCCAGTTTACTCACCACTATTCCTATCACTGCACCGGATTCAACGTCAACCAAAGGTCCTCCGGAGTTTCCGCCGTTAAATGCGGCGTTTACAACGAGGGTCGGCTGACCGACGCCATTACTAAGAATGTTCCACTGTACGCCTGACAAATAGCCGGCGCTCAAGAGCGGTGCCAGTCCTGTATATCCTGCTGGAAATCCCCACGTGCAAACTTGGGAACCGATTTTGTAATCAAAGTTCGTGGAGAGCGGCAAGCTTGGGGCCTTGATCGGCTGGGCTGGCGTCAGCAAGGCGAGATCGCTGTTTGCGTCTGTCACCACATTTGTTACCGCGATAGTTTGCAGAGTTCGTACCCCGGGAATCACCTGTTCTGCTCTCACGATGCTAATTTGCTTAGGAGAGCAACCATGCACCACGTGAAAGGCGGTGATCACCCGGCCGCTCCGGTGAAGGAAACCGGTTCCTTCGAATCTACCATTGCAAACGACTCTGAAAACCGAGGGAAAAGCGACGTCCATGGTTTTCCCGCTAAGATCCGTCGTCATCGGTGCCGAGACTGTGATCTGGTTTCCTGGCGTCCCCGCGCACGCGGAGGCTATTAAAGCGAGGCTTGCTGCAGTGGCACAAATCCAAACGGCCGGCTTTTTGACCGCTTTGTTCCAACTGATAGCAATTCGCTTCTTGGCCTGCCACTCGTCTAGTGACGCGGCCCGGTTGAGGGAGAACTGGTTTTCGGTCACGTTCATATTTCCAGGCTTCTGCCGGATTATACTCGGCACGAGGCTGACGTCAACCCGAAACACGCGGATAACACGCGGATAATCGGCGGCATGGCCCAGGGGGTTCAACCGCCAGTCCCATCGGACGCCGGTCAGTGCCGATGAAACTGCGGAGCATCCGCACGCCCCGATGATCCCAAAGCAGACGTTCGAGGACATCCAGAAGGCCCTGGTGACAGTCGGAAAACCCCGCAAGAAGCAGGGCGAGAAGGGTTTCATTTTCCTGAACTTCGCCACCTGTGGTTCATGCGGCTATTGCATCACCGGAGAGCGCCACGTCAAAAAGAGCGGTCTCCGGTTCCACTACTACCGCTGCACGCACAAGAACAAGAAGCAGGTCTGCGACGACCGCGGCTTCACATCCGCCAGGAGGAATTCGCCCAGGAGGTCAAGCGCAACACGGCGATTGCCTCCATCCCCGAGGAATGGAAGGAACGCTTCCTGGCTCGGATCGAGACCTGGGAAGCCGAGGAGCACCAGACCAGCCAGGCCCAGGTTGACCGCCTCAAGGCCGAGATTGACCGGGTGAATAACGCCTTCACCGAGGGCGCCATGGAACTCCGGGAATTCAAGGAAATCAAAAAGCCCCTGATCGCCAGGAAGACCGAGCTTGAGCAGCAGGCAGCCGTCTTCACCGCAAGGAGAACAAATCTGCGCATTCCGATGAATTCGGACACGCATTCCGGAAATAATCGGACACTCATCCGGGATTGTCGGACAGTTGTCGGAGCGTAGCGACGCTCTGCAGGGACTCTTAATGGGGTGTCCGAATTGCCACCAATTGCCCCCGTACGTCTCGCCGGAGCATTTAGCCCTAAGCGCGGGCGGCGGACCCGGAAGCTTTGCTTCCTCTCCCAACCCCACCCCTTGACAATCCCTGAGCCGGGTTGACAATCGCGCAGACATTGGCCGCATGAGCGCATCTTTCGTGGTTTACGTGGACGAATCCGGCGACGAAGGCTTCTCCTTTGGCCAGGGCAGTTCCGGTTGGTTCGTTCTGTCCGCCGCCATCACCCGCAAGCCAAAGGACCTCGACACCGTAAAGCTGGTGGACACGGTTCGCGCCAACTTGAAGAAGCCCGACAAAAAGCCCCTTCACTTCCGCGACCTCCGGCACGAGCACCGGCTCGTTTTCGTGGACGCCATCAGCCAGGCCGCTCTCAAGACCGTCACCGTGTTGGTTCACAAGCCCAGCCTCAAAGAGCCGGAGAAGTTTCAGGAACGCTACCGGCTTTATTTTTACACCGTACGCTATCTCCTTGAGCGCGTCTCTTGGTTCTGCCGCGACCACCGCCACCCCCGCGACGCCGGCGACGGCAGAGCCGAAATCGTTTTCTCCAACCGTTCCGGCATGTCTTACACGGACCTCCGCGATTACATGGCGAGGCTCAAACGGCAAAGCCAGGTCCAGGACGGGGGCATCGAATGGGCTGTCATCAATCCGGACGAAATCACATCTTATACCGCTGGCAAGCGCATGGGCTTGCAGATTGCCGACGCCATGGCCAGCAGCTTTTTCTACGCCGTCCAGCCATCGCAATACGGCTTCATCGAAGGTCGCTACGCCCGTATGCTCAAACCTATCGTGTACCACCGGGAAGGCCGTTATCTTGGTTATGGCCTGAGATTCTGGCCCCGCGAAGCGGACGCTGCTTGGCAAAACGACAAGCGGCTGGACTGGCTGGAAGACTACATGAAAACCGATGCAAGTTCCGGGACTCAGGATCCCACCCACTAGGGGCTGCCGTCCTTGCGGACGACCTGAGCTTGACCCCGCGCACACCTGCAACAATACACTAGGCAAAACCAAGCCCCCTGTCAACACCCCTAAAAACAGCACTTTCTTCATTTTTCTGCGAAGAAGGTGGTGGAGGCGGCGGGAGTTGAACCCGCGTCCCTGGCACATCTGTCAGGAGCGACTACATGCTTAGTCAGGAGAGAGTTTTCTGCCGTGCGATAGCGGCCTGACACCGAGCCGCACGGCCTAGCCCGCAGGATAAGAGTTTCGGCTGATGGCGCGCAGGCGCCGCCAGCAGCCTAACCTGCTGTGGCGTTCTGCCGGCGTAGCAGGTGTCCACCGGCGAACGTCGCGACACGTTTAGGCCGCGAGAGCTAATTCTTGGTTAGCAGTTATTGTTTTGGTCCGGTGATTAACGAGGCCAACGAACCATCCTCGGCATGCCGCCTCTGGCGTATCTACCAGGTCGAAACCAGTACGCCCCCCCCTATTGCAACGGGACCAATATAAAGTGCTCCGCCAAAAAGGTCAAGCCGCCGGTTTTTCCGCCGGTTTTTCCGGCAGTGTCCTGGGGGGTGGCGACGATGATGAGGGTGACGGCTCTGGACAATCGGAGGGCTTCTGAGAGGATAAAGAAAAGTAATCAGCGATTGAAAGCCTTCGCGGCCGGCGAGCAAGCCGAACTATTGCAACTTGAATGGCATGGTGAGCAAATGGGAGTAGAGGGCGGAAAGGGTGGCGCCGGTGTGTTGGGCGCGGACGTCGTCGCCGAATAGGAATGTGGCCTCGGGGGAGAAATTGCGCAGCATCAGGCAATAGCTGCTGTTGGCCATGACGCCGAGGACCTCGCCGGTCTTGCTGAAGACCAGGTCCCCGCGCGAGGGGTTGAACTTGCCGATCAAGCCCTTGAGAAAGTTGCGGTCCAGTTTCACGTAATCCGGGGTGGACAAATCGATCTGGAACCGGCACTCGCCGTAATAATCTTCGCGCGTGCCGATCAGGACGGCATCCTGAAACTTGTACGGCTCGGTGGAAACGCGATAGACCTTGCAGCCCAGCCGGAGGGCTTCCTCGGCGGTGACGGGGATGAGGAGGACGCGGGGGTCGGTGAGGCAGAAGGAGACGGAGCGAATCGGGCAGGAGGCGGTGTTCCGGTTGAGGTCGCCGCTCAGCGACTCCCAATCGATGCCCGGCTCCCAGAGAGTCAACGGGGTGTCATGCACGTGGCAGAGGGCGTAGGTGGCGGAGCCGTCGCTCACCAGCACTGTTTCGGTCTCCTTGATCTTGGTAGTTTCGCCGAAGAGGGAATTGCGGACGGCAGAGAACCGGGCCCGGATGCGGTTGGTGGCGAATTCATAGAAGATGCCGTTGGGAACCATGCCGCGGTTGTCGCGCACTTCGCGGGCGATGTCCCCGGACTTGGCGGCCAGCTCTCGCACTCCTTCGGCCAGGCGGGCCTTTTCCTCGCGCTCGATCTTGACTTCGTCCTGCATGTGGGTGACCTGGTCGGCAACGATGCGTTTTTCCGCCTCGGCCACGGCAAGCTGAGTGCCCAGGCGCTGTTTCTCGGCCAGGACCACCTCGTTGGTTTTGGCCAAAGCGGCCAGTTGCTGCTGCAGGTTGCTGGACTGAAGGGTCTGTTTGGAGAAGAGGTCTTCGAAGGCGGCGAGTCTTTCCCCGGAGATGACGGACTGCACGGCATTGTCGTGCAGTTGCTGGCTAAGATTGGTGAGGCTGGCCTCGGCGGCGGCCAACTGCTCCTGCAGGGCCGCCTGTTGCTGCGCCAGGAGGGCCCCCTGCTGCTGGCGGGCCGCCAGCTCCTGCTGGAAGGTCTGCACCTTCTTGTCGCGTTGGGCCAGCTCCTCCTGGGAGGCCTGGAGTTCCTTCTCGCGCTCGGCCAGTTCCTGCTGAACGCTCTGGACCTGCTTGTCTCGCTCGCTCAAGAGGGACTGCTGGCGGGTGAGGCTGTCGCGGGCATTAGCCAGCTCGCCGAGCAGGCGGTCGCGGTTTCTGCGCTCTTCATCCAGCACCATTTGCATGGCGGCAGTAAGGTCTTTGCTGCTGTCCACGCGGTTGGTGCGCATTTCCACCTTCAGCCCCCGCGGCCCTTCTTCCGCCACCTTGTTGACGTCCACCGTGGTAAACATCACCAGGCTTACCAGGAGGAAATCACAGATGACGATGAGGATCGAGCGGTTCATGAGGGTGTGGCCAGGGTGGGAGCGGGGGTGGGGGCGGGTCTGAGCGGCTCAGGCTCCAGGGCGGCAGAGCCCTCCGACTCCAGGAGGTAGAGGCGGCGGAGGGGTCGAAGGTTGAAGATCTTGAAGATCGAGACGAAGATGATGCCGAAGGAGGTGGACGAGTAGGCGACCATGATGCTGAATTTCCCCACGTTCATTGTGACCAGGATGAAGGAAATGATGGTGCCCACGAAGCCCAGGTAGAGGCCGGCATCGAACAGATGGTCTTCGTTCTCCAGGAGCTTGATCTTCACGCGCGCCGGCACTCGCTGGCGGCGGATCTCCGCCAGCTTCACCAGGCAGGCCGTATAGACCAGGGCCTGAAGGACAAAGAACAGCAGTAGTGTCAACATGTTTTGTTGGTTCATAAGCGATGACTTTAGGTTGCTGACTGCAGCCGGCAGCGCGCGGCCAACCAGCGGCAGGCGCGCTAGAAAGGGGACCTCCACTTTCAGGCTTTCCTGGGAGAGATACGGCTCGCTCAGGATAAGGACCACCAGCAAAAAACCGAGGGCGAACAGGACCTCGCGGACGATGTGAACGCCGCCCACTTGCAGCGGCAGCTCGAGCGGTGAGACCGCCGGCCGGCCAAAATGCATGGCCGAGGCCAGCAGAAAGCCGCTGCCCAGGTAAAGAAACCATTTGACGGCGAGGGCAAACCAAGGCATGAGCAGGCAATAATCGGAGGCGGCCCGCAGCAGGGCGCCAAAAGGGGCATAGGCTGCAAGCTGCCGCCGGAAACCCGCGCTGTAACAGCGTTGGTTGCGCAAGAGCAGCTCCTTGACTCCGCCCGCCCCAAACTGCAGCACCGAGCCCAGGTCCGCCAGCCCGTCCTCGCCGAACTTCACGCCGTAGCCGGCAACCGCCCCCGGCTGGCCCGAAAGCAGCGTGGCCGCGAAAAGCACGGGCACTTGCGCGTCGAACTTGCGAACCAGGAAAGCCATGCGGCGCAGGGCCTCGGCATCCTGGATCGAGCGGGTGAAGACCTCGAGTTGGCCCCAGTTGAACCGCTGGCCAAGGGACATCAAGTCGAGCAGGACCTGTTCCAAAGGCTCTGAGTTCCAGGACGGCCCGGAGGGGCCTGCGCTCGAGCCGGGCAGGGCATGGCCGCCATGATTGGCCGCCCAGGCCAACTCATAGACGGTGTTGCTCAAGGCGGGGTTGAGCTTTTTCTCCTCCAAAAGCAGTCCGCAAACCAACAGGGCGGTATCGAAAACCTGGCCGGAAGAGGAAGAGGAGGGCGGGAAGATGGCGGTATTAGTCAGATCGCGGCAGCGCAACAACTCCTGGAGGGCCGGATTGAGCGAGTTCCCCAGCAGGCCCAGGGCCCAGTCGTGTATCTCCGTGGGCACCAGGAACTGGGTGAACGGTTGGGAGGCGTTGCTGATGCTGTAGGCGCCGGCCTCAACCCGGGGGTCTGCGCCGCCGGGCCGCCCGGCAGGGTGGGCGGCCAGCTTCTCCAGGCGCGGGTTGGGGCTGCCCAGGGTCCTCCAGCCCGAGTGCTGCGCGGCCAAATTCGTGACGGCCGAGCCGAGTTGTTCCCGATCAGGCAACCGTTCCATTTCGGCGGCCTGCCAAAGCAGCCGGGCTGCGCCCAGGTTGTTCTCCTCGGCCAGCTCAAGCCCCCGCCGGACCAGGCCCGGGGTCTGCCTCCCGGCGTCTTGAATGACGTTGACATCCACGGCCCGCAGATGCACCGGCACCAGCAAACCGCAGACCAGCATCACCAGGCCAAGGATGGCGCAAATCAATAACCAGATCCAACGGCGCATCTTATGGTTGCCAATCTTTCTTAGACGTTGCCGGTTCAACTCGTGTTCAAGCGAACGTCTGCCAAGGCCAAAGCCCAAGCTGCAAAAGTCGCCGGCCGGCCCACCGAGGGCTTGCCAGCACAAATCGCGCCAAGGAAAAACGGGGTTTATCCCGTTCAAAAACCCGACCCGCCGGCCATTATGGCAGGAGCGCCCCTGGCGCAGAAGGAAAAAAACACCGTTCCCCGCAATGGATGCGGAAAAACCGCTCGTCCGGTTCGGAGGAAGGGGCGGGGCCGCATCCCCCGCTCCTGGCCCTATCCTGTTTTGGAGGCCGCCTTGCCTTGGGCGCCGCAGAGTGTGATCCACCGTCCCACGACCTCGGCGATGGCCGGTTTGGTGGCGCCCAGGCAGGTGGGGAGCCAGCCGTTCTTGCCGTTGGCGTGCTCTTGGGCGTAGGCGTCGCGGAAGGCCTTGCAGAGTTCGCTGGCGATGTTGACCTTGGCCATGCCCAGGGAGATGGCCTTGCGGATGTACTCGGGTTGCGTGCCGGAACCGCCGTGCAGGACCAGCGGAACCCGGACGGCTTGGCGGATTGTCTCCAGGCGGTCGAAATCGAAGACCGGCAGGCGGGTGTAGATGCCGTGGGCGTTGCCGATGGAAACAGCCAGCGCATCTACGCCGGTCATCTCGGCATAGCGGGCCGCTTCGGCCGGGTCCGTGAGGGTGGAGGTCTTGCCGCCCTCGACGGACCCGCTGTCCACGCGGCCAACCGAACCTATCTCCCCTTCGACGGTTACGCCCCTGGGATGGGCCTTGGCGACGACCTCCCTGAGAGCGGCGACATTCTCGGCAAACGGGCGGGTCGAGTAATCGAGCATCACCGAGGTGTAGCCGGCCTTGAGGCACTGCTCCACCAATTCCAGGGAGTCTCCATGGTCCAGGTGCAAGGCGGCGGGGCCGGGGTAGTTTTGGGCGACCGCGTGACAAATTCGCGCCAGCGTATCCGGCGGATTGAGCGGGAACTCGCCGGGACCGCTCATGAGAATCACCGGCGCCTGCAACTCCGTGGCGACCCGGAGGATGACCTCGGCGACCTCGGCATTCCAGGCGCAAAAGGCCGGCACCGCGTACTTGCCACGCCACGCAGGCTGCAACAGTTGGTCCATTGGCACAAAGTTCATCTCGTTAGTCCGTCCGGCCTTTTGGCGGATTCTGCCCGGCGCCGGGCAGGCGTCAACGTTAAAACTGCCGATTGTGATTGACTGGACACAGTTTTGTGTATTAACTTGGCTCATGCAAATCGAAAGCCTCAAAGTTTTTTGCGACCTGAGCGAAACCCAGAGCTTCACCAAAGCCGCCCAGCTCAACGAGGTCACGCAGTCCGCCGTGAGCCAGACAGTCAGCGCGATGGAAAAACAGTTCCGGGCGCTGCTGGTTGAACGGAGCAAGAAGAACTTCCGGCTGACGCCCGAAGGGCAGATGGTTTATGATTCAGGCAAGGAGATTCTGGAGGCCTACGCCGGCCTGCACAGCAAGTTGCAGGAACTCAAGGAGATCATCTCCGGCACGATTCGCCTGTCCACCGTCTATAGCGTGGGTCTGCACGAGTTGCCCCCTTTCGTGCAGCGGTTCCTCAAAGACTTCCCGCATGTGAACGTCCACGTGGAATACCGGCGCGCCAACCAGGTCTATGAGGACGTGCTGGGCAACGTGGTGGACCTGGGCATTGCGGCGTATCCGACGCGCGACTCGAAGCTTGAGCTGGTGCCCCTGCGAAAAGACGCGATGGTCCTGATTTGCAATCCGCAACATGCCTTTGCCAAGCTCAAGACCATTCCACTCAAGGCGCTGGCCGGCCAGAAGTTCGTCGGCTACGAGAGGGACATACCGACGCAGAAGGCCCTGGACAAGCTCTTTCGAGAGCACGGCGTAAGCGTGCAAACGGTGATGGAGTTCGACAATGTCGAGACCATTAAGCGAGCCGTGGAGATCGATTCCGGCATTGCGATTGTCCCGGAGACCACCGTCCGGCAGGAGGTAAAAGGCCGGACCTTGGTGGCCGTGGGCCTGGAAAACGCGAATTTTGTCCGGCCCGTGGGTCTCATCTACAAGAAAAGCAGGGTGTTGTCCCCGGCGATGAAGCGGTTTATCGAACTGCTCAAGAAACCCACTCCGGCTTGATTTCTACGGGGCCGGCCCGGTGTGTGCAGGCCCGGCGCCCTGGGCGGGCGGGCCGGGTGCTTTCCACGGCGTCAGGGGTTCTGAGGGCGGCACATTCTGTCGCAACTCTTCGAGCCAGACGGTGGCCTCGGCGTCGCTGGGCGCGCGCCAGTCCCCGCGCGGCGAGAGGGAGCCGCCGGAGCCGACTTTCGGGCCATTGGGAATGGCCGAGCGTTTGAACTGGCTGAGCTGGAAGAAGCGGAGAAGGAAGACCTGGAGCCACTTCCCAATGGTGGGGAGGTCATAAGCCAGGCGTTTGTCGGCGGGCAGCAGGTCGGGCCAATCCCCGCGGTTTTTGTCACCCCAGGCCTGCCAGGCCAGGAAGGCAATTTTGCTTGGACGGAAGCCGTAGCGCGTGGCGTAGTAGAGGTTGAAGTCCTGGAGGTCGTAAGGGCCGAGGGTTTCGGCTGTTTTTTGGGCCGGGCGGGTCGAGCCGCCGGCGCCATGGGGCACCAGCTCCGGAGAGATCTCGGTGTCGAGGATGGCCTGGAGAGTGGCGTTAGTGGCGGCGTCGAACTGGGCGGAGGAGATGACCCAGCGGATGAGGTATTGGATGAGGGTTTTGGAGACCGAAACGTTCACGTTGTAGTGGGACATCTGGTCGCCCACGCCGTAGGTCATCCAGCCCAGGGCCAACTCGCTCAAGTCGCCGGTGCCCAGAACGAGGGCCTGATGGAGGTTGGCCAGTCGGAACAAGTGCGAGGTGCGCTCGCCGGCCTGCACGTTTTCGAAAGTGACATCGTAAACCGGTTCCCCACGGGCGAAGGGATGGCCGATGTCGCGGAACATCTGGAGACAGGCGGGACGGATATCGAGTTCGGCGGCGCTCACGCCCAGGGCGCGCATGAGTTGGCGGGCGTTGGTGCGGGTCAGGTCGCTGGTGGCGAAACCGGGCATGGTATAGGCCAGGATATTCTGGCGGGGCAACCCCAGCCTGTCCATCGCCTTGGCGGCCACAATGAGGGCCTGGGTGGAATCCAACCCGCCGGAGACGCCGAGGACCACGCGTTGGATGCCGGTGTGGGAGAGCCGCTTGAGGAGGCCGTGGACCTGGATGTTGTAGGCCTCGAAACAACGCTGGTCGCGCTCCACCGGGTTGCTGGGCACGTAGGGGAACCGGCCAATCTTGCGGCGGAGGGGGACTTCTCCGTCCGGCAGGCGCAGCTCGAAAGGGAGGCGGCGCACCGCTTGAACCCGCTCCCGGCCTTCGGCCAGTGAGTCCTGAAAGCTGGTCATGCGCATCCGATCCTGCCCCAACCGCTCGAGGTCGATGTCGGCGGTGATCATCTGCTCGCGATTGGCAAACCGCTCCGCCTCCGCCAGCAAATCGCCGTTCTCATAGATTAGAGCGTGTCCGTCCCAGGCCAGGTCGGTCGTCGATTCCCCGGACCCGGCGGCGGAGTAAAGATAGGCGGCGATGCACTTGCCGGATTGGGAGGTGCACAAGGTGCGGCGGTAGTCGGCCTTGCCGATGACGATGTTACTGGCCGAAAGATTGGCCAGCACGGTCGCCCCCGCCAGCGCCGCCCAGGTGCTGGGCGGGATCGGCGACCATACGTCCTCGCAGACCTCAACGTGGAGCTTGAATCCCTCCACATTGACCGCGTCAAAGACCAGGTCGTTGCCAAAGGGGACGGGCTTGCCCAGGAAAAGGACCTCGCGGCTCAGGGCATCCCGGGCGGAGGTGAACTGCCGCTTCTCATAGAACTCGCGGTAATTGGGCAGGTAGGTCTTTGGCGCCAGGCCCAGGACCCGGCCGCGGTAGAGAATGACGGCGCAATTGAACAGCTTGGCGTCGAATCGCAATGGCGCCCCCACGATCAGCACCGGCGCCAACTCCTCGCTCTCCTTAACCAATCGCGCCACGGCGGCCTTGGCAGCCTCCAGCAGCGCGTCCTGGTGAAACAGGTCCTCATCCGAGTAGGCTGAAAGACCCAGTTCCGGAAACAACGCCACGACCGCCTGGGCCCCCGAGGCCTGGCGCGCCATCTCGAGAGTCCGCTCCAGATTGAACTGCGGGTCCGCCACTCGCAACGATGGGATGCAGACGGCCGCCCGGATAAACCCGTGCGCGTAGATGGAATTGAACCGCTCACGCATGCCCAATGACTACCGAAAACCGGGGCAGGTTCCAATGATGAAATTATGAATTATGAATTATGAAAGTCGTGGTAACCATACCTCATACTTCATACTTCATACTTCATACTTCCCCCCCGCAGCCTGGCGACAATGCCCGGCAGGCATTGCAAGAGATGCTCCACCTCGGCTGCGGTGTTGTAAATCCCCAGGCTAAAGCGGATGCTGCTGCGCGCCCGGGCGCAACTGCAGCCCATCGCGTTGAGCACATGCGAGGGGTCCAGGGCGCCGGAGGCGCAGGCCGACCCGCTCGAGGCGCAGACGCCGGCCTGGTCCAGGAGCAAAAGCAGGCCCTCGGCCTCGACGCCCTCGAAGGCCAGGTTGGCAGTGTTGGGCAGGCGCGGTTCGGGCGCGCCGTTGCGCGCGACTCCCGAGATGCCGCGCAAGACCCCGTTCTCCAGCCGATCGCGCAAGGCGCGAACGCGTGTATTCTCCAGCTCCAGGCTCGACAGGGCCAGTTCGGCGGCCCGGCCGAAGGCGACAATGCCGGGGACGTTTTCGGTGCCGCCGCGCCGGCCCCGCTCCTGGCCGCCTCCCAGGAGATAGGGGTGGTATTTGGTGCGGCGCTTCACGTAAAGCAGGCCGATGCCCTTGGGGCCGTGCAGCTTGTGGGCGGAGAGCGACAGGAAATCCACGCCCAGCGCTTTGACGTCGATTTTGAGCCTTCCCGCCGCCTGGACGGCGTCCGTGTGGCACAGCACGCCTTTGCTGCGGCAGAGGGCGGCCAGCTCGGCTATGGGGAAGAGCACGCCGGTTTCGTTGTTGGCCCACATCGCCGACACGATGGCGGTGTCGGGCCGGATCGACTTTTCGGCGACGCCCAGGTCCAGCGCCCCATCCGAGTCCACGGGCAGCCTAGTGACCGCACAGCCCTGTTTTTCGAGGAAGGCGCAGAATTTGAGGATGGCCGGGTGCTCGACGGCGGTGGTGACCACGTGCCGGCACTCCGGGCGGGTGCCCAGGGCGCTGTGCAGGGCGGCGTTGTTGCTCTCGGTGCCGCCGCTCGTGAAGACGATCTCCTGCGGTTCGGCGTTGATCAAGGCGGCGGCCTTGGCTCGGGCGTCATCCAGGCGCCGGGCAACCTCCTGCCCGAAGCCGTAGGCGCTGGACGGGTTGCCCCACTGCTGCCGCAGGAAGGGGAGCATCGCCTCGATCACCTCGGGCGCAACCTGGGTCGTGGCATTGCAATCGAAATAGCAGAACGGCCTCTCGTTCATACTGGATTGACCTATCACCAATATGCCTATAAGACCAATAGATTATGAAAACGGCGATTTGGTTGTCGCAAGCGCGTCCCTATAGAATGATGCGATGAAACGACAAGCCGGATTAGCGCGGCCGGCGCCCTCGAGATTCCGCCGGTTTTGGGCCTTGGCTCCGGGCACGGTGTTTCTGAACCACGGCTCCTTTGGGGCTTGTCCCCGGGCGATTCTGGATTTGCAAGCCGAACTGCGGGCGCGGATGGAGGCCGAACCGGTCCAGTTTCTGTGGCGGCGCTACGATGAGCGGCTTGAGGTTTCGCGCGGGGCGGTGGCGCGGTTTGTTGGAGCGCAGCCGCGCGACCTGGTTTTTGTGGCCAATGCGACCACAGCGGTCAACGCGGTGGTGCGCTCGCTCAAGCTGCGGCGCGGGGACCAGTTGCTGACCACCAACCAGGACTACAACGCCTGCCGCAATGTGCTGGTGGAGGCAGTCCGCCGTGCCGGGGCCCGGTTGGTGGTGGCTCCGGTGCCGTTTCCGTTGCGCAGCCCGGACGAGGTGGTCGAGGCGGTGGTGCGTTGTCTGACCGCTCGCACGCGCCTGGCTATGATAGACCATGTGACAAGCCCGACGGCACTGGTGCTGCCGGTGTCGCGCCTGGTCCGGCAGTTGGAGGGGCGGGGGGTGGCCACGCTGGTGGATGGGGCGCACGCGCCCGGTATGGCGCCCCTGGACCTCGAGAGATTGGGCGCGGCCTATTACACCGGCAACCTCCACAAATGGGTCTGCGCTCCCAAGGGCGCGGCCTTGCTCTGGGTGCGCCGGGACAAACAAGCCGGCCTGCAGCCGGCGGTCATCAGCCACGGCAACAACACGCCCCGCCCGGGCCACACCCCGTTCCAGGACCGTTTTGATTGGCCGGGCACGTTCGACCCCGCCAGTTGGCTCTGCGCCGGCGAGGCCCTGGCCTGGCTGGGGCGGCAGTTGCCCGGGGGCTGGGAGGCGCTCTACCGGCGCAACCATCTGTTGGCCGTGCAGGGGCGCCGCCTTCTGTGCCGACGATTACATCTGGAACCGCCTTGCCCCGAGGATATGCTCGGGGCCATGGCAACGCTGCCCTTGCCTGAACGGCTCCAGGGCCTGCCCCGGAACGGAAAGATCGATGCCGACCAATTGCGGCTCTATGACCAATTCGGCATCGAGGTCCCCTTCCTGCGCTTCGGCCAGCCCGAAAGGCGCTATTTCCGCCTCTCGGCCCATCTCTACAATTCCCTGGCCGAATACGCCTTCCTGGCCAGGGCATTGGCGATCCTGTAGAGCGGCAAGAGCGGCCTCTTGGCGGCTCAACGATTCTTGAGCAGGGCGATTCCGTAGTCGCGATTCATCCTGGCGATGAAGTTGAGGCTGATTTCCTTGGGACACACCGCCTCGCAGGAGCCGGTGACCGTGCAGTTGCCGAAACCCTCGGCGTCCATCTGGCGGACCATGTGGAGGACGCGGCGGTCTTTTTCGGCCTTGCCCTGGGGCAGGAGGCCGAGGTGGGAGACTTTGGCCGCCACGAAGAGCATGGCGGAGGCGTTCTTGCAGACCGCCACACAGGCGCCGCAGCCGATGCACGCCGAGGCGTCCATCGCCATGTCGGCGATTTCCTTCGACACCGGGAGCGTATTGCCGTCGGGGGCGCCGCCAGTGTTGACGGAGATAAACCCGCCGGCTTGGATGATGCGATCCAGGGCGCTGCGGTTGGCCGCCAGGTCCTTGAGGATGGGAAAGGCCCGGGCGCGCCAAGGCTCGATCGTGATGGTTTGCCCGTCTTTGAAGTGCCGCATGTAGAGCTGGCAGGTGGCGGTGCCGTGTTGGCCCCCGTGCGGAACGCCGTTGATGACCAGCGAGCACGACCCGCAGATGCCCTCGTGGCAGTCCGAATCGAACACAATCGGTTCCTGGCCGCGCTCGATCAGCCCTTCGTTGACCATCTCGAGCATCTCCAGGAACGACATGTCCGGCGAGACGTCTTTGGCCTCGCAGGTCCCGAATTGGCCGGGGGCCCGGCCGTTTTTCTGCCGCCAGATTCTCAGTGTCAGGTTCATGCGAAAATCGTCACTTGTAGCTCCGGGTGCTCATGTGGGCCTCTTCATACACCAGCGGTTCCGGGCACATCACCGGGGGCCGGTCCGGACCCTGGCGCTGCCAGGCGGCCACATAAGCGAAATGCTGGTCGTCCCGCAGCGCCTCCCCGTCTGGGGTTTGGAACTCCTCGCGGAAATGGCAGCCGCACGATTCGCGGCGGTCCAGGGCGTCCAGGCAGAGCAGCTCGGCAAACTCCATGAAATCAGCCACGCGGCCGGCGTACTCGAGCGCCTGGTTCAATTCGCCGCCCTGGCCGGGGACAGAGACGTTGTTCCAGAATTCGGCGCGCAGCTCGGGGATGCGTTTGAGCGCTTCCTTCAGGCCGGCCTCGTTGCGAGTCATGCCGCAGTTGTCCCAGAGCAGTCTGCCCAACTGCCGGTGCAGCGACGCCGCGCTGCGCTTGCCCTTGACCGACAAGAGCCGCGCAGTGAGGGCGTTGGCCTCCTGCTCGGCCTTCTTGAAGTCAGGGTGGCTGGCGCCGGCCCTGGCCGGCTTGACGGAGGCAAAGTAGTTGCCGATGGTGTAGGGCAGTATGAAGTAGCCGTCGGCCAGGCCCTGCATCAGCGCGCTGGCTCCCAGGCGGTTGGCCCCGTGGTCCGAAAAGTTGGCTTCGCCGATGACGAACAGGCCGGGCAGGTTGCTCATCATGTTGTAGTCCACCCACAGCCCGCCCATGACATAATGGGCCGCCGGGTAAATGCGCATCGGCGCCTTGTAGGCGTTCTCGCCGGTGATCCTCTCGTACATGTCGAACAGGTTGCCGTAGCGTTCCTGGATGACCTGCTGGCCCAGCCGCCCGATGGCGTCCCCAAGGTCCAGATAGACTCCGCGCCCGCCGGGGCCAACGCCCCGGCCGCTGTCGCAGACCTCCTTGGCCGCGCGGGAGGAGATGTCGCGGGGCGCCAGGTTGCCGAAGCTTGGGTACTTGCGCTCCAGGAAGTAATCGCGGTCTGCCTCGGCAATGGCGCCGGGGGCCTTGCCGTGGTCCTCCGGGCGCTTGGGGACCCAGACTCGCCCGTCGTTGCGGAGCGACTCGGACATGAGGGTGAGCTTGGACTGGTGCTCTCCGGCGACCGGGATGCAGGTGGGATGAATCTGGGTGAAGCAGGGGTTGGCAAAGAGCGCGCCCTTCTTGTGCGCGCGCCAGGTCGCAGTGACGTTGCAGCCCTTGGCGTTGGTTGAGAGGTAAAAGACGTTGGCGTAGCCGCCGGTGGCCAGCACCACCGCCTCAGCCGGGTGAGAAGTGATTTCGCCGCTCACCAGGTTGCGGGCGACGATTCCCTTGGCCTGGCCCTCGATCACCACCAGGTCCAGCATCTCCATGCGCGGGAACATCTTCACCGTCCCGCCGGCGATCTGCCGGCACAGGGCCTGGTAGGCCCCCAGCAGCAGTTGCTGGCCGGTCTGGCCGCGCGCATAAAACGTGCGCGAAACCTGCGCCCCGCCGAACGACCGGTTGACCAGCAGACCCCCGTACTCCCGCGCAAAGGGCACCCCTTGGGCCACGCACTGGTCGATGATGTTGGCGCTCACCTGGGCCAGCCGATACACGTTGGCCTCGCGCGACCGAAAATCTCCGCCCTTGAGCGTGTCGTAAAACAGCCGATAGACGCTGTCGCCGTCGCTCGGGTAATTCTTGGCGGCATTGATGCCGCCCTGGGCGGCAATGCTGTGGGCCCGCCGCGGGCTGTCCTGGAAGCAGAAGCACTTGACCGGGTAACCCAACTCCGCCAGGGACGCCGCCGCCGAGGCCCCCGCCAGCCCGGTGCCGACCACGACGACCTCGAATTTGCGCTTGTTGGCCGGGCTGACCAGCTTCATCTCGAACCTGTGCTTGTCCCACTTGCCGGCCAAGGGGCCCGAAGGGATGTGTGCGTCCAATGTCATGTTAGCGCCAGTTCCAATTTCCTGTGAAATCATCTTCCGTAGCCGAGCAGAATCGCCACCGGGATCGAGATGTAGCCCGCAAACACCACGACTGCAATCACGCGCGCCAGGTTGTCCAAACAGGGCCGGTAGCCCTCGCTTTTCCAGCCCAGGGACTGGAACATGCTGCTCGCCCCGTGACTCAGGTGCAGGCACAGCAACCCGATGCCCAAAATGTAAAAACCCGACACCCACCCGTTGCTGAACCCGATCACCATCATCCGGAAGACGTCGTGCCGCTTCTCCGAATCCATCAGCTCCGCAAAATCACGCCCCGTCAGGTTCACTGCCTTCGCCTGGGCCGTGTAATGCAGGAGGTGGTAGATGACGAACACCAGGACAATCAGCCCGCTCAGCAGCATGTGGCGCGACGCCCAGGTCGAGCCCAGGGGGACATACCGGGCGTAGCCTTGCGGCCGGGCTGCCCGGTTCTCCAGCGTCACCGCTCCGGCGGCCCACAGATGCACCCCCACCATGAGCAGCAGGACAATCCGCGCCGGCCAGAGCAGCTCGACGTTGGATTGCAGGAAATGGCCGTAGCGATTGATGGCCTCCGGGCCCAGGAAAATCTGCAGGTTGCCCGCCAGATGCCCCAGGACGAACAGGAACAGGATGAATCCTGTCGCCGCCATCAGGTACTTCTTGCCCAGCGACGACGTGAAAAGCTTCGTAAATATTCTCATCGGCAAAACACCGGGCGCCGCCCCCGTTTTGCCCAAGGCGGCGCAACCCAAAGAATCTAATGGCATTCCGGCCGGGGTCAAGCAAACTAAACTCATTTTTAGCAGAAGAAGCACTATAAGTTACCTTTCTTATCCTCGCCATCAGCATTGGGTGCGCTCTCTCGTGAACGAATGCAATGACTGCGGCGTCTATTCGATAATGAAAACCAATCGAAGAGAATTCCTACGCCGGGCCGGCGCAGGTTGCGCCGGCGCGCTCGCGCTCCGCGAGCGATTCCTGCGCGCAGCAGAGCCGGTTTCTTCAGCGGAGGTCCTGCCCGGGCGATTCACGGTACGCGCCTACGGCATGAACGGGGAGCCGCTGCCGCAAACCGCCTTGCAGGGCTTGTTCCTGTTTGAGTCCGGCGGGGACCGCAACCCGCTGCCGAACCCCAAACGCGAGGTCACGAGCGGTTGCGTCAGCCTGGATGCGCCGGCGGCGCCCTTCGGCTGCTCGCTCCTGACCCACGTGGAGGGCTTCGGCTCGGTGAGGCTGTATGCGGACGCGGAAGGCCGGGGATACCGCGCGGGGCAGGAGATTGTCCTGAACCGCGAGTTGGCGTCATCCCGCCTGGCTGCGGTGGACAAGGCCCTGCAGCAGGCCCGCCAGGAAGGCGCCGTCCTGCCGCAACCGGCAGCCGAGCGAATCGAGAAGGCCCGGGCCCTGCTGCGCCAGGCGGATGAGGCAGGGGCAGACCCGAAACGCGCAACACCTTTGGCGATGGCGTCACTGTGCGAACTGCTCTGGGGAGCGGAGGAGGTCGTTCTGGCCCGGGCCAGGCGGGCCGTGGCGCGGCGCGGCGCGCGCAAGGGCTTTCTCTTTGGCTGCAATTTTTTCGGGTTCCCGGAGCTAGGGGAGACATACGCCGAGCAGTTTGCGGCGCTCTTCAATTTTGCGACGCTCCCGCTGTATTGGCGCAGCTTTGAGCCGGAGGAGGGCAAGCCGCGCTATGCCCCCGTGGACACGAAGCTGGCCCGCCTCGAGCAGGCCGGCATCACGGCTAAGGGCCATCCGCTGTGCTGGTTTCACGAGGCGGGCTGTCCGGCGTGGATGCAGGGCCGCCCCTTTGAGCAGTGGCGCCAGGCGCAGCGGCGGCGCATCACCGGGATTGTGGGCCGCTACCGCGGCCGCATCCGCGTCTATGATGTCATCAACGAGGCCCACGATTGGGGCAACGAGCCGCAGTTCTCCCAGGACCAATTGCTCGAGATGACCCGCCTGGCCGCCGAGGCCACCCGCGCGGCGGACCCGAAGGCCGTGCGCGTGGTGAACAACTGCTGTCTGTTCGCCGAGTACGCCGCCGAGGGAGGCACCTACAGGGGCAAACAGCCGCGCCCTCTGCGCACGCCCCTCCAGTACCTGCGGGCGGTCCTGAAGGCCGGCGTGGACTTGGACGCTATCGGCCTGCAAGTCTATTATCCCGAACACGACCTGTTCGAGATTGCGCGCATGCTCGACCGCTTTGCGGCGCTGGGCAAGCCGCTGCACGTCACGGAACTGGGCGTGTCCTCGAGCGCCGCCCGCGACGAGCAGTCCATGGGCAAGGAGCCCACCAAATCCTACTGGCACGCGCCCTGGAGCGAGGGCATCCAGGCCGAGTGGGTCGAGCAGTTCTACACGCTCTGCTATGCCCATCCGGCCGTGGAAGCCGTGACCTGGTGGGACTTCTCGGACGCAGGCGGACATTTCTGGCCGCACGGCGGCTTCCTGCGCCCCGACGGCCAGCCCAAAGAAAGCTACCACCGCCTTCAGCGGCTTACTCGAGACTGGAGCTTGCTCAGCACGAGATAGGCGGCGGTCGTCACGCCAACCGCCTTCCTCATCTAGTGCGTCAATCCACCTTTTCGGCGGGTCTGATGGGCCTTCCTTCCCAAAGCCAGACACCTTTGTTTTTGGCCAGCACCCGCTCGGAGCTGCCCGGGGCGGGCGGGGCCGGGGACCTCGGCAGCCAGCGCGCCAGTTGCAGGCGGGTGGCAGAGAACTTGGCGTCCGCAACCACGTTGGTCCACTCGTTGGGGTCGTTGCGGTGGTCGTAAAGCTCCTCGGAGCGGTCGGCATAACGGATGTAGCGCCAATGTTCTGTGCGCACCGAGTCGTTGCCCTGATTGAGGGTGGTGATGGCCGGCCACGGACGGGGCGCGCAAGGGTCCTTCAACTGGGGCACAAGGGTGTGGCCCTCGATGCCCTTCTTGGCCGGCAGGCCGCAGAGTTCCACGAGCGTGGGATAGATGTCCAGAAGTTCGGCTGGCTGCGAGCACTGGGTCCCGCGCCCCGTGCCCGGCCCGGCGAAGATGAGCGGCACATGCGTGGAGCGATCCCACAGCGAGCACTTGCCCGTGATACCCTTTTCGCCCAGGTGCCAGCCATTGTCAGACCAAACCACGATGATGGTGTTCTCCTGCCGGCCAGCAGCATTGAGGGCGTCGAGCACTCGGCCTATCTGGCTGTCCATGAAGGCGGTGCTTGCCAGGTAGGCCCGCACAAGTGGTTGCCATTGGCCGGCTTGCTTCAGCCAGGAGAGGCGCGGGTCGGGCACCTTCCAATGCAGACGCCAAGCGAACTCCGGCACGTCATCGCGGTCCCCGTCCTTCACCGGGGGCAGAATGACTTGGTCTTCCGGAGGGAACCGGTCGAACCACTTCTGAGAGGCAAAGCAAGGCACGTGCGGCAGGCGGAACCCGACGGCGAGGAAGAAAGGTTTGCCCGGCGGCAACGACTTCATCTGTGCGATGGCGGCATCCGCAGTCTTCCAATCCGCCTGGTCGTGGTCGTCCGTGGGATACACACCCCAGTCCATGAACCGTATGGCCGAGGGAGTATCAACCAGCTTGTCCTTGGGCAGCGGCATGCCGGGAGACCGTCCCCAGAGGTTGAACTCCGATGTTCGCATCCGTAGCGGGATGGAGAGGTCGTGAAATACCTTGCCGAAGGCGGCGGTGAAATAACCGTGCTGGGCGAAGTATTGGGGGAGCGTGACGCACTTGCGGGTGCGCGGGACATCGCGGATGCCCGGCGCCAGGCCGTAAATGCCCATGGTGGTAGGCCGCAGCCCTGTCAGCACGCTCGAGCGCGAGGAATTGCAGAGCGGCGACTGGCAATGGGCGTTGCGGAAAAGCGTGCCGGACGCCGCCAGGCGGTCCAGGTTTGGCGTCTGCGCCTGGGGATGGCCGGCGAGGCACCCGACCCAATCGTTCAAGTCGTCGATGACGATAAAAAGAACATTGGGTTTCGGCCCGGCGGGGGCAGGGCCGAGGGCGTTCGATTGCGCGAGAACCAGAATGAGGCCAGCGCCCAGCAAGCCGCGAGCAAGGCGCCGATTGGGGCGGAACTCCTTTCCACCGGCCTGTTCCTCATTCGGATGTTTCAACGTTGGGTCGTCGTCGGCAACCAGTATGCGGTTGTGGGCCGCGTTCGGGGCCCCTGGCTGCTCGGCGGCGGCCGGCAAAGGCGCGCTGGGAAAAGTGGCCTCGTGCCGGAACAGGGAACACCATTCACGGGCCGCAGCGTGGTCCGTGGGCGCACCGCCGCGAAGTTCCCACCGGCCGCCACGGTGACGGATGAGGTTGGCCGCGCCGAAGGAAGCGACTATTCCGCCTTCTCTCCTCAGCAAGGCTAACAAGTTCGGTTTCATCATCGTTCACCCGATTATCGCCCGTCCATCTCTGCACAGGCCATGCCAGGAGCCGTGAGTGTTGGTTCCCAGGGGTTTGCGACGGCGTCGTGGGAGGCATGAGCGGCATTTGGATAAGCCGCTTGCCATGCCCGTGGTAAGCGGCTGACCTGTTCGGACCGGCAAACAGATGTGGCTTCGGCATCCGGGCCTGGTTTTCAAGGTGCTGCGACGGCGCGATCCTGCTATGATTCCCGGAGCGGCATCTGCTTACTTTTCAAACGAAGCGCCGGTGGCGGGATCGTCTGCCGGCGACGCAGTGTGCGCGTGTGATCATGAAATCTCTAATCGGACGCTTGCTATTGGGCTTATCGCGATTACCCGGACCGCGGACCACGGTCCTGGCATTGGTGTTGGCGGCATTGGTTGGCGTGTTGGACTATGCCACCGGCTATGAGCTTCACGTGACGGCCTTTTATCTCCTCCCGGTTTGCTGGGCGGCCTGGGCGGCGGGACGGCAGGCGGGCCTAATCCTGGCAGCGGCCTGCGCGGTCATTTTTGGGGCCGCCAGCTTGATGACACGTCCCCCCGGCTTGCCTCAAGTGATTCTCTTGTGGAATGCGCTTATGCTGCTCGCGGTATTTGTGGGGGCGGTTTATCTCATCACCGTGGCCCTGGACTTGGAGCAGGCGAAGGTCAAGGCCCAGCGTCTGCTGCAAACCCAGGAGAAGCTGGCTACGCTCGGCACGCTGACGGCCGGCATTGCGCATGAAATTCGCAACCCCCTCACGTCTCTCAAAGCGCGTCTTTATACGCTCGAAAAGCACTTGCAAACCGTGCCCGCTGCGAGAAAGGACATAGACATCGTCGGCGCGGAGATTGCCCGCCTGGATCGCATCGTGCAGGACGCCTTAAGTTTTGCGCGGCCTGCGGATCCCAAGCTCGAATCCCTGGCCGCGGACTCGCTGCTGCGCGAAGTGCAGGGGTTGATGTCCTCAGACTTGGGGAACCGTGCCGTGCAACTGGTGGTTGAACCCAACCCAGAGCTGCACGTCCGCGCCGACAGCGGCCATTTGAAGCAAGTGCTTATCAACCTTGTGCGCAATGCCGCTGACGCCATTGTGGGCGCCGGCACTGTCACGCTTCGCGCGCGGGAGGCGCGCGCTTGCCTTGGCGGGCGCGAGACCGACGCCGTGGTTCTTGAGGTTAGCGACACCGGCACAGGGATTCCGCCCGAAGTGGAGAGGCGTTTGTTCGACCCGTTCTTCAGCACGAAGGACACGGGCACCGGCCTCGGCCTGCCGATTGCCGCTCGCATCGTTGAAAGGCACGGCGGGACACTCCAGTACCAGACCCGACCGGGCCACGGCACGACTTTCGGAGTTGTCTTGCCGCGTGAAAGCAGGGACATTGCCGGGAGTGCAGACTGCAGCGAGAGTTCTTCTCATTGAAGACGACATCAGTTTGGCCGCGAGCCTGAGCGACGTCCTCAGCGAGGACGGTTTCGAGGTCATCATGTGCAACCGCGGCGACGAGGGATTGCGCCGCGCCAGCAAAGACGAATGCGATTTGGTGTTGACTGACATGCGCCTGCCAGGGCTCGGCGGCCTGGAACTCGTGCGGCAGCTTCACGACGCCCAACCGCGCCTGCCCGTCGTGCTGATGACCGCGCACGGCACGATCGAGACCGCCATCGATGCCACCCAGCTCGGCGCTTACGATTACCTCCAAAAACCGTTCGAGATGCAGGCCCTTATCGGGGTGCTGCATCGCGCCGTGGATGCCGGACGTCTCATGCGGGAACCGGTGACGCTGCCCGACGCCCCGGCCGTGGGCCAAACGGCCCTGGTCGGCGCCAGCGGCGCGATGCACGAGGTGTGCAAGGAAATCGGCCGCGTTGCCGGCATGCCCATTACCGTGCTGATCCGGGGCGAGACGGGGACGGGCAAGGAGCTCGTCGCCCGAGCCATCTATCAGCACAGCCCCCGCGCCAAAGGACCGTTTATCGCGATCAATTGCGCCGCGATCCCGGAAAACCTGCTGGCCAGCGAACTGTTCGGCCACGAACGAGGCGCGTTCACGGGCGCCGACCAGCGGCGCATCGGCCGCTTCGAGCAGGCGAACAAGGGGACGCTCTTCCTGGACGAGATCGGCGACCTGCCGCCCGACACGCAGGTGAAGCTCCTGCGCGTGCTCCAGCGGCAGACGTTCCAGCGCGTGGGCGGGGTGGAGGCGATTTCCGTGGATGTCCGCGTCATCGCCGCTACGCACTGTAATCTCGAGGCGATGATTCGCGAGGGGAGATTTCGCGAAGACCTCTTCCATCGCCTGAATGTGGTGTGCCTCCGGCTCCCGCCCCTGCGCGAACGCCGCGAGGACATTCCGTTGCTAGTGCAGCACTTCCTCCGCAAATACGCCCGTGATTTCGGCCTTGAAGGCCCGGCGATTTCTTCCGAGGCCCTGGCCGTGCTGCAAGCCGATTCGTGGCCGGGCAACGTCCGCGAGCTGGAAAACATGTCGCGCCGCTTGTTGCTCGCCGCGCGCGGACTTTCCATCAACGCTGACACGGTTCGCCAAACCCTGGCCGCCCGCAATGCCGAAGAGGCCGCGCCCGGCCATTCCTTCACTGCCTTGGCTGGTGAGCTGCTGGCGCGGGCGCAGAAGGGCGAGCTGCTGGACGCTCATGCCCGCATGCTTGCCGAAGCCGAACGCGAGGTCCTCACACAAGCCATCGCGTTGGCCGAAGGCAACCAAGCGAAAGCCGCCCGCTGGTTGGGGTTGTCTCGGCTCACCTTGCGCGAAAAACTCAAACAGCTTGGCTTGCACCCGGCCTCCGCCGAGACTGGCCCGGAAACGGGCGGCTGAACCCAATTTAGGATTTACGAGCGAGGTTCGGGCGCTTATGTTCGCCTGGTGAGCGATGCCACGCGCCTCCTGGAACGGGTGGGACAGGGCGACCCCAAGGCCGCCGAGGAACTGATGCCGCTGGTGTATGGCGAACTGCGCCGGTTGGCCGCCGCCAAAATGGCGCGGGAAGCGCCCGGCCAAACGCTCCAGCCCACCGCGCTGGTGCACGAGGCCTGGCTGCGCCTGGTCCGCCAGGAGGGACGCAAGTGGGTCGACTCCAGGCATTTCTTCTTTGCGGCGGCCACTGCGATGCGTCGTATCCTCATCGAGAACGCGCGGCACAAGGGCCGCCTCAAGCATGGCGGTCATCTCGAGCGAGTTGAGTTTCTAGAGACCGTTCTGAGCAGCCCGGGCAGATCGGAGGAACTGCTCGCTTTGGATGAAGCCTTGGACCGTTTTGCCGCCCAGGAGCCGGAAGCCGCCCGGTTGGTAGAGTTGCGCTATTTCGCCGGGCTGGGCCACCAGGAGGCCGCCCAGCTCCTCGGGATTTCCCGCCGCGCTGCCGACGGGCTCTGGGCCTATGCCCGGGCCTGGCTGTTGGCCGATATGCGCCGTGAGCCGGGGCACACCAAGCTGGCCGGAGGCGCCGAGACGCGCATCTGACAACCCACTTCCGCGGTGAAGGCGCCCCTGGTTGGCGAATCCCGGTGCAAACCGGGGCTGGACGGCGCCTGAATGGATGATGAGCAAACGATTTTGCACGACACTTGCCCCCCATGAGCGAAGAAGCAGACAAACTGCTTAAAGAGGTCTTCATCGCCGCTGTGGAAAGGCCTGACGGCCCCGAACGCGCCGCCTATCTGGCTGCGGCTTGCGGGCAGGACGCTCAGATGCGGCAGCGCATTGACAATCTGCTCCGCGAGCATCAACGCGCCGGCTCGTTCCTGGAAGAGCCGGTGGCGCCCTCGGCCAGACCAGCCACCGTCCTTTCGGCGCAAGTGATTGAGCGGGCCGGGGACCGGATCGGGCGATACAAGCTGTTGCAGGAGATTGGCGAGGGCGGCTGCGGCGTGGTTTATATGGCCGAACAGGAGGAGCCCGTTCACCGCCGCGTGGCCCTGAAAGTCATCAAACTGGGGATGGACACCAAACAAGTCATCGCCCGGTTCGAGGCCGAGCGCCAGGCGCTGGCGCTGATGGACCATCCCAACATCGCCAAGGTGCTCGACGCCGGGGGCACCGAATCCGGACGGCCTTACTTTGTGATGGAGCTGGTGCGGGGCGTCAAGATCACCGATTACTGCGACCAGGAGAAGCTGGCCACTGGAGGGCGGCTGGACCTGTTTATCCAGGTCTGCCACGCAATTCAGCACGCGCACCAGAAGGGGATCATCCACCGGGACATCAAACCCTCGAACATCCTGGTCACGGTCAATGACGGTTTGGCGGTGCCGAAGGTCATCGACTTCGGCGTCGCCAAGGCGACGGGACAACGGTTGACGGACAGAACCCTGTTCACCGCCTTCGAGCAATTCATCGGGACGCCGGCCTATATGAGCCCCGAGCAAACGGAGATGACCAGCCTGGACATCGACACGCGGAGCGACATTTACGCGCTGGGAGTGTTGCTCTACGAATTGTTGACGGGCAAAACGCCGTTCGACGCGAGGACGCTGGCGGCGGCGGGTTTGGAGGAGATGCGGCGGATCATCCGGGAGAGGGAACCGGTGCGGCCCTCGACGCGGCTGAGTGCGATGCTGGCGGAGGAGTTGACCACGACCGCCCAGCGTCGGCAAGCGAACCCGCCAAGGCTGATCCACCTGGTGCGAGGAGACTTGGATTGGATCGTCATGAAGTGCCTCGAGAAGGACCGGGCCCTTCGTTACGACACGGCCAACGGGTTGGCGATGGACGTGCAGCGGTTCCAGAACAGCGAGCCGGTGGTGGCGCGTCCGCCCAGCGCGGCCTACCGGGTCCGGAAGTTCGTCCGGCGCAACCGGGTGATGGTTACAGCGGCGGCAACCGTTGGGGCGGTGCTGCTGTTGGGCATCTTCGTGAGCGCGTGGCAGGCGGTCCGCGCGACGAAGGCCGAAGTCGAGCAGAGGCGTTTGCGCGAGGTGGCGCAGAAGGCGCAGGCGGAGGAAGCTCGACAGCGCCGACGAGCCGAGGGCCAGGCCTACGCAGCCGACATGAACCTGGCGCAGCAGGCCTGGGAGCAGAACCGTGTGCGCCGGGTGCGGGAGTTGTTGGAGGAAACCGCCGCGTATCCCGGGCGTGGGTTTGAATGGTATTACTGGCATCGCCAAACGCACCTGGCGTTGAAGACGCTTCGCGGTCACCTCGCAGGGGTTGTTGCCGCGGCCTTTTCCCCGGACGGCAAGCGGATTGTCAGCGGCAGTCTCGATGGCACGGCCAAGGTGTGGGAGGCGGCCAGCGGCAAGGAAGTGCTCACCCTCAAAGGGCATAGCGCTGCCGTCTGGTCAGCGGCCTTTTCCTCGGACAGCCAGCGGATTGTGACCGGCAGCTTTGATCAGACGGCCAGGGTGTGGGATGCCGCCAGCGGCAAGGAACTGCTCACCATCAAAGGCGACCGCGGTGTGTTCTGGTCAGTGGCCTTTTCCCCGGACGGCCGGCGGATTGCCACGGGCGGCGGCCCTCGGGCGGCCAGGATATGGGACGCGGCAAGCGGCAAGGAACTGCTCACCCTCGAAGGGCACAGCGATTGGGTCAACTCCGTGGCCTTTTCCCCGGACGGCCGGCAGATTCTGACCGGGAGCCGGGATGAAACCGCCAAGGTGTGGGACGTGGACAGCGGCCGGGAACGGCTGACCCTCCAAGGGCATAGCGGCTCCGTCGAGTCAGCCGTCTTTTCCCCGGACGGCCAGCGTATTGCGACCGGCAGCCGGGATAAGACGGCCAAGGTGTGGGAGGCGGCCAGCGGCAAGGAACTGCTCACGCTCAAAGGGCATAGCGATGCCATCTGGTCGGTGGCCTTTTCGCACGAGGGCCGGCGGATCGTGACCGGCAGTTTGGATTGGACGGCCAAGGTGTGGGAGGCGGCGAGCGGGAATGAACTGCTCACCCTCAAATGCGACAGCGGCGCCGTCAGGTCGGCAGCCTTTTCCCCTGACAGCCAACGGGTCGTCACCAGCGGCGAGGATGGGACGGTGAAGCTGTGGGAGGCAGCCAACGGCAAGGAACCGCTCACCCTGGAAGGGCACAGCGATGCTGTCTGGTCAGCGGCCTTTTCCGCGGACGGCCAGCGGATTGTCACGGGCAGTTGGGATCAGACGGCCAAGGTGTGGGAGACTGCCGGCGGCGGGGAACGGCTCACACTCAAAGGGCACAGCGACCACATCGAGTCAGCGGTCTTCTCCCCGGACGGGCTGCGGATTGTGACTGGCAGCCGGGATCGGACCGCCAAGGTGTGGGATGCGGCCAGCGGCAGGGAACTGCTCACGCTCAAAGGGCATAGCGATGCCATCGAATCAGCGGTCTTTTCCCCGGACGGCCAGCGGATTGCGACGGGCAGCCGGGATAAGACGGCCAAGGTGTGGGACGCGGCCAGCGGCAAGGAACTGCTCACCCTCAGAGGACATAGCGCTGCCATCTGGTCAGCGGCCTTTTCGCCGGAGGGCCGGCGGATCGTGACCGGCAGTTTTGATCAGACGGCCAAGGTGTGGGAGGCGGCCGGCGGCAAGGAATTGCTCACCCTCAAAGGGCACAGCAATTGGGTCACCTCGGTGGTCTTTTCCCCGGACGGCCAGCGAATTCTCACCGGCAGTTCAGACGGGACGGCCAAGGTGTGGGAGGCGGCCGGCGGCAAGGAACTGCTCACGCTCAAGGGGCACAACGGCCAGGTCGGCTCAGTGGCCTTTTCCCCGGACGGGCAGCGGATTGTCACCGGCAGTTGGGATCACACGGCCAAGGTGTGGGAGGCGGCCGGCGGCAAGGAACTGCTCACGCTCAAGGGGCACAACCGTCAGATCAGCTCAGTGGCCTTTTCCCCGGACGGTCGGCGGATCGTCACCGGCAGTTGGGACCGGACGGCCAAGGTGTGGAAGGCGGCGACGACTCAACAGGTCGCCGCCTGGCAAAGGGAGGAAAGATGAGCCGCACCGCCGTCACGCTGGTTGCGCTGGCCTGGGGGAGCCTCGCCTTCTGCGGCGAGATTCATGACTCGGCCAAGAGTGGCGACCTGGCAAAGGTCAAGGCGCTGCTCGAGGGCAATCCTGATCTGGTTTCCAGCGAAGACAGCAAAGGCAGGACCCCTTTGCAATGGGCGGCGCTTCGCGGCAAAACAGAAGTGGCGGCATTGCTCTTGGCCAACAAGGCCGAGGTCAATGCCAGAGACAACGCCGGCTTTACAGCTTTGCACAATGCCGCGATGGCGGGCCACAAGGACATGGTGGAACTGCTGCTGGCCAGCAAGGCCGAAGTCAATGCCAAGCACAGCTACGGCTGGACGCCGTTGCATTCGGCGGCGCGGTTGTGTTGCAAGGACGTGGCAGAACTGCTGCTGGCCAACAAGGCCGAGGTCAATGCCAGGGACAACAACGGCCAGACGCCTTTGCATTGGGCGGCGTTGGAGGGCTGCAAGGACGTGGCGGAACTGCTCCTGCTCAACAAGGCCGAGGTCGATGCCAAGGACAACAACAGTAATACGCCTTTGCATTATGCGGCGGCTTGTGGGTTCAAGGACGTGGTGGAACTGCTCTTGGGCAGGAAGGCCGAGGTCAGTGCCAAGGACAACAACGACTGGGCGCCTTTGGACTGTGCGTCGAGGGGGGGCAACAAGGAGGTGGTGAAATTGCTGCTGGCCGGCAAGGCCGACTACAATGTTCGTGACGCCGCTGCGGTTGGCGACCTGGAAAAAGTGAAGGCGCTGCTCAAAGACAATCCTGATTTGGCTTCCAGCAAGGACAACAACGGTATTACGCCTTTGCACGATGCGGCGGCTTGTGGGTCCAAGGAGGTGGCGGAATTGTTGCTGGCCAACAAGGCCGAGGTCAATGCCAAGGACAACCAGGGCTGGACCCCTTTGCACCAGGCAGCGTTGACGGGCCACAAGGACATGGTGGAATTGCTGCTGGCCAACAAGGCCGAGGTCAATGCCAGGGACAACATCGGCAGGACGCCCCTGCGCGTGGCGGGGGAATATCGCCACAGGGACGTGGCGGCATTGCTACGCCGGCACGGCGGACACCAATAGACTGTGCCGGTGCAAAACGGGGCTGGACGGCGCTTTAATGGATGATGAGCAACATCGCAAAGGATGAAAATCTATGAAAAAGAGCATTGTGGTTTTAGCCGCGGCGGCCATTGTCGCCGGTGGCGCGGGAAAGGTCTGGTCGCTTGCGCATGAGAATGAGAGCCTTGCACGTTCCCTTGACGAGGTCATCTCGAGTGCCGGAAACCGCCATCAGAAGCCAGGGCGGCAATTTCGTTCAGAGGATTTGCCGCTGGTGATGAAGGCCCTCTCCAAGGAGGATGGCGCGTTCGAGAGAGCTTACATCTGGCTGTGTTCGAGAATGCCCGACCGCCTCAGCGCCTGCCTGCCGGACATGTACCCTTCTGCAATGATCCGCCTTAATGCGGCCGCGGTGGTTGGCCAGTGGGGTGCGGCAGCCAGGCCGGCGGTTCCGCAACTGGTGCGATTGTTGAAGGACGATAAGGCCGACAGCAATGCCGCCTTGAGTTTGGGGCTGATCGGAGCCGGCGCTAGAGAGGCGATCCCGGCGCTGATCCTCGCCGTAAGGGAAGAGCGCCCGCTTGCTGCCACCGCTCTGGGCATGATGGGGCCTCGAGCAAGGGCGGCCAAGCCAACCCTGCGCGCCGCCGCCCAATTGGGTCCCGATTGGTTGCGCCTGGAGTCGCTGCATGCCTTGAAACGTATAGAGACAGCGGCCCTCTAACCCGAGTCTGCGCCCGGCTTACCGTGTGTCCGGGCTTCAGCCGAGGGACGCGTGGCAAGAGGCGAAAGCCTAACCCCACGCGCATTGGCGCGCGGGGCCAAAACGCTTGCTGCGCATTCTACAAATCCGCCAGCCGCACGGAAAAGAGAATCGGGCCCCGGTCATACACAGACCGGGGCCGCTCCTTTTCTGAGGCTCTCCAGGTCGCGTCGCCGCCGGTCTCGGTGCAAACCGGGGCCGGAGGGCGCTTTGATAGATGATGAGCAAATCTATGAAAACAAAATGTATGCCGACAAGACTCTCAACATTCATCCGGTTCCCTTGCGCGCTGTGCCTCGCCCTTTGGGCGGCAGCCCCAGGCGCCTCGGCCCAGACGCCTGCGGGACTTGGCATCCAGACGTATGCGGGGCTGACCATCACCGGCGCGGTCGGCACCGTTTACTCCGTTGAATACGTCGCGGACCTTGCCCAGACGAATACTCCGGGCGCCTGGCGCTGCCTGGAGTTTCTTCAACTCCCCGCCAGCCCCTACCTGTGGGCCGACAAGTCCGCCCCGGCCACCGGCAAGCGGTTCTACCGGGCGGTGGGGCTTGCGGCCCCGACCAACCTCGTGTTCATCCCACCGGGGACGTTCAGGATGGGCAGTGCGACAAACGACCCGGACCATTACAGCTACGAGGAACCGCAGATGGCGGTGACGATCAGCCGGGGGTTCTGGATGGGGAAGTATTTGGTGACCCAAGCCGATTATCTCGCGGTCACGGGCAGCAACCCGAGCCATTTCACCACAAACCATGGGTATTCGGAGGGGCTGAGCATGCCGGTGGAGAGTGTAAGTTGGGTTGATGCGGCGGCCTACTGTCAGCAACTCACGCAGCAAGAGCGGGCGGCGGGGCGGATTCCGGCCAATTGCCTTTATCGGCTGCCAACCGAGGCGGAGTGGGAGTATGCATGTCGGGCGTGGACCTCTACCCAGTTCAACTATGGGGACGACCCGGCCTTCACGAACGTTTCCAATTACGCGTGGACTTTCGATAACTGCCTCGGCACGCCGCATCCTGTGGGGCAGAAGCTACCCAATCTCTGGGGCTTGTATGACACGCAGGGGAATGTCTGGGAGTGGTGTCAGGACTGGTATGGCACGTATCCCGGCGGCATTATGCTCGACCCGCAGGGGCCTGATGCGGGCTGGGGCCGCATGATCCGCGGCGGCAGTTGGCTCTGCTTGCCGCAGAACTGCCGGCCGGCGCAGCGCGGCTTCTTCTCCCCGGACTACTCGTACTACGACATCGGTTTTCGGACTGTCCTGGCCCCAGGTCAACCTTGAGCAGGCCGGCGCTTTAACAAATGACGAGTAAAGGAGCCATGAAAAACAGCACACCCCTAAAAAGCTGCCGCTCTCTCTGTTTCGGCCTTGCGGCTTCGACACTATTCGGTACAGCCGCGGCGCCTTTCGCCGCGGGTTCGGGCATGAAAGCGCTGCCGGGCCACGTGCCGGCGGCGGCGCATTCACTAGCGACGGGGGTCCTCCCGCCAACAGCGCGCCTGAGACTGGCCATAGGTCTGCCGTTAAGGGACGCGAGCGCCCTGGATGAGTTTCTGGCGCAGGTCTATGACCCGGCGAGTCCGGGTTTCCGGCGGTTTTTGGCGCCGGAGCAATTCACCGAGCGGTTCGGTCCGACGGCGGAAGATTACCGGGCGGTTTCGGAATTCGCGCGGACCAATGGTCTGAGCGTGACCGCGGTCCATGGCAATCGGCTATTGCTGGATGTGACTGGTTCCGTGGCGGACATCCAGCGCGCGTTTCATATCACCTTGCGCACCTACAGGCATCCTTCCGAGGCGCGGGATTTCTTTGCGCCGGACGTCGAACCCAGCGTGGAGGCGCGGTTGCCGATATGCGACATCAGCGGCTTAGACGACTACAACTCGCCCCGTCCCATGAGTCTGAAGCGGGCGCGCCCCGTCTCCGGGTCCGGGGCGCTCCCATGGACCGTTTTGGGTTCGGGTCCGGGAGGCGGCTACGTGGGGAAAGACCTCCGCGCAGCTTACTTCCCCGGTGTTACCCTGACCGGCGCCGGCCAGATGGTCGGGTTGTTGGAGTTCGACGGCTTTTACGCCAACGACATTACAGCCTACGAAACGGCGGCGGGCCAGCCCAGCGTGCCGATTCAAACCGTTTTGCTGGACGGTTTCGACGGAGTACCGGCCTCCGGCCCGTTCGGCGGGAGCCAGGAGGTATCGCTGGACATTGAAATGGCGATGGCCATGGCGCCGGGACTCGCCAAAATCGTCGTGTTCGAGGCCGGACCCTCCGGCATTGTCAACGACGTCCTCAATACCATGGCGGCCAGCAACCAGGTCAAACAGTTCAGTTGCTCCTGGGGATGGCCGGGAGGTCCGAGCACGACCACGGACAACATCTTCAAAGAGATGGCGGCCCAGGGGCAGTCGTTCATTGCCGCTTCCGGTGACAGCGATGCCTATACGACGGGAGCGGATTCGGTCAATGGTGTTGACAACCCCTCGCTGGGGAACGCCCCGTCGAGTTGCCCGTTCATCACCATCGTCGGCGGAACGGTCTTGAGCACCACGGCGCCAGCTGGCTCCTGGGGGTCGGAAACAGTCTGGAACGCCGGGTCCCAAGGCGGCCAATACGCGGGCAGCAGCGGCGGTATCAGCTCCTACTATCCCCTTCCATTTTGGCAGGCGGGCATCGACATGACAGCCAACGGCGGCTCGACCAGCCAACGGAACATCCCCGACGTGGCAATGACCGCCGATAATCTCTATGTCACCGGCGGCAATGGCTGGAGCGGGCCGCTGTGCGGCACCAGTTGCGCGGCTCCCTTGTGGGCCGGTGTGGCCGCCCTCGTCAACCAACAGGCCGTGGCTGCGGGGAGTGGGACCGTTGGATTTCTCAATCCGGCCATCTACGCCATCGGCAAAGGGGCGGCCTACAGTTCAAGTTTCCATGACGTCACCAGCGGCAACAACTGCTCGCAGGACAGCCCAAGTCTGTTCTATGCGGCGGCGGGTTATGACCTGTGCTCCGGTTGGGGGACCCCGGCCGGGCAAGCCCTCATCGACTCCCTCGCCGGCGCCGCCAACCCGCTGGCCATTGCGTCCTCGAGCGGCTTTACTTGCTCCGGCCCGGTCGGCGGTCCGTTCAATCCGAGTTCCGGGACCTTTTGGCTTACCAACACGGGGACCGCCCCCTTGACCTGGTCGCTCGTCAACACCACGAGTTGGCTGCACGTCTCGGCCACCGGCGGCGCCCTGGCGGCCGGGATGGGAACCCGGGTTCTTGCCAGCCTCACGACCGCGGCGGACCGTCTGCCGCCAGGGACCTATGAGGCATCGTTGCTGGTGAGCACCGACAAAGGCGGCGCGCTCACCGCAACGGTCACGCTGATGGCGGGCCAGTCCGTAGTGCAGAATGGAGGGTTCGAGACCGGCAGTTTTTCCGGATGGAGCCTGGTTGGGGACACGACCTCGTTTAACACTATTTACAACGCCGTCGTGGGCCCGGGCTTGGGATTCGACGTCGTGCATTCCGGGAATTTCGGCGCCTTCCTGGGCGACATGCAGCTCGCCTCGCTCTCGCAGACCCTCGCCACAACGCCCGGGCAGTGTTATCTGCTCTCGCTATGGCTGGACAATCCCGTCAGCGGAACCGGCCAGCAGTTCATGCTCAACTGGAACACCAACGCGACGGACACGAACACGCTCTTCAGCATCCCGAATCCGCCGGCCTTCACGTGGACCAACCTTCAATTCCTCGTGTTCGCCACCGATACGAACACCACCCTGGAGCTCCGGGCAGAGAACGTCGCCGGCTACTTTGGCGTGGATGACATTAGCGCGACGCCCATACCTGCGCCCAACATCCAAGCCTCGGCAGCAGGCGGCAATGGCTTGCAGCTTTCCTGGCTTGCCGCGACCGGCCTGGTCTGCCAGGTCCAATATAAGACCGACCTCTCGCAACCTGGCTGGATTAACCTGGGCGGCTCCTTTGTGGCGACAAACTACGCCTCAAGCCTGTTGGATGCCAGCGCCGCCCGCTCCACTCGCCAGCGGTTTTACCGCGTCACCCTCTCCATGCCTTCGCGGTAGAGATTTCCTGCAACCCTCAACTTGCCGTAAAAACACTTTATGAAACCCACAACTCCGACCAGCCGCATTCTCTGCGTTTTCTTTGCAACTGCTTCCGCCGGTCTGGCCTTCGGCCAAACCTGGATTCCGACGGGCGCGCCCTCCAACTCCTGGTCTGCCGTCGCCTGTTCGGCCGACGGCTCGAAGGTGGTGGCCGCCACAACCGGCAACTTTCCAACCGGGCAGATTTTCATCTCGAACGACGGCGGCACGACTTGGACCCCCACTGGCGCGCCGTTGGAGGGTTGGACGTTGGTGACTTCCTCCGCTGACGGGACAAGACTTGCCGCGCTGGCTGCCGTAGCAAAGTTCGGCGCTTACACGTCAACTGACTCAGGGGCGGCCTGGGTTTGGCATAAGGGACCGCCTTATGCTTACGGCACGCTGGATTGCTCCGCCGACGGCTCGACCTTGTTAGGGGTTGAGGTCGACTACAACGTCTATCTGTCCCCGGATTTCGGCGACACCTGGGTCGAGCGGCGGACTCCGATATTTGATATCAACACGGCCGCCTTTTCGACGGACGGAACGACGATCGTGGCGATGAGCAACGGCGGAGAAATCGCCAGTTCCACTAACGCCGGAGCCACTTGGTCCCTGCCGGTCGGGCCCGGAAGCGCGGGGAATTGGGTCGCTGGTTCGGCGGATTTGAGAAGGCTTATCTGTCTGACTTCGACCTTGCCTTACCCTGCAGTTGGGCAGTCCATTCTCACCTCCGCCGATATGGGCCAAACCTGGGTAACCAACCCTGTGCCTGCCGTCGATTGGCTCGCGGCTGCCGCCTCGGCGGACGGGACCAAATTCGTCGTGGGCTCGGGGTGCGGGTTGATCTACTCATCGAGCGATTCGGGGACGACCTGGACCTCAAATAGCGCCCCCGCACTCCACTGGTATCGTAATTGTCTTGCCTCAAGCGCCGATGGAAACACGGTCTTCGCGGCCGCCTCCGCCGGAGGCGTTTGGGTGCGGCGCACGACTCCCGCCCCCGTGCTCCGTGCCGGCGCCGTCAAGAGCGGGCTGAAACTATCCTGGCTTGTGCCTTCGGCGACGTTCCAGTTGCAGCAAACGCCCAGTCTCGGCGCGCCCGTTTGGTCCGATGTAACGAATCTGCCGGCGCTTAACCTTGCGAACTTGAACCACGAGGTGTTCCTGCCGCAACCGCCTGCCAATGTCTTTTTCCGTCTCGTGCAGCGGTGACCGGCGACTCAGTTGTCGTCTCGGAAAAAGGGCAGGGACCACCTGCTAGAGTCACTTCCTTCTCAGAATATAGGCTGAATGAGCCAAGTTTTTCAGGCGGCAATTCTGGCCTCGGCAACGGCTCGGTCGATGGCGTCACCCCTGCTAAAATCCGTGCCATCCGTGAAATCCGTGGTAAAAACCGGGGCATGAAACACGAAAAGCTCACCGGCGAAATCCCGGGAGCGGCCATGGCCGTGCTCAACTTCAAGGAGGCCAAGCCGGCGTGGAAACGGGTGGTGCGGGGGCCCGCCGAAGCCGAAACTGGAAGCTGACCACGGATTACACGGATTTCACGGATAGAGCGGGACGTTCTGGTGCCCGGGGGGCGGAGCCCGGGTTGAGGGCCCATCGTCAACCCACGCTCTGGGCACGGAGGAATGGCGGAGCCCATCACCCCTGCGCCGCCGAGAAGGACACCCACGCCAGAATGGTCCACGCCTCGTCGGTCTGAGGCGCAACCTCGCTAAAAGACGCAGAGGTTGAGCGGTTTGGCCGTGAAGGCCGTCGCCCGCGAGGACGGCCAAGGAAGGTGCTTGGAAATAAACATTTCGCGTGCGATCGGTTTTAGTAAAATAGCGAGTATGGCCGACATCACCTGCAAGTCAGCCCGGAACGGGAAGCCACCAAGCGTAACCAAGCTACGAGGGGAGAAGCTGATTATTTTTGGCTGGTATGGGGGCAAATTCTCCCATTTGGAGTGGCTCCTACCGCTCCTCCCGATGACCCCGTATTACTGTGAGCCGTTCGCCGGAAGCGGGGCCGTCCTGCTCAATCGCCCGCCGGCGGGGGTCGAAACCTATAACGACCTGGACGGCGAGGTTGTAAACTTCTTCAAGACCCTGCGCGACCTGCCCGAAGAGTTGCAGCGCCTGATGGCACTCACGCCGTTTTCACGGGAGGAGTTTGCCCTGGCCTGCAAGCTGGACGATTCCCTGCCGCCCGTTGAGCGTGCCCGCCGCTTTTACGTCAGAGCCCGTCAAGTCCGCACTGGACTGGCCCAGACAGCATCCGTTGGCCGCTGGGCTAATTGCACCAACACAATCCGGGCTGGCATGAGTGGGGTGGTCAGCCGTTGGCTTGGCGCGGTGGAGCAGTTGCCGGACATCGCTCTTCGGTTGATACGCGTCCAGATCGAGAACCGACCTGCGGTTGATTGCATCAAGCTCTACGATTCCAAGGATACCCTATTCTACTGCGACCCCCCATATATCCATGCGACACGCGGCGACAGCAAGGCCTACGCTTACGAAATGACCAACGAACAGCACGCCGAGCTTGCGGAGGCGCTCAATGCTGCCAAAGGGAAGGTTGCTCTCTCGAATTATGACTGCGCCTTGATGGACAAGCTGTATCCTGCAAGACATTGGAACAAGCTCCACTTCAAGAAGACTAACCACTCGACCAAGGACATTCGCACAGAAACCCTTTGGATGAACTACGACCCGGCGGACATAAAACCTAACAGGGCGCGCTTTGTTCATGGGTTTTCGAGCAGAAAGGCCCCGCTTTGGTTCGTGCCGAGGAAATAGCCTGCGGCGTTGGTCTGGTTCTGGAGCAGGACGCCCTTGATTGTGATGCTCTGTTTCGGGTTGGAGGGGTTGGCAAAGCTGCCGCTGAGGGCGCCGGTGGTCATGGTAATCTTCAAGGCCAGCTTGTTGGTGTTCGGCGGCGAGACGGTGAGGGTGCCGTTAGGTTCCAGGGTGATCTGGTTGGTGGTGGCAAAGTGCAAATTGCCACCGTCGAGGGTGACTTGGCCGCTGGTCAGCCCGAGTAATGGCTTGTTGGCCGGATTGTACCGCGAGCCTATCACGGGCAACGCCAGGTTGGTGAAACCACCCTGATAAGCGATGGGAGTCTTGCCCGCCGGGCGGAACCAATACAGGGCTCCGCCCAGGTCCGAGGCCGGCTGGTTGCTGAAGGTGATCCAGCCGAGCGCCACACCTCCGTTGCCGGCCGGGGGGACAGCATAAGACGCGTAAAACGGCCAGAGGCCATCCTTGGACACGCTCACGGATTGGCTTATCGCCGTGCCGTCGGCCAGGTTCCCCGCCATCTTGATCAGGCCCGCGGAGCTTATGGACAGGGTCGCACAACCAAACCCGCCAGGGCTTGCGGCCGGGTCGTCACTGCCGGCTATGGCCAGGGTGTATTGGCCCTCGTAATCGAGCGCCTTGTCGGTGCTGGCGCTGAAGACGGCCCGGTCAGCAGTCAGCGCCGCCGTCCAGGCGCCGTCGGAGACCGTGCCGGTGATTTGCTGGCTTGCCGGATCGGTCGTGTCCAGTTGGAGATTAAAGGTCAGGGTGTTCTGCCGGGTGGGAACCGAGAACTGCGCCTGGCCGGCGGGGCTGAATGTTGCCGTGGTCGGGAGGCTATAGGTGCTGCCCGAAGTCATGATTTTCCCCGTGAAGGCGCCGCGGGTCGTGAGGTTGAGGGTGAAGAACCCGGAACTGGCCTCCGTTACATCGTTGGCGCCGAGAAAAAGGCCGTTGAAGGTTCCTTGTTCCGCGATGAACGGATTGAACGTGAGAGTGACTTGGTTGGCGGGTGAGGCGTTTCCGCTGGTGTCCAGGGCGTACACGCTCACGGTGTTCGCGCCAGGGCTCAGAGAGACGCTGGCAGTCCAGTTGGCCCAGTTGTTCGTGCTCGTGGCGGAGGTCCGCGTGCTGGCCTGATCGTTGACCTCACAATAGACCCCGGCCAAGGCAACATTGCCGCTGGCGGCGCCGGACACCGTCACCGGGTTCGTGGCTACGACCAGGCCGGACTTGGGGGAGGTGATCGCCACCGAAATCGCCGGGGGCGCTACAAAGCTCGCAAACGCCAGTTGTTCAGTTTCGCCGTTGTCGATGAGCTTGACGGGGCCGACCCCCTGGGCCCACCACTGCTCGTTTTGACTGAGGTTCACGCCGGGGATGTTGGCCGTGAACTTGACATGCAGACAGTCGCTGTAGGTTCCGGCGGGAACGGTCACGGTGCTCAGGCCCAGAAGCGTAAAAGTGTACGTCGCCGTGCCGACATACACTCCGTTGAGGTACGCGTCGGCGCTCAGGGTGGCAGTGTGACCGACTGCGATCCCGTTGTTCAGGGCGAGAAACGCGTTGGTAAGGCCTCCGGTTGTGTCCCAGCGATACTCTTTTGTCCCGCCGCCCAGGTCGAGCCCGTATTCCCCCCAGCCGCCGCCCAGCATGCAGTACTCATCCACAGTGTAGCCCGAGTCGTTGTTGGTGGCGAATGTGGAGATGTCACCTCCTCCCCAAGTGCCGCCGTAGAAGTCCACCACTTCCGCGGCCGTGCCGGTATAGCCTACCGGGTTGGCCCGGCCCGTGAAGCAAGTGATCAAATCGGACACCGACTCCACCTGGCGCAATAAGTCAGAGCCAGGGGCGTCGCCCTGGTAGATCCAGTAATTCCCCGGATAAAGTGGCAATGAGTAACTCCAGAGCGCGTAGGTGGCTGCGCCCTGGCTCTGGGCGGCTTGAAGCGCCCAGGCCAAAGTGATGAGAATAGAAGAAAGAGCGCCGTTGCGGCGCGCCGTTGTAATAGCTGTTTTCATGATTCGTGATTTCGTGACTATCGTGATGGTTCGGTTTATGCTTGTTTGAAGTCGATCCCTCAGCGCGGCACCGGCCAGGTTCCTGCCAGGCGGTCTTGCAGGCCGCGCCGGGGCAAGGCGACGGAGAGGAAGGCCAGGCCGAAGACCCCGCCCAGAATCAGCCACAGGCGCCCCAGACTTATTCCAGGCGTGGCAAGAGCCCACAACACCATCATCGCGGGGCTCCAGGCCACGATTGCGCGCCAAAACAGCCGCCCGCGCGAGGCCGGTGTGCCGTCGCGCCTGACAAACGCCACGCCTGTGGCGAACAGGATCGGTCCGCCGCGAAAGACCAGGGCCACTAAGGCGGGCAGGCAGGCGAAAGCGGCCAGCGTCGCATAGAATTTGTTGGTGAGGATGTCGTTGTCGGCGGGTGCCAGAGCATCTGAGACAAGGCACCCTACGGTTAAAGCGACGACGAGGCAGGCGGCGGCGGCGGCCGCCCGCTGGAGGCGTGTGACCACCACTGTGCTGTGCAAGAGGGGCTGGAGCGCGAGCAGGAGGCTGCCCGCATCGGGAAGTTGCGGGAGGCCCCAGAGGAACTTACGGACGTGCAAGGGGAGCGAAACGGAGACCTCGCCGGGCGGTTTGGCCGCGGCTTCGGCCCGGCCTTCCAGGGCGGCGGCGGCGATTTGGCCAAGGAAGCGGGAGGCGTCGGCGCTGTTTGGCATCGGTGGAGAAGGCAAGCTGGCACCGGCAGCCGGAGCCGGGGCGCCTGGCGCCGGGAAGTCCAGGAGTTTCGCCCGGCCATCGCCGGTGATCCAGACGCGGTCGAGGCCGAGGAAAGGCGGGAGGGTGCCGTCTTTTTGTGCTGCGCTCAATTCGGTGGCCAGGTCGCAGAGCCAATAGCGGACTTGGGCCCACGGCTGGGGGGTTGATGGAGGGGCGGCGTCCTGGCCTGACTGCGGTTTGAACCGGAGCAAACGCAGCAACGGCTGGCCGTTGAGGGCCTCGAAGGCGTCCCAGTTCTCTTGCGGGGAACGCCGGCCGGCGAGCCAACGCAAACGGCCAACGCGGCCGAGGTTGCGCAACGGGGGCGGGACGGGCAGGGTGCCGGCGGGTACAGAACGAATCCACGCTTTGCGCAAGAGGCGGATGTCGTAGCCGAGCAGCCAGACCGTACCCGCTGAATCCTCGAGGGTGTCCAGGATGTGATAAGGGCCTATGCGAGGCTTGGCCTCGAGGGACGGAGGCGATGTTTGGGCAAGAGCGGGCGTTGGGCGGGCCTTGAGGGCTGCTCTCGAAATGACTCGAGTGTTGGTGAGCAGATCGTGGACGGCAGCAAAGCCGTTTCCGCGCCGCGCGGTACAGAACAGCAGCGGCGCAAGGCCGGACGCCATGCCAAGCATGGACCGAGGCAAAGCGCGGAAGAAGCCGGGGGGACTGTTGTCCGGGCCGACGACACGCAGGCCAAACGCGAGCTTGCCGAGGCTGGCGCCCCTGCAGCCCTCGAGCAGGGCGTAATAGAGCAGGAGGCAAACGAGAGGCAGCAGCCAGAAGGTGCATGACAGCCACTGCTGGATCGCGGCTGAGCCCGGGAAGAGCCTGGACTTGAAGTGCTCGAAGGTAAGGGGTATCACGACGATCGGGCACACCACAAACTGGTCCACCATCGAGGCAGCAAACCGGCATCCGAGGCTGGCGGGAACCCGGGCGGCGGAGCTGTGGAGAGCGATGGCCTGGCGCAATTCCTCGTAGTTTTTGAAGCGGTCACCCGGCTGCTTCTCCAGGCAACGGAGCACGCCGTTGGAGAGGCCGCGTGGAAGATTTGGCCGGAATTGCCCGGGTGGTGGAACGGGCTGTTCGAGGACGGCGGCGATCAGGGCCAGGCTGTTTTTCGCCTGGAATGGGGCGCGCCCGGTCAGGAGATAAAAGAGCGTCGCCCCGACGGAATACATGTCTGACCGGGCGTTAGGTTCCTCGCCGCGCACCTGTTCGGGGGAACAAAAGGCCGGGGTGCCGAGGAAGGAACCGGCGGCGGTCAGGGCCGGTTCCACGCGCACGGCGGTGGAAATGGAAAGGCCGAAGTCGCCGATCTTGACCGTGCCGTCAACATCGACGAAACAGTTCGAGGGCTTGACGTCGCGGTGCAGGATGCCGATGCGATGCGCTGCCTCAAGCCCCGCGATAATCTGGAGCACGGCATCGACGGCCTCGGCGGGGGGCATGGGGCCGCAAGTGCGGACGCGGTCTTCAAGGGTGCCGCCGGCGACCAATTCCATCGCGATGGCCGGGGTGCCGCCGAGTTCCTCGGTGCCAAAGACATAAACGCTGTTGGGATGATTGATGGAGCCAGCCAGACGGCCTTCGCGGATGAATCGCTCGCGGGCCTGGGGCGAATCGAGGGCGTGGCTCAGCACCTTGAGGGCGACGCGGCGGCCGGTCTCGAGCTCCTCGGCCTCGAAGACCGTGCCCATCCCGCCGCCGCCGAGGGATCGGACGATGAGGTAGTGGCCAAGCTGTTCGCCGGGTTGAGGGAGTCCTCGGGAACGGCTATCCGCGGAGACAAGGGTTGTCCCTATCGGGCCGGTTTCGGGTTGGGCGGTCAGACAGGCGTTGAGGAGGCATTTGGGGCAGAGGTCGGGCGGCAGATTGTCCGGCAGTTCCGAGCCGCATTCGGGGCACCGGCGCCCCTCTGGAGTATTATTTTGAGGCTCAGGCATATCTCACGTTCTGCTCGCCCATTACTTAAGCAAGACCTGCCGGAGGTAACGTGCAAAAAGCAACCACCAGCGCCAAGCTCCACTCATCACGACCCAAAGGCCGCGAAAAGGTGGCGGATTTCCTCTTCGATTTCCTCGGGGGTGGAGACGGTCTGGGCGATCTCGTGCCGGAGGATTTCACGGTAGCGGCTGCGGAGGCGGTGAACTGCCATTTTGACCGCGGCCACGGTGAGGTTGAGCCGGGCGGCAATTTCGCCATGGGGCAAGGTCGACTCGTGCTTGGTCAGGCAGTGGCGCAGGTTATTGAAAAGCTGCGCGCGGCCCGAGGTGACATACTCCCGCTCAAGCTGGGCCATGGACCGCTCCAGCAAGGTCATGGCCCATTGGCGGTCGAAAAGCAGGTCGGCAGGCAGGTTGTGGGCCGGCTCGGAGGCAAAACGGGACTCGGCCAGGTCCTGGTCAATCGAGACAAAGGGGGCAAAGCCGCCGCGTTTCATGGCATGTTGGCGGTGCCATTCATTAGCCAGGTAGCGCTTCAGCGCCACGAGCAGGAAGGTGCGGAAGCGGCCTTTGTCTCGCGCGGCCGCCTTGAGGTAATCTTTTTCCAGCAGGACGGCGAAAAAGCCCTGGGTGAGATCCTCCGCATCGGGCGGAGAGTGGCCGGAGCGGCGGGCGTAAGAGTAGAGCGGATACCAGTAAGAGCGGCAGAGGTATTCCAGCGCGTCGCGCGAGCGCGGGGATTGGGAGTCCTGGGCGCAAAGCACCACCGACCAATGCGTGGTCCCAAACCACGACTCGGAGCCTTGCGGGGCCGTTGAGTTGCCCAAACTCATTCTGGCCGCCAACCTTAATCGGAGTGCCAGCCAGAGTCGAGCGGAATCAAACCCGCGCCTTAGGTAGCGGCCGTCAGCCATCCAACGCTCCAGCCCCGTCAACTGATGCCGCACGTTGGAGATGACGGAGCACACCCCCCGCACCCGAACGATCGCGGCCTTGACCCAATCGAATGATTGTGAGAGCGGGGTCCAGACGTAGAATTCGCCGCGCCAGTCGATCCAACAGCCGGGCGTTTTCGGCTTGGAGTTGGGCCACCTGCGACTCCAGGCACGCCTTGTCCCGGCGGAGTTGCGCGTTTTCCTCCTCCAACTGACGCCAGGCGCTCGGAGGGACGCGAACCTGAGGCCCGGCATCGAAACAATGTTGATCAAACTCGCGACTGGTGGTCACGAAAACCAGTTTTTTCACACCTTCTCAGCGGAGGCGGGATGGGGCGCCTTCTCAACGGGAACGGGCTTGGGGTCGCCGATTCGCCCCTGGGTCCACTCATAGATATAGCCCAGCTTGTTCAGCACGAGACAGGCGGCGATGACCAGGAGGACCACGACCATCACCTTGGGCCAGAGGCTTTTCTTTTCGGCGAACGGATCGACCAGGTCCCGTTGGGAGCCGGGGGGCAGGGCGGCGACAGCGGTAAGGGCGCTTCCGAAGGGCACGTTCATCCTGGCCTTGGCGTTGACGGCCCAGCCGTTGGCGTCGAGGATGGGGCCGAGATTGCGGCGGCGCAGTTTGAGGTAGGCCATGGCCATGGATGGCGTGGAAATGACCAGGAGTATGGCCAGAATGGCCAGTGGGATCTGCCACCAGGCGAGCCCGGCGATGCGGCCAAAAATGCCTCCGAGGGCGGCCAGCAAAGTGGTCAAAACCAGGCCGATCGCGGCGAGTGTCCCGGTGTCGATTTTCTGCTTGGGCGGCTCCGGCGGTTTGGGCAGTGGTCCGCCGGTGACGGCGGCGGTTGCTGCCGCCACCCTGGCATCCACGGCTGCGTCGGCTGTGGCGGCGCGCTTGGCCACCTGTTCTTCGATCAGGCGCACGAGCTTTTTGTAAGGCGCGGAAAATGCCTGGCGGATGCTGATCGGGTTTTCGATAATCCTGGTGATCGTGGCATCCCAATCGCGGCCCTTGGTGTCGAGGAAAATGCCGTTGCGGCCGACCATGAGGTTGTCGGAGTCGCCGCCCGTGAAAGCGGCCACGATCTGCATCTTTTCGCCTGTGCCTTTGCGAAAGCAGTCGCAGTAGGCAAGGTGGGTGCCGGCCAGGCCGGCCATGACGGCGTGTTTGGCCGCATCCTCGACGATCAGGCACAGATCGCAGCTTCGCTGGTCCAGGTAGAGCGTCCCCGCTTGGAAGACAGCCTTCTGCTTGCGCCCGTAGAAATCCCGGAAAGAGACGAAGTTGTAACAGAGCCGGATGAGGTCGCGGTGGTAGCGCACCAGCCGGTTGAGGCCGAGGAGGGCCGCGGCATTGCCTTCCTGGGCTTTGTCTTTGGAGATGAGGGCGGTGAGCGTCTCTTTGGCCTTGCCGGCGAGGATTTCCCGCACGCGCTCGAGCCCGATTTTCTCCACCGCTCCGCCGGCCTTGGTCTGGCGCCACGCCTCGTAGGGCTGGAGCCTGGCGACCAGCGCGGCCCAGTCGGCCTCGGTGAGGGTTGCCTTGTCGCCCAGGAGCGGCTTGACCGCGTCCACCCGAAGGGTCGCCACCACCCCTGCCCAGGCAGGGTTGATTGCCTCGCCCAGAGGCAGCGGCCTCTCGGCTCCGATGCGAGCCAGTGGAAACCCGGCGATCTCGGGCGAGGCGAGGGTAAGGTCTTTGCCCGTCAGGACCAGGAAGTCCTTCTCGTCGCGGTTCAGCGCGTTGAGCGCCCGCGGATCGAAGGCCGCAAAGCGGCAGCGGGCGAAGTAGTCGTCCACCTTGGTCTTGGCGGCCCTGACGGCCGCCCCAGCCAGCGGAGTGGCCAGCCCCAGCGGGAGTATCGTGGTGTTTGCTTCCGCCTGCTTCCACCCGTCAGAGCAGGCAACCGCTTCCTTGAAGAACAGGTCCACCTTGGCTTGACCGACGCCGGGCTTGCCGCTGGCATCGGTATCGGCCCCGAAACAGGCAATGATGTCATTGATGAGCGCCCTGGCCGATTCCTCCTCGGCCGAGTCGGCGGGCACGATCCCGTCGCCGTTGAATGGTTTGGCCGCCAGGGTTTGGGCGGCAGAGGCCGCTTCGTCGGGAGAGATTACGTCGGACTCGGCTTTGCGCAGGACATGCCGGGCGAAGGCAGCAATCGCCTTGCCTTCAGGCGTGGAATCGTTCACTGCGGCCACGGGCAGTGTCGGCGCGCCCTTGAGGAGGTCATCGGGGTTCTTGAGCAGGCTGCCCGCCCATTTGACGGCCGCAATCAGTTCCGGCGCGCGAATGCGGCCGTCCTTGTCAGTATCAATCAGGTCGAGGGTTGTCTTGTCGAATTCCAGCCCCGAGGTAGGGCAGGCCAGGGCCACCCAGAGTTTGAGGTCCAGTTGATCCAGTGCCAGGAGGTCGGCGCCGGTCTCCAGCTTCACCTGGTCGACGCCTCCCGCGCGGAAGAACCGCCACGGTCTAGCTGAGGCTGGAGAGTTTGCCATAAGAAAATCCTCGAACCTGATGCCGTCGTGTTCCAGGGTCAGAACTTGTGCTCATGGTTGCGCATTGTATTCCTGGGGCAAGAAAACTCAAGGGCACGATTGGGATTGATTTTGGCGGGGAGAAGGGATATTCCGATGCCCGGTGCTGGTGAACTTGCAACAGTAGAGAAGGCCTCCCCACCCACGCGCGATGAAAACCACGAGGGCCGCAAGAACCAGATTCCCGGACAGACAATAAAATGACAAGGACATTGGTGGCCAGTTTAATGGCGGCGGCAGTGGCGCTCTGCGGGTGTTCCTTCAAGCGCCTCGCCGCCAATAAAATCGGGGATGCCCTCGCCGGCGGCGGTGGCACGTTTGCCTCTGACGACGACCCGGACCTAGTTCGGGCGGCGGTCCCCTTTAGCCTGAAGCTCGTCGAGAGCCTGCTGGCCGAGACCCCGCGCCATGAGGGCCTGCTTCTGGCCGCGGCGAGCGGTTTTACCCAATTCTCCTACGCCTTCGTGCAACAGGATTCAGAGGAGGCGGAGGACAAGGACCTGGCGGCGGCGGAGGCCCTGCGCGGGCGGGCGCGGCGGCTTTTTTTGCGGGCGCGCGATTATGGCCTGCGCGGGCTCGAGGTCCGGCATCGCGGCTTCGGCGCCGCCCTGCGCGCCGCCCCCAAACAGACGGTCCGCCTGGCCACAGTAAAGGACGTGCCGCTGCTCTACTGGACAGGCGCCGCCTGGGCGGCTGCCATCTCGGACTCCAAGGACAACCCGGACTTGATCGCCGACCTGCCGGTCGTCGAGGCCATGATGGAACGCGCGCTGGAGCTGGACGAGCGGTTCGGCGACGGGGCCCTTCATTGCTTCTTCATCGCTTACGAAATGGGCCGCCCGGCAACGACCGGCGATGCGGCGGAACGGGCCCGGCGCCATTTCGACCGGGCGATAGCACTGAGCGGCGGCTGCCAGGCTGCGCCCTGGGTTGACCTGGCCGAGCAGGTCTGCGTGCAGAAACAGGACCTCAATGGATTCCGGGCGGCGCTGGAAAAGGCGCTGGCGGTGGATGCGGACGCCAAGCCGGAGTGGCGGCTGGAAAACCTGGTGATGCAACGCCGCGCCAAGTGGCTCCTGGGCCGCGCGGACCAACTCTTCCTTAAGGCCGACAACCCGGCCCAATAGGCCCGACCCATCGCGGCCGCAACGCATTTTTATGAAGCACTCGAACCTTCGGAGCCGTCTCACTGCCGCCCTCGTCCTGGTCCTGTGCCTGGGGACGGGCGGATTGTCGGGCGCCCAAAAGCCAATCAACGTGAAGCTGGGCACCCTGGCGCCCAGCGGCAGCACCTATCACAAGAGCCTCCAGGCCATGGGCGAAAAATGGCGCAAGGCCACCGAGGGCGTCGTGCGGCTGATCCTCTACCCGGGCGGCACTCAGGGCAGCGAATCCGACATGGTGGGCCTCATGCAAACCGGCAGTCTGGACGCCGGTCTGCTTACCGCCGTCGGTCTCTCCGACATCGAACCCGGCGTCTCCGGCCTCCAGAACATGCCGATGACTTTCCGCACGCTAGAGGAAGTGGACTATGTGGGGGAAAAACTGCGGCCCATGCTGGAAAAACGTCTCGCCGCCAAAGGCTACGTTGTCCTGTTCTGGTCTGACTCCGGCTGGGTGCGTTTTTTTACCACCGCCCCGGTCCTCCACCCGGCCGATCTGAAGAAGCTCAAGATATTCTCCTGGGCGGGAGATACACACCAGTACGACATTTGGAAGACGGCCGGCTTCGACCCCGTTTCCCTCGAGACCGCAGGCGTCGTGCAGGGCTTTTTGTCCGGCACCATCGGCGCGATTGACACGCCCCCGATTTTCGCCCTGGCCACCCAGATCGACGGCCAGGCCAGGTACATGCTGGAAATCAACTGGGCCCCCCTGGTCGGCGCCATGGTCGTCCGCGCTAAATCCTGGGAGCGCGTCCCGGTCGCGAGCCGGCCAACCCTGCTCGAGGACGCCGCCGAGACCGGCCTGCGCCTCAAGGCCCAGGGGCGCGCGGAGAACGACCGGGCCGTGCAGGCCATGGTCAGACGCGGCTTGCACGTGCAGAAGGTCAGTCCGCAGGTCGAGGGAGAATGGCGCGCCGAGGCGGACAAGGTCCAGGGTCTGCTCCGCGGAGAAATCGTCCCGGCGGATGTGTACGACGAGGTGCAGCGGCTGCTGAAGGAATTCCGGGCCGCGGGCGGCGGAAAGCCCAAATGAACGACGGCCCCCTGATTGGCCGCGCCGATGCGGGGTCCCGCTTTGGCTGGGTGCGCCAGGCCGAGAACATCCTGCTCATCGTGCCGCTTTCGGCGATGCTGCTGCTGCCAGTGCTGGAAATCCTTCTGCGCTCGCTCTTCCACACCGGCATCTCCGGCTCGAGCGTGATTGTGCAGCATTTAACGCTGATCGTGGGAATGCTCGGCGGCGCTGTGGCAGCCCGGGATGAGCGGCTGCTGGCCCTTTCGCCGGCGCAAACACTGCTTAAGGGGCGGGCCAAGACCGGCGCGCGGATTTTCAGCGGCGGTTTCGCCGCCGCCATCAGCGCGTTCCTGTGCGTGGCGAGCCTCCAATACGTGCTGGACGTCCGGCCGCTGGGCAAGCTCCTGGTCTATGGCATCCCGGTTTGGGTGGTCCAGATGATCCTGCCGGCGGGTTTCGGGGTGGTGGCGTGCCGGCTGGTGTGGCATGCCTCCGCGCGATGGGGCGGGCGCAGCGTGGCGCTGGGGGTCGGACTGGCGGTCGTCGGACTCGCCCTGTGGGCGCCCGGCTCACCCGAACGCTGGCTCATTCCCGCCCTGGCGGCGCTGGCCGTGGCGACCTTCCTCGGTGCGCCCATCTTCACCGCGCTGGGCGGGGCGGCGTTGATCCTCTTCTGGGGACATGGCGAGCCGATCCAGTCCGTGCCCTTGAAGCATTACAGCCTGACCACCAACGACCTGCTGCCGAGCATCCCGATTTTCACGCTGGCAGGCTATTTCCTGGCGGAGAGCCGGGCCTCCAAACGCCTGGTGCGCGTCTTCCAGGCCCTGGTCGGCCAACTCCGCGGCGGGCCGGCCATCGTGACCGCACTGGTCTGCGCCTTCTTCACCTCGTTCACCGGCGCATCGGGTGTCACTATCCTGGCCCTGGGCGGGGTGCTGATGCCCGTGCTTATCGCCGCCCGCTACTCGGAGCGCAACGCCCTGGGCCTGCTCACCAGCGCCGGTTCCCTGGGCATGCTCTTCCCGCCCTGCCTGCCGTTGATCCTCTATACTGTCGTGGCCAACCAGGGCGGACATGCCGATCTGACAATCAAACAGATGTTCCTCGGCGGCATCGGGCCGGGCATCCTTCTCGTCCTGCTGACCTCCTGGTGGGGCATCCGCCAGGGGCCCAGGGACGCGGCCAATCGCCCCGTCTTTCGCTGGCCCGAGGCGCGGGCGGCCCTCTGGGATGCCAAGTGGGAAATGCTCATCCCGGTCGTTGCCCTGGTTTCCCTCTTTAGAGTCTCAACGACGGTGGAAGCCGCCGCGGTCACCGCCACTTACACCCTCCTGGTGACGACCGTCATCCATCGCGACCTCCGCCCCTTCAAGGACCTGCCGCGCGTCATCACCCAGTGCGGACTGCTGGTGGGCGGCGTGTTGCTCATCCTGGGCGTCGCGCTGGGTTTCACTTATTACCTGGTTGACGCCCAGGTGCCCGACAAGTTGGTTGCATGGGCGACCGGCGCCGTCACCTCGAAGTGGCTTTTCCTTCTTGGCTTGAACCTGGTCCTGTTGGTCGTCGGCGGCCTGGTCGAGATTTATGCGGCCATCATCGTGGTCGTGCCGCTGCTTGTGCCCCTGGGGGTGGCCTTCGGCATGGACCCCATTCATCTGGGGATCATTTTCCTGGCTAACATGGAACTGGGTTTTCTGACGCCGCCGGTTGGCTTGAACTTGCTCCTTTCCTCCTATCGCTTCAACAAGCCGATGTCCGAGGTCACTCGCGCCACGTTCCCAATGCTCCTGGTCCTGCTGCTGGGCGTCCTGCTCATTACCTACTTTCCCCCGCTGACCACCCTGCTGCCCATGCTGGCAAGATAGGACTACCATGCAGCAACTCCCCTCGAGCGGAGTGGCCCGAGAGGCCCTGCGCCTGAAAGGCCAGTTCTGGACCCCGACCTGGCTTGCGAGGGTCATGGCAGCCTGGGTCACCGCGCGCCGGCCTCCGGTCCTCTTTGACCCGGCGGTCGGCCCGGGCACGTTCTTGGCGGCTGCCCGGGACGTTGGGTTCGCCGGCGACTTTGCCGGGTTCGAGCTGGATGGGTCTGCCCTGGCTGAGAGCTGCGGCCTGGGCTTGCCAGCCTCCGAACTGCGCGGCGTAACTGTCGGCGACTTTATCAGCAGCCGGCGGCTGCCAACCTTCCCAGCCATCGTGTCGAACCCGCCGTACCTTCGGCATCACCGGCTCAGTGGGAGGCGGAAAGAGGAACTACAGCGCCTGGCGCGGAGGTTCCTCGGGTTTGCCCCGGATGGCCGTGTGGGCCTGCACTTGTACTTCCTGTTCAAATGCCTCGACCACCTTGCTCCTGGCGGGCGCTTGGCCTTCCTCCTCCCGGCGGACGTGTGCGAAGGCGTCTCCTCACGCGCCGTCTGGGGCAGTCTGGCCGCCAGGTTCCGCCTCCGGGCCGTCCTTACGTTCGAGGGCCAGGCCGCCCCGTTCCCGGGCGTCGATACCAACGCCATGGTGTTCCTCATCTCGAACCTTGCCCCGATGCGCCGAGTCCCCTGGCTTTGCGTGCGCAAGCCGGACCCCGGGGCGCTCCTGAAGGCGCTTGGACTCGAGGGAGGGCCTGGCGCCGGGGTCACGGGCGATGCGGTCACAACGCAGGTCCGCCAGGTCTCTGAACTCCTCGCCACCGGCCTGTCGCGCCGGCCGCGCCCGAGCGGGAGCCGCGGCGTTCCACTCTCGCTCTTTGCGCGCGTGGTCCGCGGAATTGCCACCGGAGCAAATGACTTCTTCTTCCTCACCTCGAGCCAGATCGTCGAGCACGGCTTGGACAGGCGCTTCTTTCGGCGCGCCATCGGACGCACGCGTGACTGCCCGGAGGGCGCCCTCACCGCCAGCCGCCTGGACGCTCTGGACGCCGCCGGGCGGCCCACCTGGCTGCTGAGTCTTGAGCGCCAGCCCAAGGAAAAGCTGCCTGCACCCTTGTCAGCCTACCTGCGGCGGGGCGAAAAAGCGGGCCTGGCCCGGCGCGCCCTGCTCAAAACCCGCACACCCTGGTACCGCATGGAGCAACGAGAGGAACCTCCGTTGCTCTTCGCCTACCTGGGGCGTCGCGATTGCAGGTTTTTGCTCAACCGCGCTCGAGTCGTTCCGCTCACCGGATTCCTGTGCGTCTATCCTCGCGACAGGAGCAAGCGGCGCGTGCGAAGCCTATGGCAGGCCCTCAACCACCCGGACACGCTCGCCAACCTGGCATACGTCGGCAAGTCCTACGGGGGCGGCGCATTGAAGGTTGAGCCGCGGCAGTTGGACGCCCTGGAGATTCCGCGGCACGTGCTCGACCGCTTTAACATCGCTCTGACTGTCTGCGAGGAGCCATTAGGGCGCCACCAGACGATAAAACCGCTGGGTTTGGCCGGCGCCGGCCGGGTCGTGGAAGACAAAGACGCCGCTTGGGCCGAAGGAGGTTGTGGCGACAGATGTCCAGTTCACCAGGTCTGGGCTGGCGAGTAACCGGCAGGACTGGCCGGGGCGGCCGGTCACGGAAATGTCCACGCCGCCTGCCGGCGGCTGGGCGACTTCGAGGACCGGCGGGTAGCCGAATTCGTAAGCCCCGATGTCGGCAGAGCCGGGTGGCCGGGGATAGCCGCGTTCATCAGTGGGCGGGGCGGAGGCGCTGTCCGCGGCGCCAATGGCCGGGCTGCCGGGGAGCAGGGCCATGGTAAAGGTCGGTCCGCCATTGTCGGCCAACGGGCCGAGCTTGAGGGTGGCGGCATCGGAGCCGAGGTTGCTGCCGGCAACGGTAATCGGGCCTGGTGCGTTGGTGCCGGACGCGCTGGTGGCCACGAGGGTATTGACCGCGCCGGCCCCAAGGACCGCCAGGTCCTCCTCGACCCACTGCGCTCCGTCGGTGCCGGCCATGGCCATGTTGAAGGCGAGCGTGCAATTGGTCAGAGCGATCCCTCCGCAGCCCGAGCCGCCGCCATATCCGCCGGTGCCGTCGGCTCCGGCAGGGCCGCCGACCGATTCGGGCCGGCCGTCCAAATAAACGGTGCCTGACCAAGCAGCCCCTCCCTGTCCGCCGTACCCGCCCAGGCCGGTGTTCCCGCAAAATGTGCAATTGACGGCGCTGGCCGTGCCGGAGGCGTACAACGCACCGCCAAGGCCGTTACCGCCGTTGCCGCCACTGGCGCTGCCCACCGGCCACCCAGTCTGGCTATTAAAGAAGCCACTCTGGCCATGGCCGCCGCCACCGCCTCCGGCGCGGTTGCCGGTAAAGGTGCTGCCCGTGATGCTGAGGCTGCCCGAGCCGGAAATAGCGCCGCCATAACCCGAGCCGCCCGGACCACCGGCGAGGCCGTAATCGGGATAGAAGACCGAAAAGCCGCCGCTGCCCTGAGCCCCGTTTTCCTGGAACGTGCAGGCGCTGACGTTCAAGCTGCCCTCGCTGTGGATGGCGCCGCCATAGGCGTCGAACGGGCCCATGCCATCGCTGTCGTATCCGGCATCCGCGCCGTTGCCCTGGAAGACGCAAGCTTGGAGGTTCACTTGACCGCCTTCGTTGAGAATCGCCCCGCCGGAGACCGCCGCGCCACGATTCCAAATGCCCGCGCAGTTCCCCGCAAACGTGCAATTGGTTGCATTGAGCATTCCACCGTTGCGACTCGCGATTGCCCCGCCACCCGGGGTTGCCGAATTGTTCAGGAACGAGGCTCCGCGCAGGTTGAGGACGCCGCCATCGTTCAGGATGCCGCCCCCGTATCCGTATGCATCAGGGCCGGAAGGTGAGGCCACGCAGAAGTTGGAGATGGAGAGGTTGATGGCGGTAAAGGTGACGTTCGAGCTGACATAGAAGGCGCGGTTGCCGCTGCCAGGGAAGTTGGGGGCGGTATTGGTGCAGGCGATGGTGATTTGGTGTCCCGTGGCATCGAGCACGGTATCATTGGCGATCACGATCTGATTGGTCAGGGTGATCGTACCGTCGCAGGCAAACAAGATGACGCCGCCGCCCGCCAGGGCCTCCCGCAACGCGGCGTCCGTGCTTTCGATGACGAACGGCCCCACCACCGTGAGCACAGCCGCCGAACTGGTCACAGCGCCAAAGGGATTGCTCACGACCACGCTGTACAGCCCCGCCTGGGAGAACTGGACATTGACCAGGTCCAGGGCCGCATTAGTGGCGCCGGCCAGGAGATTGGTCCCGTTGAAGAGCCACTGGTAGGCGGGGGCGGCGCCAACCGCAGCGGCGTCGAGCTCGGGACTGGTGCCCAGGTTCACCGTGAGGTTCGTGGGCGTGGCGACCAGGCTGGGCGGCGCCATCACTGTGAGCGCCGCCGGGGGGCTTGTCACCGCCCCGACCGCGTTGGATGCCACGACCTGGTAGGCGCCGGATTGCCCGGCCTGGACATCGGTCAGTTCGAGGACCGCGCTGGTCCCGCCCGCCAGGAGGTTGGTGGCGTTGAAGCGCCACTGGTACGACAGCGGGGCTGCGCTAAGGACGTCCACGGCGAAATCAACTGTCGTCCCGGGCTCGGCGGCGCAGTTCGTAGGGCCACTGACCAGGACCGGCGGCTCAAGCACACTGAGCATGGCCGCCGCACTTGTTGCCGCCCCGAAAAGGTTCGTGACGACCACGGAATAAGTGCCGGACTGTGACGACTGAACGTCGGCCAGACTCAGCGCCGCATTGGTGGCGCCACTCAGCAGGTTGGTCTGATCGAAAAGCCACTGGTAACTGAGCGGCGGCGGGCCGTCGGCCTGGACGGAAAAGTCCACCGTGGACCCGACCTTCACCGTTTGGGTCTGAGGCGCCACACTGGCGACCGGCGCCGGCGGGCTGAAGTCGACCAGCGCCATTGCATGCTCTCCGTCCGTCGCAAGCGCAAGGACCCAGGGAAGCCCGCCGGGCACCGTGGATTGGCCAGAGTCGTTGGCCCCCCATGCGACAACCGTCGCGTCCTGTTTGAGCGCCAGGCTCAGGTAGCCTCCGGCGGCGATAGCGATGACATTGGTGAGACCCTCGGGGACGATTGACTGCCCTTCGTTCTCAGTTCCGGGCTGTACGGTCTGGCCGGCGCCCCAAGCCACAACTGTGCCGTCCTGCTCAAGCGCCAGGCTGTGGCAGGAGCCCGCCGCGATGCCTACCACACCGGCCAGACCCGCCGGCGCTTGCTCCGCGCCAGCGGTTTCGTACCAGCCCACGACCGACCCGTCCTGCTTGAGCGCCAGCCATTGGTTGTCACTCGCTACGATGGCGACGACCCCGGTCCAATAGTTTGGAAGCGTATATGGCCAGCCAAAACTGTCGGAACCCCACGCCGCGACCGTTCCGTCCTGCCTGAGCGCCAGGCTCGCGTTTCCGCCGGCCGCGATGGCGACCACATTGCTCAGACCGTCAGGCGGGACAATCGGGTCCCAGTTGCCTTGAGGGTCCTTAACCCACAAGTTGCCCCACTCCACGACCGTGCCGTCCTGCATGAGCGCCAGGCTGTGGTCCTGGCCTACGGCGACAGCGGTGACTCCGCTCAGGCCGGCGCCGGTTTCAGGTTGCACCCCGGTGCTGGAATAGACGTATCCCCATCCGAGGGTTGTCCCGTCTTGTTTCAGCGCGACGGTATGGGTGCCGGCCGTGGCGACCGCGATCAAACCGCCCAGCCCCGGCGTCGTCGCCTGGCCGCACGCGCCGTTGCCCCAGCCGACTATTGTCCCGTCCTGCTTGAGTGCCAGGCTGTGGTAGGCCCCCGTCGCGATGGCGGTGATCCCGCTCACACCTGTCGGCTGCGTCAATTGCCCATAATTGTATTGATAGATGCTCATGCTCGTGGCCCAGCCCATGACCGACCCGTCCGCCCGCAGCGCCAAGGCATGGTAGGCTCCCGCCGCAATGGCCACGGCGCCCTGGGCCGCGGACGGCGTGTAGCTCTGATGGTCCCACATGGCCACGGTCCCGTCTTGCCTCAGTGCCAGGCCGGCCTCCCCTCCCGCCGCGATGGCCACCACGTTGCTCAGCCCGTCAGGCACTGTCGCCGGATAGACGGGCACGAAATTCAGCACCGGCGGCCCATCCTGCGTGGCGCCCCAGGCGACCACCGTCCCGTCCTGCTTGAGCGCCAGGCTCTGGCTCCCTCCCGCCGCTATGGCGACCACGCCGGTCAGGCCGCTGGGCACCGACGCTGGGGAAGGCATGTTCGGATAGCTGCCAACGCCCCAGGCGACGACCATCCCGTCGTTCCTCAGCGCCAGGCTGTGATAATCTCCCGCCGCGATGGCGATCACATTGCTCAGACCGCTCGGCAGATTGGTAGCAGAACCACTGCCCCACGCCACCACCGTCCCGTCCTGCCTTAGAGCCAGGCTAAAGTCACACCCTGCCGCGATGGCAACGACCCCGCTCAAGCCCTCAGGCGCCGTTGCCGCCCAAGACCCGCCCCAGGCATAGACCGTTCCGTCCTGCCTGAGCGCCAGGCTATGGTCGGTCCCTCCGGCAATCGCCTTGAAGATTGTGCCCGGGGGCGCCAGCGGCATCACTTGATTGCCCCAACTGACCAGGGTCCCCGGCAGCCGCTGGGCCGCCGCGGCCCCCGGAAGCCACGCCGCCCAGGCCAGCAGCACCGCAAGGAGGCCAGGCCCAATGCGTCCATAAAACCGCGGGTGGAATTGCCCGTTCATATCCTCTTGAATTTGGGGAACAACGGATGGGAGCGGTCGGGCGCGCCGTTAAAAGGGTGTGGAATTCCCCTCGGCCTCGGAGTCGTGTGAAGGCCCCGGGCCTTGTTATCCTCTGCGGTCTGCGATGCCAATCTCAGGCCCATCCGACTGGCAAGGGCGTTGACTGATTCTCGGACAACTCGCTTGCATCACGATACCAGCAACAATCAGGCCGCTTGTCAAGACATTTGAGCGGTGAATGGACTCTCTTCGAACATCTGAGATGCGCACCCTTCGCCCTTCGCCTCCGCCTCACATCGACCCCACGGGATCGATGTCTGCCGTCAACGTCACATCCTCGGGCAGGACCAGGGATTGGTTGAGTCGGGCCAGGCGCCTGGACAGGAGGCTCATGCGCTGGACGCGGAGCATGATTTGATAGCGGTAGAAAGTCTCGGCGCGCAGCAGCGGGGCGGGGGCGGGACCGGCCAGGATTACGTCTTTGAAATCGGCCAGCAACTGGTCCAGCTCGCGCTTGAGATGGTCGGCGGAGAATTTGACTTTTTCTTCGTTGCGGCCTTTGAGGGTCAGGAGGGCGATGCGGCCGAAGGGGGGGTACTTGAGCGGCTGGCGAAACTCGAGTTCCTGCTCGTAGAAGCCGGCAAAGTCATGCCGGCGGGCGTATTGAATGGCGGGATGGAAAGGGGTAAAGGCCTGTACAAAGACCTCGCCCTCGACGTCGCCGCGCCCGGCCCGGCCGGCCACTTGGGTGAGCAATTGAAAAGTCCGCTCGCCGGCCCGAAAGTCGGGTTGGTGCAGGGCCAGGTCGGCATAGATAATGCCCACGAGAGTGACGTTGGGGAAGTGCAGGCCCTTGGCTATCATTTGGGTGCCTACCAGGACGTCGATCTTGCCGGCGCGGAAATCGCCCAGGATGCGGCGATAATCCTCCTTTCGTTTGAGGGCGTCGGAGTCCATGCGCACGATGCGGGCGCGCGGGAACAATTTAGCGAGGGTGGCTTCGACCTTTTGCGTGCCCATGCCGGCATAGCGGATTTGGGGGCTGCGACACCGCTGGTTCGGGCAAAAGGCCGGCGCCGGCTCGGTGTGTCCGCAGATATGGCAGATCAGTCCGGGGTCCTGGCGATGGTAGGTCAGGGAGAGGCTGCAGTTGGGACACTGGGCCACGCAGCCGCAGAGCGGGCATTGCAGCGAGGTGGAGTAGCCGCGCCGGTTCAGAAAGAGGATGACTTGCTCCTTCCTTTCCAGGCGCTGAGCGATGGCCTCCTTGAGTTGCGGGGAGAAAATCGGGATGACATTTCCTTTTCGCAGCGCCTGGCGCATGTCCACTACGCGCACGACCGGCATCTTCTTGTCGTCCGCCCGCTCCGGCATCTGCAAGAGCCGGTACTTGCCGATGGCGCAGTTGTAGTAACTCTCCATCGAGGGCGTCGCCGACCCCAGCACCACCGTCGCCCCCTCGATTTGGCCGCGCACAATGGCCACGTCCCGCGCGTGATAGCGCGGCGCCTCTTCCTGCTTGTAGCTGTGCTCGTGCTCTTCGTCCACGATGATCAGCCCCAGCGGATCGACCGGCGCGAAAATGGCCGAGCGGGCGCCGATGACGATGCGGGCGCGTCCCTGGCGGATCTTATGCCATTCATCGTGGCGCTGGCCGGCCGACAAATGGCTGTGCAGCACCGCCACCACCGTGCGCAACGGGCCGGAACTGAACCGGGCCTTGAACCGCTCGACCGTCTGCGGGGTCAGCGAAATCTCCGGCACCAGGACGATGCCGCCCTGGCCGCGCTCCAGTGCGTGGGCCAGGGCCTGCAAATAGACCTCCGTCTTGCCGCTGCCGGTCACCCCGTGCAGCAGGAATGTGCGAGACCTGCCCGAAACGCCCTGTAGGACCGAGGATTGACCCTGTGCGTCCGGCATCGAGCCTGACTCCGCAGCCTCCGGAAACAAAGTCCCCTGCCTCTCCTCCCCCGTTTCCGGCGTCCCCTCTGCGCCCTTTGCGTCGGGGCCTGGAGCGTCGAGCGTGGAGCGTGGAGCGTCCCCGTCCTCCGTCCTCCGTCCTCTGCCCTCCGTCCTCGCCCCCCCTCCCTCTCCCTCATCCATGGCTGCCGTAATCGCAGCCAGCGCCCGGGCCTGGGCGGGATTGAGCATCAGGGGTTGGCTGGGCAGGAATCGCTCGGAGGCATAAGGGTCGCGTTCCGAAACCCGGGCGGCGATGGCCACCAGGCCCTTGTCCTCGAGGCGCCGGAGCGTGGCCGTTGTGGTTCGAGCCAACTCGAGCAATTCCTTGAGCGGCAGTTCGCGGCGTTCTTCGAGGGTTTGCCAGACCCCCTTTTGGCGCTTGGAAAGCTTTGGCGGCGGGCCGCTGGCCGGCAGGGCGCGCACATAAAGCCGCTCGCGCCAACCGGCCTGCTCGCGGCGGACCGCCTCGGGCAGCACACCTTTGAGAGCGATTTCGGGCGAGCAGCAATAGTACTCGCCAATCCAGCGCGCCAACTTAAGTATCTTCGGCGTGACCATCGCCGGGGCGCCGATGACCTTGAGGATCGGCTTGAGCTTGGTCCGGTCCGACTCCTCAGCCAGGGCGGTGACACAGCCCAGCACCTTCCGAGGGCCAAAGGGAACCTGGACGCGCGTGCCCACCTCGACCTGCTCCGCCAACTCGGGCGGGACCAGGTAATCGAACTCCTTGCGGAGGGCCAGTTCCAAAGTGATGCGAGCGATCATCGTTCGTCAGAAACCTGGTGTCTGGGCAAATCACCTGGTCTGCCGTCTAACGGTAGTGATGGACCCATTCCATGCAAGTCGGATCTTGCCAGGCGCCGTCCTGAGCATTGGTCAGAATGAACAGGATTTGTGATTGAAGCCCCGGATGCGGGGTGATAGAACTAAAGGCCATGTTCGCAGTCAAAGTCCGGGGAAGGTGGGGCGCAAGTCAGTCTCCTGCGGTCTGGCCGGTGATCCCAGGCTTGGTTTTCGCGTTGTGCCTCGCCGCAGCGAGCCTCGGCGCCGCCGCCCCCGCATCGAGCCTGCTTTATACCAATTATCGGGTCGGCAATCCGCTCTGGTCGATCCACGTGGTGGAGGTGCCGCGCTCAGATCCACACTACGAGATTCACTCGATGCATGCCGGCGGCCACGCCCTGGGCCTGGGGCCGCTCAGCGCCCAGGTGGCCCTGTTCAAGCCGATGCCCGGCGAGCCTGCGGCGGCCATCAACGGCGACTTTTATATCAGGGAAAAGGCCTACGCCGGCGCGCCGCGCGGTCTCCAAATCGTTGAGGGCGAGGTGCTCAGCGCCCCCTCGGGCGGCCCCACTTTCTGGCTCGATGCGCTGGGGAACCCGCACGCGACCAACGTGGTCTCGAGGTTCCAAGTGACTTGGCCGGATGGGACGGCCACCCCGTTCAGGCTCAACGGGGGGCGCAAGCCCAACGGAGTGGAACTCTACTCGCCGGCGGCGGGAAACTCGACCCATACTGTCGGCGGCCGGGAGTTGGTGCTCGAAAGGCAGGGACAAGGCCCTTGGCTGCCGCTGGGCATGGGCAGGACCTACCCCGCGCGCGTGCGCGAGGTCCGCTCGGCCGGCGATACGGCGCTGGCCCCGGACATCCTCGTGCTTTCCCTCGGCCCGGCCATCATGGACAGATTCCAGAACGTCGCCGCCGGCAGTGTCTTGCAGGTCTCGACTGCTTCGGCGCCGGGTTTGCTCGGCGTTCGCACGGCTATCAGCGGCGGCCCCGTCCTGATACGCGATGGCAGGCGCCAAGCCATACGGGCTTCCCCCGGCGACTCTTACGAGTCTGCCTCCATGATCGAGCGCCACCCTCGCGCCGCCATCGGCTGGAACAAGCAGTTCTTTTTCCTCGCCGAAGTCGATGGCCGCCAAAGGGACCTCTCGGTCGGGATGACGCTCGAGGAACTTTGCAAGTTTCTGTTCAACCTGGGGTGCGAGAACGTCCTGAACCTGGATGGCGGCGGCTCGGCCACGCTCTGGTACGAAGGCCAGGTGCGCAACAGCCCCTGCGACCACTATGAGCGGCCGGTAGCCAATTCCCTGGTCGTTGTCAGAAAAGGAGTCAAACCATGATGGAAAAGCCAAGACTGGCAGCGGCAAGTAGAGTGCAGCGCCTTGGATTCGTCATTAACCTCGCCGGCTCGTTCCTCGGGGCTTTGGCGCTCCAAACGCCATGGCCGGCAAGCGCCGCCGCCGTCCTTTCCTCCCCGGATCAATCCGTCATTTACTCCAACGACGTGGACCCCCGGGCGCCGATGTCCGCGCACATTGTCAGGATCAAACGCTCGGCGACCGATGTGCGGTTTTGCACTGCCTTCGGCAAGGGCGATGTCCTGGGCATGGACAACGTCAGCGAACAACTCAAGACCGTGCCGGCGGAACTCGGCCAGATCGTTGCGGCCATCAACGGAGACTTCTACTACAGAATCAAGGGATATGAGGGGCGGCCGCGGGACGTGCAAGTGCGGCGCGGGGAGGTCGTCAGCACTCCTTCGGGCCACAGCTCTTTCTGGATTGACCCTCGAGGGCAACCGCAAATGACCAACATCGCCTCGCTCTTCCGGGTCCTCTGGCCGGACGGAAAGACCACGCCCATTGGGCTTAACCAATATCGAACCAACGATGCCGTCGTGCTCTTCACCGATGCGGTCGGCAGTTCCACGCGCACGAGCGGCGGGTTGGAATACGTTCTGGAAGCTGCCGGCGCCAACGGCCCTTGGCTTCCCTTGCGCATCGGCCAGGTCTATGAAGCGCGCGCGCGCCAAGCCAGCAATGCCGGGAACACCCCCGTGGCCCGTGGAACGATGGTCCTGTCGATCGGTCCCAGGGCGGCTGCTGGTTTGGCCCCTTTGGCGCCGGGGGCTCGAGTGAAGGTCATCACCGAAACATCCCCCGACCTGTCGGGGGTGGATGCGGCGCTCGGCGGCGGACCGGCCCTGGTGCAGTCCGGCAAGCTCATGCGATGGAAAGACCTGCTCCAGGTGCGCCACCCGCGCACCGCCATCGGCTGGAACGACGAGTACATCTTCCTGGTGGTCGTGGATGGCCGGCAACTCGAGGTTTCCATCGGCATGACCCTGCCGGAACTGGCCGACTACATGCTCAAGCTCGGCTGCAAAGAGGCCCTGAATTTTGACGGCGGCGGCTCCGCCACGCTCTGGGCCTTCGGCGCCGTAAGAAACAGCCCCAGCGAAGGCCAGGAACGGCCGGCCTGCAATGCCCTGGTCGTCTTGAAGAAAAAGGCCAACGGCAATCCCAAAACAGCCGCCCGTTAAGTGGCCATGCCACCAAGTGTTCATGACCACTAAGCGCCCGTGCAAGCGTTAATTCCGATTCTCTGGCTGGCGGCTGCCCTTTCCGGTCCGGGCGCCCAGGACAACGGCGCGCGGCCGCTCCCCGGAGCCGGCCTTTTCACCAACGGCGCCGTTCAGCGCATTGGCATCGACCTCAAGGCCGAGGACATGGAGAGCCTGCGCCGGCAGACGCACGAGTTCGTTCCAGCTACCGTCTCCGCGGGCGCAACGCTCTATTCCAACGTGGCTGTCCATCTCAAAGGGGCGGCCGGCAGTTTCCGTCCCCTGGACGATAAACCGAACTTCACTCTGGATTTCTGCCGTCTGATGGCGGGCCGGCGATACCACGGTTTGCGCCGCATCCACCTCAACAATTCGGTCGAGGACCCCGGCTACGTCAATGAGAAGCTCGGGAGCGAGTTGTTTGGCGCGGCCGGGGTGCCGGCCCCTCGAGTCACCCGGGCGTTGGTGACCCTCAACGGGCGGGCCCTGGGCCTCTATGTCCTCAAAGAGGGATTCACCGAAGACTTCCTGGCCTGCCACTTCAAACAGGTGAGCGGGGACCTCTTCGAACCCGGAGAGGGGCACGACGTCGACCAGCACCTCAAGCGCAACACCATAGAGGCCCCGTCCCAAAGCCGGGCCTCCCTCAAGGCCCTGGCCGGCGCCGCCCTGGAACCCGACCCCGCCCGGCGCTGGGCGCGCCTGGAACAAACGCTGGACGTGCGGCGGTTCGTGGCCTTTATGGCCATGGAAGTCATGCTCTGCCACCGGGACGGCTATTGCCTGGCGCGCAACAATTTCAGGGTTTATCACGACCTCGATACCGGCAAGATGGTGTTCTTCCCCAGCGACATGGACCAACTCCTGGGCAAGGCCGATTTCCCCTGCCGCCCCTCCATGGCCGGCCTGGTAGCCCGGGCAGTCCTGGGCACACCCGAAGGAAAAGCCCGCTACGAGGCCGCCTTCCATTGCCTGTTCGCAAACCTCTTCAAGACGAGGGTCCTGGTCGAACGCGTCGAGCAACTCACGCGCGAAGTCCGCCCCTTTTTGACCGGCCCCCAATTCGAGCGTCTCCAACAGGAAACCGCCCTGGTCAAGGAGCGCATTGTCCGGCGGCGCCAGGACCTGGAAGAGCAATTGAGCCGGCCCCAGCTCAAGCTCATGCAATTCCATGCGGGCCTGGGCCGGCCCGAAGGCTGGAGCGCCGTCGAGGCGCCGGCGGGCGGGACATTGGAACGCGCCAAAGGACCCGGGGGCATTCCCGCGCTGCACATCGTCGCCGGGGCGCAGACCCTCGCTTCCTGGCGGGCCAGGGTGCTGCTGGAGCGCGGACGTTACCGCTTCGATGGCCGGGCCAAGGTGGCCGGAGTCAAACCCCTGGCCTCCGGCATCCACCAGGGCGCCGGGCTGCGGATTGGGGGCGGCCTCCGCCAGGCGGCCAACCTGGTGGGCGATTCATCCTGGCAACCCCTGGCCGTCCAATTCCAGGTCCAGGAGGCCAGCCAGGAAATCGAACTCATCTGCGAACTCCGCGCCTCCGCCGGCCAGGCCTGGTTCGACCTGGACTCGCTCAAGGTCGTCCAACTGCACTAATGAGCAGGTGTACCGGTTCTTCCAATGGTGACTGCAACCCCGCCAGGCCACGCCATGACACGGTCAGGGGGGTGTTGGCGTTAGGGCTCGGCCGGCCCCTTCCAGACGCTTCCGCCGAAGGTGGACACATAGATGATGGAATCGTCGTTGGGATCAAAGGTGACGCGCTACGCGTTGCGAAAAGGCAGTCCCTCCAGCGCCGTCCAGTTCTTGCCCCCGTCCTGGCTCAGCCACAGGCCGGCATCGGGTGCCAGCCGGGAGGTCGTTTCCGATCAGGGGCTGCTCCGCTGGAAAGACGCGCGGGAAGGGGGCGGGCGCTTGGGGGTCCACTGCCAAACACGGGGCTCAGATGGGCGCAGGACAGAATTCTTCGTTTTCTTCGTTTCCTTGGTGTACACCATTCGCATGCACCCACTTTTCAAGAAAGCTGATGAGTTAAGCCACCTTGCCATTGGCGCGGCCATAGAGGTTCACCGCCTCAAGGGACCGGGTTTGATCGAAAGCATCTACGAACGATGTCTGATGCGCGAGTTGGACTTGCGCAAGATCGCTGCGGTCAATCAGCGCCTCGTCAAAATCGAGTACAAGGGGCTCGTATTTGAGGAGCCGTTGCGCTTTGACGTTCTTGCCGAGGATTGTCTGCTGCTGGAGCTTAACAGAAGGAAACTTATGCGGACATGAGTATTATGCGGACATGGCGTGAAAATCGCCCCGTTTGCTGGGGTTTTCGCTGGAGCATGTCCGCATAATATTCGGGCGATCTGGTGGGGTGCTGCAGCAGGATGGGACGATG
>Ga0326727_10002469_pt1 | contig 62920 bp, 47 predicted proteins | sample MB2enrmetagenome_FD_207643 | JGI IMG/M metagenome (GOLD analysis project Ga0326727, IMG submission 207643) | Lab enriched peat soil microbial communities from McLean, Ithaca, NY, United States - MB29MY | ecosystem: Environmental > Terrestrial > Soil > Wetlands > Peat | place: USA: New York...
TGCAGAAAGTTGGAGGCCACTTCAAGCAGTTGCTGCGCAACAAACTGGTCGAGCACAAACAATATATTCGCGAACGCGGCGACGATTTGCCGGAAATCCGAGACTGGACGTGGCCTTACTAATGAACTTAACAGTTTTTGATCAGCGGCTTCCGGCAGTGACTGGTTACAGTAAGCTGCGGGGACTGTGATGAAGCGTTTGATCTTTGCTCTCTGTGTTGTGTTTGCGTTTGGCGGTCTGAGCGCGCAGACGCCTGGCTGGCAGCCATCGCCGGGATATACGCAAATGCCGATATGGCCCGGGGCAGTGCCTGATGCGCAGCCAATCGCGGAACCGGAGGTCGTAACGACGACGGGGAAGGAGTCGCTGGTCGCCGGCAGGCCATGGGTTTATGTGGGCCACGTCTCGCGGCCTACGATGACGGTCTACTCGCCAAAGGGAAAGAGTACGGGCGCTGCGGTAGTCGTGTTTCCTGGCGGGGGCTATTGGATTCTGGCCATCGATCTTGAGGGCACAGAGGTCTGTGACTGGCTGACGGCCAGAGGGATCACATGTGTGCTGTTGAAGTATCGGGTGCCGGGTGAGGGACTGTTCCCGAGATCGGGGCCGTATCCCAAATCACCGATGGCGTTAGAAGATGCGCAGAGGACGGTGGGCCTGGTGCGCTTTCACGCCGCGGAGTGGCACATCGATCCGCACAAGATCGGCGTGCTCGGGTTTTCGGCGGGCGGGCATTTGGTGGCGGCGACGAGCACGCATTTTAGGCGGCGTTTGTACCCGGCGGTCGATGCGGCTGACAAAGAAAGCTGCCGCCCGGACTTTGCGGTGGCGATATATCCGGGGCATATGCTGGAAAACACCTCTAAGAATTTTGCGTTGAATCCGTATATTCCTGTTACCAGTCAGACGCCGCCAACATTCTTGCTGCAGGATGAGGACGACCCGATCGACACGGTAAAGAACTCGCTGGTTTACTATGCTGCGCTGAAGAAGGCTGGGGTTCCGGTGGAGATGCATTTGTATGCGCAAGGCGGGCATGCGTTCGGCCTGCGGCGCACGAAGCTACCGGTGACGGGATGGCCTCAGTTGGTGGAGACGTGGCTGGGGACGATCGGAATGATGCCGGAGTGATTCGTATTTGAGGCGAAAATATGCCATGAATGTGCTTGTTCTCAACTCCGGCTCCAGCAGCCAGAAGAGCTGTCTCTACGAAATTGGGGACACGCTCCCCCAGGATCCACCGGCTTGCGTTTGGGAGGGTAAGATCGAGTGGCTCGATGACAGGGCTGAGTACTCGATCAAGAACTCCCGCGGCGTTTTCCGAAAGAACCTGCCCACGGTGGGCTCGCGCGCGGAAGCCATTGAGCGCCTGCTCCAGAGCTTGTGGAGCGGCGAGACGAAAGCCATTTCCGGCTCTTCCGATATCGATGTTGTGGGACACCGCGTGGTCCACGGCGGTCTGCGCCATTTCGAGCCCACGGTCGTGACCGATAGGCTCAAGTCGGCGATCGAAGTCGCTTCCGTTTTTGCGCCCCTCCATAGTCGCGCCGAGTTGCAAGGTATGGAGATCGTCGAGAAATTGCTGGGTCCAGTGCCGCAGATTGCGGTCTTTGACACCGGCTTTCATCGCACCATGCCTTTGTCGGCGGCGACCTACCCCGGTCCTTATGAATGGTTCGAGCAGGGAATTCGCCGCTACGGATTCCACGGGATCAATCACCAGTATTGCGCCGAGCGTGCGGCGCAACTGCTGGGCAAGAAAATGAATTCGCTGAAACTGGTGACTTGCCATCTGGGCAATGGCTGCTCCTTGGCGGCGATTCGCGAAGGCCGAAGCGTGGATACGACCATGGGCTTCACCCCGCTGGAGGGTCTGATGATGGGCACGCGCTCGGGCTCCGTGGATCCTGGCATCCTTACTTATCTGATGCGAAGGAGACGGTTCTTGGACGAGCGGCTTGACGACGTGCTCAATAAGAAGTCGGGACTGCTTGGGATCTCGGGAATCTCCAGCGATATGCGGGAGGTTCTTGCCGCTAGCAAGAACGGGCATGAACGCGCAAAACTGGCGCTTGATGTTTATGTTCATCGCCTGCAATCGGGAATCGGCGCCATGATTGCCGTGCTGGGCGGAGTCGACGCTCTCGTATTCACCGCCGGCGTCGGCGAAAACTCACCCGAAGTTCGCGCTGCGGCGTGTGACAATTTTGCGTTCCTGGGCGTGAGGCTCGACCAGGAGAAAAACGCACAATCACCCCCGGACGCGGACATCTCCACTCCGGACTCGCCCGTCCGCGTTTTAGTCATTCATGCACAAGAGGACTGGATGATCGCCCGTCAGTGCTGGAGTCTCGTGCACGCGACTACCCAGATGCCCACTGATCCCATTCGTATAGGAGAATAGGCGATGACCTCCATGCGAATGGACAAGTGGCTTTGGGCCGCCAGGTTCTTCAAGACGAGAGCGTTGGCCGCACGAGCCTGCGAACTCGGTAGGATTCAATCCAACGGGCAGCCCGCCAAGGCTGCGCGCGGGGTCCGGATTGGAGACGTGGTGCGAGTGACAAACGCCGGCGGCGACTTTCAGGTGGAAGTCCTGCTTCTCAGCGAGGTGCGCGGCCCGGCTTCGATTGCGCAAACGCTCTACCGCGAAACGGAGGCGAGCCGGGAACTGCGCCTGAAGGTGGCAGCGGAGCGTAAGGCGATGAAACAGTTCGAGGAGTTACCCGCAGGCAGACCATCAAAACGCGATCGCCGGAAAATCATCCAGTTCCGGGGGAGAGCCTGACCGCCGGAGAATGACGGCCGACACTGGAGTTATCGGCCAAGCTCCAGCGGGCTGATCAGTTCCATCGGATCACTAGCTCTACTTATATTTGACGAGTACGGCTATGAGCAGCATCAGCAACGCGGTCGGAAAATATACCAGCACCGCGAACTTGGCAGTGTAGCGAATGTATTTGAAAAACTTGACGCCCGCCATGGAGCAGACTGTAAACGCGATGCCGTCCCAGGGCATCCAGAAGTTGAACGCACCGGTGGCGAATTGAAATGCCAGTACAACGATCTGCTTGGAAAAATGCAACACATCCGCGAGCGGCGCAAGAATCGGCATGAGCGTGGCCGCGGTTCCGGATGCGCTGCCTAACAACGCGGCCGTCAAAGCGCTGATTCCGAACATGACATAGGCAATTACGAATTCCGGCACTTTGCCGAGATAGCCAGCGAGGTAATTCAGCATCGTGTCCAGTATCCGAGCGTCGCTGAGAATGAAGTAGAGGATTTGCGCCGCACTCATCATGACCACGGCGATGACGACACTCTTCATCCCGTCGATGTTCTTTTCGATCATCGTTTTCACCGACATTCCGCCAACGATCGGGATGACGATCCCCATCCAGAGAAACAGCGAGCCGATTTCCCGGAACCCCCAGCCGTGCGCCATCAGGCCGTACATCAAAATGCCAAAGGCGAACGCCAGCAGGATAAGCACCAGGGCGCGGCGAGTGTTCATCGCATAATCTTCGGCAGCGACGGAATCCGTGTGCAGCCGGGCGCGGTTTTCAACGTCTTCTTCTTGAGACAGGGACCGCGTGGGGTCTTTGCGGACGCGATAGGCATAGCGCATGATCGCGGTGCTGGTGATGGACATGAAGACCACGAAACTGATGACCCGGAACCACGCGCCGCTATACAACGGCACGTTGGCAATCGCCTGTCCGATGGCTACGTTGTAGGGATTCGTGATGCCGCAGGCGAAGCCGATGGCAACGCCCCAATAGAGGATAAAGACGCCCACCATCGAATCGAGTCCCATGGCCAGCATCAGCGGCGCAAGGATGAGGATGAACGGGATCGCTTCTTCGTACATTCCGAAGCTTGCGCCACAGGCTCCGATGGCAAATACGATGACGGGGATGAAAACGATTCCGTGCCGTCCCGCTTTGCCGATCAGCGCGTGGATCGCGGCATTGATGGCTCCGGTCGCGATGATGGCGGTGAGCGCGCCCGCGGACAGCATGATGACAAAGGAACGCTCCGCGCCTTCCACGGCCCCGCGCATGAATACGGTCCACAATTGCAGGAAGCCCTGCGGATACGATTGGGCGCGATGGAAAGACCCCGGCACAACGATTTCCCGCGCGCGTCCCATGACCATGACGGTATGACGTTCGAACTCGCCACCCGGAATAATGTAGGTCAGAAGGGAGAATGCGACACACATCAGGAACACGATGACCAATGGGTTAATGTTGCTCATGAAATCAAAAAAACGCTGACGGAAAGTCTGCATGGGTCCCTCGCCGTTCGGTTCCTAAGATGAATAGCAATTCGGCTGCAAAAGGTTCAGTCTTTCAAGCTTCGTAAAAAACCTTGGTTTTCACTTCGGGCAAAAGCTGCTGCACCTGGAAGATGGCAGCAGCCGCGCGCTGCTGATCGTATTCGGTCAGCAGCGCACATGCGGCGGAGTACTCGAGAGCCGCGGCGCGCGCTTCGACTGCCGGCACTGCCGAAAATGTTTCGGCTTCAAACTTTTGCCAAGTGGCAGTAATCGTCTCGATGCACTTGCTGTAGCCGTAATCGGCGAGCTTCGCCAGTTCGGTGAATAGCCAGTAGGCCGAAGCCGGATCATAGGAAGCGGAGGCATATGCAAAGTGCGGCTCGACCGCGTTGATTCCCAGGTGAAATGGGAGGTAAACGCCGGTCAGCGAAGTCGACATGCCGCACCACATCCGGTTGCCGATATGCGGCGGGAGGGTGCGGCGCAGTTCCACGATTACGCTGGCCTCGGTGTTCATGCGGGCGATGGTCCGCACCCCCGTACGAAAGGGAGAGCCGCTTTCTCCGGCCTTGAATTGCGGCGCGCCTTCGAAAATGTCGCGCATAAACCGCATCAGGTCGAGGACACTCACTTTGCCGAGACACGAGTAGCGGCTTTCGAGCACGGCATGACGGTCACAATTGTAGGCGTCGCTCTGGTTCGCGGGATCCCCGTAGATTGCGGCAAAATCGAAAGCTCCGTCGCTATACCAGCCTTGTTTGCGGGCATACTCCACCAGGGTTGCCGGGTACATGAAGTTGTCCGGATCGTCGAAATCAACTGCGCCGATGCGGTAAGCGTTGGCGCGCATCACGATCTCATCGGGACCGACTCTTTTGGCAACCCATTGGCCGCCGCGCGCCAGTTCGACCCACCACGCGTCGTCGTAGTCAGCGACGGCGAGCATCGTGCCGGAATCGCAGCTCAGGCCGTATGCGCTGCACAGCTCGCCAATCAGAGCGGCGCCTTCGCGGGCTGAGTTTGCGCGCTCCAGTACCAGTTGCACAAATTCCGTCCAGATGACGCCGCCGGGAACGACGTCGTACGCTCGGGCTTCCGGGATGCCACGCATCAGGGCCATGTTGTTGGCGACCGTGACACCGTATTCATTGACTCCTGCCGTGTGCTCGCCCGGGTAATGATTTTTGGCGAAGATTTTCGTGGCGATATAGCGTTGCAGTTCTGCCGGCTGCTGCAATGCGCCCCCGGAATATAGCGGGTACTGCTCTCCGGCAGCGGCCTGGCGGCGCAGGCTGACTTCAACCTTGTGCGCGGAATTCCGCCCCAGCTCTTCACTGTGAGCCACGAGCACAGAACCGGTGGCGCTGCGGTTCTTGCCCACGACAATGGTGGTACACATGCATGGCCTCCGGAACTTATTCTGTTACGCCGAAGAAGGCGTCTAAGACTTTTAAGTAAGTCGCGACGCGCTCCGGCAATGGCGGCGCATTCTCCGAATGCAAGATATTCTCCGCGGTGATCACCGGACAGCACGCGCGCAGCTTGTACAGCAATTCGTCAATTGAGCCGTCCGCGGTGTTGACGATGATTCCGTCGGCGAGCTGTTCTCCAAACCGGGTAGTGCCGTCCGTGATCAGTGGCAGGGAACTGCTTTTCAAACAACTGACGACACGCTTCGCGATGGGATGAGTCAGGCAGTTTTCGCCGGAGATATAAAGATAGGAACCCCAACCTTCCAGGTGATAATCCGGAGCTTCATAGACGGGATCTTCGTGAAGGTCGAGCACCGCGGCGCCGGGGTTGATGGTGATGGCGTTCAGGACAAATGAGGTGATCGCGGCAGCTTCCGGGGAGGCCGCAGCCGGAAGGCGGCCCAGCCAGTGGTCGCTGTCGGAAACGCTTTGGCCATTCGGCCCGTAACGGATGTGCTGAAAATAACCCCATGGATTCAGCAACGGCAGCAGCAGAATCTTCCGGTCCCGGCCGAGTCGCCGCAGTTTTCCAGCGTATCGCGAGTTCGCGATCGCTCCGGCCGGTTCGCGGCCGTGGATGCCACCGATCAGAACATAGTCGACACGGTCCGAGTTGAAGTAAGCATAAATCGGCAAACGTTCACCTGCGGCGGTGGCTTGCGCAGTGACTTCCACTCTTTTCCAGCCGGCAGCGAGCAGATCGTCGCAGTTACGATAAATCTCAGCAATCGCAGGCCGCCCGTCGCCGATCGGGGGGATAGAAAAATAGTCCTTGTTCAACATGGGATAGAGAATTCCGAGTGCGTCGCGGGCCGGGACCGGGGTGACCCGTTCGCCGACGGAACATCCCCCCGGGTTGCAAAGTGCCGACCCATTGCTTCAGGACTGCTGCGAGGGGAGGACAATCGGCGAGACTGAGCATGACCACAGCCAGTGCACCGAAAAACCGCATGATGTTGTCCGCAATACTACCGAACTTTGCCGAACGGAGCAGGTTAAACTACGGAGGTGGATCCGTCAAACAACGGCGGTCGCGCGGTGGGCAAGAACGAAGCCGCCAGCGGAATGCGAGTTCCACACGTCAACTGCAACCTCCTGGCGCACGGGGCCTCTGCGGCGGCCTTGCATGCCGGGAATTTTGTGCCCCCAACTCCAGACGGCAACTTCGACCGAGAACCCTGCTTCGAAAGCGCTTGAGCGTATGATGTCCTTGTCTATACAACGTCAATGGGCACCGAACGTGCGGGAGAACAATAGATGATCCTTGAACTCGATGACAAATCGCAATCCATAGTCCAGTACTCGAAACTCCAACTTGATACTCTCCCGGGGAGGAGAGTATTGTTCGCACAATCTTCATCGTTCATTCATCGTTTCTGCCTGACATTCATACTTCCGTCTCAAAGGGCATCGCTTCTTATGCGTTCACTTCTTGTCGGTTTCACTCTGATCGTTATGACTATCGCTGCGCCCATGATGGCTGCACAGAAAGTCGAATTGTCAATTGACGCATCCAAGACCGGCGCGAAGATCGACCGCAATATTTTCGGGCAGTTCGCTGAGCATCTTGGACACGGCGTTTATGAAGGCATTTGGGTCGGGCCGGACTCCAAAATCCCGAATACACGCGGGATTCGCAACGATGTTGTTGGCGCCTTGAAAGCGATAAAGGTGCCGAACGTTCGCTGGCCCGGAGGCTGCTTTGCCGATGAATACCATTGGCGTAACGGGATCGGCCCTCAGCGCGTGGTGACGCTCAATCCGAACTGGGGCGGCGTGATCGAGCCGAACACGTTTGGAACACACGAGTTCATGGACTTCCTCGACCAGATCGGCGCCGAGGCGTACGTCTCCGTCAATGTCGGCTCCGGTACTCCGCGGGAGGCGGCCGAATGGCTGGAGTACATGACCACTGCGCAGCCGACGACCCTCGAAAAGGAGCGCGCCGCCAACGGTCATCCCGCTCCCTATAAGATCGCTTACCTTGGCATCGGAAACGAAAGCTGGGATTGCGGCGGCAACATGACGCCCGACTACTACCTGAGCCAGATGAAGACTTACAGCCGCTTCGTGCGCAACTTCAATTCTGAGCAACAGGACAAGCAGCAGATGCTGAAGATTGCCGTGGGCCCTGGCGGCGATGGACCCCGCTGGACCGATTGGACGGAAACCGTCATGAAGGCCTATCAGCAGCACACGTGGAGCTGGGACATAAACGGTCTTTCCATGCACAACTACACGGTGGGGCACTGGCCACCTTCCTATACGTCCGTGGGGTTTGGTGAAACCGAGTACAGTCAATTCCTCAAGTTCACTTTGGAGATGGACGGTCTTATCAGCAAGCACGCGGCAATCATGGACAAGTATGACCCGGACAAGAAGGTGGCCCTCGTTGTGGACGAATGGGGCGGCTGGTACGCGCCGTTACCGGGCAGCAACCCGGGGTTCCTGGTCCAGCAGAACAGCCTGCGTGACGCCATTCTCGCGGCCCTGAACCTGAACATCTTTGCCCGTCATGCGGACCGCGTACGCGGGGCCAACATCGCGCAGATGATCAATGTGCTGCAGGCGATGATCATGACGGAGAAAGAGAAGATGGTCCTGACTCCAACTTACTACGTATTCAAAATGTATGTACCGTTTCAGGACGCCACGTTCGTGCCGGTGACTTTTGACGCCGGTTGGTACACGCATGGGGACGTCGCCTTGCCGCGCGTGGACGCGATCGCAGCGAAAGATGCGAGCGGCAAGTTGTGGCTGGAGATCACCAATCTCGATCCCAATCAACCGGTCGAAGTCGAGGCAAGTCTGGCCGGTATCACAGCCAAATCAGCAGCTGGAGAAACTCTGACCGCACCGAAGGTAGACAGCGTCAATACGTTCGACACACCCAATACGGTATTGCCGAAACCCGTTTCAGCGAAAGTTCAAGGCGGTAAGCTGGCTCTGAAATTGGAGCCTAAGTCTGTAACCGTCGTCTCCGTTGAACAGTGACACAAACTGGAGACGGCGAGCTGCAAGTCTGAAGCTAATGGCAAGCCCCATCGCGCGCGAGCGCTATGGTTGACATGAGATGTCAACGAAGGAGAGAACCCATGCGGCGGTTCGCAATACTGATCTTCTTAATATCGAGTTTTTGTTGGGCACAAGAGTCAGGTGATTTCCAGCCGGCTACGACGAATGTTTGGGGAGCGGATTATCCCCGCGTTGATAGCGCTGGGAGAGTTCAGATCCGCGTGAAAGCTCCCGACGCCACCAAGGTCAAGTTGAATTTCTGGAGCGGGCCGAAGGTGGATATGGAGAAGCAACCGGACGGATTCTGGACCGTCATCACACCGCCTCTTGTTCCCGGCTTGCACTATTACACATTGATCATTGACGGCGCGGAAGCCAGCGATACCAATAGTCATGCGTTTTTTGGCGGAGGCAAATACGCCAGTATGGTTGAAGTCCCCGAGCCGGGCTCGACCTACTATTCAATTCAGGATGTGCCCCACGGGCAGGTGCGTGAGGTTTGGTACAACTCGAAGGTGACGGGAACCTGGCGGCACGCGCTGGTCTATCTGCCGCCGAATTACGATACGCAAACCACGATGCGCTATCCCGTGCTCTATCTCCAGCACGGTGGCGGCGAGGATGAGACAGGGTGGATTCGGCAGGGGCGTGCAAACTTCATCCTCGACAATCTGATCGCGGCGGGAAGCTGCAAGCCCATGATCATCGTTATGGCGTATGGGTACGCCCGGCGTGCGGGCCAAGCTCCGCCCGATCTAACCGGGAAACCCTTTGGTTCTCCCGAAATGATGAAGGCAATGCAGGACATGGCAGCAGCGTTTGAAGATGACGTGACACAGGTTCTGATTCCTTACATTGATTCGACCTTCCGAACACTCGCGGATCGCGATCATCGCGCGATGGCTGGCCTTTCGATGGGAGGAATGCAGACGTTTCAGATTACGCTGAATCATCTCGATCTCTTTTCCTACATTGGCGGGTTCAGCGGAGCTGGCGGGATGCTCGTGCTGGGGGACCGGAAACTGGATCCCAAGACCGATTACAACGGCGTATTTGCCGATCCGGCCGCGTTCGCCAAGAAGGTGCACTTGCTCTGGCTCGGTGTCGGGACTGTAGAACCCGAGAGAATGCGCGCAGGACTCCTGAGACTGCATACTTCACTCGACGAAGCGAAAATTCAGCATGTCTTTTACGAATCACCTGGGACAGATCACGAGTGGCAGACTTGGCGCCGCGATCTGAAGGATTTCGCGCCGAGGCTCTTCTAAGAAAGCTACCTGAGCAGATGCGGAAGATCTGAGCAATGGGACCATTCAGGCCCACGCGGCTTTCCGGACTGCGAAGCGAGCCTTGTGCTTATAATTTGCGACTGGAGGCATCATACGGTGTGTTGGAAAGCGAAGAATCCGACTTTGCTGCTTGCTGCACTATTTTTCCCGGTTCTCTGTACCGCGCAAACCCAACCAGTTCACGCGACCATTGACGCGTCGAAGACCAGCGCTCCGATCTCGAAATACATCTATGGGCAGTTTCTCGAACACATCGGCGGCATCGTGAATAGCAACATCTGGGCCGAGATGCTCGATGACCGCAAGTTTTATTTCCCGATCAACTCGCACCCGCCCGCCGAACCCTCCGGACCGCCATGGAGACGTGTCACGCCGCGCCACTGGACACCGATCGGCGCAGACGAATTCGTCACCATGGATACGGATCATCCCTATACTGGCGATCACACGCCCAGCGTGAAGCTGAGTTCCAGCGAGGCTCACGGAATCCAGCAAGCCGGACTGGCCGTGCGCAAAGGCAAATCGTACACGGGCCACGTTGTTCTGGCAGGTGCATCTGGCACGACCGCGAAGGTGAGTCTGATCTGGGGCAATGCCGCGAGTGACCGCCAGACTGTGGTCATTGGCGAAGTCGGATCTGAATATCGGAAGTTCCCGCTAACGTTCCAGGCGCAAGGCGATAGCGATGATGGCCGGCTCGAAATTGTCGGCACCGGCACCGGCTCCTTTCACGTCGGAGCAGCTTCGTTAATGCCGGCCGACAACGTGCAAGGTTTCCGCACGGAGGTCATCGCCGCACTCAAGCAACTTCACTCCGGCGTGTATCGCTGGCCCGGCGGCAACTTCGTTTCCGGACATGAGTGGCGCGATGCGATTGGCGATCCGGACAAGCGTCCGCCGATCATGGATCCGGTCTGGCATGCGGTTCAGCCAAACGACGTTGGGACCGATGAGTTCATGACGCTTTGCCGCCTTCTGGATGTTGAGCCTTACGTGACTGTCAATGGTGGTTTCGGCGACGCTTGGTCAGCGGCGCAACTGGTCGAGTATGCAAATGGCGCAGCGACCACGCCCATGGGAGAATTGCGTGCCGCGAACGGTCATCCGGAACCGTATCACATCAAGTTCTGGGGTGTCGGCAACGAACCTTGGGGCGAATGGCAACTCGGCTTCATGCCCGTCGCGCAATGGGAACTGAAGCACAACATGTTCGCGAAGGCGATGCGGAAGGTCGATCCCACGATCAAGCTGATTGCGGCCGGCGCAATGCCGGACGCAATGACCGGCTCCAAGCAGGCAAAGCGCCTGAACGGCCAAATCGTGCCTGACTACCTCTCTCCGGCAGATTGGAGCGGCAACTTGCTGGCGCATTGTCTAGACAACATGGATATGATCAGCGAGCATTTCTATTCCACCAGCGGAAAGCGAACCGACCTTCAGACGGGTGAGAAAGTCGACACGGGCCCGCAGAGCCTGGTCGAGTGGGAGCGAGCGCCAGCGACCCAGGTCCGGTCGAAATACGAGCACTATCAGGAGTACTTGAAGCGCATCCCAGAGCTCAAAGCAAAGCCTGTGCCGATCAGTCTCGACGAATGGGCGTATATCGGAGCTCCGCCAAATTCTTACAAGGTGGTCCCGGCCTACGCCTGGGCGTTTCACGAAATGTTTCGCCATTCCGATCTGTATCAACTAGGCGCGTTCACCTTTGCGACCGCGATGATCAGCGAAGACCGTACCGACGCGGTCTTGAATCCGACCGGTCTTCTATTCAAGATGTATCGCGAACATTTCGGCGCGATTCCGGTGCAGGTCTCCGGAGATTCGCCGCAGCCCAAGCCAATCTACCCCGCCGGCGGCGACCAGCCCGCGGTTAATCCGGGAAGCGATACATATCCTCTGGATGTAAGCGCTGCTTTGAGTGACGATCACAAAACGCTCACGTTCGCCGTGCTGAATCCGTCAGATTCCGAACAGCAGTTGAAACTCGCGATAAATGGCGTAAGGCTCGCCAGTCAAGGCCACGTTTGGCGCATGGCTCCTTCGAGCGTGGACGCAACCATCACGGTCGGCCAGAAGCCGGGAGTTGAAGTGGAGGAGAAGGAAGTCACGGCTGTGCCCGATACGGTGTCGGTGCCGCCGTTCAGTGTCAACATTTACTCATTCGTGGTGCAATAACCTGGAGCATCAGCTTGCGTCCGGTATGCCGGCGAGGCAAACGCACCGAATGCTAGCCGATGGTTCAATGCATGTTTGCAGCTTTTTGCGAAAGGACAACCATGAAAAATGCGAAATTCTTTTGCATCGTCACGCTGACGATAGCGATGGCTCTCGTGCCTCAGCTTGAGGCCCAGGTCCAAACCGAAGTGCCCCCAGTCGTTGCCGGAGCGAAGCCTGTGGCGGTCGAGCACATAAAGGTCCATGGCAAAGCTCTCGAAGGGAATTTGGAGGGCGACGCCGTTGACCGCGACGTGTTCGTGTTTTTGCCACCGAGCTACCAGAAAGACGAGCATCGCCGCTATCCCGTCGTGTACGCACTGCACGGATATTCCATCGGCGCCGAGCAATGGAGTCATGAAATCCACGTGCCGCAGACCATAGAAGGCGCGTTTGCCCAAGGCGCGAAAGAGATGATCGTGGTTCTGCCCGATTCCAAGACTGTGCACAACGGTTCGATGTATTCGAGTTCGGTTACGACGGGAGACTTTGAGCAATTTGTTGCGCACGATCTGGTTGCTTATGTCGATGCTCACTATCGCACGATCCCAGATCGGCTGAGCCGCGGCCTGGTTGGCCACTCCATGGGAGGCTACGGCGCGACGCGAATCGGCATGAGGCATGCAGATGTGTTCGGCAGCCTGTACATCATGAGCCCGTGCTGCCTGTCTCCGCATCCGGCTGGACCCGCGAACCCAGAAATGGCCAAAACCCTGGAGGCGGTGAAGACACCCGCAGATTCGGCAAGCCTTCCGTTTTTTGCCCGTGCGCAGCTGGCCACTGCCGCGGCGTGGTCACCCGATCCGAAGAATCCCCCACTTTATTTTGACCTTCCGACCAAGGACGGCGAGCCTCAACCGGATGTCCTCGCGAAATGGGCTGCCAATGCGCCGCTGGCTTTCGTGGATCAATGCATCGGAGCTCTTCGCCAGTATCGTGCGATCGCGTTGGATGTAGGCGACCAGGACGGCTTACGCGTCGATACCGGCAAATTGCATGACGTTCTCGACAAGTATGGAATCGCGAACAGCTTCGAAGTTTATCCGGGCACTCATACCAGTAAAGTGGCAGATCGCTTCCAGAACCATGTGATGCCATTTTTCAACGAGAATCTCTGTTTTCAGGCAGGCTGCCGGTAGCAACTGTTCAGTAAGGTCTCTGGTCCTCAGTTATGCCCGGCCAGGTATCTGTCCGGAACGGGCCGGCTGGCAATCCGGCACCGTTGAAGAGGGTTGCCGCTGGATTGGACTGCCAGGCGTAGCGGACCTCTTTGGGATTGGGCACCGAAGGCGATGAGACAACGACTGTGTCACCCTTGATGCGCGCATCGGCCCAATACCATTTCCGGTCCTCACCGGCGATCGCGAACTCTTCCAACTTGGCTCCCTTCACGACCAGGCCCCCATCCGTGTGTGCAAAGTGCAGTAGGATCGAGTCTGGAAGGCGTTCGACGGAAGCGAGCGTTGGGCCGGAATAGACCACTTTTTTGCCATAGCGTTTTGCCAACGCGCAGAAAGCGAGGCGCTCCCCTACGGGCCGTTTATCTTTGGGATGAAGATTGTCGGGATCACCTGTGTCGATCGTCACTGCCAGGCACGAATTGGAAACGCTGGCGGCCGTGACCGCCTGCGACTCTCGCGTCTCAGCCCACATGTCGTCGGTGGGAGTCTCGCTGCGATGCCGGAAGGTCGGCAAGCTGACAATGTAGAAGGGGAAATCCCCCTGTCCGAAAAGCTTTCGCCAATCCGCGATCATCGCGGGGAGGATTCTGCGGTATTGGAATCCGCGTTCTGAATTCTGCTCGCCCTGGTACCACAGCGCACCCGTGATCGAAAAAGGTGCAATGGGAGCCAGCATTCCTTCATAAAGCACGGACGGCATCACCGGCCAGTTCTCGTACCCAATCGGCAACGGATGCGGCGGGCGGGCATCGACACTTAATTGCCCCTTCCATTTGCCTGCCAGCGGAATGCTCGTCTTGTCTCCCAGTCCGAGGCGCAACTCTTCGGGTTTGCCGAGAAATCCGCCTTGCGGCTTGGTCTTCAGGACACGAATCGCCACCACGTTCTTGCCCGGCTTCAGTACACCATCCGGGATGAAGTAGACGCGCGGATTCTCGACCCACGCGCTGGCGCCGACTTGCGTTCCGTTGATGTACGCGGTATCCATGCGTTCAATCGAGCCCAGGAACAACAACGCGCGCCCCTCCGGAAGCGGGTCCGGTACGACGATCTCTTTCCGGAACCACACCACTGCGGGCGTGTCAGGCACGCCCAAGTCGGAGAATCCGCCGGGAATGTCAACGGATGTCCAGGTCGAATCATCAAAATCTGGAGCCGCCCAGTTTCCTTTGAGCCCGACGTCATATTGGTCATACCAGTGCATGACGTAGTTCCCGTATTCGGGCGCGCCTGTCGCGGCCAGTTTCTCGAGTTCTGCCAATGGGACATCGAAGTCCTTCAGTGGACGAAGCGCGGCAGCGCTGGTCCACGCCTCTGCGGGAGTGCCGCCGAGGGCATCCACGACCAGACCGATCGGCACATGGATCTCCTGTTGGACCTTGCGTGCAAAGTAATACGCGACCGCCGAAACGCGATCTGCGGTTTCGGGAGAAACCACTTTCCAGTATCCCTCTACAACATCCGTATGGTGGTAGGCAGAGTGAGGTGCAACCGAGAAAAAGCGAATCTCCGGGTAGTTGGCGGCTTTGACTTCCTCCTCGCCATTTCGTGCCATGCGGAGTGCCACGTTCATATTGGATTGGCCTCCACACAGCCAGACATCGCCAACCAACACGTTGTGAAGTTCCGCGGTTTGATGGCCGCTGATCTTGATCGTGTAAGGACCTCCCACAGCCGGCGGCTGAATCCTTACCTGCCAGCGGCGATCAGGCCCGGCTAGGCCGGATGCGTGCTTGTCGGCAATCTCGACTCGAATCTTGTCGCCAGGTTCCGACCAGCCCCAGATGGTATTTTCTTTACCGCGCTGCAGCACCATGTTGTCGCCAAAAATCGTGCTGACGAACGGCAGCGGCTTGAGTGCCGGTTCGGGGGGAGTTTGGGCTAAAGGACTGCCGGCCAGCGAAAGCAGAAGTCCAGCCGCGATGATACCGATGAGAGGTTTTCCAGGAATCATGATTTCAAGAACTCCCGTTCTACAAAGCAATAGCTTACACACGTTCGTCGGTTGTCGGAGTCTGCGATAATCGATGCCGCAGTCGCTAAGAAAGAGAGGACAACATGCATTCTCAGTTTTGGCGGACCATCGTGTGGCCCGTGCTCGCGCTCAGTACCTGTGCGTGGGCTCGGCAAGTAAACTCATGCGCCAGCCTGATAAACTTCAAAGCTCCGGGCGTCGAGATTTCAAAGGCTGCACCGATTGCCGCCGGAACCACGGAGCCGAATCCATGGGGGCCAGGTCACAGCCCGCCGCTTCCTGCATATTGCCGAGTCGATGGCGTGATCAATCGCCGTACCGGAGCTGGCGGTGAAGAGTTTGGCATCAACTTCGCACTAGCCATGCCCGACAAGTGGAATGGCAATTTCCTGATGCAAGGTGGAGGTGGCGGAAACGGAGTGGTGATGCCCCCACTTGGTCTGAATGCTGCGGGAGACACACCCGCACTCGTGCGTGGGTTCGCGGTGGTTAGTACGGATACAGGTCATAAGAGCCATCGGGGACCATTCGACTTCGATTTCATGAAAGATGAGCAGGCGTATCTGGATTTTGCATATCTCGCCAACGCCGAGGTCGCCACGGTGGCCAAACAACTCATCGCTCAGTACTACGGAAAACCGGCAGCCTTTTCCTACTTCACCGGATGTTCCACCGGTGGCCGCGAAGGCATGATTCTTTCGCAGCGCTATCCCACGGTTTTTAACGGAATCATTTCGGGCGATCCTGCCATGCGCACCGGACTTTCCAACCTGGCGGTCGGCAAATGGATTCCCGTCGCCTTCAACCAGGTCGCACCCAAAGACGCAGACGGAAAGCCCATGGTTGCTCAGGCGATTACCGATAACGATCGCAAGCTGATTGTGGACGCACTTTTGAAGAGGTGCGATGCCAAAGATGGAGTGGCCGATGGCATCGTCTCGGATCCGCTGGGTTGCGATTTCGATCCCGCCGAGCTGACGTGCAAGGAAGGGAAGGGCGAATCCTGCCTGAGTCCGGAGAAAGTCGCCGCGATCAAGAAAGCGGTTGCCGGCCCAAAGACCTCAGGCGGAGTCCAAGTGTATCCTGGCTTCCTGTACGACACAGGCATTACGGCCAGCGCTCCCATCCGCGGCATTCTCTCGCCCGGCCCGGGCATTTTCGGACCCGTAACCAGCGCGATGGAAGTCGATGTCGAGAAGGAATCGCTTGCGGATATTCAGCCGCTCGTGGACTCGATGTCCACTAACCTGACTACGTTCTCCGGGAATGGAGGGAAGCTGATCTTTTACCACGGCGACAGCGATCCCTGGTTCTCCCCGCTCGACACGTTCGGCTACTACAAGGATATGTCGGCTGCCAACGGCGGGCTCGAAGCCGTCTCTAAGTGGAGCCAGTTTTACTTTGTTCCCGGGATGGCCCATTGCGGAGGTGGCCCGGGCCTCGATCAGTTCGATTTCTTGACCGCCGTCGTGAACTGGGTCGAGAAGGGGACCGAACCGGCTTCGGTAATCGCGACCGGCAAGGCGTTCCCAGGGCGCAGTCGACCGCTCTGTCCTTATCCGAAGCACGCCCACTACAAGGGACAGGGCGACACGGAAGACGCGAACAACCTCGAATGCCGTTGAGGAGACATGTAAGAAGCAAGACCCTATCTCGTGGATCGCGGTCGACCACGATGTTCTGCCCGCAGCCTATAAGGGAGTTTCTCAGCGGTTTGCCCGCGATCCGACCGGAATCCTTGCCGCGAGGCAGTGGCTCGAAGAAGTCCTGTCGCAGGGTATCCATTACGTGTGCCCGGTTATAGGAGGCGGGTGGTCCCCAAGGTTGCAGCCTTCAGATATCATGGTCTCCCGTGACCTTGACGAGGGAATCCGCCCCGAGTTCGCGCCGCCGCGCGGTGCGCGACATCCTGCTCTACGGCGTGGCCGGCGGCCTGCTCATCGCGGTCCTGAAGCTGACGGAGTACCGCTTCCTGGTCGTCGAGCATTCGGTGGAGATTTACGGCGCCCTGGTCGCCGCGCTGTTTGCCGGACTGGGCATCTGGCTGGGGCAAACACTCACTAGAAAGAAGCCGGCAGTGATCATCAAGGAAGTCCCGGCGCAGGCCCCGGTCGAGGCCATGGGTCCGTTCGTCGCCGACGAGACGCGCGTGAGCCAGCTCGGGATTACACCGCGCGAGATGGAGATTCTTGGGCTGATCGCCACGGGGTTGAGCAACCGGGAGATTGCCGGGCGGCTATTCGTCAGCGAAAACACGGTGAAGACGCATTCGAGCCGGCTGTTTGACAAGCTCGGGGCAAAGCGGCGCACCCAGGCGGTGCAGATCGGCAAGACGGCCCGGCTGATCCCGTGACGCGTGCCGCCCCACCCGAAAGGATGATTTTTTGCTCCCCGATGCAAAATCACCCGAAAGTGTGACGACAGAGCGCGCGTCCCTCGGCTACACTTTGGGCACGTGAAAGCAGGTGAAGGAGGCTCAATGAAGCGCGTAACCGGCATTGGCGGAATTTTCTTCAAATCGGAGAACCCACAGCAGCTCTACGAATGGTACGAGAAGCATCTCGGCATCCAGCGCGAACCGCACGGCCAGGGCGCATCGTTTCACTGGCGCGAACCGCAGGCAGCAGACGGCACCGAGCCCGGCCCCGAAGCCGAGACGGCGTGGTGCATCTTCCCACAGACGACGAAACATTTCGGCGCGAGAGCGGGCTTCATGGTCAACTACCGCGTCGACAATCTCGACGCGCTGCTCGAAGATCTGAAGAAATCGGGAGTCGAAATCGATCCCCACCGCGAAGAAGCTGACTACGGCCGGTTCGCCTGGATCACCGACCCAGACGGCAACCGCATTGAGTTATGGGAACCGTCAAAGCCAAAGGAAGACTGACCGTGGGGCCGGCGAACGCCACTACATTTCGGGCGCGTTAAACCAGGGTTCACGGAATCGAGGCAATAAGGAGACTTAAATCTATGAAAAAGACGGTGCTGACTTTTGGACTGATTTCAGGCGCGATATCCTCGCTGATGATGGTGGCGACAATGCCGTTCCAGCACAGGATCGGCTTTAACCAGGCCTTGATCGTCGGTTACACCACCATCGTGCTCTCGTTCCTGCTGGTGTTCTTCGGCATCCGCTCGTACCGCGACAACGCCAGCAACGGCCAGATCACGTTCACCAAGGCGTTTGCGGTGGGGATCTCCATTACCCTGATTTCGTGCATGTTCTACGTCGTGACGTGGGAAATTCTCTACTTCAACTTCATGCACGACTTCATGGACAACTACGGCGCTCATACGATCGAGAAGCTCAAGGCCTCGGGCGCGAGTGCTGCAGCCGTCCAGGCGAAAGTTCAGCAACTGAAGAAATTGAAGGAGCAGTACGAGAACCCGCTCTTCAACTCACTGATGACTTTCATCGAGCCCTTCCCGGTTGGGCTTGCCATCACGCTGATTTCCGCGGCGGTCCTGAGGAAAAAGGCGCGATCGCAACCGGCGGCATCACCGTTGCCGGCATCCTGATTCCGAATTCAGGGCGAAACGCCGGGTGGCGCTCTCTGCTACGCTGCCGCCTCTTCCGGTTCGGGGAACACATCTTCCGATTCCAAAACCTTCCCTGAAGCCGGCACTCGCGTTTTCGCCACCAGCATGTAGATGGACGGCACGATGAACAGCGTAAATGATGTTCCGATGATCATGCCGCTCACCAGCATGATGCCGATACTGTTTCTCGCTCCAGCTCCGGGGCCTTTGGCCAGTACCAGCGGAAAGTGACCAATCACAGTTGCGGCAGTCGTCATCAGGATTGGCCGCAACCGCGTACCGGCCGCCTCGATGATCGCGGCCAGCTTGTCGATCCCTCTTTCCTGCAGCTCGTTGGCAAACTGCACAATAAGGATGCCATTTTTCGACACTAGACCGACCAGCGTGATCAATCCGACCTGGCTATAGATGTTGAGTGTGGTCAAGCCGAGGAACGAAAACAGCAAGGCCCCGGAAATCGCGAGCGGCACCGACCCGGCGAGAATGATGAAGGGATCGCGGAAGCTCTCGAACTGCGCCGCCAGCACGAGGTAGATGAGGATTCCCGACAATAGGAAGGTGCCGAGGAACTTGCTGCCCTCAACCCGGAGCTGGCGGGACTCGCCCGCGTAGTCAACCGTGAACCCCTGCGGGAGGATGGCCTTGGCCTCGCCTTCCAGCATCTTCAGCGCTTTGTCCAGCGGCACGCCCGGCGGGATCACTCCCTGGATGCGCACCGCGTTTAGCTGCTGAAATTTCTTCAGCTCGCGCGGCTCGGTCGTGGTCCGCAAGCTTGCAAAAGTGGACAGTGGCACAAGCTTGTTCTGCGATCCCGTGACGTAGATCTGCGAAAGTTGCTCGGGTGTCAAACGTTCCGCACGCTTGACCTGCGGAATCACCTTGTAACTTCGGCCTTGAATACTAAAGCGATTGACGTAGTTCCCGCCGAGCAATGTGGAAAGATCCTGGCCTGCCTGGCTCAGGTCAACGCCTTGGGAGCGGAGCTTGTCGCGATCGAAGACGACCTCAGCCTGCGGCTGGTCGAACTTCAGGTCGGAGTCGGCGTAGATGAACAGACCGCTGGTCATGGCCTTCCCCACAAGCTGTTTGGCGAACTCGACTAGCTGCTGCGGTTCAGCCGGCGAGGCGATTACGAAATCAACCGGGAAGTCTCCGCCGCCGGGTAAGGGAGGCAGTGTCAACGGAATTACGCGGATGCCGGCGATCTTCGAGAGCGGTCCTGAGGATTCGAGTAGAAGTTGTTGCGCCGTCTTCTTCCGCTCGCTCCACGGCTTGGTCACCATGCCGCCGAAGCCGCCCGTCGGAGAAGTGATCTGGAAGATGCTGTCGCTCTCCGGGAAAGAACGATAGACGTCGTAAACCTGGTTCGTGTACAGATTCGTCTGATCGATGGTCGAGTTCGGAGAAGCCTGGATGACTCCGAAGACCACTCCCTGGTCCTCGGCCGGAGCCAGCTCCCGCTGCGAGAACATGTAGAACGGAATCACCATCAGGACGACAATCGCCCACAGCGTGAGAATCACGGGCCGGTATTGGAGCGTCCCGGCTAGGCCCAGCGTGTACCATTCGCGCACGCGCTCGAAATGGCGATTGATCATACCGGCGAAGCCGTGCTCCGTGGCTCCCGCGCGCAGCAACCTCGATCCCATCATTGGAGAAAGCGTCAGGGCAACGATTCCGGACACGATGACGGCGCCCGCCAGAGTGAACGCGAATTCGCGAAACAGCGCCCCGGTTAAGCCTCCCTGAATACCAATGGGCGCATACACTGCGGCGAGGGTGATGGTCATCGAGATGATTGGGCTCACCAACTCGCGGGCGGCATCGAGAGCCGCCTGGAGTGGAGGACTGCCCATATGAATGTGCCGTTCGACGTTCTCCACCATGACGATGGCGTCATCCACCACCAGGCCGACAGAGAGCACGATCGCAAGCAAGGTCAACAAGTTGATGGTGAATCCTGCCACGAGCATCAGGAATACGGCACCGATGAGGGAAATCGGAATGGCGACGACCGGGATCAGGACAGACCGGAACGTACCGAGGAAAAGGAAGATGACCACGATGACGATGAGCAGGGTCTCGCTGAGAGTCCTGAGCACCTCATTAATGGCATCTTGGATATAGGCGGTCGAATCGTAGGGGATGCCAACCTTCATTCCAGCAGGCAGCTGAGCCTGAATCTCCGGGATCGCTTCGCGGACATGCTTGATCACTTCCAGCGAATTGGCGGTCGGGAGCACCCAGACTCCCATGAAGGTCGCACCCTCGCCATTGAAACGGACTTCGGAGTCATAGTCCTGGGCGCCGAGTACGACATCGGCGATCTCGCCCAGGCGGACGACGACTCCTTTGTCCTCTTTCACCACGAGTTGGCGGAATTCTTCCGCTGTGCTCAGGTTAGTGTTGGCGACGAGGTTTACCGAAACCATCGAGCCCTTGGTGCTTCCCAGAGCTGAAAGGTAATTATTTTTCGCCAATGCGTCGTGGACTGCGGCGGGGGAAATGCCGAGCGCGGCCATCTTGTCGGGCTTCAGCCAGATTCGCATTGCGAAAGTGCGGCCGCCGAGAATATCGGCGCGCTGCACTCCACTGATCGCGCTCAGCTTGGGCTGAACGACTCGCGTTAAATAATCGGTAATCTGGTTCTGATCGAGGTCAGCAGAGGAGAAGCCCAGGTACATTGCCGCGAACTCGTTGTCCGCCGTTTCCAGATCGATGACCGGCGCCTGCGAATCTGGGGGCAGATCGTTACGAACCTGGGCCACCTTAGCTTGAATTTGCGTGAGCGCCGCGTTGGTATCGTAGTTGAGTTTCAGGTGCACGGTGATCGTGCTCAGCCCCTGAGCGCTCGACGACTCCATATAGTCGATGCCGTCGGCGCTGGCGATCACACGCTCCAGCGGAGTGGTGATGAATCCGCGAACCAGATCCGCGTTCGCGCCCACATAAGTCGTCGAGACCTGCACCACCGCGATGTCGCTGCGCGGGTACTGCCGCACGCTCAGCGAGCGGATCGCCTGCAGGCCCGCGATCAGGATGACAAGACTGACGACAATGGCCAGGACCGGCCGCTTGATAAAGAGGTCAGTGAACTTCATTTCGCTATCCTTCTTTAGTTATCCTTTAGCTATCCTCGGGCTTGGGAGCCGGATTGTTTTCGGGTTGGACTTTGTTGTTCACCTGGACGGCAGCGCCGTTGCGCAACTTGAACACGCCCGACGTCACGACTTCATCGCCGGGGTTCACACCGGAGACGACGGCGACCTGGTCCCCACGCGAGCCTTCGATTTTGACGAACTGTTGGCGCACTCCGCGGTAGGTCTTGCCTTTTGGGTCCTTGAGATCTGTGATGACGAAAACCGAATCTCCGTATGGCGCGTAACTGATCGCCGACGCCGGCAGCGTAATCACCGTGCGGCTTGCGCCCACGCCCACATCGACTTGTACGAACATGCCGGGGCGCAGTTTCCCTTGCGGATTGGAGAGCGTCGCCTGCACCTGAATGTTCCGCGTGGTTTCGTCGACTACCGAGTCGAGAGCGGTGACGCGGCCCGTGAACGCCTGGCCGACAAGATCTTCCGAGGTGACGCGCAGATCGCCCCCAACTCGAACTTGCCGCGCAGACTGCTGGGGTACGCCGAAGTCCACGTAAATGGGGCTGAGAGACTGGAGCGGAACCACCGCGCTGCCGGCGGGCAGATACTGTCCGAGGTTGATCTTGCGGATGCCGAGGATGCCCGAAAACGGCGCGCGGATGGTCTTGCGTTCAATGGTGGCGCGGATCTCGGTTACATTCGCTTCCGTGGCCTTTTGCTGGGCCACGGATTGGTCGTAATCCATCTTCGAGATGACGCCCGCGTCCACCAGTTTCTTCATGCGGTCGTAGTTCACGCGCGCCAAATCGCGCTGTGCCTCGAGCGCGGCAAGCTGGGCTCGTTCCTGCCGCGTATCGAGCTCGACCAGCAGATCTCCCGCGTGCACGGATTGCCCCGACTCAAATGCGATTCGCTCGACGATACCGGGCAGGTCCGCACTCACCGTGACACCATGGACGGCTTCCATGGTACCGATCACGCTCATCGTTGCGGGCCACTGCTCACGCTGCGCCACAATACTGGTGACGGCTTCCGGAGGTGGTTGAAACGAGGCGCCGACTCGAATGGCCGACTCGACTTGCTTGAACTTTACAAAGCCCAACGCAGCGATGAGCACTGCCATCACGGCCAGCATCAAAACCATTCTCTTTACCATACTTCCCCCTTCAGGATGGGAGCGGAGTGTCTGGCATCCACCAGGCAGCGCCGCTAAGGAGTACCAGCTTTTGCCGCCCTCACAGCAGTGCCGCCCAGGTGCGTTCGTGAAACCGCGACGCCAAGGTCGCGTCTGCTATAGGGCAAACAAGTTTGCCTATTTCACGAACTGGAGTTCACCCCGAAACTACGCCCCACGTTGCGGACTATTGCTACACTTCGATTCGCGGCCTGTGCGAAAGGATTCGAACTATCGCCGCACACCCACTTTTTTTCACAAAACATTAACGCTTTGTGAACGTCAGCGACATCGCCATGCTTTGGTAAACCGCGATCCGGCCCGAGCCTCAGGCTGCCTGTAAGTGATTGATCATCCACGCGATGCCGAACCGCGGGCGGACGTATGCGTCAAAAAAGGGACTCAAGGGAGTGTCAGAAGGGATCGAACTGCCGGTAGATATCCTCTCTCAGAGCCGAGATGCTCGTAACGAAAGCGATCTCGTTCCGGGGTTCAAGAGTCATGGGTTCTTTGTTCACATCGTTTTGAATCACCACCACCCATAGTTGTCGTTCTGATTTGACTCTCGGGCCTGGTACACAGCCTGGCGCCGTCGCGGGCCTAAACTTGAATCTGTCGGCCACTTCTGGTCTTCCATAGTGCGTCCGCTGGTCCGATCGCGGCTGCTATGAATAAGCTCAGACCTGAAAAGTAGTCCGGCTCAATCCGGTCAGGACACGCGCGGCGGGATGATTGAAGAGGCGGCGTTCCTTCGACCCGCTACAATCTCCCTATGCGATTCATGGCCGCCCTTGCTGTCCTTATCCTTACCACAACCGTCCTCGCACAAAACGCGCCCACGTCCCAGCCCAAATCCGTCACTGTTCCCATCACGCTCGACCAAAACCGCGTCGTGATCGACGTAGACCTCCCGCTTCCCGACGGCTCGATCGAGCGCGTCCGCGGCTGGGTCGACAGCGGCAATCCCGACCTCTACATGAGCCAGCGCGTCGCTGCTTTGATGGGACTCAGTGTCAGTTGTGACGGCCAAATCTGCTCAGGCATACCGAAGTCGCCAGGTGTTTCGCTCGAAGTTGTAATCGATGGGATGAAAATCTTCCTTCCCTCGATGAGAGAAATAAAAGTCCCAGCCGGCAGGCCCGCTCTCGCCCCCGGCATGAGCGCCGAGATCAACATTCCCTCATCGGTTCTGCGCAACTACGACGTGCTCTTCAATTTCCCCGACCGCAAGTTCACCATCGGCCTGCCCGGCAGCCTGAAATTCAACGGCGTGAAGAGCAAGATGCTCGTCAACGCAAGCAACGGCCTCATCCAGATTCCCAGCAGGATTGACAACAAGAACTACGACCTCGGGCTCAACGTCGGCTCCTCCATCAGCTTTCTTTCGGAAGAACTATTCGAAAGGCTCTCCAACACCCACTCTAACTGGCCGCACATGACTGGAGCCGTCGGCCCATTCAACACGGGAGAACTGGGTGACGAACCAGAGTGGAAGCTGATGCGCGTGGACCGCATGCAATACGGTCCTCTCTTTCTCACCGAGGTAGCTGTGGCTGACTTTCCCAAGGATCGAAGGACCGTCTTCGAACAGCGTGCCGGCATTCCCACCGCGGGCCTGCTCAGCGCAGAGGCCCTGATGAACTACCGCGTCGGCCTCGACTACGCGCACTCGACCGTCTATTTCGACATCGGCAGGACCATCAATTTCCCCGATTTCGACGTCGTCGGTCTCATCCTTCGCCCAGACGACAGCCGCTTCACCATCCTCGCCGTCGCCGATTTCGACGGCAAACCCTCGGTCCCCGACGTTCAAGCCGGCGATCATCTCGTCGCCGTGAATGATATCCCTGTCCCCGACTCTACCCTGGGACAAGTCTGGTCTTTGCTCGAAGGCTCCCCCGGCCAGGAACGCAAGCTGACCATCGAGCGCGCTGGCAAGTATTTTACCGTCGTCGCCAAGGCGCAGCACTTTTTGGGCGATGCGCCGGGCAACGGCGAAGTGAAGGGAAAGTCGAAGAAGAACTAGCCGGTTATCGGTGGAGAACCCAAACGGCAGACAGAACCTAGTCGCGGTCAACAAAAGCACCGGGAATGTGGACGTGAAGCGGGTCGTCTGCGCCCAATAAGACAATCGCAACCATGTCCTCATGAATCAACTAGCTTAGCTCCAAATACAGTACGCCAGGCATCGGCAAGTCGCATTCAATCTGTAATTGACCGCTCGTGTCGGCAACGATGGGGAAGGGCGGGTCATTCGACGAAAGCCCATCGTGGTGGTGGAGCTCGGCCAATTGCGCTGCATTCGGCCATCTGGGACGCCCCATCCGCTGCCACTCGCCATAAACGTTGCTATGTTCGTTGTCGATGCGCGCGATCCGCACCTGATAGTCTTTACGCGGAATCAGGCCAGCGATGGTCAGCAGAAGGTTGCGGTCAAGTATCGTCATGCCGTCCGCCTGCTGTTGCAGTTCCGTGACGTTGCTGAGCAGGATTCGAAGCCCACGGTCATGGTTGTTGTCCGGAGCGCGGGTTGCCCAACCGGTAACGAGCGCGCCGAAACCATCTCCTTCGCCCTGCAGGAGGATCCGGCGGGTTCCTAGACGGTGCAGCAGGGAGTAGGCCCAGTAGCGAGACTTGCGCAAACCATCCAGTCCGATTAGGCCGAATCCGCCATGAAAGAATCGTTTCGGCGGACCGTCCTCCTCAAAATAGTCGCTTGCGGTCCAGTAAGTGATGCCGTCGTAGAGGTCGAGACTGTCGTGCAGCCCCCGGATGATCCAGGCAGCGCCGTAAGGTTTGTCGTTGGTGGCGTCTCCGAACAGGCCCGACACGCCCCACTCGGTCACGTAGATCTTCGTGCCTTCGAATCCGTAACGGCGCAACACCGGACGCCAATCGCCGGGAAGACCGTTGTACTGGTGAAAATCGAAGAAGTCGAACGGGATCCGCACTCCTTCTGCCCGCCGCGCGGCAAGATGGTGCAGAAAAGCTTCCTGAATGCGGCAGAATGCAGCCACGGGTCCGCCGACACGAAGTCCTGGATCGGCACTCTTCACCGCCGTGGCAGTGATTTCGTAAAGCTTGAAGTATTCCTCCTGGCTCCCGCTCCAGAAACGCACCATGGGATAGTCGCTCAGATCGGGCTCGTTCCAGACCTCAAACGGCCACGACTCGACTTCATCCAGCCCATACCGCTGGATCAGATGAGTAGCCAGTGCCGTCACCAGCGCACTCCACTTTGCATAATCCTTCGGAGGCGAAGTGTTTCCCCGGTAGAAGAAAACTTGGTGGCGGCGCCCCGTTCCGGACGCGAGCGGCCGTGGCATGAAGCCCAGCTCCACAATAGGCTTCAGTCCGTCGGCGTGGACCATGTCGTAGATCTGATCAACGGCCGTCCAGTCGTACGAGGGGTTTCCGGCAGCATCCTCGCGATACACGTTCATATCATCAAGAAAAATGCCGTGTGCCCGGACATAGGTCATGCCAAGCTCATCATGCGCCAGCTTATTGGCGAAACGGAGCCCGGCGCCCGCATTGCGCACCTCCGGGCTGGCATCCGTCGTGAGGAGATAACTCAGATGCTCCGAGCCGATTGCGTATTCCCACTTGTGAGGCAGCTTTCCTTTCTCGCTGGCGGCGTCCACGCGAATGTTGATCGGCGATGGAGTAGCGACCGGAACCGTGACCTCGGCGATCTCTCCCGGCGAGCTCCATGCCGACCCGTCGTTGGCGATTACCTGATAGCTGTAGCTACGGTCGGGGGTAACCGCAGTATCCACGAACGGCGACCGCGGAAAACGGCCGAAAGGCTCTCCCGGAATAAACCTCCTCACGACATTCAGCACGATACGCGGGGCTGCACCGAAGCTGCCGGCCAGCCGGAACTCACCGCCGGGGCGGTCACGCCGCAGGACGCGGTAGGCCACAGCCTCCGGAAGCGGTTCCCACGAAACGACGACATGGCCGCAGCCGCCGGCAGCACGTACGTGCCTGACCGGCCCCAGGCGTTCCGATCGAGGCAACGAAAAGGGCGGAACCAGACGCAGCCAGCGGAGGAAGCCAACGGTTCCCACTGCCAGCACACCCATGGCGATCTGGAGGTACTTGAGCAGCTTCCGCAAAGATCTCTCCCTGTGCGAGACGATATGCACCGGCAGGTTTCGATTTCGGCGATTCACATCTTACAGGAAGGCCTCTGGAACTGCTTCACTCAAGCTAAAGCCGGACCTGAATGGAAAACTCGGAACGAACTCTTAACCTCTGTCCCATTCGCCGCGCGCGCGCAACTGCGCGATCTCCTGCCGAGCCATTTCCTGGGCGCGCAGGTAGTCCGGCTTGGCCACCCGGTTCAGCGGCATCTGGCCGGGTTCGAGAATGATCCAATGGCGCGGCCGCATATAGGACGGCAAGGAACGGGCGTGCCGATCCAGTTCCTCACGGCTCAGTTCAACCTCGGGTTTCTTCTCCACCACGGCTACTACCGCTTCGGAGACTACAGCATGCGCCACGCCGACCACGACGCAGTTGGCTACCTTACTTGCCAGGGTGCAAATATGTCTTTCCACATCGCCAGGGAATACTTGGTAGCCAAACGACTTGATCACCCACTTATCTCGGCCGGTCAGATGCAAGCCCGCAGCGTCCTTGCACCCAAGATCGCCGGTATACAAGAATCCGTCGCGCGAAATCGCTTGGGCGGTGGCCGTAGGATCGTTGACGTACCCAAGAAAGGTCTGTGGCCCGCGAAAGCACACCTGGCCAAGCTCGCCGGGCGGCAGTTCATCGCCGGCGTTGCCATCGGCGCGCATGGGCTGGCGAATGGAGCACGGATAGATCGGCATGTCCTGCCCCAGCCCAGTTAGAAGCGTCTCCCGGCCAACCGCACTCGCCTGAATATAGGTGCAGAAACCGGCGGCTTCGGTGAGCCCCAGCCCGGTGCCGATCACGGGCGCCATGCTGGCGAGTTGGTCCACGAACGTCCGCGACACCGCATGTCCGCCATAGGCGGCAAGTTTCAGGCTGGGGAGATCGTGGCGATCATAGTCTTTCAGCATCCACTCGAGATTGAACATGGCCGGGATCTGGCCCAGGATCTCCACCCGATGCTGCATAACGGCACGCAACGAACGGCTGGCGTCGAAGACCTCCAGGAGGACCGCCGTGCCTCCTCCGAAGAAGGTGCTCATCAACACCTCCGTCTGGCCCCCTACATGAGACGGAGGCAAATTGACCAGAGTGCGGGCGCCGCTGTCTCCGCCAAAAAAAGCGCCGCACAGGCACATGTTCTGCACCGTGATGTTGCGGTGCGAAAGCAGGGCCGGCTTGGGCGAACCGGTCGAGCCGGTGGTAAAGATGATCAGCGCGCCATCGTTCTCGGTCGGGGCGGAGGCGATCCCGGCCAGGGCAGCAGAGTCCGCAGCCGTCTCGGGGTTTGCGCCCGTCACGGTTTGCCACGCTGGCTCGGCAATCGACGCAAACGATCGCGTGCCTGGAATCGGGTCGTCCGAGTCCACCGCGATGGAATGCTGGATCCATGGACACTGCGTCTGTACGGCGCGCCACAGTTCCCGAAAATCGAACGGCACTTTCCGGCCCAGGCCGACAAATCCGCGCGGCCGCAGGATTCCGAGCGCTCGAATCACCTCGGTGGAAGACAGGCGTAGATCCAGCGGGGCGACGATCACGCCGATTTTGAAACAGCTATATTCCAGCAAAACGTGATCGACGGACAGCGGCAACATGGTGACCAGAAAATCGCCCTTAGCGAAGCGCAAGCGCAACAATTCTCTCGCCAATGCCGTGGTGATGCGGTCGAACTCGCTCCAAGTGACTGCGCGGTCGCCCTCTGCACTGAAAATGGCAGGAGCCTCCGGCTTGGCCTTCGCCCACTTTGCCACCACGTGGTGCAACAGATGGCGATCGGCAAAAACCTTTTCGTAATCGTCGAGGGTAAATTGAGGCACGTGCATAGGTTCACTCAGTCATCTGGAACGGCACTCCCAGTGTATGGCTAACCTCACTCCGGAAAAACCCCGAGGCGAAGGGCTCAACGTAGGCTTAGTTTGCAATCTAAGTCCGAATCGCGCCCGGAATCGTTTCCCATGGCTGCCCAACTTGTGCTAACGTGACGCCGTCAACGTTTGCCAAGACGGCATCCGACGCGGCGGTCCGGCCGCCAATCCAGGTGTGTGGTGAATCGGCGAACCTTTACTCAAGGACTTGCGGGAAGTTTAGTGGGAGCATACGGGCTCACTCGCCGTCCCGATTTGTTTGGAAAGGGGTTGAACTCCGTGGCCAGCACAGATGAGATCTCCGCGGTGCCTTTCAAGCTGTCGGTCATGCTATGGACGGTTTTCGCCAATCTGCCCTTCGAACAACGTTTGGAGAAAGTCGCGGAAGCCGGATATCACAATGTCGAACTCGTCGGTGAATACGAAAAATGGACGGAGGAAGAATTCAAGCGCGCCAATACAAAACGGACAGAACTCGGCCTTGGCTTCGATTGCACAGCCGGATTGAAGCACGGCGTGAGCATCCCGGACCACAGGCAGGCACTGCTTGCCGAACTCAGCCAAACGTTGCCCATCATGAGAAAAATTGATTGCCCCAGCGTGATCCTCCTGTCTGGCAACCGGCTTCCGGGAGTGCCTCGTGAGGTCCAGCATCAGTGTTGTGTTGATACGCTGAAAGCAGCTGCGAAGCTTGTGGAAGGCAAATCGATCAAAGGCGAGCCGGTCCGGCTTTTGCTTGAAACCATCGACCCGGAGGAAAACCCGCAATACTTCTTAACTGAGATTGCCGAAGCACTCGAGGTTATTCAAGCCGTCGGTCATCCGCAAGTGCGGTTGCTCTACGATTTTTACCATGAGCAGATTGCTGCCGGCAATCTCATCGCAAAGCTGCAGAAAAGCATCCCGTACCTGGGAGTTGTGCATATCGCAGACGTCCCCGGCCGCCATGAACCGGGCACGGGCGAGATTAACTACTTGAACATCTTTGCAAAATTGGCCGAACTAAAGTTTGGGGGGGTGGTGGCTATGGAGTTTCATCCTACGGGTGATCCAGTCGCGCAGTTGCGTGCCGCGCGCGAGATGGCCTTGCAAGCTGGTGGTGAGCGGTGAGGATTCCCATGGGCGCTGCTAGGAAATGTTTGCTGATCGCTACTTGCTTGTTCGCTGCCTCTGCTGTAACCAGAGTCGGTGATCACTTCGTTGGCCGGGATGGCCGGAGTGGTAGCACAGAACGAGATTACCGATGGATGCTATTGAAAACAAGCACGATATAGTGGTGGAGGCGGCGGGAGTCGAACCCGCGTCCGAAAATGTTACTGGCCAAGAGACTACATGCTTGTTCCGGTTCATGCCCTGGGCATTACCCCAGGACGTTCGCGTCACCGGCTCAGAACGGACAAGAAACCGTTGCCGCTAGCCTGAGATCTTAGCCTCCCTGCCCAGACGTAACAGAGAAGAGCAGCCCGCTGTGTGACGTTCGCTCGCAGCCCACGGGCAAAGCTGCGGAGAACGGCGGCCTAACGAATTAGGCTGCGTATGCCATCTGTTGATTGGCAATTATCATTTTGCACGCGATTACGGGTGTGTGCACCCCGGCATGCCTCTCGGCCGCAAGCATCTCCGTCGAAGCCGTGACGCCCCCACTGGTGGGATGGGCCTTCAAAGAACTACTTCTATTCTGGGCGGGAAGATGCGGGAAGTCAAATACCGATGGAGGCGGCTCCCACGTTACTAGCGCTCAGCTCTCAGCTTTCAGAAAACTCGTTCCGCCCTCCGCTCTAAAGCAGGCTTGTATGGCGTATGGCTACGACGCGCAGGGTTACACGGAGTTGCCGTTCAGAATGGCGATCGGGAAAAGATCATTAGATGGTTCAATTCAGGCGGTGAAAGTGGGGTCTAGCACGCAAAACGCACCGCGAAGCACCTCCCCAGCGGACGAGTCTCCAGATCCTCAGCCGGTCAGAGACAAAATGTTTACAAATTTCCGGCTGAAACGTGACATCAAGAGAAAGGGCGGGTGGTAGACTGTCGGCGATCATCTGGGGTTTCGGATGGCGTTTTCGAAAGAAGTTGAGGGGAACTGGTGCAATGAATCTGAATGAATTTTCCCGGTCGTGTTGGGTGGCAGCAGTGGTTGCGTGGTGTGTGTTTTCGTTGGCTGGTGCGACGCCGGTCTGGGCTCAGTCGCAAGACGGGCGGGGCGCCGAGGCTCGGGGAGCGCAGATTGGAGGGGGAACAACTTATGTGTACAGCAAGTTTGGCGGAAGTATTTTCGGCTTCGACATCGACCAGAACGGTACGGAAGGCCTGTTGAGCGAGGGCCAAACGCTGCCCAACGGGAACACGCTGGCTGCAGTCGAAACCTTCGATCAGGCGACGGGGAAGATCCTGAAAGTGGTAAAGAAGTCGGATAACAGCCTGGACGACTATGTGACGCACGGGATCGTGGGCACAAGTATCGGGCTGGTGGAGCATCAGATCGTGCCCAAGCTATACATTACCAAGCGGGTTTATCAAGAGTTGAATCCGCTGGATGGGAACAAGATCAATGAAACATGGAAGGCGCCGCTTACGGCGAAGGACATTATTTTGGGCGTGAGCCGGGACCAGGGTTCCGCGACGACGGCAGTGTTTTACTTTGTGAACGGCCAGTTTACTTCTTCTGTGTTCGGGTCTAACGTGGGCGCGAATACCTTTGGACCGATTGTCAATCTCACCGATGAGGTTTTTGGCTCCAACTATTTGCCGGTGATGGCCTACGACACGGTGACAAACCAGGCGGTGATCGCGTCTTCGACGGGGGCGGTCGGTGGTCCGGCGCCGCAGATCGCGCTGGCGAATCTGACGACGGGGAAGGTGACGCAGTTCACCGGGGTTGCAGAGCCGCCGCTCGGACCGGGTTCTGTCAATGGGATCGCCGTCGATTCGGAGGACGGGATTGCGGTTACGGCGACGGAACTGAATGGCAACATTACGTTCTACGACCTGGCGACGCAGACTGGATTCTTGGTAGCGCTGCCGGAGGCGGGCCAATTGACGAGCGGAACGGATGTTGAGTTCGACCCGGTGAACAAGCTGTTTTTCGTGGCCCAGCAAGTGTCGGGCACGGCGTCGGGGAGCAGCATTCAGGTGTACGACACAAGCGGAAATCTCGTGGAGTCGCTGAATGGGTTCACTTTCTCAGACGCCTCGAGTGTGATCGGGACGTACATCGCATTGAATCCGAACAATCGCAGTGGATACGTCAATAGCTCGGGTCCAGATGGGACGCAGGGGAATGCGCTGCAGTCGTTCACGTATTAGGGCCGGGTTTACCGCGGAGGCGTTCGACGGTTGTGCGACGTGAGATGACCGACGCCCATCTGCGATTCATGATTTTCAGTTCGCCCGATGACCAGATCATTCGATGACGCGATTCAAAGGAGCTGGTCAATCTTCGCGGCCAGAATGAAATCCGACTCGGTCAGCCCATCCACCGCATGCGTCCAGAGCGTGATCTCGACCTTGCCCCATCCCAGCAAGATGTCGGGATGATGGCCCTGTTCCTCGGCCAGTTCGCCCACTCGATTCACGAAAGCCAGGGCGGACTTAAAATCGGGGAACTTGTAGGCGCGCACGAGGTGATGCTCGTCGACGATATTCCACTGCGCAGGTTCCGCCAACTGCTGATGAATTTCCGCGAGTTTGTTTCCCTTCAGCGACGGAACACCGCCGCGGCAGGGGACGCATTTTCTGTCTGCAAGCGTGAGGTTACTCATCGTGCTTTAGATGCTAGACAGATGCGAGCGATGCACAGGAACGCCATAATGATGATTGCGTTCAACCGTCGGAGTCGAAGTCGAGCCGGGGTCGGCTTGGACGGGGCCAAGCCCCGTCCCTAAACGAGCCAGACCTAGAACGGAATGTCTTCATCCGTAATCGGAGAACTCCCGGCTGGAGCGTGCTCTGTTTCGGGCGCGCTCTGATCGAGGTTGTTGCCGCCCGCGGATGCCGAGACACCGTGCGTGCCGCCGGTCTGCCCGCCAGCGCCACCTTCGCCGCGTCCGCTCAGCAGGACGATGTCGTTGCCCACGATCTGCGTCATATATTTCTTCTGACCGGTTTGCTTGTCGTCCCAGGAGTCGGTGCGAATGCGGCCTTCGATATAAACCTTGCCGCCCTTCTTTAAATACTCTCCGGCAATCTCCGCCAGCCGCTCCCAGAGCACGATGTTGTGCCACTCGGTGCGGTCCTGCCACTGGCCGTCTTTGTCCTTGTAGCGTTCGTTGGTGGCCAAGGAAAACTTCGCTACCGGCTTGCCCTGCGGCGTGTACTTGATCTCGGGATCCTTGCCGAGATTTCCAATCAGGATGACTTTGTTTACGCTTTTCATGAGTGCGGGCTCCTTACGAGAACGTTGACCTTCGAGACGCTCACTATAGCAGAATTGGGCGGCCCAGAGGCAGTGTCCCCCGTACCAAGAAAATGTGATGAATCCAGCCGGTCTTTTTCCCGTAGAGACGCGGCTTGCCGCGTCTCCCTCGCCGCGCCGACAAAGACACGGCAAGCCCCGTCTCTACAGGCGGAAGGATTGGCTAGGCAAATATTTGATACAGCATCAGGTAGACGATCACGCCCGTCACCGAGACGTAGAGCCATAGCGGAAATGTCCAGCGGGCGATGGCCTGATGCCGGTCATATTGCTCGCGCAAGGCGCGGGTGAGCGTAATGATCACCATCGGGACAATGACCAGGGCCAGCGTGGTGTGCGAGATCAGGATGGTGAAATAGAGAGGCCGCGTCCATCCCGTGCCGCGAAAATGCACCGAACCCACGTGATAGTGATAGTAGAGATACGACACCAGGAAGAGGGAAGAGGTGGCCAACGCGGTCAGCATCACCGCGCGATGCGCCGCCATCTTGCCGCGCGCGATGAGCACACGACCGGTAACCAGCAGCACCGCGCTCGATCCGTTGAGCGTCGCATTGATCTTCGGGAAAATCGAGTAGTCCGTCATGGGAGAAATCTAGTTGTACGGGGAACGAAGCGCCTTGGCAAGGTCGGGAGAAGGTCAGAGGTCAGATTGCAGAGGTTAAGAGCAAGGGCGGGTTTCACCTCTGCAATCTGACCCCTCACCTCTGACCTCCCTCCCCTCGCTCCCTCGCCCGGCTTGCGTATAAAATATCAACACGATGCCTGATGTGGGGAGCCCTCAGCCGCCCGCCCCGGCGGCTGCAAAAGAATCCGGCGCGCGCGCGCTGCCCGTGCTGGCGGTGTGGGCGCGCGATTTGCTGGTCTCGCTCGCCATCTCCGCGTTCATCATTATCTTTCTCTACCAGCCTGTGAAGGTCGAAGGCACCAGCATGATGCCCGGCCTCGAAGACCAGGAGCGGATCTTCGTCAACAAGTTTGTCTATCGCTGGGAGCCCATCCAACGCGGCGACATCGTCGTCTTCCGCTATCCGCGCGACACTTCGAAGAGCTACATCAAGCGCGTCATCGGCGTTGCCGGCGACCGCATCCGCATCGAGAACGGCCAGGTTTACGTGAACGGCGAGGCGCTCGACGAAGATTACGTTCCCACCGACTACGCCGACGCCCGCTCGTATGGCGAGGTCGTGGTTCCGACGAACAGCTTCTTCGTTCTCGGCGACCATCGCACCATGTCAAACGACAGCCGCGACTTCGGCGCCGTGAACGAGCGCTTCATCTACGGCAAAGCCGTCTTCGGATATTGGCCGATGGAGAAGATGGGAAGGCTGCGGTGAGGTGTCGCAGGGACGAGTTGAGTTGTTTTGATTCTACTCTTGATGTAGGGAAGCGGCTGCAACGTGATATACAGCGCGTTTCGCGCAAGATCAAACCGGCCAAACCCGATCTACATTTGTCGTACTTCTTCTTCACAAAGTCCCTCACGTCACTTGAGGCCATGAAGCTTCTTTGGGAAAAGGGGTTTTTCCAAGACTCTCTTATTCTCAGCCGATCAATCTTTGAGACCTTCGTGTTAGACGCCTACATTCGGATCGACCCCACCGAGCGCGTCCCGAGGTATCTCGCATACGAGGCGGCGGCCCGGCACGCTCTGGCCGTAGGTATGATCAGGTCATTGAAAAACAGAAGCAGCCACTGGCAAAAGCAATGGGGAAACTACGCTTCCAAGCACGGTCGCACTGCAAAGAATTCTCCATACTCATTCGATGAAACACAAGGATGGTCTGGGAAATCGCTGCGTGAAATCGTTCGGCTGGTGGAAAGAAAATACGGAAATGAAGGCATCTGGATGGACTACGAATTCTTCTATGCGCTCGGCTCTGCGGTGGCACACTCCTCTGTTCTGAGCATGCAGGAATATATGCGGCGACCACACAGGACAAGTTATCAACAACATGGACAGATACGTGCGTACCTTCAAAATCTGCCTATTTTGGTCTGTCGCTGGTGCCTCCTCACGGGTTTTCTGAGCGCTCAAGATCATTTCCAGCTTCATAAAGACCTAGTTCCCGGCGACGCGCTCGTCGACGCCTACTATCTCCTAATCTCTTTGAGCCACGACCTCGGCGAAGATCCTAAGGGCTTACTCTGAATTCTTTTCCTGAAATCCACACCCTTTCCTGCTAGAATTCACAAAATCCACTCCCAGGAGTTGAAATGCAAGCGATCCTTGCGCTCGAAGACGGCAGGGTCTTCCGAGGCAAAGGCTACGGCGCTAAAGGCGAGTGCTCCGGCGAAGTCGTTTTCAATACTTCCATTACCGGCTACCAAGAAATTTTCACCGACCCTTCGTATGCCGGGCAGATCGTCGTCCTGACCAACCCCGAAATCGGAAACTACGGCACCAATCCCGAAGACAGCGAGTCCGTGCGTCCGTACATCGAGGGGCTGATCGTGCGCGAGTTCTCGAGAGTCAGTTCCAACTGGCGCTCGCAGCAGGTGACGGACGAGTTCATGGAGCAGTTCAAGATCCCGGTGCTCGCCGAGATTGACACACGCGCGCTGGTCCGCCACCTCCGCGATCACGGCGTGATGCGCGGCGTGATTTCGACGCTCGAAGACGATACCGGCAAACTCGTCGCCAAGGCGCGCGCGATCCCGAAGATGGACGGCCAGGATCTCGCCAAGGTCGTCTCGACCAACCACACCTACGTCTGGGAGACGGGCGAGCGCTCGCACTTGCCCGACGAAATTGTCGGAGTGAAGGACGAACCGGCGCGCTTTCACGTGGTCGCCTATGACTTCGGCATCAAGCAGAACATCCTGCGCAAGCTCCGCGGAGAAGGCTGCAAGGTGACGGTCGTCCCGGCGCAGACCACGGCGGAAGACGTGCTGGCGTTGAAGCCCGACGGCGTGTTCCTCTCGAATGGCCCAGGCGATCCTGAGCCGTGTACCTACGCGGTCGACAATGTCCGGCGGCTGATGGGAAGGCAGCCGATCTTCGGAATCTGCCTGGGACATCAACTCACCGGAATTGCGCTCGGAGGGAAGACGTTCAAGCTGAAATTCGGCCACCACGGCGGAAATCACCCCGTGAAGCAGCTAGCCAGCGGCAAAATCGAGATCACCGCGCACAACCACAACTTCGCCGTAGATCCCGATTCGCTGCCGCAAAGCGAGGTTGAATTGACGCACATGGATCTAAACGACCAGACGCTCGAAGGCATGCGTCACCGGAATTTGCCGCTGTTCACCGTGCAGTACCACCCCGAAGCCGCGCCCGGCCCGCATGATTCGCACTACTTGTTCAAAGACTTTGTGCGGTTGATGGAGGAGTGTAAGCGGTGACGCCATCAAAGAAGTGTTCTCGGTGCGCGCAGAGCGCGGGATATGCGGGCGGTTGCCGGCAAACTCGAGGCGTGCAGATTTGTATGAAGACACTCCTCCTCTCAGTGAATGTTCTGTTGGTCGTGGCATTTGCCTCCGCACAATGCAAGAACCCACGCCCGCACTACAAGGTCGCCCCCGATTTCACGGTGAAAGCTAGTTTTGGAACCACGCCGCTAAAAGGCGGTGATGTGAGGATCATGCAGTTCACATCCGCTTCGTCGGACGAGGTTGCCAACACCATAGTTGCATCGACAGTTACGGACGACCACGGCGAAGCCGTGTTTGCAAGAGTAAAGCCAGGCCGATATTTTCTCTCCGCGCTAGGCGCTGGTTTGGAAAGCGGTGCAGAGTTGAGCGTCACGAAGGGGCAGGGCAGTCTGGCAAGCACTGTTTCTTTGAGCTGGCCCGAGGCCGATTTTGAGCTGACGCAAAGGATCGGTGGCCGATTTACTTCTTATTCGTTTGAGCATGTAGGAACCAAACGTTCCGACTGGTCAACACGCCATAAAGTGCCGTTTCTCGGTTTGGTGTTGGTGACGAAGTTTGGGGACTCAGACGTCGCTGAGACCGTGACTGATGAAAACGGCTACTTCGATTTTCCAAGTCTCTCTCCCGGCTACTACGTCATAAACGTTAGAGGAGACACCAAAACATGGCACCCCCATTGGGTACCTATGGGATATCTGCTGGTGCACCTAGATAGAGAGGCGAAACGACAGGACCTCACCGCCTTCTTGTCCGAGACAGACTGCGGGCTGATAGCGCAATTTGATAGCGATCCTATTCACTAATGCCAAAACGAACTGATATCTCGAAAATCCTAATCCTCGGCTCCGGCCCCATCGTCATCGGCCAGTCGGCGGAGTTCGACTACTCCGGCACGCAGGCCTGCAAGGCGCTCAAGTCCGAGGGATTTGAAGTTGTGCTGGCTAACTCGAACCCGGCCACCATTATGACCGATCCCGAGTCGGCGGACCGCACTTATATCGAGCCGCTAACTCGCGAGTATCTCGAAGAAATCATTCGCGTCGAGCGGGAGATGTCGCCGGGCGCGGGCTTTGCCCTTCTGCCGACCGTTGGTGGACAGACCGCGCTCAATCTCGCCATCGAACTTGCTGACAGCGGCGTGCTCGACAAATACAACGTAAGTCTGATTGGCGCGCAAATCAGCGCTATCAAGAAGGCCGAAGACCGTCTGTTTTTCAAAGACGCCATGCAGCGCATCGGGCTCGACGTGCCGAAATCGGCGCTCGTCAACAACCTGAAAGACGGCATCGAGTTCGCCGGCAAGATCGGCTTCCCCGTCATCATTCGCCCGTCGTTCACGCTCGGCGGCACCGGCGGCGGCATCGCCTACAACCGCGAAGAGCTGCTGGAAGTGCTCGCCCGCGGCCTCGACTTCTCGCCCGTGCATGAGTGCCTGATCGAAGAATCCGTTCTCGGCTGGAAAGAGTACGAGCTAGAGGTGATGCGCGACACGAAAGACAACGTCATCATCGTCTGCTCGATCGAGAATTTCGACCCTATGGGCGTGCACACCGGCGACTCCATCACCGTCGCGCCAGCGCAGACGCTCACCGACCGCGAATACCAGGTGATGCGCGATGCGTCGATTGCCGTGATCCGCGAAATCGGCGTCGAGACCGGCGGATCGAATATCCAGTTCGCCGTAAATCCATCGACCGGACGCATGGTGGTGATCGAGATGAACCCGCGCGTCTCGCGCTCTTCGGCGCTGGCGTCGAAGGCGACCGGCTTCCCGATTGCGAAAATTGCCGCCAAGCTTGCCGTCGGCTACACGCTCGACGAGATTCCGAACGACATCACGCGCAAGACGCCCGCCTGCTTCGAGCCCACGCTCGACTACGTAGTCGTCAAGATTCCAAAGTGGCAATTCGAAAAGTTTCCCGGCGCCGACGAATCGCTTGGACCGCAAATGAAATCCGTGGGCGAAGTGATGGCCATCGGCCGCACCTTCAAGGAAGCCTTGCAGAAGGGAATTCGCTCGCTCGATACCGGCAAGCGAGTGGGGTCCCAGAAAATCGAACCCAAAATTCTCACCCAGCGCCTGGTCACGCCGCATCCCGAGCGGCTGACCTACGTGCAGTACGCAATCCGCCAGGGGCACACGATCAAGCAAATAGCAAAGATGACATCGATCGATCCCTGGTTCCTTTACCAGCTCAAAGAAATTAACGACATGCAGCTTGAGTTGGAAAAGCATCCGATGGAATCGATCCCCACCGAGGTGTTGCGCGAAGCCAAGCGCATGGGATTCTCCGACGGGCGTCTCGCCGGGACCTGGCGTCTGGACGGCAAAGGCGGCCAGGAGCAAGTCCGCCACTTCCGCAAGAAGCATGCCCTCAAGCCGGTTTACAAGCGTGTCGATACTTGCGCGGCGGAGTTCGAGAGTTACACACCTTATCTTTACTCGACTTACGAAGAAGAAGACGAGGCTACTCCGACAGCTAAAAAGAAAGTCGTCATCCTCGGTTCCGGTCCCAACCGCATCGGGCAGGGAATTGAGTTCGATTACTGCTGCTGCCACGCTAGTTATGCGCTGCGTGAGGATGGCTACGAAACCATCATGATCAACTGCAATCCGGAGACGGTTTCCACCGACTACGACACCAGCGACCGCCTCTACTTCGAGCCGCTCACGCTCGAAGATGTGTTCGCCGTCTGCGAGCACGAAGCCTCCGGCGGCGCGCCAGTCGGCGTGATCGTGCAATTCGGCGGTCAGACGCCACTGAATCTCTCGCTGCCGCTCAAGGCTGCAGGCGTCAATATCATCGGCACCACGCCCGAATCGATCGATCTCGCCGAAGACCGCAAGCGCTTCGGCAAGCTGCTCGAGGAACTCGACATCCCGCAAGCTCCCGGCGCCATGGTCGCCTCGGTGGAAGAGGCAGTCGAGGCCGCGAAGAAGATTGGATTCCCGGTGTTGGTTCGTCCATCGTACGTGCTCGGAGGGCGAGCCATGGTCATCGCCTATGATGAAGACACGATTCAGCAGTATATGAAGCAGGCCGTCGAGTATTCGCAAGATCGGCCTATCCTCATCGATAAATTTCTTGAAGACGCGATTGAAATCGATGTAGACGCGCTCTCCGATGGCGAGGATGTCGTGATCGGTGGCATCATGCAGCATATCGAGGAAGCCGGCATCCACTCGGGCGACTCTTCTTGCGTGCTGCCTGCGGTTGACATCCCCGGGCCGCTGCTCCAGCGCATGCGCGAATACACCTTCAAGCTGGCGCGCGCGCTGAAGGTGATCGGCCTGATGAACGTGCAGTTCGCGATCCCGCGAGGGTCCCATGCAGGCAATGGAGGGACGGGCGTCCCCGCCCGTCCAGCCGGAGCGGAGATGCGCAGCCAAACCGCGGATGGGAACGGCAAAGTCTATGTCCTCGAAGTGAACCCGCGCGCCTCGCGCACCGTGCCCTTCGTTTCAAAAGCTACGGGCGTGCCCATGGCGAAGATTGCCGCGCGCCTCATGACCGGACGCAAGCTGCGCGAGTTCCTTCCGGAATACATCGAGCGCGGCACAGATCTGGACACGGGCCGCTGCTTCCACGTGAAATCGCCGGTCTTTCCCTGGTCGAAATTTCCCGGCGTCGATACGGTGCTTGGTCCCGAGATGCGCTCCACCGGGGAAGTCATGGGCGTCGCTGACAATTTCGGCGAAGCCTTCGCCAAAGCCCAAATTGCCACCGGCCAAAAACTGCCGACCGAGGGCACGGTTTTCGTCAGCGTCACCGACCATGACAAGCCGCACGTGGTCGAGGTCGCGCGTCGCTTCGTCGACATGGGATTCAAATTAGTCGCCACGCACGGTACGGCGGACGTCCTGGAAGAAGCTGGCTTGGCGGTTGACCGAGTCTATAAGGTGAAAGAGGGCCGCCCCAACGCAGTCGACCTGATCAAAGCCGATCGCATCCGGTTGATCATCAACACGCCGCACGGTCCCGACCCCTACTTCGACGAGAAAGCGATCCGCCGCGCCGCAGTTACCGCGCACATCACGGCCATTACCACGCTCTCCGCCGCCCGAGCCGCAGCGCAAGGCATCGCCGCCCTGCAGCGCGGAGAAGTGCGCGTGCAAGCCCTGCAGGCGCTGCACGCGGAGAGAGTGGCTGCGAAGTAAGACGGAGCAGCTTCGATCAGGTGATGCGAACGATTAGCAGCGAACGACTAATGACGAACGACCAATGACAAATGCTCGACGACTGAGGTCCACCATGCTGTTATCCGGAATCTTCCCGCCCATCACGACGCCCTTCAATCCTGAGGGCGAGGTCTATTACAAGAAGCTCGAAGCGAACGTCGAGCGCTACTCGCGCACGCCGGTCGCCGGCATCGTGGTGCTCGGCTCAACCGGCGAGGCGATCCTGCTCTCCGACCAGGAACGCCGCGACGTGCTGAAGACGGCGCTGGCCGCCGCCGCGCCCAACAAAGTTATGATCGCGGGCACCGGCATCGAGTCCGCCCATGAAACTCTGCGGCTCACGGAGTATGCGGCCGAGCTCGGCTACGACGCCGCCATGGTGCGCACTCCGCATTACTACAAGAAGCAGATGCACCCGGCGAACCTGCTCGCTTTCTATCGCACCGTCGCCGACCGGTCCGCGCTGCCGATCGTCATTTACAACTTCCCGCAGGCCACGGGATACGACATCCCCGCCGAGGTCGTGATCGAACTTGCCGGCCATCCCAACGTCGTCGCCATCAAGGAATCGAGTGGCAACCTCGACAAAGTGAAAACAATGGTCGAAGGCACGCGCAACATCAATGCAAAGAGGCAGGCCACCGTGACGGAAGCATTCGACGCCGTGACGCCGCGTATGTTGAAGGCCGCAGCCGCCGAGAAGGAAAAACAGAGCAGGGAACTGGTCAGCGTCGCCGTGCTCGCGGGCTCCGCTGAAGCGGTGGAGGGACGGGCATCCTCGCCGGTCCGCGCAGACAGCGCTACGAAGCCTTCATCCTCTGCGGTGACCGTTGTGGGCAATTTGAAAACGCGGCAGAAGGAAGTCGGCTTCCAGGTCATGGTCGGCGCCGCTCACCAGCTCGAGCCGTCGCTTGGATTGGGAGCGGTCGGCGCCATTCTCGCCTTCGCCTGTCCTGCGCCCGGCGCGTGCTACGAAATCTACGCCGCGCTCAAAGACGGAGACAACGCGCTCGCCCGCGAAAAACAAGAGCGCGTGAAGCTAGCTGCCCAGCGCGTGGTCGGTGAACTCGGCGTCCCCGGCGTGAAGTACGCCATGGACCTCAACGGCTACTACGGAGGCCCGACGCGTCTGCCATTTTTGCCGCTCACCGGCGAGCAGAAGGCCGAGATCGAGAAGTTGATGGCGGGAATCAAGAGCTGAGCGACTTGTCGATAACCTCGATGAACCGATCTCGCCAACGGACGCGCGCGAGGGTATCATTGCTTTCCTTAAGAAACGGTCGCCGAAATGGACAGCGAAACAGAAAACGCGAAGGATGAGGTCGAAGCGAGTGTCGAAGCGAAGCCGCCCCGAAATTCCGGCCACCTGATGTGCCGCACGCCATTGTGGGGCGTGGCGGGCTTCCTCGGCTGCGCCTACTTTGCTTGGATTTCATTTGGCCACGTCTTTCGCAACGAGTATGAATGGCCGCACGACGCCTGGACCGCCACGACCTACATCGTCTGGATACTTTTGCTCGCGTGGCTGGCGCTCGACACGCGCTGCCTGCGCGAGCGCCTGTTTTTCGGTGTGCTCGTCATAAATTTTGCGATCGGGTGTGGGCTGACGCTGTGGCGCAGCGTTCCGTCCGCCGATGTGCGCAATGCTCGCATCGGAACCGGCGCACTCTGGGCGCTGGCCGCGCTGGTGAGCCTGACCACACTGGGAAGTGTGCCGGAACCCCGAGGGACAGGCGCGAAGCAGCAGTGATCTGTGGATGGCTCGCGTTTCCTGAGCCCTGAGACCTGACACCTGCGACCTAAGGTTTAGCGATCGACTCAACTCTGTATCAAACTATGGACTTCGAAATCTCTCCCGGGCAGGTCAAGACGCTGCAGCAGCGCGGGGAAGCATTTACGCTGCTCGATGTTCGCGAGGCTTGGGAATACGAAACCTCCCGCATCGAGGGGGCAAAGCACATCCCGATGGGCGATATCCCGGCGCGCGTTCACCAGGAGCTCGACCCCGACGATTACATCGTGGTCCTGTGCCATCACGGTGTGCGTTCATTGACAGTCACCAACTGGCTCCGCCAGCAGGGATACGAAAAAGTCCAATCGATGCGCGGCGGGATCGACGGCTGGGCGCGGACGGTGGATCCGAAAGTGCCGTTGTACTAGGGCGTCATGTTCCGGCCCTCAGGGGCTAAAGCCCGCATTCTTTGTGACGCCGGGCGGCACGGCTGAAGCCGTGCCCTTCCCAAAACCATTCATGAACTGGTCCCACTAAACGGGCGCCTGATTTTCAGAATGAGAGCAAAAGAGCTTGAACCACAGGGAACGCAGGGGATCTCAGAGGAGTCGCCAGGGTCTTTTCCCCTGTGTTCCTCTATGGCCCCTGTGGTGAAGATTTTGAGCTCCTATGCCGGCGCGGCGACGTTGAGGTTCTATTCGCCCGCCGCCTTGGCCGCTGCTTTGCCGCCGGTCAGTTCGTTGGCCAGAGCGTCGGCGCCGTAAATGTTGCGCAGCGCTTCGATGATGCCGCGCGAATCGACATGCACGGCCCGCGCCTGGCGGTCGTCGTAGTAAAAGTCCAACACCAGCGACTGGATATTTCCGTCGAAAATAATTCCGACCACTTCGCCCGCCTTATTCACGGTCGGGCTGCCCGAGTTGCCGCCGATGACGTCCGCGGTGGAAACATAATTCAGCGGCGTCTCGAGATTGAGCTTCGATTTCATCTTCGGCCAACTGGCGGCGAGATTGTACGGAGGCTTGTTGCCGTGCTCCTCCGCATGTTGGAACGCTCCGGCGAAGGTGGTGAAGTAAGGAATCTTTCTTCCATTCTCCTCGTAGCCTTTCACCGTGCCATAACTGAGGCGCAGCGTGAAGGTCGCGTCTGGAGGCTGGGTGAAGCCGGTCTGGGCAAATCGCGCCCGTGCGATGGTTGCGCCGTCGCGCTGCACTACCACATCGACTTCATTGTCGAAGCGCTTGCGTACCGCCCGGGCTTCGGGGTCCACATTGCGCATCAGGACGATCAATGGGTCCGTACTCGCATCCATCGCCGCCTTCCCGCCCTCATAAAGCTGCTTGCGAACAGCCACATCCTCCAGTCTTGTACCGGCGATCAACGCCTTAGCAGCCTCTTCGGGCGACTTGCCGCTTAGAGCCACTTTCACCGCTGGATCTTCAGGTCCCAGCACTTCCTGCATCTGAGCCAGGGAGACGGCCAGGGTCGCAGTCTCAAGGTTCTTGTAGATGGGAGCACTGCTGAACAGCTGCTGCTCCAGCGAGGGCAGGGCGGAATCGCGATACTCGCGCAGACGTTCTCCGTTCGGCTTCGACTTTTCCTCCGCTATACGAACCAGAGTCCGCGCGTATCTCGCCAGGTCCGAGTAGAACCCGCGCATGCGCTCGACGTACGTAAGGGGGTCATAAATCTCGCGGTTTACCTTCACGGCGTTGGAAACTTCTTCCCAGGGGTTGGGCTCGCCAAGATGCTTATCCATGTAAGCCTTTTCCCGCTCGCGCTCCGCCGTGTTCATCTGCGCCAACACGGCCATATCCTGCAGCCCTTCATACTCGCCATTAATCGCTTTCTGTGAGTTCTGCAGCCCGAAGATGTCCTCCTGCGCGATGCGCGCGTTCTCCGCCGACTGCGCGCTGAACTTCTGGAGCAGGGCGATGCGCCGCTTGTAGATGGCGAGGCGCGACGGATATTCCACGTTTTTTAGAAATTGCCATTGCGCCATCGTGGTTAGGCGATCCGTGCCTCCCGGGTTGCCGGAAACGAAAATCAGATCGCCATCTTCGACTCCTGTTTTCGACCATTGCAGGTAGTTGTCGAGATGGACCGGCTTGTCGTTCTCGTAAACACGGAAGAACGTGATGTCCAGGTCATAGCGCGGGAAAGTAAAGTTGTCGGGATCGCCGCCGAAGAATGCCGCGTCATATTCGGGCGCAAACACCAGGCGCACATCGGTGTATTTTTTGTATTTGTAGAGGTTGTAAACTTCGCCCGAGTAGAGCGTGACCACGTCGCAGCGCAGGCCGGTCGAAGCCGCACAGTCTTTTTCAATGGCGCTCATGGCGGAGCGCTTTGCCTGGCCAGCGTCGGCGGCCGACATGGCGGGCGGGGCGGCGGCTTTCACTCTTGCGGTGACGTCGTCGATCGCGACCAGCACGTTCAGTTCAAGGTCGGGACACTTGGCTTCGTCTACCCGGGTCCTGGCGTAGAAACCGTTCTTCATGTAATCCGCGCCGGAGGTGGCGAGTTTTTCGATGCAGTTTGCGCCAACGTGATGATTGGTAAACGCCAGGCCGTCGGCCGATACGAACGACCCCGAGCCTCCATTGTTAAAGCGCACCGACGACAGCCGCAGGTGGTCGAGCCATTCCTGCGCCGGCAGAAAGCCGTATTGCTTCTGGACCCGATCTTTGGGGAAATTGTTGTATAACCACATACCCTCGTCGGCAAGCGCCAGGGGTGTTGCGAGGGCAAGGATGAGGCCGAAAATGAGCAGTCTTGTCTTCATGAATTTCTCCGCGTAGCTCTGGGAATTTCTGCCGGCGGGGCACACGGGCTCCAGCGGCAAATGCCAAACTGTGTATCCTACGCCCCGCATCGCGCATCGGTACAATGGATAGCAGCATGATGCGGCGGGTCTATCTCGACAACAACGCGACGACTCCGGTGCTCCCCGAGGTTCTGGAGGCCATGCGGCCTTACTTCGGCGAGCGCTTTGGCAACGCGTCCTCCATCCACCATCATGGGCAGGAGACGCGGGCTGCCGTCGAGCGCGCCCGCGAATCCGTGGCCGCACTGCTGGGCTGTCGCGCGTCCGAGGTCGTTTTTACCAGCGGCGGTACGGAAGCCGACAATCTCGCTGTATCTGGGCTGGCGCGGCCGGGCGATCACATCATTACCTCGACCATCGAACATCACGCTGTACTCAATGCCTGCAAGCATCTCGCCGAGCATCGTGGGATGGCGGGATGCGAAGTCACGTATACTCCGGTGGATGGCCGCGGCCTTGTAGATCCGGCGGACGTAAAGCGCGCGATCCGGCCGAGTACGAAGTTGATCACAATCATGTTCGCCAACAACGAGACCGGCGTTATCCAACCGGTCGCAGAGATCGGAAAGATTGCTGCGGAAGCCGATATTTATTTCCACACCGACGCCGTGCAAGCGGCGGGAAAGATTCCGATCAATGCCAACAAAATCGGGTGCGACCTGCTGACCATCTCTGGCCACAAGATGCACGGGCCGCAGGGCGTGGGCGCGCTCTATGTGCGGAAGGGAACTCAGCTTGAGCCTATGCTCTATGGCGGGAGCCATGAACGCTCTCGCCGCGCCGGGACGGAGAACGTTCCTGGCATCGTAGGTTTAGGCAAGGCAGCCAAGCTGGCTGTCGCCGGCTTCGAAAGCGGCGACGATGAGAAGATGGCCGCCGCGCGTGACACGTTGGAAAGGGAACTGCTCTCAATTGAAGGAACGGGCTTAAACGGCGAAGGCGCGCCGCGCGTGCCGAATACGACCAACATTTATTTCGATGCCATCGAAGGCGAGGCGCTGGTCATTGCGCTGGACTTGAAGGGACTGGCAGTCTCGACCGGCGCTGCGTGCTCTTCGGGAGCGATCGAACCGTCGCATGTACTGACCGCGATGGGGCTGAGCCGTGAGCGCGCCAAAGCCAGCATTCGCTTCAGTCTGGGCAAGCAGAATACGCGCGAGGATGTTGAGTTTGCGCTGGGCTTGATCCCGGAAACGGTAGGGCGGCTGCGGGAGTTGTCGCCGGTTTGGCCGAAGAGCGCCGTTAGCACTTAGCACTTGGCATTTAGCACTAAGCTGAATCGGGATCGTGAACGGCTAACTGCTAAGTGCTAACTGCTAAATGCTAGATTCCGAAACCATCGCCGTCGCCATGTCGGGAGGAGTGGACTCCTCGGCCGTTGCGGCCATGCTGCGTGCCGAAGGCCGCAACGTCATCGGCCTGACGATGCAGCTCTGGAACCAGCGCCGTCTCGCCGGACACGAAGGCATGCCGGAATCCGTCCAGGGCCGCTGCTGTTCGATTGATGACGTCTACGATGCTCGCCGCGTTGCCGAGACCCTTGGCATCCCCTACTACGTGGTCAATCACGAAGAGCGCTTTGAGCGCGATGTGGTCCGGCCATTCGTCGAGGAGTATCTTGCCGGGCGCACACCGATCCCTTGCAGCCTGTGCAACAATCACTTGAAGTTTGACCAGCTTCTTATTGTGGCACAACAGATTGGCGCCGATCGGATTGCCACCGGGCATTACGCCCAGGTCGTCTTTGACGAGCGGCTCGACCGCTGGCTGCTGAAGCGCCCAGCCGACAAGTCCAAAGACCAGACTTACTTCCTCTTCGGCCTTACACAGGAGCAACTGAGCCGCACTCTGTTCCCGCTCGGCGGCATGACTAAGCCGGAGGTGCGCGAACTTGCCCGCAAGCACGGCCTCACGATCGCCGAAAAGCCCGACTCGCAGGAAATCTGCTTTGTCCCCGGCGGCGACTACAAGCGGTTTCTCGAAGCCTATCTCACCGAGCAAGGAGATACATCGACAGAGGTCGCAGGCGAGATGGTCACCACCGATGGCAAGGTGATCGGCGAGCACGCCGGCGTGCACAACTTCACGGTGGGCCAGCGCAAGGGGCTTGGCGTGGCCACCGGCTCGCCGCTGTACGTGATTCAGATCAAGAACGACACGCGGCAAGTGGTGGTCGGGAAGGACGAGGAGCTTTACTCGCGCACTCTTGTAGCTCGCCGGGTGAACCTGATTTCAACGGCCGAGCTGCGCGAGCCCATGCGGGTTGCAGTGAAGATCCGCCACAAGCATCAACCGGCGGCGGCCATCATTGAGTCGGCGGGCGATTCCGCCGGAGCAGACGAGGTCCGAGTTACGTTTGACGAGCCGCAGCGCGCGCTCACCCCCGGACAGGCTGCCGTCTTCTACGATGGTGACGTTGTGGTCGGCGGCGGTTGGATCGAAAACTCCGAGTAGAGATGCGGTTTGCCGTGTCTCCTGCCGCGTCTCTACGCGCGTGATGGCCTCGTCTGACGGTTACTGCGATTTCGTTACCTCCGATTACTTTTGCACAGATTTATGGCACCTTCGTGGCCTAGACCTGCCGATGAAGCAGAGGTAACGTTAGTTCACGACGGGACCTTCGTAGTCCCTCCCCGTTAAAGGTCCAGCGTGGGGAGCGATATATGAAATTCTGGCATCTGTGTTATGCAGCATTGGGGATTGCGGTGGCGCGCTGGGTTTTTAAGCGTCAACCAATGCAGGTAACCGATCCGGTCGCCCGTTTTCGTACCTCTGGCCTGCTGTAAGTAACGATGGGTGAAAGGGGCATGGACGCGCCCCGTTGCGCGTCGCCTCGACTTGAGGGCGTCCATACCCCATTCCCATCCCTGGAAGTGCTAGCACCAACGTGTCCCTTCGGTAACTTCTTTTCCGTTCCATCTCGCCTAAACTTTTCATGTGGACCCGCTGAGCCCGCACGCGCCGCTCAGCGATCGAAATCATGCGCCCCAGATTCCCCAGCTTGCGGTTGGTTGCACTCGGTGTGCTGCTCGCTGTCCCGCTGTTCCCGTTGGCCGCGTCTGCGCAAGACGACGCCCCGTCCCTCGGCGACCTCGCGCGCAATCTGCGCAAGAGCAAGTTGCAGCAGCAGCCTCAACAACAGCCGGAGTCCGTCCGCCCTGTCATCGATAACGACAATCTGGCTCAGGTCACGGAGGACGCCAGGAAAGCAAAGCCGGTCAAACAGGACAAGACTGTGTTTTCCATCGACCCCTCCGGCAATACCCTCAAAGTATCGTCGCCCGATGTAACCTGCAGTCTATCTTTCAACGCTCGGGCCAGTTCGCTGCTGATCAAGCCAGTTCTGATCGAAGACTTGCCGCTCACCGAACTGCTCAAGCTCGATGGCCCCGGTTCCATTCAGGATGATAGTCTGCAACTGGAAGTATTCAACGGAACTGACTGGGATATTCGCGAAATCACCATTGGCCTGACCCTCGAACGCAAGCCCGGAGAGAACGCGGAAGTGGCCGCGCGTGCGCGTGTGATTCCCGCCGCCCAAGGCCTTGCGCCAATCGCCGTCGAGCGGCGTTCTGATGTAACGCTCCTCTATCACCTCAAGGCCGAGGCCAAGCCTTTCAGCACAACTTCGTTTCACGAAAATATCGGGATGACCCCAGGCCCCGATGAAGATTGGCGATGGTCGATCGTGGGAGCCAAGGGAATTCGGCCGTCGCAAACGCAGTCGGTGCCCGACTCGCTGCCGGACCCGCTGTTTGCTACTCCATCGCTGCTCTTACCGGGCTCGAGCGAGCCGCAGGGCGCGGCTGGGCCGGCCTCAATTCCACTTGCTCCAACCGCGCCCCCAATCCCGGACAAATCGGCGCAGGACAAGCCGAGTCAAGATAAGTCCCCAAGCTCAAGCCCAACTTCGCAGCGCTAGCGCCTTCTTAAACACGCGGTTGCGATGACCTGGGAACCCGCCTTGATGTCAATCGCCGGCAGCGCGCGGCTTCTGACGAACTCTCGTGAACTGTAGGAAACGTTGTCTTGGACAATGCGGAGTGGTAATCTGACGAAGTTGAGCGGGAGTAGTTCAGCGGTAGAACGCCAGCTTCCCAAGCTGGATGTCGCCGGTTCGATCCCGGTCTCCCGCTCCATCAACTTAATCGGTTAGCGATGGGGCGTTTTTCATTGCGCGCCAATTCTTTCAGCCCCTAGAAGTTTCACTGATTCCGCCCGTTGACAAGTTCCGGACTGCTGCTGGGAAAAAGGAGGCAAATGGTTCAACGAGGTAAGCAGTGAGACGTCCGATAGGTGGGCGCACAGGCTGCGGCTGCGGCCTCTGCCTTGGCTTCGGGCCGGGAGGGCAGATGAGGCAGGGAAGACATTAGACGGCACGTATAAGAATGGCGCGGCGCGGCGAAGATCTGGGCGGTGGGCCCGCACTCGACGATTTCGCCTTCGTGAAGAATGGCGATGCGCTGGCAGATTTCGGCAACCGAGGGCAGGTCGTGCGAGATGTAGAGAATTGACATGCCGGTCTCGCGATTCAGGCTGGCGAAGAGTTGGAGAATCTCCGACTGGGTGATCACGTCGAGCGCGCTGGTGGCTTCGTCGGCGATCAGCAGGGCGGGGCGGTGCATGACGGCCATGGCGATCAGAACTCGTTGAGCCTGGCCGACGCTGAGCTGCGAGGGGTGCTTGCGCAGGAAATCTTCGTCGCTGGGGAGGCTGACACTGGCCATGGCCGCGCGGATGGCGGCGTCGCACTCGGCGGTTGAGAGGCGGGCGTGGGCGTGCCAGGCTTCTTTCAGCTGCGTGCGAATCCGCAAAGCGGGATTGAGCGAGGATAGCGGGCTTTGCAGGACGAGGCTGAGAGATCGTCCACGAAGGGCGCGCAGGCCGCGTTCCTTCATGGCGACCAGGTCGGAGCCCTGAAACACGATGCTGCCTTCCACGGTGGCGCGCTGGCGGCCAAGTAATCCAAGGATGGCGAGCGCGAGCGTGCTTTTGCCCGAACCGCTCTGCCCGACCAGGCCCATAATCTCGCCGGGCGCGATCTCCAGCGTGACGCCGCGCAGGACCGGGGCTTTGCCCGGATAGCGCACCGTAACCTGCGCCGACAGCAGACTGCCATCGTTCATCGGCCGGCCCTTGTATTGGCTTTCAGCGTGAGGCGCTCGGCGTTCCAGAATGTTTGCGGGGAGAGGATGACCGGGCTCGCTCCTTCCACTGACGTGGAAACGGCCGAGAGCGCGTTCTGGTTGACCAGATAGATGAAGGGCGCCTGCTCGTAAACGATTTCCTGCACGCGGTCAAAACTCCGTTTCCGCTCTTGCGCATCGAAGGCGGACGCCTGGGCGCGCATCAGGTTGTCAATTTCGGCTTCCCACGCGGTTTCGGGAGACTTCTGCTGCGGATTCCAGGCGTGATTTTCGGCCGAACTTAGCCAGATATTCATCTGACCGCTGGGATCGAGATCGACGTTGCGGAATCCGAGGATGGCGGCTTCGTAATCGAATTTCTGCGAAATGCGCTCCAGCAGCGACGGAAAATCGAGCGTCACCACGTTGACCTTGATGCCGATCTCGCCGAGGTCCTGCTGAATCAAGACCGCCATCCGCTCGCGCTGTTGATTGCCGGCGTTGGTGACAATCGCGAACTCCACGGTGTTGCCGTCTTTGTCTTTCAGGATTCCGTTCTGGAGACGGAATCCGTCGGCCTGCAGACGTTGCAACGCAGCCTGCGGATTGTGGGCTTCGGCGTGGAGGCGGCTGTTGAACCAGAACTTGTTGGCGGGTGAAACCGGGCCGACGGCGGGTTGGGCGTGGCCGTTGTAGACAACGCGGCTCAAATCGTTGCGGTTGATGGCCTGGGAAACCGCGCGGCGGAAATTAGCGGAGCGGAACCAGGCGCGCTTGTAGGGCGGGATGGGCGCGCTCGCCACCTGGTTGAACCACATGAACTCCGAGTCCAGCGAGGCTCCGGCATCGTGCACAAGCTGCGGCGAAGTGGCCGCGAGCTTGTCGAAGTAGTTGCTGTCGATCGCGTTGATCAGGTCGAGTTCGCCGCGCTTGAAGCGCAGTATTTCGACATCGCCATTGGGCTGGATATCGAGACGGATCGAGTCGAGATAGGGCAGGCGGTGTCCCTGGGCGTCCTTCTTCCAGTAGTTCGGATTGCGCTTGAGCAGGACGCTGGAGCCGGCCTTGTATTCGGCAACCAGAAACGGGCCCAGCACCGCTTGTTCTTTCTTGGGCGAGTGGGCGGAGACGAGGGCAACCTGGTCGAAAAGCGCGTCGAGTCCGACGATCGGAGCGGGGAAGATGATGGTGATCTGGTCGGGGCCAGGTTTCACGGTGGTGACTTTGCCGGCGCCGGAGCGGAAGGCGTCGCCGGTCGAGGAGTGCAGGTTCGGATCCATCAGGCGCTGCATGGTGTAGGCAACGTCGTCGCTGGAGAAGGGAGTGCCGTCGGAGAACAGGATTCCGTGGCGGAGTTTGAAAGTGATCTGCTTTCCGTCTTTCGACAGCTTCCAGGATTCGGCGAGTTCGGGCTCCAGTTGCTGGGTCTTGCGGTTGGCGCGGATGAGCACGCCTCCGGTGAGATAGCGGATGGAGAGCGAGGCATCGTCGTCGACGAGCAGCGGATCGAATGTCTTCGGTTCGGTGCGCAGGCAGAAACGCAGTTCGCCTCCGCTTTGGGCGGAGGCTGCAGGGGCGAGAAGCGCTAAACAGAGAAGAGGCAGCAGAAATGCCTGTAGATGTCCTTTCGCCGGAACAGATTTGGGTGAAAACAGTTTCGAAAAAACACGGCGGCCGTTCATGCCGTCACCTCCTCATTATTCGATAAGACGACTTGAAACGATGTCACGACAACGATCAGCAGAACCAGGGGAACCAGACGCCACGGTTCCTCACGGAAGGAGATCAGGCCTTCGAGTTCGCGGAGAAGACTTCCCCAGGAAGGCAGGGGCTCGGCGACCCCCAACCCGAGGATTCCAAGGTTCGCTTCGCTCAGAATGAAAACTGGAATTGAGATCCAGAACTGGGCGTAGAGAACCGGCTTCAGGTTCGGCAGTACATGCACGAAGAAGAGCCGGGGGCCGTGCAATCCCGAAGCGCGGGCCTGCAGGACATAGTCGGAGTTACGCAAGGAACCGGCGCTGGCGGAAAGCACTCGAGCGGAAGCGGCCCAGCCCAGCACGCCGAGGATGAAAAACGTAATCAAAACCGAACACAACGGAGAAACATTGAGCGGCAAAAGCGCCCGGACGGCGATCAGAAGAAAAAGCCAGGGCAGCGAAAGGAAGAGGTCGGTGAAAGTGGTGGCGATGCGCAGCCAGACTCCGCCGAGGTATCCGGCGAGTCCGCCAACCAGCGCAGCCAGGAGCGTTGAAACGAGCGCGGCGGCTGGGGCCAGTATCAGCGAGATACGGGTGCCGTACAGAACGCGCGCGAAGCGGTCGCGGCCAATTTCATCGGTGCCAAGCAGGTGTTGACGTGAGGGCGGGGAACTGGGAACTTCGCGAAATTGTTTAGCATAGCCCGAGGGCGCCAACCAATCGGCGGCCAGAGACACTCCGCACACGGCGATCAGGATGACACACGCCAGCGTGCGGGCGAGGCTCATGCCTCCCGGGTCCTCAGCATGTGAATCATTACATCGGCTCCGGAGTTAGCCAGCAAGGTTACCAGCGTAACTAGGACGGTGACGTTCACCAGCAGCGGCAGATCGCGGGCCAGGGCGGCTTGCCAGGCAAGTTGGCCAATCCCGGGAAGGCCGCAGAGACTCTCAATCGGGATGCTTGCTCCCAGGGCGATACTGACCGTGACGCCCGCGAGCGCGATCATCTGGGGAGCCACCACGGGCAACACGTGCCACAGCAGGACGCGAAGTTCCGCTAATCCCTTTGCGCGGGCAGCCGTGATGTGCGGCAGTGCGTAAGCCTTCGTCAACAGATTGCGAACGTAGCGGTAAATTTTGGGGAATACTATCAGGGCAATGGCGAAGTAACCGGGGGCGTTGAGAATCACGGAAAGCAGGGCCAGTACGGCCGCGGGAATGCACAGAAAAGCGCCACTTAGGGTCGTGCCCAAAAGGTCGTAGGCAGTTCGCTTCCACAGGCAGGCGCTAAAGGCGAGAGCCGACGCCAGCAGCCATCCCAGTATGAGCCCGATGCCGGCGACGCGCAGGGTCACGGGCCAGCGCTCGCGCAAAAGGTCTTGCACAGGTTTTCCGAGGACATGGGATCTGCCGAGGTCGCCGTGCAGAGCGCCATGAAGATAGGCGGCGTAGAAGCGGAGGATGTTGCGCTCGCCGGCTCGGCCTTGGCGAAGGGCGCGAACGCTCTCGGCGTTGAGCGAGGGATCGAATTCGCGTTCGTCGGTATCGAAGCCCGGCGCCAGGCGCACCAGGGTCGCTGAAAGGAGTCCGCCTAACAGGATGATGCCGGCGATGGCTGCCATGTGCCGCGCGATTCTCGACAACAGCATAGGATGGTCCTAGTCCGGCGTTGCGCCACGTGCCAGTGGGGGCGATGCTTTCGCGTTGCCCTCGAGTTCCTCGTGGTGAAGACGTTTCATCGAGTACATGCGACGGTCCGCTTGGGCGAGCAGAAGCTCGACATCGAAGCCATCCTCCGGACAGAATGCGGCGCCCACGCTGAGGGCAACCAGTTCGCGACCGCTGATTTTTCTTCCAGCATCGACGGCCAACTGATTCAGGCGGCGCGCTCTCTCGCCGGCGGCTTCCAGTTTCAGACCGGGAGCCACGAGCACGAACTCGTCTCCGCTCATCCGCGCCACATAGTCGTAGCCGCGGCAGTTTTCTTTGAATTGAACGGCAAAGTCGCGCAACAGATTGTCGCCTTCCAGGTGGCCGTGGAGGTCGTTGATCTGTTTGAAGTTGTCCAGGTCGCAGACCATCACGGCAAGCGCCGTGCCGGTGCGGCGGCAACGCGCCAGTTCGCGCGAAAGATGGACGAACAACGAACGCGCGTTAGGCAGGCCGGTGAGATAGTCGGTGGTCGCGGAGCTTTCCGCCTGCTGGTACTTGAGAGCGTTTTCTACCGAGAGCGCGATCTTTGAACTGACCGCGAGCAGAATGCGCAGATGGTCGGCGGTGAAGGCGTCGCGATCCGAGCAGTACATGGCCAGAACGCCCACCACGCCATTGAACCCTTCGAGTGGCACGGCGAGCGCGGAACGCAGCGGAGTGAATTTTTCGGGATCGCTCACGTAGCCCGCCTCGACTTCCGGGTTGCCATTGACGATGGGCTTGCGGTTCTCGGCGACCCATCCGCACAGACCTTGCCCGATGCGAATATTCAGGGCCGAGAGCAGGCGGAAGTTGTCGCCACTCACCAGTTCCGGCACCAAGTACCCGTTCCGCAAGAGGAATATGGCCATCGAATCGTAGGCAATCAGCTTGCGCAGCCGCATCGAGAGCACCGACAATGTCTCGCCCAGGCTGAGCGAATTGCCCAAGTCCTGGCTGAGTTCAAACATGTTTTGCGCTTCCTGGCGCGCCGATGCGATCAGGGACAGAAAGTCGGCCTCGCTCGCCGGGGACATACCCGGGCCTGATTGCTCAAAGCCCGCCGCGGGCTCGACATGTTTCTGGACGCGAAGCTGGACAGAGAGGCTGCGTTCTTCGCTCCCAGACGAATGCGCCATGTGATCCAGTTCGATGTAGCGGCGCTGGAGGACTTCGACAATCGCGGGATCGAACGACGAACCCGACATGGCGGCAACTTTTTCCATGGCTGCGTCCAGGGGCAGCGCGTTCCGGTACTGGCGATGGGAGGAGAGCGCGTCCAGACAATCAACCGCCGCCAGGACGCGAGCGCCCTTCGGAATTTGCTCCCCTTTCAACCCGTCGGGATAGCCCGATCCGTTCCAACGTTCGTGGTGGGAACGCACGATGGGCGCCACCGGGTAGGGAAAGGCGACGCGCTCGAGAATCTCGGCGCCCACCTGCGGATGAATCTTCATTTTCTCGAATTCTTCCGGTGTCAGCCGGCCCGGCTTGTTGATGATATGTTCCGGCACCGCCAGTTTGCCGATATCGTGCAGCAACGCGGCCGCTCGCAGAGCTTCGATTTCATCCGGAGAGAAGCCGAGTTCCTTCGCGATCTCGACCGCGTACACGCGGACGCGCTGCAGGTGCTTATGAGTCGTGTGATCCTTGGCCTCGATGGCGAGTGCGAGCGCCTCGATCGTGCGCAAATGGAGCGCGGCCACGTTCTCCACGTGGCGCTTCTCGATCTCGACATGTCTCTTCTCATCCTCAAGCCTTCCCAGATACAACCGGTACGAGCGATAAACCCAATAGACCACGGGCAGTACCAGCAGTGAGGTCTGCCATCCCGTGTGCTTATTCACCAAGCCCACCAGAAACACAACCGCGGCGCCCACCAGGTAGTAGGGGAACGACCAGAAGTAGCATTCCGACCAGACCTTCCGGGTCGATTTGCCTTCCGTCAGCGAGATGATGACCGAAACCGGCAGAGTGTTTGCCAGGAAGAACAGCAACGCCGTGATCACCAGCGCCAGCGGCGTGCCTTGGCCCAGGAGTTTCTCCAGACGGTGATAGGCGAAGTAGGAGAGCGCGATCGCGTTCGCCATCATGCTGAACACGTTGAATACGATCTTTGCCGGAACCGGTTTCTGCCGCGCCTGCCAGACGCATTGCACCAGGCTCGCCGTGCAGCCGACGATCAGGGTTTCGGGCAGGCTCAGTTCGAGCACACCCAGCAGGATGAAGAGGAAGTTGACCGACATGGTGCCGTCAATGCCGGGCAGCTGAATTTTCAGGCCGGAGGCAAAGATGGCGACGGCCAGATAGCAGAAGAAACGCGTCAGATCGGCGCTCTGCCAATGCGACAGGGCATACCCCAGCACCGACACGCCCAGCCCTGCCGTTATTCCGATGAACACTGTCGCGCGTCTGGACATGCCTTCGGACCACAACTTCGTCTTACTCCATGTGCAAGTACACCGCCACCCCGACGACTGCCATTACCTCTGTCACTTCGCTGAATCTGCGGCAGTTACACTTCGCCGAGACGCCCACCTTACACATCGTCAAGCCGTGCTCAAACATGACCCTGACGTGTCTTTGCCCGACGTCCGGCGAAGATGTCAATCCGCAGTAATCCCTCTGGGGCAGATGGTAGCGCTGAACTGGAGGTTTCGATAATTACTGGAGTAACTAATCGGTGCGTCTTACGGGGTACAGACAACAGAGGAAATAAACAGAACGGGCTGTTGCCGGCATCGACAACAGCCCGCGTTGTCAGTTCTCGCCCAGAATCGCAATCGCAGCGGCCTGGTTTAGCTCGTTCGTGCCCCAGACCACGGAAGCGCCTGCCGCCGCGGTCGAAGTCCCCCAAACCACGCTGAAGCCTTGAGTCGCGCTGCTGCCCCAGCAGACCGACGAGCCCCACACCACCGACTCCCCGGCCGTGTTCGTGCTCGTGACCACAGAGGTGCCCCACACTACGGACGTGCCCCAGACCACCGAACTGCCCCACACCACAGAGGAGCCGGTTACGATGTGGACGTTTCCGGATGCGTCGCGGGCCACGGTTGGCGAATTCGCCACGCCCACTATGGCGGGAGCGAGGTTGGTGTTTCCCATGGCGTTCTGTACATCGAGGTAGCCCGCGCCGACGGTGAAGATGTCGTACTGGCTGGTGTATGTCTGGCCGGTGGCGGGGTCGGTCGCCGTGCTGTACTGCGCAAAGTTCTTGTATGCGCTCATCATTAATCGCGCTTTGACCTGGTCCGGCGTTAGCGTCGGGCTCTTCTGGAGCAAGAGAGCCGCCGCCCCGGCGACGACCGGCGTGGCCATGCTGCTGCCGTTTAGCTTGAAGTAGGCGGTAGAGGCGGCGCTGCTGCCACTGTTGTTGTAGTAATTCGTGGGCACGGAATTCAGCGAAGTGAAGAGCGTCGCGCTGGTGGAAGCGAGCGTCGAGATCACCTGATTTCCCGGTGCCACGATATCGGGCTTGACCACGTGGTCGAACAAGGTGGGGCCTTTCGAGCTATAGCTGGCGATCAGATCGTCGGCTCGATCGGGAGTGCCTTCCGGCTTCATTGCGCCGACCGTGATGACGTAGGGGTCGTTGCCCGGCGCGTTGATGGTTCCGTACCCGCTCGTGCCGGCCGCGTTGTTGCGGCCATCGTTCCCGGCGGCGACCACGACTAGGATTCCCGCTTTCCAGGCGGTTTCGACTGCCTGGCACAACGGGTCCACCGTGTAGCTTTCGAAAACTCCCCGGCCGAGGGAGAGATTGATGATGCGAATGTTATAGGTGCCCTTAAGCTGAATAGCCTCCTGAATCGCGGCGATCACCGTGCTGTCGGTGGCAGAGCCGTTTTGGTCGAGAACGCGAAGATTGATGAGATTAGCGTTGTTTGCCACGCCGATGAATGTCTTGGAGAAATTCGAACCGGTCGAGTTGGCGCCATTTCCCGCGAGGATGCCGGCTACGTGCGTGCCATGCCCGTACGGGTCCGCGGCCGAGGACTGTCCGCTGACGAAGCTCTGGCTGTAGACGATGCGCGAACCAAAATCCCCGCTGTTGGTAATGCCGCTGTCAATGACAGCGATTCCGATGCCGCTTCCGTCATACTGGTTCCACGAGGACGGAGCGAACACGGCCTGCTCGTATAAATCCGGATCGTTGGAGTATAAGGCGGCGTGAATCGGCCGGTCCGGAGAGATGTAGGCAACGTCGGGATCGTTCGCAAGTTGGGCCAGCGCTCCGGCAGACACAAGAAATGCGCCGGCCTTCATCCCGCGCAAGTCTCTCTGAAGCACTCCACCTCGCGCCTGAACACGGTCGAAGTGTGACTGTGTCGGTACGACCCGGTACTGCATAATCACATTGACCGTTTGTCCCGCGGAGAGTTTCTCCAGATCCCTTGACATTCTCCTGGATTGTCCGAGAGCAAGGGCTGGGAGTAGTATCAGGCACGCTACAACCTTGCCCCACACTGCCCAGCTAGTTTTGTTGATTCTCATTAACTTCATATACTGACTCCTGCTTTTTCTCATAGATTTGACCTGTCAGAACCTGGTGGTCTCTCCGCTCCTAGTTTTCGCCATTCATCTGCGTCTTTAGCGCCTCCGCGGTCGTGTTGTTGGTGACCACTGCGTTGCCGCCCCAAACCGCGAAGAATCCGCTATTCGTATTGCTGCCCCAGGGCGCCGATCCACCCCAAACCGCAAAGCTGCCCCAGTTGGTGGATCCGCCCCATACCGCAAAATTACTGCCCACAAAAACATTCCCGCCCCACACCGCGAAACTGCTCCAGTCTGCCGAGCCGCCCCAAACCGCGAACGAGTCATTCACGAAGTACACGCTCTGCGTGGCGGGATCGTATTGCACTACCGGCGATTTGGCCGCGCCAGCGCTAAGTGCGGTGCTGGCCAGGGCTGCCTGGATGTCCAGATACCCCGCTCCCACCGTGAACACGTCGTACTGGCTCGTGTAAGTTACACCCGTGTCCGGATCGGTGTAGCTGCTGTATTGCGGAAAGACTTTGTATGCCGTTTTCATTAGCCGAGCCTTCACTTGGTCCGGTGTCATATTGGGCGACGACTGTAGTAACAAGGCTGCCGCGCCGCTCACCGCCGGAGCGGCCATGCTCGTGCCGCTGAGAATGAAGTAAGACGAGGGCATCGAGGGCACCGCGGCGGCCGTCATGTAGTAACTCATCGGGACTACGTTCTGCGGGTAAGCCGTGGCGAGCGTCGTGTCCGGATCCTCCGAAACCGACACTACGAGGTTTCCCGGAGCCACCAGATCCGGCTTGACGATGTGGTCGATGGCCGTCGGCCCTTTTGAGCTGTACGTGGCAATTAGGTCGTCGGCGCGAGTGGGAGTCCCCATTGATTTCATCGCCCCCACCGTAATGACATACGGATCGTTGGCCGGTGAGTTGATCGTGTCGTATCCGTTCGTCCCAGCTGAATTGTTGCGGCCCTCGTTGCCTGCCGCCACGACGACCACGATGCCTGCCTGATATGCGGCTTCCACCGCCTGGCAGAGCGGGTCCAGCGTGTAGCTTTCATACACCGGACGCCCCAACGAAAGATTGATCACGCGGATGTTGTACTTGCTCTTGAGCTGAATGACCGTCTGGATGGCCGCAATCACCGAGCTGTCCGTGCCCATTCCGTTGCTGTCCAATACCCGCAGATTGATCAGTTGCACGTTGGGCGCGATGCCCTTGAAGGTTTGGGAATCCTGCGTCCCCGTGGAGTTGTAGCCGCTGCCGCCGATGATGCCGGCGACGTGGGTGCCGTGACCGTAACCGTCGAGCGTGCCCATGCCGTCGTTGACCCACGAGTAGCTATAGACAATCCGGCTGTCTCCCGTGCCAACTTTGTTCAAGTCGGATTTCTTGACCGAACTGGTTTTCTTGTCGACGATGCCGCTGTCGATGACCGCCACTCCGATGCCGCTGCCGTCGAGCCCCTGGTTCCACGCGTACGGAGCATTGATGGCCTGAGCCGTGTTCGAGAGATGGCCGGCAACCACCCGGTCCGGCGCGACATAGGCAACGTCATCGTCATCCGAGAGCTTCTTCAGTTCCGATGCCGGCACGGTTGCTGCCAAGCTATTGAGCAAACTCAAATCGGTTGTAACCTGGCCGTGAAGGTCCCGCAGCTTCTGCCAGTGTTTCGCAACGGGCGCCATGCGATACCTGACGATGACTCTTACGGGGCTTGTGCCTGCGCTTTGTTGTAACTCGGGAGCGAGCTTGTTTTTCCTGGTTGTGGCTGATGCCAAGCACGCTAGAACGACGACCGTGATCAATATTCTTTTCATATGGACACTCTGCAACTTGCACCTTCCCCACCAAAGTGCTATATGCTAAACCGCTGAAATCAACCGGCCGACGCACCTATACCGGAGGCACGATCGGGACAATATGGCCCGCGACCGGAGCGACGGGACAAATTGGCATCGGAGTCTACCGCAGTTACTTTAGTGTTAGTCCTCGCTCTCGTGGTTTCCCCTAACCGATTTGGACTGTGGCAAGATCATCTTGGCGCAGCTTTGCATGCTGCCGCCGATCCTGAAATTGGAGACTCGGATCGCAAGCTGAAACCTAACGCTCGTGGCCGGCCACCGAACATCGAATGCCTACTTCGTCGAAGACTCCACCCGCGCCGAGACCTGAGAAGAGCGTCGTCGGCAACCGGAGCTGTTATCCCTCAGCGTCCCCGGGTCGGGCTGCGCTTCCTGCCGGCATTCTGGACGGGTTGCAGGATGCGGTCGTCGCCACTGACCTTCAGGGAACGATCACCGGTTCTAACGCCGGTGTAGGTCGATATGGCTACACTCCGGAAGAACTGGTTGGCAAGAATCTCGCCGACTTATATTGCGATGAAGATCGGGGCGTCCTGGCGAAGCGGGCCATCGCCGTCGTTCACGAAAAGGGAAGATTCGAAGGGGAATTGCGCGGCCGGGCCAAGTCGGGCCAGGCGTTCTATGTTCATCTTTGCCTGGCGTTGTTGCGCGATTCCAACTCCGCTCCCGTCGGCATGGTGGGCATTTCGATCGACGTCACGGAGCGGAAGGTGGAGGATTCATCGAGCCAGGAACAAGGCCAATCGGTCTCCTCCGCGCCCCCGCCGGTTCTCCGTGAAATCGACGGCACGCAGTTTCTGATTGCCAGTCCGCTGATGCACAAGTTCATGGGCATGGTGGATCGGGTTGCCAGCCATACCGAGACCGTACTGGTGACCGGGGAAACGGGCACGGGCAAGGAATTAGTCGCACGCACGATCCATCAATCTTCGTATCGTCGCCACAAGCCGCTGATCGACATCAACTGCGCCGCGCTGCCCGAGCAACTGGTGGAGAGCGAGCTGTTTGGCTACGAGAAGGGCGCGTTCAGCGGCGCCGATTCCTCCAAGCCCGGCCTCTTTGAACTGGCCGACAAGAGCACCATTTTCCTGGATGAAATCGGCGAATTGCAGCCCCCGATCCAGGTAAAACTGCTGCGTGTTCTGGATGGCGCAACGTACTACCGACTCGGTGGTCACCGGAAGATTACGGTCGACGTTCGCGTCGTGGCCGCCACCAACCAGGATCTCGAACTGGCGGTGGCGGAAGGACGATTTCGGAAGGACCTTTTCCATCGGCTGGGCCAGTTTCGTTTGCGGGTGCCCCCCTTGCGCGAGCGTCCTGAAGACATCGCCGCGCTCGCTCAGCACTTCCTCTCGTTGAAAACGCGCGAGAAGAGTTTTTCTTCCGATGCTCTCGCCGCGTTGCGGGCACACTCCTGGCCCGGGAACATCCGCGAATTGCGCAATTTGGTCGCAAAACTCGCCATGGCCGCGCCCGACCGGCAGATTACAGCCGCACTGGTGTTGGCGGAGTTGACCGGCGAACAGCCGGCGGAATCGACCACCAGAGTTACCGTGCCTCTCGGCAACCTGGAGAACATGGAAGAGCAGATGATCATCCGGGCCCTCGAACAGACCAGCGGCCATCGCGCCCAGGCCGCCGAGCAACTCGGGATTTCCCGCCGCACGCTCAGCCGCAAACTTCGGGAATACGGAATCGGTGTGCCTGTCGGCGACCAGCCCGCATCCCTCGGAACCATCAGTGAAGAGCAGCAAAAGTTTTTCCGCGCCAAGGTCAGCTTGCCCGTGACTCTAAGGAATGCGCAAGGGAAAGAGTTATACGCCAAGGCGCTCAATCTGAGTACGGGTGGCATGGGGCTGGATGAGGTTACCGTTCCTTCCGCTTTCGCCGGATTGCTCGACGTGAGCTTCCCGTTGCCGGACAGCGAAACCCTCATGCAAGTCAAAGGCCGGCTGGTTTGGGCCGATGTTGGAGGAAGAGCTGGATTGCGGTTCGTGGTGGTCGATCCCCTTCTCTTCCAGCAACTGCAGCGCTGGACGAGCCGGAAAATGAAAGATGAGGGGTGGGAACAGCCCTGCTGATCATGCCCTTGCTGGCGGCGAAAAGTGCGCGGCTGCCAGAAACCCCGGTTCGCGATTCCGTGTCCAGTCCCAACACATCCTTTACAGTTTGTCCCGACACATCCTTTACAGTTTGGGGTTATGAAGTCAGGTCGGGAAGCCAGCGGTCGATGAGCAGGGAACGCTGCTTCACGAAGTCGAGTTCG
>Ga0326727_10002470_pt1 | contig 62912 bp, 50 predicted proteins | sample MB2enrmetagenome_FD_207643 | JGI IMG/M metagenome (GOLD analysis project Ga0326727, IMG submission 207643) | Lab enriched peat soil microbial communities from McLean, Ithaca, NY, United States - MB29MY | ecosystem: Environmental > Terrestrial > Soil > Wetlands > Peat | place: USA: New York...
ATTGAATCAAAAGGCCGCGCAAGCCTTCGCCCAGCCTTACGCGCAGTTGCTGAGCTTACTGCCCCAGCAAGTGCATTTGAACGCCGACGAGACCGGGCACAAGGAAAACGGCCCCCGCTATTGGACCTGGTGCTTTCGGGCCAAAGCCTTCATCGTTTTCCAAATTCAGGCTTCTCGCGGTTCGGACGTGTTGTTCGACCTCTTAGGCCAAAACTTCCAGGGCAGCTTGGGGGCTGACTTTTGGGGGGCCAATCGCAAATACGCCGGCCCATGTGGCGTGCTGATCCAATTCTGCCTGGCTCACTTGATCCGCGAAGTCAAATACCCCTGCGAATTCCCGGTGAGAAGGACTTGATGGTATGCGGCGAAGGCGGCGACGCCAACTTGGCCTTCAAGGCCATTGACCGCGCCAACACACAGTTTCGATCATCGGATCCAGGCGCTGCTCCAAGGAGGGGTCCGCCTGGACTTCGGCGTGGAACCCGGCCAACGCGGCCTGCCGCTCGATGCACCAGCGCAACGCCGGTACCAAGCCCAAATCGTCGAGCATGGATGGGCGCAAGTTTAGCGAGACATCGTCCACTTGTTCCTGCACGCGCTCGACCACCCGGAGGCTCTCTTTCAAACGCGGCGTCAGGGCGTCGCTGCCCGGCAATTCCAATAGCGCCTGCAAGTTCAATTCAATCGCTGTTAGGGCCTGGCCGATTTCGTCGTGGAGTTCGCGCGCGAGGTGCCGGCGTTCGGTCTCCTGCACTTCCATCAGCCGGCGGGAAAGCACCTGAAGTCTTCGGCGGGATTCCTTGAGTTTGCCCTCGGCCTGCTTGCGCTTGGTAATGTCGCGAATGTTGCACTGAATGACTTTGCCGCCGTTGACCTGATAGACGTTGCTGACAAACTCCACGTTGATGGGCCGGCCATCGCTGGTTTCCAGCGGCAGGTCGTCGTAGCGGACATAAGCTTCGCGCTGCAGCTCCCTGAACTCCGCCTTGGAAGCTTTGGTGTCCTTGAAGGGGCCAATCTCCCAGAGTTTGTTCCCGAGCAACTGCTCGCGAGTATAGCCCAGCATATCTGTCAGGAACGGGTTGACATCATCAATCTGTCCGGTGCCCGCATTGAGAATCAGAATCCCATCCTGGGCGGTTTCAAATAGCCGGCGGTAGCGCATTTCGGATGCCTTCAGCGCATGATCCGCTGTTTGGCGTTCCACCTCGCGATGTTCCAGCGCTTGGGCCATCTGATCGAAGCCGCGGGTGAGCTGACCCAACTCATCTCCCCGATGCGACATGCCCGTGCGCGTGCTAAGATCGTCCGTGGCCAGCCGCGCGCCGGATTTCACCAGGGTCCGAACCGGGCGGAGGATCAGGAAGTGGCTGCCAATCCAGCCGAGCACGAAAGCAAAGCAGGCGGCAACGCCCAACCCGGTCAGGTTCTCGGTCAGCCGGCGGTCCGCTTCGGCAAAGAGAACATTCTTGGGGATGCTGCTGAGAATGGTGACCACGTCGTCGGGAACGAGCTGGCTGCGCATGGCGGCAAACGCATGATACCCGGGAATTCCGTCCGAAGACAGCGCTTCCACCACACCGTGATTCTGACGGAAGACGGCTTTCAACAGCGACTTCTCCGGAAAGGGCTGGCCGATCCATTTTTCCGGCGAGGGAAAGCGAACCAGAATCCGCCCGTTGCGGTCAATCTCGGTCCACGTCGCCCCTTGGGGCAATCGCGCCAGCAATGCAGACTCGAACTGGCTGACCCACTCCAAATCCAGCGTGGCAAAGACCACCGCCTGGACCTGCCCGGCGGAATCGAAAACGGGATAGCCGAAGTTGACGGTGGGCTTGCCAACCGTTTGTCCGTCCGGGAAAGCGCCAATCGCGAAGGTGCTCGTTGCGAGCGTGCGGCGGAAGAACGGACGGTTCGTTTGGTTGACTGGTTCCACCATTGTGCGCGCGCTGGCCACAACCATTCCATTGGTCCCGACCACTCCCAGATTGGCGTAGCGCGGGTAGCTGCCGAACAGCTCATCCAGCAATGCCTTGCACTCCCGCCGGTTGCCCGAGCGCGCCGAAGACGACTGCGCCAGGGCGAGGAGGAGTTGGCGCGTCTGGCCAATCACCTGGCCCTCTTCGCGCGTGGCCAATTCCATCATCTCCTGCGAACGCAGCTTCCACTCCTTCACCAGTTGTCGGCGCTCCTGGGAGGCCGTGTGCAGCGTCCATCCCACCAAAGGGGCGCACGCCAGCAACACCAGGAAGAGCAGACGGAACCGCAAGCCCGAAAAGAGCTGACTCATTCGCTAATAGCCTCAGCAGATGGAGAGCCGTTTTTCTTGACAAAGCCCCAAGCCACTGCCGTTTAGTCACTTGCGCGTTTTGGGCACCGCGCATCAGTCGCCACTGGCACGGCGGCATCGTGCAGATTGCTCAGCTTTCGTCCTGCCCGTCATGCAAGTTGCATTGTATGCAGCGCCAAGCAAATGCACGCTCGACCCTTTTACATCCGTAACGCATTGCATGGCAACGCATCCGAAGCGGAGAACCCGGCGGCACACTTCAAGCTAAACCGAAGCGCATGGAACGCGTTGATCCGACAACCGACCTGGGCAAGGTCCTCGTTTGGTCTTCCCAGCAAAAGGCCACCGACCTCCATACCCAGGCCGACCGGCGCTACTCCATTCGCGTGGATGGCAGGCTCCAACGAATTACCCCGGAGCAGTTTCCCGTGCCCAGCAATGACGACGTTACACGGATGCTGCACCAGGCGTTTTCGAGTTCGATCTTCGAACGGATCGAGAAGATGCACGAGATGGACTTAAGCTTCCTGTGCGCCCAGGTGCGCTATCGAGCCAATTTCAGCAAGCAGCAAGGCAAACAGTCCTGTTCCTTCCGGGTCGTGCCGCAGCACATGCTCAAGCTGCAAGACCTGGAGTTGCCGGCCACGGTCGCCGATTTGGTGAAAGAGCCGCGCGGGCTCCTGATCGTGACCGGAGCATCCGGCCAAGGCAAGAGCACGACCATCCGCGCCCTGTTGCAGCGGCTCAATGAGACCGAGGCGTTTCGCATCATCACTATTGAAGACCCGATCGAGTATCTGTTTGAAGAGGATAAATGCCAGTTCGAACAACGCGAGGTTGGCGTGGACACCGAATCGTTCGCCGACGGCATTCGCAATGCGGTGCGACAGGACCCCGAGGTGATCTTCCTGGGCGAGATCCGGGATGCCGACAGCATCCTGGCCGCCATGCAAGCGGCGGAAACCGGCCACCTGGTGCTAACCACCCTGCATGCGGATTCCGTGCCGCGGGCCATTGACCGCATCCGGGAGTTCTATCCTGCCCCGGAGCAGGCGAACGCCAGCGCGCTGTTGGCCCGGAGCCTGAACGCCATCCTCTGCCAGCGGCTCATCCCGAGCTGCGCCGGGAAGCGCATTCCCTGCCTGGAAATCATGAAGCGCAACGTCGGCACCCAGGACGCGGTTGCCCGGAATGACCTGGCGCTCCTGGCCAGCAATATCGAAGCCTCAGTGAATGAGGGCATGCATAGCTTCGACCAGTATTTGATGCAGCTTTTCAAGGGCGGCTACGTGACTCAGGATACGGCCAGACACTATGCCAATAACTGGAGCCGCATGGAAATGGACATGCATGGCTTTACGCCCTCCAGCGGCGCCCTCCTCAAGCCCGACGCGGCGCGATGAATCCCCCGGCAGCCTGGGACGAAACCACCTTTATGTATACGATTAAACTGATCTGCCTGACGATCGCCAACCTGGTTAAACAAGTCTGGCTGCTGCCACAAACGGTCACGCTCGCCCTTCAGCAACGGCGGGCGCAGCTAACGCTGCAACAGTCCGAAGCCGAACGGCTGGACCGGATACGCAACCCGTCGAAGTATGCGGGAAGGTGAATGAAGCTCAGTGCTTCATTGCCGCCGCAGATCTACGGAATCCGTTTAGCGTAGCGCAGGTTTCCAGCCTGCTGTGTCTCCAGTCGGCACGCTTTCGCACGTGGCAGCTCCTGCGGATTGGAAATCCGCGATACGGCAGGTTGGAGACCTGTGCTACGCTAGACAGATGCCGCCGGCCCGACCTACGCGGTGCGAGGACGCGGGCGCTGGTGGTCTTGGGGCGGTCTCGCCAGCCGTTGATTTGCTGGAGGGTCTGGACGGAATGGCGCTTAGATAATGCGTAAATCACTCAGCGACAAATGCTTGTAGAGGTGACTGGAGCCTTGGTCCTTGGGCGCCTTCCCGAGCCCATGTGCATACGTTTCCCGGCCTTTATGCGCCTCATTTTCGGCGATTTCTGCCCTCCACGGCACTCCCGCAGGCGCATCTCCACGCCGCCATCACACCCTATCCTCACCCTAGCCTCACCGTAGTACCTCTGATCGGCGATCAGAGGTACTACGGTGAGGTAACGGAGGAGAGCGGGAGAGGCTAGGGTGGTCGTGTCGGTCCAAACACAGCGGGCATACGAGGGGAATACGATGGGTATACGATGGGTTTAGAGAGGGTCAGCGCGCGGCCCCGGTGCCGCTCTGAGGGGCGACTGGGGGCGCGGAGGTCAGACGATAGGGGCGCATCCTTTGACGCCCGTGTGCTTGTCAGGTTAGCAGCCCCGTTGGAAGTTGCCCGCTGATGCCACGAGCTAAGTGTGTTTCGGACTGCGCCACATCATCACCAGCCCAACCACGGCGGCAACGCTGCCGCCAATCACCATCCAAACGGCTTGATTCGTCGGTGTTCCCGTAAAGAACCGGGAGACCTCCGAGTTGAAGGACTTGGTGGCGTTGAATCCGACGAAGACGAGCACTATGCCGCCCGCGAGCAGAGCCATAGAAACGATCTTGTTCATAATGGCCTTTCAATAAGTTTGTGATCTGTTGCCAGGTGATCCGCGTGCTTCATTTCGCATCACGCACGCTTGCGTCCGGAAATGAGGTTCGCGACGATCATGACCAGCGCAATCAGCAGCAGGACATGGATTACTCCTCCCAGGGTGTAGCTGGTTATGAGGCCGAGCAGCCATAGAAGGATCAGAACTACCGCAATTGTGTATAACATATATTTTTCCTTTCAGTGTGTTTTGGAACCGCTGCGGGCCGGCACACCCGCGCCGGCCCCCAGAGATTCAGTGTTAAGGGGCAATCTTGTCGCTCACCCACTGGCGCGCCTGCTGGAAGCCGTCCTTCAAGTCGTTGTAGGCCTTCTTGGTGCCGTCCTTGACGTCGCCCCAGGTGGACTCGGTGGCGTCTTTGGCCTTGTCGAGTTGCTGGTTCAGTTTATCCGCCTGGTCGCGCAGCGCCTGGAGTTTGGGTTTGGCATCGGCCTTAACCGTATCGCTGGACTTCTCGATTTTGGCCGAGAGCTGGTCCAAATCCCGATTCAGTGCGGCCAACTGGCCCTGCATTTGTTGGACGAACTCCGTTTTCTGCGCGTAGGTATAATCCTTCATGTCCTGCGCGGCTTGCTTTGTTTCTGCCTTGGCATTGTCGAGCTGTTGAGTCGTGGTCTGCTCTTTATTGCAACCCACCGCAAAAGCGGCGACGGAAAGGAATGTGATGACTAATGTCTTATTCTTCATAACTGTGATTTTCTTTTGATTGAGTGATTGCGTCTTGTGCCAGGACTACGCCGCAACAACGCACGCCTCCGAGTTAGTGCGTGAAGGCTCATGTTCCTCCACCGCCTCCGGGTAGGTGCGGTTGATGATCTCTCGGGCGTGGGCCGCCTCCTCCGCCGTGCCGTGGGCAATTATGACAAACTTGCCGGTCTTCAGGGCTGTCTCATACTGCAGGATGCTGTTCTTGGGGATGCCCAGGCTGTAAAGGCCGGCGCCAATCGCGCTCAAACCGCCCACCACCACGGCACCTTCCAGCGCCCCGACGATCCAACCGACAAGCGGCCCCGCGACGAGCAACGGCCCGATGCCGGGAATCAAAAAGAACGCGGAACCGAACAACAGTCCCCATATCCCACCCCAAAAGGCTCCCGTCTTTCCCCAGTATTTCATGCGGTCCCCGGCATTGTAGTAGCCGATCACGTGTTCATCCGTGTGCTGGTCGCGTCCGACAATTGAGAGTTTCTTCATGTCAAAGCCGGAGTGTTGCAGTTCCTTGACCGCGGCTTCGGCTTCGGTGTGCGATTTGTAGATCGCCACGACGGCATTGTTTGCATTGTTATTCGTCATAGTCGTTGTGCTTTCATTGCGTAATATCTTGTTTTGACTGTTATCCACGGCAATCCGGTCCCCTTTCATTTGGAGCCCGTTCATGTCCGTGCCGTGTCTTGAGCGTGTGGTGTGCCACGGGCGCCCCGGCATGGCCCAGGCTGGAAACTCAGCTCGCGGTCGTCGCCCCGAAAAGCTCGTAACTGCCCTGCCAGCAACGAACACCCTCGCTAACGCCGGCCGACGGAGTCTGGCAAATGATCAGCAGCGGGATTCCAGCGAAGCCACTTCGAGCCCCTCGGCCAGGCTGCAAAGTGCATGGTGCGGGGGGTGGTGCCAGTGCAAGATGCACGGCCTGCCCGTCGCTGAGCGCTCGCTCGGGTCGCCCTCAAACACTGGGATTAGGCTGAATTGAAGCGATTGGAGCGCCAGGCGTTAGGTTGGCCCCTCATTAGCTAGATGAGGAGAAGTATGAGCAAACAAACACAAGCAACCACCAATGGCATGGGCACGCTCGCCGAAGATGCGCGCGCCTTAATGGCCGCCACCGCCGACGTGGCCGGAGAAAAAGTCGGCGAAGCCCGCAAGCGTCTCGCCGCAGCGCTGGACAGCGCCAAGGAAATCGCCGGCCGCGTCCGCGAGAAGGCCGTCGAGGGCGCCAAGGCGGCTGACGAGGCTGTGCGTGACCATCCTTATCAAGCCATCGGCATCGCTTTCGGTGTGGGGGCGCTGATCGGCTATCTGGCCGCGCGCCGCTGCTCCAGCGGTGGCGACTGATCACAGCATGGAACCGGCCGCCAAGGTAATTGAACTTGTAACGGCGCCTGAGCCTCTGGGCTCCTCAGCCGGGCCGGTCGCTTTACAGGCTGACGCTGCCCACGGCAGCGAATCACCGATTGCTCTAACGAGTGCCGTCGCGGCGACTAAAACGACAATAGTGCAAATCGTCCTGATGGTGCTGGGGACGATTGCCTTCCTTTACGTTGCTCGTCCCGTGGTCTTGCCGATATTCCTGGCTGTTATGGCAGGGATGGCCCTTAAACCGCTCATTCGTTGGTTGTCCTACGGCCACATTCCCCCAGCGATCTCCGCTGCCGTCGTGCTTTGCCTCCTGGTGGCCGCCGTCGGGATTGCTTTCTTCGAATTGGGCCGCCCGGCGATGACCTGGATGAACGATGCGCCGGCCCACATGGCCGAGTTGAGGCGACGGGTTCAGAGAATGTTCCCGCGTGTGGCGCGCTTCAACCAGGCTGCGGATGCGGTGAGCAACCTGGGCGCGGCGGATGAAGAAGAGAAGAAAGTGACTACGGTGGAACTAAAGACCAGCCGTGTCCCCAGCACATTCATTAATTGGACGGGCTCTTTCCTGGCGGGAGTCGGCGAGACGCTGGTCTTGCTTTATCTGATGCTGGCCTCGGGCGACTTATTCTTATAGAAGTTGGTCCGTGTGATGCCCACGTTGCGCGAGAAGAAGAGCGCGGTCGGGATGAGCCACGAGATTCAGCAAAATATTTCCAATTACCTCTTCTCGGTTTCGCTGATCAATATCGGCTTGGGCGTGGTCGTGAGCGGTGGCCTCTACTGGCTGGGTGTGCCCAACGCCCTGATGTGGGGAATGCTGGTGGCGGTTCTGAATTTTGTTCCCTACTTCGGCCCCGTTGTCGGCATCATCCTGCTGGCCACGGTCGGTCTCCTCACGTTCGACACGCTGTGGAAAGGGCTCCTTCCGCCCGCCTGGTACCTGCTGCTCCACCTTTTGGAAGCAAACTTCATTACGCCGGTCCTGCTGGGGCGCCGCTTCACCCTCAATCCAGTGGTCATATTTGTTTCGTTGATCTTCTGGACCTGGCTCTGGGGTGTGCCTGGCGCTTTGTTGTCGGTGCCGCTCTTGGTCTCGATCAAAGTCGTTTGCGACCGCGTTCCTACGCTGTCGTCCATCAGCGAACTGCTCACGACTTGAGCCAAACCGTCGAAGCATTATGAACCCGATCAAATTTGAATGCCTTCATTGCCATGAAATCATCGCCGGCGGTGAATCACGGTACGGTCAGGGAATCAAATGCCGCAAGTGTCAGGCAGTTATTCTCGTCCCTCAGCCCTGAACCCATCGCAACCACGCACCGTCAGGGGAGATCTATGAGCGCCGCGACCTCCAGCGTGTCCGGCTTTCCAAGCCGGCTTGGCCAGGCGACTTGCCGGAGTTGGGGGGGGCTTTGTCTCGCCGTCAAAAAGTTTTCACGGATTGACGGGGCACACTGGGCAGGAGCGTTCGCTTTCAATGTGTTCTGCTCGCTGTTTCCTTTGATGGTTTTATTCGTCACGATTGCCTCGACCTTTGTTGACCGGGACAAGGCCGGGAAAGAGGCCATTGCTTACATGGAAAGCTACGTCCCGATTAGCGGTGAGATGCAACGTCGCATTTGTGATACCATCGCCGGTGTGATCAAAGCGCGCCAGCAGGCGGGCGCAGTCGCATTTCTCATCCTGGTCTGGGCCGCCCGCCAGAGCTTCACCACCCTCATCTGCGCGACCAACCGCGCCTGGGGCACCGCGGACCATAATTGGTGGCGGCTGCCGCTGAAAAGCCTGGTGCTGCTCGGCATCACCGCGGGTGCGGTCCTCCTGGGCATGGCGGTGCCGGTGCTGATGAGGATGGCGAACGGCTGGCTGTTTCCAGTGCATGACTCCCGTTCCTGGGTGTATGGCCTGGGGAGCTTCTTGATCCCGTCGTTGGTGGTGTTCTTCAGTCTGAGCCTGTTTTACCGGCTCGCTCCGCGTCGACCCACGCGGTTTGCCGAAGTCTGGGCCGCCGCCTTGTGCGCCACGGTCCTTTTGCGAGCGGGCGAGAGTCTATTCGTAATCTATCTAAAGGAGTTCGCCACATCGAACGCGGTTTACGGGGCGTTTGGCGGGATCATGGCATTGCTGCTGTGGATTTATCTTTCCGGCTGCGTATTCATCTTCGGCGCCTGCCTCTGCGCCGGCCGAGCCGAAGCGCTCGGACAAACGGCAACGCGATGACCTCATCGTGCAGTTGGCCCGGCGACCAGACCTCAGGCGCGCGGTTTAAAGTGCATAGCGCACGGTTGAAGCGCCAATAGGGTGGGACGCGGAGCAGCTCAGAAGGTCTTAAAGCTAATGCCGCTCGGTCCCGCGCATCCAGCAAAGGCACTGTGGTGAGGCGTGCTTGGACAAGGGTAAAGCCGCACTACGGCTTTTCCTTCCCTGAGAGCAGCGCCACAGGGAACCGTTGGAGCAGGTCTGCGACCTTGCGTTCACCCCCCGCCACGTTTTCCCCGGTGAGTTCGTTGGACCAGTCACCGTCAGGAAGGCGCAGAGTCGTTTCGCCCCAATCATTCGCCACGCGTATCACGAGGCGCGGCACTATGGTCACAACGCCCCCGCCGGCTGCGCCGCGAGAGAAGGCGACCACATGCGCCGCCTTTGGGCCCTGCGCGTGCAGGGCGTTGTAGGTGCTGTCGGCGCCAAACAGCTCGGGGTGGCGGCGCCGGAACGTCAGGGTCTTCCAAGTCAGCCAGAGCTTGGGCAGCCCTTCTTCGCGGCGCTGCCATACTTGCTCCACGGAGAGGCTCTTCAATTCCCCCAGCAGGCGTTGGCGCGCGGGAAAGTCAACGGGCCGCCGGTTGTCGGGGTCAACCAGGCTCAAGTCCCACAGCTCGTCTCCCTGGTAAGTGTCGGGCACGCCCGGTGTGGTGAGCTTGAGCAGCGTTTCCGCCAGCGAATTAATGTAGCCCGGTTCCGTTAGCCGGGAGACGAACCGCTCGACGTCGGCTGTGAACTGCTTGTCGCTGAGGGTGCCGGTCACGAAATCGCGCAGGGCTGCATCAAAGGCCGCATTGGGTTCCGTCCAGGACGTGTGCTGCTTGGCCTCGCGAGCAGCCTTCTCCATGATCGGCAGAGCGCGTTCGGCCGGCAGCCGCCAGGCGCCCACGAGCGTTTGGTAGTAGAAGTATTCGAGGTTGCGGTCCGGCCATTCGCCGCGGCGATGTTTCGCGTTCAGGGCCGACCAGTGGAAGACCGTCCTGCGCCACGCCTGCGGGATTTCGGACAACAGGCAAATGCGCATCCCCACGTCCCCGCTCCGCTTGGTGTCGTGAGTGGAGGTGGTGAGCATGGAATGAGGCCAGCGCCGCTGTGCTTGCTCGCAGCGCTCGTGGAAAGCCCACGGCGCCATGCCAAAACGGCTGGGATCGCCACCCACGATGTTCAAGGCGATGAGGCGGTTGAAGCAGTAGCACGCGGTGTCCTCGGCGCCCTTGGCCATCGTCGGGCCGGTGAGTTGCTGGAAGCGCACCACAAACTCCTGCTCAACTTCGCCGTGCAGTCGAAGCAGCAGGAGGTCTTCGATGAAGTCAAAGGTTTCGGGCGGCAGGTTGAGCCGCCGTTGCCGCCCCCACGCGATAGTCTCAGCAATGACCGCTGCATCAGCCTCCGGTACGCGGCCCAGGTGGGCCTGGACGTAAGTGCAATACACCGGCAACCGCGCCGCGACATCAATCAATGCCTCGCGAAGGTCCGCCTCGGCCAGGTCGCGATAGCGCCAGTGGCGCGCCGCGATGCGCAGCAGCAAACGCGTCAGCCAATTGACTTCCGCCACTAGCAGCTTGCCCAGCACCTGGCGCTGCTTCTCCCGCACAACCGCGCCGTAATCGGTGGGTTCTCCCGTGAAGTCAACATAGATGTCCGTCAGTGGCTTCTCGGCTGCCGGGTCAACGAACAGCCCTGTGACCCGCCGCATAAACTCGTAGCCCGTAGTGCCCGCCACGGGCCAGTCTTCGGGCATAGTTTCGCCGGGTTGCAGTACCTTCTCGGCTACGATCCACGCCTCAGGCGCGGCGATCCGCAAGCGCTCGAAGTATTCCCTGGGGTCGCGCAGCCCGTCCGGATGGTCCACGCGAAAGCCGTCAATCCGGCCGTTGGCATACCAGTGCAGCAACAGCGCATGCGCCGCGCCGAACACCCGCGGGTCCTCGATGCGGATGCCGGCCAGCGTCCAGATGTTGAAGAAGCGGCGGTAGTTCAGCGCTGCGTCTCCGCAGTGCCAGTCCGCCAGGCGGTAATGCTGCTCCTGAATCGCCGCGTCGAGCGTGTCTAGATCGGCATTGAGCTTTTCCAGAGCCTCAGGGAGTTGTGCGGCATCGTCCAAGGTCTCCGACGCGATGGGGAACCGCCGCTCGAAATAGGCCAGCAGGACTTCCTCCTTGTCGCGAACCAGGCGCAGCTCTTTGCGCTCGAGGACGCGTCCATACAAGTCGCCCAGCACAGGCAGGAGCACCTTGCCGTGCTGGCGCGGATCGGGTGATTCCCAATCAATATCAAAGTATTCAGCAAAGCGGCTGTTCCGCCCATTCTTCAAGACATCCCACCACCAGGCGTTGTCGCGCCCGCAAATGCCCATGTGGTTGGGCACGACGTCGAGCACCACACCCATGTCGTGGCGGCGCAGGGTGGCAACCAGTTCCTCCAGCTCCTTCTCCGTGCCAAGCTCAGGGTTGATGCAGGAGTGGTCGCAAACATCATAGCCGTGCTTGCTGCCGGGACACGCCTTGAGCAGCGGCGAGGCATAGACGTGGCTGATCCCGAGGTCATGGAGATAGGGAACCAGTTCCGTGGCCTGCCGCAGGGTGAAATCCTTGTGGAATTGCAGGCGGTAGGTTGACGAGGGAATTGGCATCGTCTCCTCATTGAATTAGCTGCAGCATAAGCAGCGAGCGGGCGCCGAGCGTCACAGCCTCATGTCCTGCCACCTTTTCCTGGGCCGGCTTGAGGTCTGGCCGATTGGTGTCGAAGATCACCGTCCAGCGGGCGTCGGAGACGAAGAGCGGCAGCGTGAACGGCACGGGCTCAGCGTGCGCGTTGAGCAGCAGCAGAAAGGTGTCGTCCTTGATCCGCCGGCCCCGCTCGTCCAGGACGTCGAGCGCATCGCCGTCCAGCCTCATTCCCAGCGTGTGCTGCCAGCCCCCCGACCATTCCTCATCGGTCATCTCGCCCCCGTCGGGCCGCAGCCAGACGATGTCCTTGACGCCGCCGCCGCGGATAGGGTGCCCCTGGAAGAACTTGTGCCGGCGCAGGCTGGGATGCTGGCGCCGAATCGAGATCATGCGGCTGGTAAAGTCGAGCAGCGCGCGCCTGGGTGCATCGAGGGTCCAGTCGTACCATGAGATCTCATTGTCCTGGCAATAGCCGTTGTTGTTGCCTTTCTGGGTGCGGCCGATCTCGTCCCCGCCACTGATCATCGGCACGCCTTGCGAGCAGAGGAGTGTAGCCAGGAAATTGCGCTTCTGCCGCTCGCGAAGGTTCACAATGTCCAGGTCGTCGGTCGGCCCCTCAACCCCGCAGTTCCAGGACAGGTTCTCGTTATGGCCGTCGCGGTTCTCTTCGCCGTTGGCTTCGTTATGCTTGTGATCGTAGCTAACCAGGTCATGCAAGGTGAACCCGTCGTGGGCGGTGACGAAGTTGATGCTGGCCGAGGGGCGGCGGGCGCTGGATTCGTAGAGGTCGCTGCTGCCGCACAGGCGGGTGGCCAACTCGCTCATGACCTCCTGGTCGCCTTTCCAGAACCGCCGGACCGCGTCGCGATACTTGCCGTTCCACTCCGTCCAACCGACCGGGAAGTTGCCCACCTGGTAGCCGCCTTCCCCCAGGTCCCATGGCTCGGCGATCAATTTGACCTGGGAGATGACCGGGTCCTGGTGGATGATGTCGAAGAAGGCGCCAAGGCGGTCCACTTCATGGAACTCGCGGGCCAGCGCCGCCGCCAGGTCGAAGCGGAAACCGTCCACGTGCATCTCGGTGATCCAATAGCGCAGGCTGTCCATGATAAGTTGCAGGACGCTGGGAGTCGTCATGTCCAGGGTGTTGCCACAGCCTGTGTAATCTCGATAAAAGCGCGGCTCCTTGTCTGCCAGCCGGTAATAGGCAATGTTGTCTATGCCTCGAAAGGAGAGCGTCGGACCGAGGTGGCTGCCCTCCGCTGTGTGGTTATAGACCACGTCCAAAATGACCTCGAAACCCGCCTGATGCAGCGCCTTCACCATTTCCTTGAACTCGCGCAGCGCGTCCAGCGGCGAGGCAGTTGACGCGTAGCGCGGTTCGGGGGCGAAAAAGCCCAGCGTGTTGTAACCCCAGTAGTTAGTGAGGCCGCGCTGAAGCAAATGCCGGTCCTGGATGAAATGATGGATGGGCATCAACTCCACCGCTGTTACTCCCAGCTTCTTCAAGTGCGCGATGGCGGCATCGGACGCCAAGCCTGCGTATTTGCCCCGCAGCTTCTCTGGAATATCGGGATGCCGGTTAGTGAAGCCCTTAACGTGGGTTTCGTAGATAATCGTCTCACGCCAGCGCCATGCTGGCGGCGAGTCCTTCCCCCAGTCAAAGCCGGGATCAATCACGACGCCGAGCGGTGCGAGAGCCGCGTTGTCGCGCTCATCGAACGACAGGTCTTCCTCTTTGGCGCCCAGTTTGTAACCGAAGAGTTCATCTCCCCACCGCAGCGGGCGTCCGATGGCCTTGGCGTAGGGATCCAGCAAGACTTTGTGCGGGTTGAAGCGGTGGCCTGCCTTTGGATCATACGGCCCATGGACACGGTAGCCGTAGAGTTGGCCGGGCCGGATGCCCGACACGTGAACATGCCAGATCCGGTGGGTGGATTCCGGAAGCGTGATGCGCCTGGCCTCGCGCTTGGAATCAGGGGAATCAAACAAGCACAGATCCACGCGCTGAGCTTGCTCCGAAAAGAGGGCAAAATTAACGCCCTCACCGTCCCAGGTGGCGCCTAGCGGATAGGGTTTTCCCGGCAGGACTGCCTCCATACGAGTTGATTCGGACCGGCTTGCCTCCCTCACGCCGCGATCGCCCCATTACCTGCGGACGACGAGGACGCCAATCAGCAGGCCGATGCCAAAGGCAATGCCAATAGACTCATAGGGATTGCTGCGAATCACCCTGTCAGCATGTCCAGTCGCCGCTTTGGCGGATTCCATGACTTGCGCCTGCAGTTCGTTGCACGTCGCCATCGCGGATTCAAGAGCCTCGCCCAGGCGCGCCCGAGCTTCCGTGGCACTTTCGCTGAGGTCACCAGCAGTGACTTTCATCAGGCTTTCGGCATCGCGCGCCAGCGTTTTTAGGTCCCGGAGCACCCGCTCGCGGGCGATGATGCTATGAGCCTTTTCCATGCTCTCGAAGTTAGTCTCCATAGTTCGTTTACTCGCCCTTTCGGGCTTATGTTATCGTAAAGACCCGCTAAGAGCAAGACTCAATTGCAGCGTCCACGCGCTGTGGATATGGACAATCCTAATCCGATGTGGCAATTTGCGTAATGAATGCCGTGAGAACCCATTGTCCTGACCGTTGTCGGCTGCGCGGCGCGTTCGCTGAACGAGGCAGGAACAAAAGGAAGCAAGTATGGCCGTTAGCCTAACGAAGCGTAAGTACAGCCTCGTCGGTGAGAACACGATTGCCGCCCTCCAGAAGGGATTAGCCGAGGCCACGTGGTACACGTCACCGGTTCCTAAAGAGACAATGCGCACGCTGCTCGAACGGCGGGACGGGCCCGCTATTCGCGATACCCTTCTTTGGTTCGCTATCCTGGTTGGCTCGGGGCTGGCTGGCTATGCCCTTTGGAGGGCCGGAAGCTGGTGGGCGGTCATCCCATTCATGATTTACGGGGTCATTTATGCCTCCACGTCGGATTCACGCTGGCACGAATCGGGCCACGGGACGGCGTTCAAGACCAACTGGATGAACAACGCGCTATACGAGATTGCCTCGTTCATGGTGATGCGTGAATCGGTTCCCTGGCGCTGGAGCCATGTGCGCCACCACAGCGATACGATCATCGTTGGGAGGGATCCCGAGATCGTCTGGCCGAGACCGCCGGATGTCCTCGGGAATGTGCTCGGGTTCTTCAGCCTGAGGACGATTCCACTTTATTTCCGCAACCTCGCGCTGCACTGCGCGGGCCGGCTCACACCGGAGGAGAAGACCTATGTGCCGGAATCCGAGTATGCGAAGGTGTTCGCGCGCGCGCGGATTTGCATGGCTATTTATCTGACGGTGCTTGGCCTGGCTGCCTATTACCGCAGCGTCCTGCCGCTAATGTATATCGGGTTTCCGCAGCTCTATGGGGCATGGCTGACGCCGATATACGGCCACACCCAGCATGCGGGCTTGGCGGAGAATGTGCTCGACCACCGGCTTAACTGCCGGACGGTCTATATGAACCCGGTCAACCGGTTCCTGTATTGGAACATGAACTATCATGTGGAGCATCACATGTTCCCGCTCGTCCCGTATTACAACCTGCCGCGATTGCACGAAGCGGTTAAAGCCGATATGCCCACGCCGTATCGGAACCTGTTCGCAGCCTGGCGGGAGATTGTTCCTGCCGTCTTGCGGCAGGTGAAAGATCCTTCTTACTTCGTCGAGCGCAAGCTGCCAACGCCCACCCTTAGCCCGGATGCGCCGGCTGGACCCCGTATTTTCACGGCCAAGGGGCGGGTCGTGGACGGCTGGGTCGAGGTCTGCGTCGGCGGGTTTCTCCAGCCCGAGGACGTTATCCGGTTCGACCACGAGGGCGAGACCTATGCTGTTTACCGGACGGCGGAAGGAGCGCTTTTTGCCACTGCCGGCCTCTGCACGCACGGACGCGCGCACTTGGCCGAGGGGTTCGTCAAAGGCAGGCTCATTGAATGCCCGAAGCACAATGGGCGCTTCGACTTCACTGACGGTTCGCCGCAGCGCAAGCCGGTTTGTGTCGCGCTTCGGACGTTTCAGGCGCGCGAGCATGACGGCAAAATATTCCTCCAACTGGCTCGGGCGGGAATTGAGAAGAAAGACCTGCTGCAGCCCGCTGAGCCAACCGAACGGCTTCAGACGGCAGCAACTACGTGATCACTACTATCGCTTGGTTCATCCGCCTGGCAACCTGTGCAATCCGTCACTATTCCCCGATGAAGTGCATTGTTACCACGCGGGGATGCGAGGATCGGCGATGTTCCCAAAGGTAGATGCCCTGCCAGGTGCCCAGCGCCAGCCGGCAATGAGTAACAGGGATGGAGAGATTTACCGCGGTGAGGGCTGTTCGGACGTGCGCAGGCATATCCTCGTCGCCCTCGGCAGTGTGGATGAAGAGTGGATCACCGTCCGGCACCAGGCGGGCAAAGAAAGCCTCCAGGTCCCGGCGCACGTCCGGGTCGGCATTCTCCTGAATCAGCAGCGAGGCGGAAGTGTGTTGGACGTGGAGCGTCAGCAAGCCGTTATTGCAACCGTTCTGCGATAGCCACATGGCTACTTGCCCGGTGAACTCGTAAAGACCGCGACCGCGGGTGGCAACCCTCAGATCAAGTTGTGCCTGCCGCAGCATATGTCCCTTGGCTATTCCTGCCCCTCTGCCGCAGAGAGATGCGCGCTCGAGCCTGCCCGCCGATTCACCGAGCGCCTTCCGCGGCCTTCTTAGGCTCCAGCAACTTCTCGAGGTCCGGGTTGGGCTTGCTGCCCGCGTCGAGGGCCCGCTGGTAATGCCAGCGAGCCAATTCGAGGAGAGGCGGCTTCTGCGTGGCGTAGATCACCGCGAGATTGTTGTGCGCTTCGCCGTAACCGGGCTCCAATTGGATGGCCTTGCGCAGGGCCGTTTCCGCGGGTCCGCGCAGGCCCTTGGCGCTGAGGGTGAGACCCAGGTAGTTTTGCACCTCCGCGTTGCGCGGGTCTCCGCTCGCGGCGCGGCTCAAGGCGTCCAGCGCCGCGTCATATTGCGTCTGGCGGAACCGTAAATTGCCGAGGATCGCCAGGCAGGCCGGGTCATTGGGAGCGAGCGCAAGAGCTTGCATAATGTTCGTCTCCGCCTGAGGCAGGTGGTTGAGCTGAAGTTCAACAGCGGCCAGGTTCGCGAGTGTGGGTACATGGTTCTGGTCCTCGCGAAGCACCTGCAGGTATCGGTCCTCGGCCTTGTCCAACTGTTTGGCCGAATAGTAACGCTGCGCCTCCGCGTATAGGGCGACCGTGCCGGGCGGCAACTCCTTGGACGCCTTGCCAGCGGCCTTCGATGCGAGCTCGGCCGGTTTGCCTTCGGGCACACGGAAAAGGGCTGCTTCCTCGGTGGTATAAGGCACCTGTGTGGCCTCCAGGACGGCAAGGCGGGCGCGCATGGCAGCCATTTGCTTCTCCATTTCGACCACGTGAGCAGCCGTTGCTTTGCTCTTGCGGGCATTCAGCTCCTTGGTTGCAGCCTCAAGCTTCTTGCGTAGATCATCGCGTTCCTGCTGCAATTTCTTGAGGCTCTTGGGGTTCTCGGGTTTGGTGGGCGGCGCAGAGGTCGTGGGGGCCGCCGCTCGCGCCAGCCTCAGCTCCTGTTTCGAAGCTTCTAGCTGCTGTTTCAGGGCATCCCGCTCCTGCTCGGCCTGCTTGAGGCGGGTAGTGTCCTCCGGCTTGGCTGGCGGCGGAAGAGTCGCCGGGGCTGCGGCACGCGCGGAATTGAGCTCCTGTTTTGACGCGTCAAGCTGCTGTTTCAAGGTATCCCGTTCCTGTTCGAGGTTCCGGACACGGCTCGCGTCCTCCACTTTGGCGAGTTGTGGAGCGTTCGTTGCACCCGCGCCCTTCGCCAGAGCTCGCTGCAACTGATCCTCGAGCGCCACCTTTTCCAGACGTAAGATTTCCTTCGCCTCTTCCAGGGCCGCGATTTGCGCCTGAGCGCGAGCCAACTGGGCAGTCCGATCTCCCTTCGGGATGGCCGTGGTCGAGGTCGTGGGCGTGGCAGCCTTGAGGTCGGCAACCTGCTTCTTCAGGAGTTGGTTTTCCGTCCGCAGAGCGCTGGCCGCCTCGCTGTCAGCCTTCATAGCTTTGAAGCGTGCCTGCATCTCCTCCTTCTCCTGGGCTAGCTGGGACGCGACCTTCGTCTGTTCGTCCGCCTTGCGGTTGGCACTCTCAAGCTGCTTGCGTGTGGATTCGATCGCCGCCGCGTTGTATGAACTGGGGGGGAGGTTGTTCAGTTTGACCTGAAGGGCCGTCTTCTCTTTCTCCAGCGCATTTGCCTTCCTGGTCTCCTCTGCAAGCTCGCGGCTCGCCCGCACCAGCGCCTGCCGCGCCTGTTCCAAGGACTGAGTGTCTGCAGCCGGAGCCGGTTTGGCCTTCTCCTGCTCCAGGCTGACCTTAAGCAGATCGTTCTCCTTGAGCAAATTCTGAATCCTCTCGTCGGCCTTGGCGAGCTGGCGCGGATCCATCACACCCGGCTGAGCGGCAAGCGCTTCCTTCAGCTTTGCCTGGAGCGAAGCATTGTCTTCCTGCAAGTGGCGCACTTGATCGCCCAAGGCGGAGAGTTGATTATCCCAATCGGGCGGCGGGGCGGGCTTTCCCGGCGCACCGGGACCGGCGCTCGGCGCGCTTGCTGGCTTAGAGGCGGGCGCAGTCTGGGCCGGTGTGGCCGCCGCCGGAACCTTGGCTGCCAGCGTGTCAATCGCGCTGGTTACATACCGCAGCCGAAACTTGACGACATTGGCATTCCAATCCGGATAGCCTTTTTGAAACTGGAGCAACGCGGTCTGGGCCTCGCGGTATTTAGCCAGCGCCCGGCTAGGCTGGCCGCCGTTATTCAGCGAATCGGCCTCCTGAATCGTGTTATAGATGGCAACATACTGATCATCCGGCCCCTGCGCCCGTGCGCCCGAGAGGACCATGAGCAGGGCGGCCATTGCTGAAAACCATTTCATGACGGCAACATACCGGGCACCTCCGGCCCTTGGCAATGATTACGTCGCTCCCCCAGGTTTTCCAAACTTGCGGACTTCGCCGGCCCCGCAGCATGATTGTTGCGTATGCCGGAACAACGGAAGCTTGAGGGCGCCGCGCTTTGCTATTGCCTGCTGGCGCTCATTACGCTGGCCGTCTTCCTGCCGGTGGTCGAAGCGCGGTTCGTCGCATTCGACGACACGTTCTACCTGACGGATAACCCAAAGGTGCAGGCCGGGCTGACGTGGGAAAGTGTTCGTTGGGCGTTCACCCATTGTCATGCGGCAAACTGGCATCCGCTGAGCTGGCTGTCGCACATGCTGGATTGCCAGCTCTACGGGCTGAGGCCCGCCGGCCATCACCTGACCAGCCTGCTCTTCCACACAGCCAACACGTTGTTGCTCTTTGGCCTGCTGAAGTATCTGACGGGGGCATTCTGGCGGAGTGCGTTCGTGGCTGCGCTATTCGCGCTGCACCCGTTGCACGTGGAGTCGGTCGCCTGGGTATCGGAACGCAAGGATGTGCTCAGCACGTTCTTCTTCCTCCTCACCCTCTGGGCCTACGCACGCTACGCCGGTGTGTCTCGAGTCCAGAGTCTAGAGTCTGGAGAATGCCCGCCTTCGGCCGCGCCGCACGCTCCACGCGTCAGCCGTCACGCTTCACTCTTCTACCTCCTCGCTCTCTGCCTCTTCGCCATGGGCCTGATGAGCAAGCCCATGCTGGTGACGGTGCCTTTCGTGTTGCTGCTGCTGGATTACTGGCCCTTGGGACGGCTTCAACTCCCGATCGTAAACCGGCAGCCGCCACAGCTTCAGCGGGTCTCCAGCGTTTGGCGACTCGTGGCGGAGAAGCTGCCCTTCCTGGTGTTATCGGCCGCCTCGTGCGTAGTGACAGTGATCGCGCAGCGCAAAGGCGGGGCCTTGGCCTCGCTCGAGGGAGGGGCGGCGGTGTCGGTGGAGTCACGTCTTATCAACACGCCGGTATCCTACGCCTGGTACCTGGCGAAGCTGGTCTGGCCGTCAAACCTGGCGGTGGTCTATCCGTATCTCAGGGAATGGCCGCCGGAGACAGTGCTGCTATCCACCATGTTGGTCGTGGCGTTGACGGGCGTCGCGGTCTGGCAGGCGCGCCGCCGGGCGTATGTGCTTGTGGGCTGGTTGTGGTACCTGGGATCCCTTGTGCCGGTGATCGGCCTGGTCAAGGTGGGAGTCCAGTCTATCGCCGATCGCTATATGTATATTCCGTGCATCGGCCTCTTCATTGTGCTGGCATGGGGCGTGGCGGACCTCACCGCAGGTTGGGCGCAGCGGACCATTCCGCTAGCCGCTGGCGCCGCGGCGGTCCTGGCGGCCTGTGCCCTGGCTGCCGGGGCGCAATTGCGTTACTGGCAGGATACGGAGTCGCTATTCCGGCACGCGCTGGCGGTGACGCAGAACAATTATCTCGCCTTCAATAACCTCGGGCTTTATTTCGCTGAGCACGGGCAGTGGGAGCTGGCGAAGAAGTACTATCGGGCGGCCCTCCAGATTGCGCCGAACTACGAGGCCGCCCGGAACAACCTGGCGGCGGCGCTGGTTAACGACAAGAATTACCCGGAAGGAATCGCCATGCTCGAAGAGGCGCTGCACATCAATCCGCATTCCGCCGACATCGAGAGCAACCTGGGCGCGGCTCTTTATTCCGAGGGAAATACTCTGGAGGCGATCGAGCATCTGCGCCGGGCGATCCAGCTCAACCCCGAGTACGCCCTGGCGCACTACAACCTTGGCAACGCCTTGCTGAAGCGCGACCAAGCAGCCGAGGCGGCGGCGGAGTTCCGCCTGGCGGCAAAGCTGAAGCCGCGCTATGCCGAAGCTCATAATAACCTGGCGCTGGTCCTGGCGAGTCAGGAGAAACTGGATGAGGCGGTAGCCGAGTTCGGGCAGGCGCTCGCCCTGCAGCCGACTTTGCTGCCGGCGCACTATGGCCTCGGCATGGTGCTTTTTGAGCAGGGCAGGCTGGACGAAGCCATCGCGCAGTTCTCCGAGGTGCTTCGCCGCCAGCCCAACCACCAACCTGCCTGGCTGCAACTGGGCCTCGCGCGCGCCAGGCAGGGAAAATTGGCGGACGCAGCGGAAGCGTTCTCGGCTGCACTGCGAATCCTGCCTGACGACGCGGAGGTCCATTGCCATCTGGCCGCGGCCCTGGTCAGCCAGCATAAGGCCCGGGAGGCTGTGCCGCATTACCGGGCCGCACTCAAGCTGGCGCCGGACTCGCCCGAAGCACTGAACAATCTTGCATGGGTCCTTGCGGCCAACCCCGACCCCCAGGTCCGCAATGGCCAGGAGGCGGTTGACCTCGCGCAGCGGGCCTGCAAGCTGACCGGCTACAAGCGACCGCTCATGGTCGGGACGCTCGCCGCCGCCTACGCCGAGGCGGGGCGTTTTACGGAGGCAATGGCCACGGCGGAAAAGGCCCGGACACTGGCGGAACAATCCGATCAATTGGCCCTGGCCGCCCGGAACCGTGAGTTGCTGGAGTTGTATCGCTCCGGGAAGCCCGTTCGCGACACGCCCTGATGCGCATGAACCAGCCGAATCCAGCCGGGACAAACTCCGCGAAAGACGCCAGCAGGAAGCAGACGGTTCTGCTCTGCGTGTTCCTCGCACTGATTACCGCCGCCGTGTATTGGCCCGTCGCCAGACAAGGGTTCATCAACTTCGACGACCCGGACTACGTCAGCGGCAATCCGCAGGTGCAAGCCGGGCTCACCACGGAAGGCGTCAAGTGGGCATTCACCAGCTTCTACGCCAGCAACTGGCATCCAGTGACGTGGTTGTCGCACATGCTTGACTGTCAGCTCTACCACCTGAAGCCCGCGGGACATCATCTTACCAGCCTGCTCTTCCATATCGCCAACAGCCTCCTGCTATTCGGCCTGCTAAAGCGCCTCACCGGCGCGTTCTGGCGCAGCGCCCTTGTCGCCGCGCTCTTTGCACTGCATCCGCTGCACGTCGAATCGGTCGCGTGGATATCGGAACGCAAGGATGTGCTCAGCACATTCTTCTTTATGCTCACACTCTGGGCCTACGCCCGCTACGCGAGTGCAGAATGCAGAATGCAGAATGCAGAATGCAGAAACCCTGAGCTGGCGATGGGCAACGGGGACCACGCATCAGGCATCATGCAATACGCTTCACGCTCCACGCTCCACGCTCCACGCTTCTACGTCCTTTCCCTCCTCTGCTTCGCCCTCGGGCTGATGAGCAAGCCGATGCTCGTCACGCTCCCCTTTGTCCTGCTCCTGCTCGACTACTGGCCACTGGCGAGACTGCAGATCTCAACTCTCAATCCTCAACCTTCAACCCGCTGGCCTTTGCTCCTGGAGAAGCTCCCCTTCTTCCTGCTATCCGCCATCTCCTGCGTGCTGACCTTCCTGGTGCAACGGGCCTGCGGTGCCATGACGCCGCTGGAGAGGAGCCCCCTGGAATTGCGCATAGCCAATGCGCTGGTGGCTTACGGACGTTACCTGGGCAAGACAGTTTGGCCTGCCAAGCTCGCGGTCTTCTACCCCTACCTTGGCGTCAGCCTCGACTCATGGCAGGTGATGCTCGCGGCGCCGCTGCTCCTGGGAGTGACAGCCGCAGTGGTGCTCGCGCGAAAGCGGCAACCCTATCTACTGGTGGGCTGGCTATGGTTCCTCGGAATGCTGGTGCCAGTGATCGGGCTGGTGCAGGTGGGCAAGCAATCCCTGGCGGATCGCTACACCTACCTGCCTCACATCGGTTTGTTCATTTGCTTCGTCTGGGGCGGCGCGGCGGTACTCGGCTATCTGAAGAGGCCTGCTATGCTCGCCTCGGCGGTCGCCGCCTTGGTCCTGGCGGGTTGTGCGGCTCTGACCATGCAGCAACTTTCGCACTGGCATAATACCACCACTCTTTTTCAATACGCTGCCTCAGTGACAACGCAGAACTTTGTAGCCTACACCGTCATCGGCAACGACCTGGCTGAGAAACACAAATTCCCCGAAGCCATCGCGCAGTGTGAAAAGGCCCTGACGATATCGCCGGATTATCCCGAGGCGCACAACACCCTGGGGAACGTGTATGCGCAGCAGGGAAAATACGACGAGGCGATCGCTCACTACCGCGCAGCGGCCGAGGACCAGTCCTATGCCGACCCGCGCAATGGCATGGCCGGCATCTTCAACCAGCAAGGGAAGTTTGCCGAAGCCGAGGCCCAATGCCGGGAGGCCCTGCGGTTGTCTCCCATGCATTTGTCGGCCATGTTCGGCCTGGCCACGGCCCTCCACAGTCAGGGCAAACTGGACGAGGCCGCCGATTACTATCGCCGGATACTGGCCTTGAACCCAAATCTGTCCACGCCGCATCGCAACCTGGGCAAGATTCTCGCCGCCCAAGGCAAGCCCGACGAAGCCATCGCCGAGCTGTCCCGCGCCTTGAAGATCCTGCCTGAGGATGCCGACACACATACCATCCTGGGCGTGATACTGGTAGGGAGGAACCGCACGGATGAGGCGGTCGCCCAATTCAGCGAGGCGGCACGGCTGCAAAGCACCAATGCCCTCGCGAATTACAACCTCGCGCTCATTTACCAGGGGCGGAAGCAGGCCCGGGAAGCCGTGGAACGCCTTCGGCTGGCCCTGAAGGCGCAACCCAACTGGCCGGAGACGCTGAACAACCTGGCCTGGATCCTCGCGGCCAACCCGAATGCCACAGTGCGCAACGGCAGCGAGGCGGTCACCTTGGCCGAACGGGCATGCAAGCTCACCGATTACAAAGAACCGCTCCTCGTCGGCACCTTGGCTGCGGCCTATGCCGAGGCAGGCCGGTTCCCGGACGCGGTAATTTCCGCCGAGAAAGCGCAGGCACTGGCGTTAGCAGCCGGTCAGGCGGCAATCGCGCAGCGGAACCAGGAACTGCTCGCGCTCTACCGCGCAGGCCGCGCATACCATGAAAGCCAATAGCGCACTCGACATCCGGGCTGCAGCAGTCGTCGTAGCGGCTGTGCTGGTCTGCGGCGGGTGGTTTTGGTGGCTCTCCCGGCACGACAACAACGTTCCCTTCCTTTCCAAGGCAGGTCCGGCGGAGTGGATCGTGTATCCCAAACCGCCCGACACCACGCCCCATGGCGCCATGGACTGTTCGGCCGTCTTTCGTCGCTCCTTCACAGTGGCCAGCGTGCCTTCGACGGCGACGCTATCCGCGCGCACGTTCAGGCAGGGCCGGGTGATCATCAACGGGCAACCGGTAGATAGCCTCCGCCTTACCGAGCGCGACTGGAAGAACCCTCGCACGGTGGACGTGATAAAATATCTCCGGCCCGGGCAGAATGACATCTCCGTAACGGTGTCCAATTTGCTGGGTCCTCCGGCTCTGTCTCTCGCTGTGAAATCGGACTCAGTCATCCTGCTCACCGACCAGCAATGGCAAGTGTCCCTCCTCGGTGCGGTCTGGCAGAATGCCGTTCTGGGTAGCGATCCACCTGTTATTCAGCCCGGCAATCCCCTTTACGGGCTGGAGACAGTCAGCGAATCCTGGCGCCGGGCGTGGCCGAGTCTGCTGGTGATTCTGCTGGTCGCTGTAGCTATCGCGGCAGGGTTGGGTAGCTTGCAGCGCGTGGGATCGCTGGCGGGCAGCCGCCTGGGCAAATGGCTGGCTTCTCCCAATGCTCCCACCGCTGTCCTTGCACTCATCATCCTCGCCTGGGTCGTCCTCTTTGCGAACAACCTGCCGTTGTTGGCGGAACTGTTCGGGTTCGACCGAGATGGCCACCAGCAATACATTGACTATATCCTGGAGAAGAAAGCGTTACCTCTGGCGAACGAAGGCTGGCAAATGTATCAGCCGCCGCTGTTCTACGTCCTGATGGCACTGCTCATCGGCCCGTTTGGGTGGTCGGCTTCGGCCGATTCCGCCTTATTGGTAATGCGCAGCTTCTCCGCGCTGGTCGGCATCGCTCACCTGGTGTTCATTTTCCTTTGCCTGCGCCTGGTATTCCCAAACCAGGCATCGCGCCAGGTGGTGGGCTTGCTGGTCGCAAGTTTCCTTCCCGCCAACCTCTGCCTCTCGCACCACCTGACCAACGAGAACCTGGCGGCGGCGTTCGTCACGGCAGCGTTGTACTTCTGCCTGCGCCTGCTCCGAACACATGCGCCACCCGAGCGTCTCGCAATTGCTGCAGGCGCCTGTCTGGGGTTGGCGCTGCTCACCAAATTCTCGGCTGTCCTGGCGGTGCCGTTTATTCTGGTAGCCTTGGCTTGGCCGCGCGCCGGGGCCCCAATAGCGCGCCATGCCGTCACCTCCGTCAGTCTCGCGCTCGCCGGCCTTCTCGCCGTCTGCGGCTGGCACTTTGCCCGGGTTTGGCACCGGTTCGGCACGCCTTTGATCGGCAACTGGGACCCCAGCCTGCCGTTCGCCTGGTGGCAGGCTCCCGGCTACCACACGGGCGGGTGGTACTGGCGCCTCGGAGGGGCCGTCATCTGTCCGCTGTTCAGCAGCGTCACGAGCTTTGTGGACGGAGTCTATTCGACGCTCTGGGGAGATGGCCTGTGCAGTGGGTCAGCCCTCGTGGACTTTCGTCCGCAATGGAACTACGACCTGATGAACGTCGGGTATCTGCTGGCCTTGTTCATGACCCTGCTGCTGGCCGGTGGCAGCATCATTCTGCTGGTGCGATTCCTGCGCCGGCCAACGGCTGAGGGATTTCTTATGCTCGGCCTGGCATTTGGATTCGCTGCCGGCATCACCCTCATGAGCCTCCGGGTGGCGTCTTACGCGCAGGTGAAGGCCTTCTACGCCTTGCCAGCCATGCTGCCCCTGTGCGTTCTGGCGGTGGTTGGGTGGGCGTTCCTGGCGGATCGGAGTAAGGTCCTGTGTTTCATCCTGTGGATTTGCCTTCTGGCTTGGGCGATAACGTCGTATGCCGCCTTCTGGATCCGCCCAGACAGCCCTTTTACCTACACCGTCCGTGGTATCAGCCTTGCCGATGACGGGCGTTATGCTGAAGCCTCGAAGGAGTTCGCCCACGCGCTGCGGTTGGAGACAAACTCCCTGTCTGCGCGTGTGGGCCTGGCGAAGGCCTTGGATAAGCTCGGGCAGCGCGACGAGGCCTGGCAGCAAACGAAGCTGGCACTGCAGCAACATCCCCAGGAAGCCGAGGCTCATACCCAGGCGGCGGGCTTGCTCGGACTCGACCACCATTATGACGAGGCTATCGCGCATCTGAGGCAAGCCCTTACCGAGGCGCCGGACCACCCCACGGCTCACGAACAGCTTGCCGCCTGTTTCGCTTTGTCCCACCGCCCGCAAGAGGTGCTGGACGCCTGCGCGCAGGGCCTGCGAGTCAACCCGTTCAACCCGCAACTCCATCACATGCTGGCCACGGCAGCCGTCGAGACCGGTGACATGACAAATGCGATCGCTCACCTGGAGATCGCGCTGGAGCTGAAGCCAAAATGGCCCGAAGCCCGGGCCCAGCTCGCCCTTGCCCTAGCCTCGTCGGGCCGGCTTGAGCAGGCAGCCGAGCAGTATGAGCAGGCCGTCCAGGGAAAACCCGACGATCCCAAGCTCCGCTACGCGTTTGCCCTCGCCTTGGGAATGCAAGGCAAGACCGCCGAGGCTGCCGACCAGTACCGCTTCCTCTTGAACCTGCAGCCCGACAGCGTCGAAGCCCTCAACAACCTCGCGTGGATTCTAGCCGCAAACCCAAAGGACAGCCTGCGCAACGGCGCTGAGGCGGTCCGGTTGGCGGAGCGCGCCTGCGAGCTGACCCAGCATCGGGCCCCAGTGCTCCTCGGCACGCTGGCCGCCGCCTACGCGGAAGCTGGCCGCTACCAGGAAGCGGCTGACACTGCCGAAAAGGCGCGCGCCCTGGCACTCAGCGCCGGCCAAACACAGGTCGCGGAGGCGAATGGCAGGTTGTTGAGCCTATACCGGGCTGGCAAGCCCTACCGTGAGCCGGTTACGGGGCCTCCACAGCCATAAATACACCTGATACTGAGGGCCAAATCCTGCCGCAGGCTTGCCGCTGGCGTGCTGCTGGCTTACCACTGGCTTACCAATGGGGGGTCTTGGTTTGCTCAGGAACATACGATTTCCGAGCAATTCCAACCCTCTCCACCCCCGACATCAATAAGTATAGCTCATTTACATGCACCTTGATGCGGCCCTGCCACAGCGGTGGATTCTCCAAATACTTCTCGACCTTGACGCCGGTTTCTGGTGTCATTCAACCATTAGACGATGCAGAACGGTAGTAAGAGAAACTGGTTCACGTTTCTAACCGTGCACGGTAGAATAGCAGATTCGCCACTCCGGCTGCCGCACAACTCAAACAATATGCACTTCAGCGGGCACGCCGCGCCTCTTCGTTTGGGCAGGCTGAGTGCCGCAATACAAAGCCGACCATGAAAAGCAACCGAAGTTTTCAGATTCCAGCCTGTTGCGCTGTGCTTCTACTGGCAACCGTCCTGCAAGCCGGCGCTGGCGACGGTGCCAGCCTAGTCTCGCAGACCATACTCACCAATGCGGTGATGGCGCCGGGACAGACCTTCACCCAGACCTGGACCCTGCAGAATACCGGCACCACTACCTGGTCCGCGGGCGCAAACGGCTACACCCTGAATCTTGCCGGCACGGACACTCTGGGGGCCGTGCCGCTTTTCGCGAGGACCAGTGGCGCGGTGTATCTTCCATGCGCGGTGATTGACAGTGGCAGCTCGGTTGCCCAGGGAGCGACGGCAACCTTCAGCATGTCTTTCATCGCGCCGGAAACCGCCGGCACGTACTCCGACACCCTTCAGATGGCCAACGCCAGCGCCGTCTCGTTCGGTCCCAAGGTGGGGGTGCAGATTGTCGTGCAGCAAGCCGGGCCCAGCGGCCAGTACGACCGCGCCAAAGCCGTGTCGTACGCGAACAATTACGCGGCTTACGTGTGCAGCGACGGATACTTTTGGACGAACGGGTCATACTTCGGCTACTATGGCACTGGTGTATTTACACCGGTTCCCACAAGCTCAATCGGGGATGATTGCGCGCATTTCGTCTCCTGCTGCATCGGGAGCGAGTCACACCAGAAGGGGGGCGGACTTAATATTCCAACCCGGGACGTAACCTACGGGGAACCTGGGGCTGCAAGGCTTGTCCAGACAGTCTTGCTCGCGGGCGGCCTGGCCGTTGAGGTGTCCTCCTTGAGCGGCCTGTCCCCGGGCGATGTCATTGGATGGAATTGGGAGGGTGAGACTAACCTTGCTGACCTTGATCACGATACCATTTACCTGGGGAACGGCTTGCTCGCGGCTCATTCCTCTTCTCACCTCGACGTTTCCGCCACCACGTATTACCAAAGCTCGGAATCAGAATGGGAGTGGCATTTGATCCACATTCTTAACAAAGCTGACACGATCCCGCCGACCGTCGCAATCAGCAGTCCGACGAACGGGCAAACCTTCACCAGTTCAAGTATTGCCCTCAGCGGCACGGCCAACGATGCCGGCTGTCCGAGCAGCGGCGTGGCCCAGGTTCAGGCGCAGATGAACGGAACCGGGGGCACCTGGCAGACAGCGAGCGGCACGAACAATTGGAGCGCCTCGGCGGTGCTGAATTCAGGAGCCAACACCATCTATGTCCGCAGCCGGGATGTCGCGGGCAACTATTCCACCGTTGCTTCGGTGAACGTGACCTACACTCCGCCAGACACACAAGGACCGGCGCTGGCGATTACTTCGCCCGCCAACAACGCCACGGTGACCAGTGCCAGTCTGCCGGTCAACGGCACGGCCAGTGACAGCGGCTACGGCAACGATGGCGTTTCCTCGGTGACCGTCAATGGGGTGAGCGCCAGCGGCGGCACAGCCAGCGGAGCAGGTACGGCCAATTGGAACGCCACGATCACCCTGAACCCCGGAACGAATCTGGTCACGGTTACAGCCAAGGATTCGCTCAACAACTCCTCCCAGAAACAAATCACGGTCACCTACGATCCGCCGCCGCCGCTTCTTGGCGGCCCTTGTGTCAGCGCCGCCGGATTCCAGACAACCTTGTCCGGGCTTTCAGCGGGAGAAATAGTTGTGGTGGAAGCCTCCAGCGATCTGCGAAACTGGACACCCATTCAAACGAATACCGTTAGCGGCACAACGTTCTCGCTTACAACCGCCATCAATCCGGTGATGGAGAGCCAATTCTTCCGCGCACGAGTGCAGTAGCGCGGTTTGGACTTAAACTTTGCGACAACGAGCTTCCAGGCTGAAGCCCAACCCTCGGGCGCACCTTCAGCGATCTCGCTAACCGGCCCTGCGCCCGGACGCCGGCAGAGATCGCGCTGAACTCGCCTCAGGCCGCCTTGCGCATTGCTTCCTGGTCAGGCAACCCGAACGCGGCCTCAGTGTTGATCTGGAAGTAATCGTTCCTTGCCGCTGTGCCGATCTCCCGGTCCAGGAAGGACTTCAACACATCCACCGACTGGGCTTCCCAAAGACAGTCCGCTTTGCGCCCGTCGGCGCCCGGCAGATACATCAGCGCTTTCAATCCTTGGGGCAGCCGGCCCTGTTCGACGATCGTCATCATGTTCTTGGTGACTTGGGCCCATTTCTGCGGGTCCGTGATTATATGATGAACTGCAACATGCATAATTGAATACCTTTCTCTTTGCTTTCTTGGCTGGCGGACAACCATGCCGCCACTTATCGAATAGATTAGCAGCGATTCACTCAGCAGGCAAACACAAACATGACGACACAAACATGATTCCCCTGCGCCTGATTACGGCGCCACGAGGAACCGGAAATACTCTTGCCGCAGCCCGGGGTCGTACACATTTGTATAGGTCAGCACTCCGAACTGATCGAACCGATTGGTCATGATCGGTGTCCAGAGGCTTAACGGCTCGGCGACGTTCGTGGTTGAGTACAGGATGAAATTCGCGCCCGAGTTGCCCCCAATCCCGTTGAGAGTGAGAGTTGAGCCCTTAATCACAGGCAGGCAAAGCTTCAACCCGCCTGACAGCCCATTGGCGGTCAAGCCGTACGTGCCGGTGCCGCCCGAAGCATAGCTGGTGACGAGCACGGTGAACGCGCCACAGTTGGTAGCGGCGTAGGTGATCGAGGCAAGACTGGCGGATGCAGCCGTTTTCAGCAGTGCCCCGGTTGGTCCATACAGGTTCAAGTTGCCGGTGAAGTTCGTTGGGCTGAGCCGCAGATTAATGAGGTCACCTGCGCACGCTGTAAATGCCCAAAGGTCTTCGTCACCGATGGAGATGGTGCCACCATAGGTGGCGCCCTTGGTCATGGTTCCGCCCTGGTCACCTGCAGGAACGATGAAAGCCCCGGGAAACTGGGCCAAGTGCAGCACATACGTGCCGACGCCGCCCGAAGAGTAGGCGCTGACCAGCGCCGTGAAGGTGCCGGTGTTGGTGGCGTCCAAGAGCACTAAGAGAATCCGGCTGACTGTGCAGGCGGGGCAGCCCGGCGAGGCCGAACAGGGTAGAATCAAAAGTAGTATCGTGTCGCCCTGTGTTTCAGCCGGGGTACCAACCCCGCATCGGTTCCTCAGGCCTTGCCGCCGAACGTCACGAAGTCATCCAGGTCGAGCAGGTCGAACCAGGTGGAAATGTCCTCCCGCTTAGGCGCCAGCTTCGCATGTGTGCCGTGGAAGAACTCGCGCGACTCGGTGTCTGCGGGCGCGCGCTGCTCGGCGTGGGCCGACCAGGCCGCAATCTCTGCCTCCGAGCGCTTGTGCTTCGCGGTCTTTTCCATCCACTGCAGGATTTCGCCGTCGGACTTGCCGGCAGCAAGCTGCTTCTTGAGCGCGTCGGCGTTGATGCCGACGTAGTTCAGAAAGCGCTGATCCATCGGGCAGTTATAGTGGTACTCGCCATGTTTGCGGGCGATGGTCGCCCTGCCCTTGTCGAGCATGCGCGGCAGAATGACATAGCCCCCCAGGCGGACGCGCGGGCTGCGGGGCGCACGTTTGGTTAGATCAGGTGCGTTATTCAGAGACATAGAGTGTTTTGTTTCACATTCCAACTTCTTCGCGGAGCCGGCGCCATGCCGGGACGCTTCGGTGCACATCAACATGCAGCCACTTTTGCGGATTGCAAGCCCGGGCTGCCCTCTTTGCTGGGGCTGACTGGAGAGCAGCCTCGGCTACGCCTTCCGCTGAGGGGATTCGCGCTCCGCGTCCTTTCCTTGATCCGCCTTTGGCGCTTGGGCTTGGGCTGGTGGGACAAACGGATTCGCTTTCACCCCCGAGACCGCGGGATGCGGCGGGAGTCGCAGTGGGCTGGCCACCAGGTAAAACCACCCGATCACAAAGTGCAGGGCCCCCACCACGGCCAACTCGACCAAGCCGAATGCGTCGGACCCGTACAGGAGGATGCCTGCCAGCAGGAGCAGTGCGCCCGGCATCAACGCCGCACCCGCCAGGCACCAGCTTCCGCGCAAGCTCAGGTCCCGATTGGCGAAGAACCCCAGCAGCCAAACCGGCAGCGCGTAGATTGTCGCCAGCAGAGTCCAGACGAGCATCAGCCCGGCCAGCACCAGTATTGCCGCAATCCCCAGCAAGGCCGGCCTCCAAGCGCCCCACCAGGGCACTAAATCCTCCCGGTTGAATGGCACCACCCATTGGGGGTGGTAAGGGCTGCCGACGAAGCCGAGCAGGGAGAAGATCTGATAGTCCGTCTCGCCGAACTCAACCTGAATGTGCGCGGGCGAACGCGCCTTGCCTTCGTGCTTCAGGTCCACAGTGAACGCCAGGAATCGGCCTTCGGCCAGGCCGATGGGCGAATTGTCGTGCCAGTCAAGCCTGCCCGAGCGGATTTCCCCTGCCGCGGGCAGTTGGGTAATGGCCTGGCTGATCGTGGGGAACCAGGCCGTACGCAGGAACCATACGACGACGGCAGCAGCCAGCAGCGCGACGATAAGCTGCACCGCCAGCAGGCGCCCCCAGCTTGCGTACGCAAATGCCACCACGCCTCGCGGCGTCAGAGGCTGCCACGCAAATGGCGGTTTTCCGACAGGTGATTCCATATCTCTCAGGGACTCGCTCGAACACGCGCCCCTGTAAACCTGGGAAACCTAGCAACTCCCCCGCGCTTTGTCGCGAATGTTCGCGCGCTGGACGCCTCGGCGAAGCGGCTCCGCCAGCGACTGGCGAACCCCATTAGCCTCGGCGCTGGGGAGCGCTTAGACGCGGACAGAAATGTCCGCCCTCCGCCGCGTCTCAAGACTGCGGCTTGGGCGGCTGTTGTTGTTCCGAGGGAGGATTGGGCGGCGGGGTGTGGAGCACCGGCACTGGATACCGCACCTTCATCACGTCATCCACCAGGACCTCGACATAATAAATGCCTGCGTTCTTGAACTCGACCTGGGTGAACATGGTGAAGGTCGTCGCGTTGTGCAGCGCGTCCTGCAAAGCAAACTTCACCTCGCCCTTCCGCAAGACCGTCGTCTGGTCGGGCCCAATGAGACGGTCCGTTTCTGTGAACTGGCCCACTCCGGCAGTCCAGCGGTTGAACAGGCTCAGCTTGAAGGCCACCACCGGCAGTTGCGGCACGCGAATGAAGTTGATCACGCCGATCAGGAAGAAGTTCCCGTTGGCCTCCTGTCGGATTTCTTCGCAGAGCAGCGAGCACTGCAGGTCGGGTAAAATGCGGGTAGGTTGCATGAGATCTGGATTTGTTGGCTCTGATCGGGGCCTTCAGCTTACGCGGACGCTTCTTCGGCGGCTCGGACGGTGTTATGCATCAGCATCGCGATGGTCATTGGTCCAACCCCGCCTGGGTTCGGTGTGATGCGGCCGGCTATGGGCTGAACTCGGGCGAAATCCACGTCGCCGACCAGTCGCGTGCCGCCTTTGGCCGCGGGATCGGGCACCCGGTTGACGCCGACATCCACGACCACGCTGCCGGGTTTTACCATGTCGGCCTTCACAAACTCCGGCACGCCCATCGCCGCGATCAGGATGTCCGCGCGACGGCAGTGCGTCCCAATGTCGCGTGTGGCGGAGTGGCAGATGGTCACCGTGGCATTGGCATGCTTGGCCTTCTGGCACAGCATGGCGGCCATGGGTTTGCCTACGATATTGCCCCGCCCGAGCACGACGACTTCAGCCCCGGCGAGCTTGACCCCCGACCGCACCAGGAGTTCGCGGATGCCGGCAGGCGTGCAAGGCAGGAAACCTGTGGGATCGCCCAGCATGAGCTTGCCCACATTGACAGGGTGAAATCCATCCACGTCTTTCTGCGGGAGCACGGTGGCATATACTACCGTGGCCCGGGTGTGTGCCGGCAGAGGCGCCTGGACGAGAATGCCGTGCAGGCGTTGGTCGGCGTTGAGCCGGGCCAGGAGCGAGAGCAGTTCACTCTCGCTGGCCGTTTCCGGCAGGACGTGCGTTTCGGAGTGAATCCCCAGGTCGGCGCAGGCCTTTTCCTTCCGGCCCACATAGACCTTGGAGGCAGGGTCTTCGCCGACGCGCACGAACGCCAGGCCCGGCTGCACCCCTCGGCCCTTCAGGGCGGCGATGCGCTGAGCCAGTTCGTCCTGGAGTTGCCTGGCGATGGTCCGTCCGTCAATAAGATTGGCGGCCAGCATTACTTCACGACCTGAATCTTCTGGATCGTCAGCACGGGCATGTTCCCCCAGCGGTCGTCGAGGCCCTCTTCCCCGGTGACAATGATCTGCAAGCCCTTGTAGCGCCGCAGGTCCAGGTTCGTCGAAGTCGTGTAGAGATAATCAATGTCCTTACGGTTTTCGGGACTGATGAGCACAAAACGGGAGGGCGCCTGGATGCTGGTCATGCCGCGCACGATGCCTTCACGCTGGACGATGCGGGGCGCCGGCGGTTCTTCCGGAATGGCAGGCTCGACAGCGGCAGGGGCCGTCGGCGTTGTCACGGCGGGCATTTCAGCCGGCGCTGGCGGTGTCGGCGCCGCGATGGGCGGCGGCACGGCCGGGGCGGTTGTGGGCGGGGGCGCCACGGTCGGCGCTGAAGCGACGGCAGTCGGCGCGGGAGCCGGCTCCGGAGGCGCGGGCGGCGGGGCGACCGGCGTCGTGGGTGGCGGGACGGGCGCTGTCGGCGACGGGGCGGTCGGCGTGGGCCTAGGCGTATGCGTGACAGGCGGGGCTGTGGCAGCGGCCAGCTCAGCCGCTTCCTGGCTAAGATACTGCGCCGCTATGAAAGCGTACGCGTTTGCCGGCGGCTCGATCTCGGTCCATCCGCCCTTCGTAGTCACCTCTTTCACGGCGTCTCCCTTTTGCAGGAGCCCGATAACGCTGTAGTTCTCGCCCGGGCCGCTGCGCAGGTTCAGCTTCTTGGGGCGCACCGTGGAGTTGGTGAGGAACATGGTATCCACCCAAGCGTGCCCGCCGGGCGGCAGTAGAATCTTCGCCCAGGCGGAGGGTTCCTCCGGCCCGGAGTTGTTCTTCACGATCTCCTCCAGCACGGTCACTGTCGCGCCTTTGGTAACGTGGGTCACAACCTCGCTCTTGAGCTTGGCCTGGCCCCGGACGTTGACGTTGCTGGCGACAACCATTGCCGGTCCGGCCACCAGAGGCGTGGTCTTCAGCTCGGGCAGCACCACCGGCTTTTTGACGGCAGGTTTCTTGGCTACGGCGGGCTTCTCGGACTTCTTGCCTGCCTGTTTCTCGGACTTCTTCTTGGCGGACTTCTTCTTGCCCGCTTTAGCCGCGGGGGCGTTGGTTCCTGCGGGCGCGGGTGCCAGCGTCGGGGCAGGTGTGGCCGGCGCAACCGGGGTCGTGTTTGTCGCTTGTTGCGCCAACAAGCTCGTTGAAAGCATCGCCCCTATTATTAACCAATAGTTCAGTTTCATAACTCAGCACAGTAAAGATTTAATCTCAGGTTCTGTCAATGTCCGCCATTTGCCCGGCTTAAGCTCGCCGAGCTTGATCTTTCCAATCTGGATCCGCTGCAACCGTTTCACGCTCATGCCTTCGGACTCGAAGAGCCGGCGCACCTCGCGGTACTTGCCCTCGGCCAATTCCAGCTCCACCACGCTCTGCGCCTTGCCCGCCGAGACGAGCCGCGCCTTTTCCGCCTTGAGCTGCTCGCCCTGGTGATACACTCCGCGCGTAAACCGGCCAAGCATCTCGCCCTCCGCCCGCCCTTCCACAGTGGCAACGTATTTCTTGCGCACGCCATAGCGCGGATGGGTCAGGCGCAAGCTGAATTCACCATCATTCGTCAGAAAAAGCAACCCTTCACTGTTGTAATCCAACCGGCCCACGGAGTGCAGGTGGCCCCACTCCTTCGGGAGCAGGTCGTAAATCGTAGGCCGGTCGAATTCGTCGCTGCGCGAGCAGACCCGCCCGCGCGGCTTATTCAGGGCCAGGTAGAGCTTGCGCTTCGCGCGGACCGGCTTCCCGTCAACCGTGACCCGGTCATGCGCCGGATCAACCTTCGCCCCGAGTTCCTGCGCCGGCTCGCCGTTCACCGCGACGCGTCCGGCCAGCATCATCTGCTCGCCGGCCCGCCGTGAGGCCACGCCAGCATCCGCCAGGAATTTCTGCAGTCGCACCATATGAGTGCGGAGTGCCGGGTTCGAAGTGCGGATCAGCTCCGGCCGCGGGGAGCTTCATTCGGCGGTCTTGCGGGCTTCCGATTCCGCACTCCGCATCCGCAACCCGCAGTGGCTTACAGTTCCTTCTTGGTCTTCCGCAGGCCGGTGATGCGGCTTCCCTCTTTCCATTCGCCGCGCTTCTTAAGCAGTTCGACCCGCTCAAAGCGCTTAAGCACATTCCTCTTGCCGCCTAAGGTGGCAGCCGCGCGCAGACTCCGATGCTGTGACATAACTCAAATTCCAGTTCAGTTCGCTAACGTTAAACCCGCTCCTGGTGGAGGCGGACGGTGTATTTAGCATGCCCCCGCGGGAATGCCAATCCTTTATTTCCGGGAACTGCGATTCAGACAGTGGAGTAGCGGATATGGGGGATAGCGGCGGGCGGCGGCTGGGGCGATAGTTTGGGATGGCGTCGGCCTGGTGGCGAACGCGAGAGCTGGGGGGGTGTCCGATGGAAGCGACCCCTCCAAAAATTGAGATGCTCACTCATACCCGCGATTCAGGATTGTATTGTCCCTGCCGGCTGGTAAAACAAGTATCGTTCTTATGAGCCTGGCACTTTGCCCACAGCGGCGTAACACCGTCGCCCTCCTTATTCTCGTCTGCTTTGCGGCACGTGCGTTTGGCGGTCTGGCGCTGGTGCCGTCCAGCTCGCAGCCACGGGATGAGGCTCTGCGCGGGGCGGAGTTTCGGCAGCAGATCGAGGAGGACTGGCTGCGGCAGGCCAAGGCGATCGAGGAGGGCTCCTCGGGCGCCGTCACTAAGGAGTCGGACGCGCGCGGCGGCTGCGACGGCATCAAGGACGGCAAGTATGGCTTCCACACGGCCCAGGAGCGCAATCCCTGGTGGCAGGTGGACCTGGGCTCGGTGGTGCCGATCAGCCGCGTGGTGGTGTTTAACCGGCTGGACTATGCGCCGGGCCTGCACAACGCGGACAACCTCCGCCTCCTGACCTCGGATGACGGCAAGAGTTGGACGCTGCGGCACGAGAATAAGGGGAAGCATTTCGGCGGCATTAGCGGCGGGCCGCCGCTGGAGGTTCAGTTCAAGGACGGTGAGGTGCGGGGGCGGTTTGTGAGACTGCAGATTCCCAGCACGACGCCGATGTTCTTCCACCTGGACGAGGTCGAGGTGTATGGGCCTGGCGCGCCGGAGCGCAATCTGGCGCTGCACCGGCCCGCCAACCAAAGCAGCATTTGCCAATGGTCCACCGCCAAGTCATTTAGAGCGCCGGACGCGGCGCCGCTATATCCGACGGCTGCGTTCATCGAGCGGGGCCGCAAGCTGGCGAAGGAGTTGCAAAAAGCAGGGGTGGATTGCACAGCAGTGCTCCGCAACCTGGATGAGGCCACCCACCGTCTGCAGGCCCTTCCCAAAGACGCCCCCGATGAGGCGCGCCGCGCCCTTTACCTGCAGGTCCGCTGGGTCGTGCGGGGAGTGGTATTCTCCAACCCGGACCTCGACTTCGACCGGCTGCTCTTCGTCAAGCGCTTCACGCAGGAGACGTACCCCGACGTGTGCCTCAACCACATGCCCTGGTGCTCGCGTCCCGGCGGTGACCTGTGCATCCTCGCGGCGGCAGTCGGCCCGAAGCTGCCCTCCGCTCTCGCTGCGCCGGGAGATGCTGCCTTGGACCTCCGCTATGTGCTGAACCGCGCGCTGGGGCCCGGCCATGTGCACGGGATGGACCTCTGGTGGGACGGTAGCCGCATCGTGTTTGGTTACGCGCGCACGCCGACCGACGAGCCGCCTAAGAACTGGTTCGACCGTGCCCGCAGCTACGACTTCCGCCGCACCGTGGAGCCGACCCACATCTACGAGATCGGCATTGACGGCCAGCACCTACGGCAGATTACCGAGGGCGAATGGAGCGACCTTGATCCGACCTACGCCCCCAACGGGGACATCGTCTTCGTCTCCGAGCGGTGCGGCACCTCCCTCCAGTGCAACGAATACGACAAGGACGAGACGAGCTGCAACCTTTACGTGATGAAGCCGGACGGCAACGGCATCCGGCGTCTGAGCGTGAGCAAGGACGGTGATTACCTGCCCCACGCGCTCGACGACGGCAGCATCGGCTATCTCCGCTGGGAGTATCATGAGCGCAGTTGGGCCTTCATCCAATCCATCTGGAGCATCCGGCCCGACGGCACGGGCGCGGACGCCATTTTCAAGCAGCACTTCACCGATCCGTGGTCACTGGAAGACACCCGGTCCATCCCTGGCAGCCACAAGCTGGTCTGCATCGCCGCCGGCCACCACACGCTGGCCACCGGGCCATTGGTGGTCGCAGACCCGTCCCTCGGCATCAACGAACCCAAAGGCATCTGCATCGTAACGCCGGACGTGAAGCCGCCCGAAGGGGGAATGGCCGGGGTGCCCGCTCCGGAAGGCGGCACACAGGATGGCGGCGGGCTTTATTCGACGCCGTGGGCGCTCTCGGAGAAGTGCTTCCTGGCCGCCTATACCTACTCCAACGAGATGAGGGATGCCAAGGGCTACGGTCTCTATGTGGTTGACGTGTTCGGCAACAAGGAACTCGTGTTTCGCGATCCGGCCATCTCGTGCTTCATGCCAATGCCGCTGCGGTCGCGGCCCAAGCCCCCGGTGCTGCCAGACCTCGTGGACCTCTCCCAGGCCAACGCCACGTGTGTCATCAGCGACGTCAGCTTCGGCTCCGAGGAACTGGCGGGCCGCATCCGCTATGTCCGCATCGCCGAGCCGATTGGCTGGCCGTACGACAACCAGTTCGGGGGCCAGCGTTATGGCGAGAAAGGTCCGCACCTGATCAACTGGACGCCGATCCGCATCCTGGGCGACGTGCCCGTGGAGAAGGATGGCAGCGCCCACTTCCAGGTGCCCGCCGACACGGCTGTTTACTTTCAATTGCTCGACGAGGACCGGATGGAGCTGCGGCGCATGAGGAGCTTCATCAGCTTCCAACCCGGCGAGACGCGCGCTTGCGCCGGCTGCCACGAGACGCGCGGGCTGACCCCCCGTTCGGCACCGCCGCCGCTGGCCGCGTCGCGGCCTCCCAGCGCGCTGATTCCGCCGCCGTGGGGCAACCAGCCAGTGAGCTTTCTGCGCGACATTCAGCCCATCCTCGACCGGCATTGCGTCGAGTGCCACAGCGGGCTGAAGCCAGCGGGCGGGCTGGATTTCTGCGGCGGGCTGACCGACTGGTCGCGGGAGTTCGAGCAATGGTGGGGCCTGGTGCCGGGCTATGGCTTCAACCGCGCCTTCGAGACGATCACGTCGGCCAAGCTGGTCACCACGGCAGACCCTGATCTTCAGGATTCCTCTGTCACTCCGCCGCTCGCGTATGGAGCGCGCACGAGCAAGCTCTATAAGGCGATGGACAGCGCTTCCCAACAGAAGCGTGGCCGGTTGAGCGCCGAGGAGCGGCTGACGATGACCATGTGGATGGACGCCAACGCGCCTTATCACGACCGCTTCGTCAACAAGCGCGCCAGCGAGAAGGCCTATGACATCGCCAGCGACAAGGAGCTGGCGCGCCAAATCGCGGCCGTGCATGAACGCCGCTGCGCCGCCTGCCATAAAGCCGCAGAAGTGAGCCGCATGGATTGGATTGACCTCCGCGAACCGGCACACACGCTGTTCCTCCGCGCGCCGCTCAGCAAGGCCGCCGGCGGCACCCAGCGCTGCCAGGGGACGGTTTACGCGGACGGCACGGATAAGGATTACCAGTCCGTGCGCGACCTAGTCGCCGCCGCTGTGAAGAAGGCGTGGCAGTTCCCCCGACGGGATCTGCAGGACATGGCCACCAAGGACGCATTATGAACTATAAACCTCTCGGCAGTTCCGGCATTTCCGCTTCCGTCATTGGCCTGGGTGCCTGGGTGCTCGGCGGCGGGCAACTCTGGGGCAAGGACACGGACGACGCTGAATCCGTCCGGACTATTCAGAAGGCGATTGACTTGGGCATCACGCTCATTGATACCGCGCCCGCCTACGGGTTTGGGCGCAGCGAGATAGTCGTCGGCAAGGCCATCAAGGGCCGGCGCGATAAGGTCGTCATTGCCACCAAGGGCGGGCTTTGGTGGGACGACGCGCGCGGCAGCTATTTCGCCGACTTCGACGGCAGGAAGATCTACCGCAGCCTGCGCCCGGACACCTTGCGCATCGAAGTCGAGAATAGTCTCAAGCGGCTGGGCGTGGACTGCATTGACCTCTACCAGACGCATTGGCCGTCGGCGCCGCCGGACTTCACGCCAATCGCCGACACGATGGCGGAGCTGGTGTCCCTCAAGGACCAGGGTAAGATCCGGGCTCTGGGCGTTTCCAACGTGTCGGTGCCGGAGTTGACAGAGAATGTGCGCTGCGGCAAGGTGGTCAGCGACCAGTTCCGCTACTCGATGCTGAATCGCGACGCGGAGAAGGACATCCTCCCCTTCTGTGCGCAGAACAACATCGCCACGCTCACCTACATGTCGCTGGAGCAAGGGCTGTTGACGGGCAAGATCGGCATGGACCGCGTGTTCCAGCCCGAGGAATTTCGCGCCAACGCCTTCTGGAACGCCTGGCTGCTCCCGGTCAACCGCCGCCGCGTGTTGGACCTGCTGGCAGGCTGGAAGCCGTTGACGGACAAGTATCAGTGTACGCTAGCTCAACTGGTGCTCGCGTGGACGGCGGCTCAGCCCGGCGTGACTCACGTCCTCGCCGGAGGCCGCACGGCCCAGCAGGTGGCCGATAACGCCAAAGCCGGCGACCTGAAGCTGGCGCCCGCCGACCTCAGGCCCATCCGCGAAGACGTGCTTGCTCTGGGTGAACCCGCCAAGGGTTGAGCACGGGCGCAGGGACTTGGCGCAGGTGGTAAGCGTTCAAATGGAGGAAATGACGAAGGCCGGGGCGCGAGCACCCCGGCCTCGTGTCTTGAACTCTTCAGGCGTGTTTACTGGACCTGGACGCGATAGAAGGTCTTCGCCTGGCTGGGCGGGTTGGTGTACGGGGCGGTTACACTCAGCATGCTGGTGTAGGTGCCGGGCAGGTTCGGTGCTGGACGGGATCACCCGCGCAACGCATGAGTGCCTGCGACCGCGTAAAAGGCAATTTCCTATCAGTCCGCGCCCAACGCCTACTGCAACTTCACGCGGAAGTACTTCGCCGAGCCGCCGATGGCATTGGTATAGGGGGACGTGGCTCCCGGTACGTTGGTGTAGGTGCCAGTCACGGCAGGCGCCGCCTGGAGCGTCCCGCCCTCCCAGGTCAGGATTGCATTGTTGCCGGCCCGGCTGATGTTCAGCAAAGTGGTGTAAAGGAAGTGGTCTTGGATCTGTTGCGGCGACAGCGCGTAGTTGTAAACCGCCACCTCGTCAATCGCGCCGTAGAACGGATCGAACGCGTAATCACTGCGCTGGCCGAGCACGGTGGGAGCACCGGCCACGGCGGGGTCGCCATTGATGCCATTCTGTTGAAATCCAAAGCTGGCGACGTTAATCACGACTCCCAGCACGTCATTGACGTAGTAGTTCAAGTTCGTGAGGTCATCCGTGATGACCATGTAATACCACTTGTTCGTGTCCAGAGGATGGTCGTTGAATTCGCTGGTAAAACTGCCGTTGGGACCGCCGTTGAAGGCGTTGAAAGTCCAGTAACCCGAGGGATGCTGGTAAATATTCCAGCCAAAGAGGTTACCGCCGAAATCGCTGTTCCACATGGACGAGTATGGGCTGCGGAAATTGACTGAGTCGAGCGAGGAAGGCTTGATCCACGCTTCAAACGACCAGGGACCCGTCACGGGATTGAGTTCCAGCGCGTACGGTATGGTGACTATCGCTCCGCCGGAAACACTCACGGCCGTGTTTGTGTCCCCAGGCGGCGCGCCGGGCACCTGATAGGTGAAGGCCGGCGCCGGTCCTGCCGCTGAGATATTAGTTGTGTAGGTGCCGGTGAAGCTGCCGACGACATCCTCGGCGTTGGTGCTGCCATCCGGTTCGTCCAGCCGCCAATAAGCGACCGGATGGTCGGCAACCACCACCTGCGCATAACCGGTAATGGGCACGTTGACGGTGCGGGGGTTAACCGTGAGGGTTGCCTCACCGCTGTCGAGGACGAAGAAGGCGTTGGTGACCTGCGCATAATAAGCGTTGCCGCTCTCGGCGAGTGTCAAGCCGGACAGCCAGAGGGTGTCATTGGTCGCGCCGGGAATACTGTTCGTCGCGCCGCCGACGACCTGGAACCACTGATAACTGATGGGGACGGAGCCGCTGGCGGCGACCCGGAACGCGGCCATGCTGTTGCTGCCCGCCAGGCGCGTGATCGAAAACGGATCATGATCAATGTTCAGAGTGCCGTTGACCGTGAGCGTAGCGACAGCGCTCGTCACCATGTTAAAGGAGTTGCTAAGAACGACGCTGAAGGACGCCCCGTTGTCGGCCGGGTAAGAGGCAATAAACGAAAAAGGATTGGTGATGGCGCCTGAGATCGGGCTGCCGCCGCGGAGCCACTTATACGCCAGCGGCGGCGCGCCATCCGCAATGACGGTGAAGGTGGCCGGACTGCCCGAGCTCACCGTGATGGAGGCGGGATCCTGGACCACAAAAGGCGGGAACGCTCTGCCCGAGAACGAGTTGGTTCCAGTCTGATAATCGGTCAGAATCTGGCCCGCGGTCAGGACGTTGGTGTAAAACGCAACCTCATCCACGCCGCCATCAAAGGGCGAAAAACCGCTATTATCGCCTGCCCCGATTTGCCCATCGAAACCGTTGTCAGCGAGATAAGTGGTCCAGCCGCCCGAGGAAACCTGAAGCGCCCCGTTGACGTAGAAGAGAAAGGTGGAACCGTCGAAGGTGGCCGCCAGGTGATACCATTGCAGCGGCTGGATGAGGACAGCCGAAGCTTGTGCGAAAGGTCCATTCTTCACGTTGAAAATCCAGTAGCTGCTGGGGCCGGGGGATTGGTAGAAGTTCCAGCCGGAGGCGTTGTTGTAAATGCCAGTTTGGTATTTGCCGAACATGGCCAGGGGGACCGAGTAATTGGCGGGCTGGGTCAGAGGCTGGGCCCAGCATTCGACCGAGAACGGCGCGCCGTGCTGCCCGTCCCCGGTTACCGGGCTTAACGCAGGCTGATAGGGAATGTCCACGTAGCCGTGGTGGAAGACCGAATTCGTATCGGTGTACATGTGGAATAGGACCGAGTTCGTTGCGATGCCCGGCAGGCCGAGTTGCGGATAATCGGGGACGCTATTGATATCGAGGTCATAGACGTAAGTGGCATCGAAGCCGCTGGGCGACGAGTCCACCGCCGTGGCCGCGCCGGCCAGTTCCTCGAGGCGATAATACGCCACCGGATTGTTGCTGAGGATGGTATTGGGGTAAGTGGCGGCGTTTGCCGCTGGCAGACCCAAAAAGACGACGACTGCCAAAAGAGGCAGCGTGGTGCGTTGAAACGTGATGTTGCTTCCACTATATTTCATAATAGGTCCATTCTGTTCATGTGAATAGGTTACTCATTGGCGGCCAGTACGACCTGGCTATCGCAGGATAATTATAAGGCATATGCTTCTGTTGCCAACTGAATTCTGTAAGATTCTGCATGGCAGTCGGCTAATGGTTTCTAGTACAAATCTAAACCTGCCCGAGCCGACTCAGGGAGGCGTCCGCACCCGGTAGAAGCGCGCGGCTTGAGCGCCCAGGGCGCCCGGATCGGTGATCTGCAAGGTGCCGCCCGTGCCTGTGATATTGTTGGTGAAAATGCTCCAGGCGCCGCCGGTCAAGTTGCTCGTCCGCTCGATGCTGTACAGCGCCAACGGCAGGCTGAGGAAGTCGAGCTGGATGTCCAGGTTGGCGCGCACGATCGCGGTGAAGTCGGGGGTGGCGAGGACTGCCTGCTTGATAGCCTGAAGGAGCGCATCGCGCTGGCCGTTGGGCTGCGCGGGGAGCCAGCCCTGGCCGATTTCCCAGATCATCACGCCGCCCAGGGCCTGGTTGCGCGCGTAGCTGACCTTGGCCTGGCAGGCGTGTTCATCGTCATAGGAAATGAACATGTCGTTGCTCGAACCGGGGTCGTTGATGCTAAGATAGGCCGCTTGGGCGTTAGTGTCCCAATAGTAAAGGTTCGACTGGAAATAGGTGGACATCAGGTCGTAGTAGGTGACATCGGTGGTGGTAGGAGCGTTGGTCCAGGACTGCCGGGGCAGGCTGACACCGCCCGTCGAGGTGCCGGCTCCGCCAGCCCAGACCACACCGTAAAACGCGATGCCGACGGCCAGTTTGGACGGGGCCACTCCGGAAGCGACGAAATTATTGACCATGCCGTTTGCGGAGGGAACCAGGCCACCGGTGCTGGGAAAGGTATAGCCGCCGTCATAAATGGGCGAGTTGAACCACGTCACCCAACCGGGCCAGGCGCCTGAGAGGTCGTAGGTCATGAGGTTGATTTGGTCGAAAGCGCTCTGAAGGCTGGCGAACAAGGACGGCTGCGAGGCGGTCGCAACGGTCAATAATGGGCGCGGGTTGAAACGATTGAGGGCAGCGCGCAGGGAATTAACGAGGTTCGTGAATTGAGTCGTGTCCGACGTGTCGAGGGGCTCCCAGTCCAGGTCCACACCGTCATAGTGGTAGGTGGCCATGAAATTGGTGAGATTGCCGATGAAGGCGGTGAGGTTTGAGGCCACCGTGGCCCCTTGAAAGCCTGCCTCACTGTCGGCGCCGCCCACGCAAATCAGCGCCTTGCAGCCCGCGGCGTGCGCCGCAGTCACCAAGCTCGTTGAGTAGGCTGGGGTGAGGGAATTGATGGTGGTGTCCAGCGTCCCGTCAGTGTTGGGCGCGACGGAGAACTGAATGATGTGCGTAAGGGCTGTGAAATCTATGCTGGACGGAGGATAATAGCTTTGCCGGTAGCCGGGATAATAGCCGGTGACGCGGAGGCCACCGCGCGCCGGAATGGGGAGTGCCATGAGAGCCCAGATAAAGGTGAGCGCCAGTGAGCTTCGGAAGAAACTACTGCCAGATGGCATGCGTCCCGGGAGACGAGTGACAAGATTGAAGCGTCCACTCGCGAATGATTCCATACGATGTAAGTTCTAACGCTGATGCTCGCCCGGCGCAAGCTGCGAGCGGGTAAACGCTTCGAAACTGTATGGATTCTGTTCCGAATCCCGCCGCGAGGTTCGACTGTCTGCTGGTGTGGCCGCAGGCCAGCAGAGCGAATCTTCTGGACTAACTTGCGGCCTGAATTCTTCATTCCGGCATGTCAAAAGCGATTCGACTGCCGAATACCGACGGGCAGTCGGCTGTCCCCGCAACACGCTACCGCTGGCTGCTATTCGACGCGGACGGAACCCTCTTTGATTATGAACGGGCAGAAAGCGTCGCACTTGAGCAAGCCTTCGCGCGCATTGGGTTGGCCTTCGATTCTGGATATCATCTGCCCACTTACCGCCGCATTAACCAGGCTCTCTGGCAGGGAGTGGAAAAGGGAGAAGTCACCCCCGGCTTGGTAAAAGTGCGCCGCTTCGAGCTGTTGCTGGAGGCTATCCGGGCAACCCATTCGGCGGCGGCTCTGAGCGCTGCCTATCTGGAGTGCCTCGCCAACTGCTCCGAACTGCTGGAAGATGCCCAGGCGGTGCTCGGGGCTCTGCACAAGCAATATCAGATCGCCATTCTGACCAACGGCCTGAAGGAGATCCAGCGGGGTCGCCTGGCTCGTTCGCCCATCCGCCACCACATCTCCGACATCATTATTTCGGAGGAGATTGGCGCAGCGAAGCCAGCCAGGGAGTTCTTCGAGAAGGCCTTTGCCCGATTAGGTGATCCGCCCAAGCGAGAGGTCCTGATGATCGGCGACGGTTGGGGTTCTGACATCCAAGGGGCCGTTCAGTATGGCATAGATGCCTGTTGGTATAATCCCGGCCACAAGCCTCGCCCCACTAACTTGGCCATTACCCGTGAAATTGCTTCGTTGCGGGAGCTAACCGACTGGTTGGGATAAAGACGCATGGGCGAATCGGAGAGGAGGACGCGGCGCGGCCTTCGAGACCCCAAAAGGCCCCAAAATGGTTGACACGTGGGAGGTTAGGACGGCACGATTACGTCTCTCAACGTGCCAATAGCACATGCTGATTCTACCGCAGGGTGTCGAGAACCCATTCCCATGGGTTCGGCCCGGAAGCCGCTTTCAATCGCTGCGGGACACCCACCTATGCAAACGTTGGCAGGCGATCGGTGGGCACCATGAACATCGGCTTCCAGCGGGCGGTAGATCGTTGGGTGGGCGTGCCGGTTTGCGCCGCGCTTTCACTGTGGCACCGAGTCAGCCCCAAGCGAGCCATTGCGCGGCCACCGCAGCGGATTCTGATTATTCTGCTCTCGGAAATGGGCAGTCTGGTGTTGGCGCATCCGATGTTTGCGCGGCTGAAGACCCTCTACCCCGGCGCCTCGATCCATGCCTTGCTGTTTGCCAGGAACCGCGAGGTGCTGGACCTGATGGGAGTCATCCCCGGGGAGAACGTGCTGACGCTGGACGACCGGTCGCTGGGCGGGCTGGCTGCGGATAGCCTGCGGGCGTTGCGGGCGCTGCGCGCGCTCAAGCTCGACGTTGTGATAGACTGTGAGCTGTTCGCCCGGGTCAGCAGCATATTCTCGGGCCTTTCCGGCGCGGTCGTGCGCGTAGGGTTTCACCGGCATACCCAGGAGGGTCTTTACCGCGGTTCGTTCATAAATCGGCCAGTGCTCTATAACCCTTATCGGCATCTCTCGCAGCAGTTCCTGACGCTGGTGGCAGCGATTGAGTCCAAGACCGTGCCCGTGGGGAAAGAGGCCGCAGCCGAAGCATGTGAACCGCCGCCGATGCTGGCCTTCCCCAGCGAGGAGTTGCAGCAGGTCGCGGCAAGGCTCCACTCGGACTTTCCAGCCATCAAAGACAAAGCCCTCGTGTTGGTGTATCCGAGCGGCGGTCTCCTGCCCATCCGGGCGTGGCCTTTGGAGCACTACTTCCAAGTCTGCACATCGCTGCTCCGGGAAGGTTACGCTGTGGGAGTCATCGGGATACCGGCGGACAAGGCCTTTGGCAAGGCGGTTGTCGCCCATTGCCGGAACCCGAGCTGTATTGATCTGACGGGTTACACCGAATCGGTGCGTCACCTGCTGGCGCTCTTTCACCGTGCTTCGCTCCTGATCACCAACGATGGCGGCCCCGGGCAGTTCGCCGCGCTGACGCCGGTGCCCACGATCATTTTCTTCGGCCCGGAGACTCCATTGCTCTACCGTTCTCTGGCGAGGGACTGCTTCTGCTTCTATTCGCAGATAGCCTGTTCGCCCTGCCTGACCGCCTACAATCACCGGACGTCACCTTGCGACGGCGATAACAAGTGCCTGAAGCAGATCACGCCTGAGCACGTCCTGGCCAAGGCGCGCGAGATGCTCGGCGCGGCGGCCCGAGTCCGGGCGGAGGCTGGCCGGGCAGCGCCATGCTGACGCCCTGCGCATCTCACCTTTCTCGGAGCGCGGACATTCTTGTCCGCCTCGGCGCCGAAGGGCTCGTGGAGGCGGACAAGAATGTCCGCGCTCCGTTCTGCGCATGCTGACGCCGAAGGCAGCAGGTTCGGCGGGGTCTGGCTGGCGGCTCCTGGGGTACGGGCTCGCGACGCTGCTGGCCGCGTTCACCTACTTCTACGGCCTCGGGAGTGACCACATTCCGAAGAATGGAGACGAGTTCCCGTACGCGCACGTGACCCGCATAACTGCCGGCAGCGGCCATCTGCTGCCGCTCCGGGCCGAGATCGAGAGCCTGCGCAATACCAAGCCGCCTTTGCTGTTCTGGCAAGGCATCGCGTCCACGGACTGGGCGCGGAATTGGAAGCTGTGGCGCCTGCGGTATCCAAGCGTCATCTACACGTTGCTGACAGCGGGGATGGTGCTGCTGCTGGGCTCGAAGCTCTCGGGGCGGCGGGAGACAGGCTTCCTGGCGATGCTGATCTTTCTGGCCTTCTTCAGCACCTACCGCTACGGGCGCCCATTCCTAACCGACGCGCCGGATGTGTTCTGGCTCTTTCTGCCTTTCTTCGTGCTGCTGTACGGGGAGTCGGCGGCGTTCGAGTCGCTCTGGCTTGTGCCGGTGGGGCTGGGGCTCGGGATTGGGGTGGGGCTGCTGTATAAATCATTCGCGTTGGTTGTGCCCGTGTTGGTGGCCGTTGCCTGGTGGTATCTGCATTACCGGCGCTATCAGGCGGCGATCTTCCTGACAAAGGACTTGTTGAAGATCATCCTCATGGGCTGCGTCTCCCTGGCCTTGTTCTCGATGTGGTTCGTTCTGGATCCCGATCCGCGGGCAATCATCAAGGACTTCATCCTGAAGGAGAACGCGGCGAAGTTCGACTCCCAGGGAGGCGGGTACCTGGTGAAGTTGCTGTGGGGAGGATCGAGCATCTGGAGCCTGGCACTCGGGTTCCCGCTGGACGCTGGTTTGCTCGCCCTGCCCGTGGCGGTCCTGTTCTACGTCGCCTATAAGCGCCGTGGGGAGCTGAACCCCGCAGAGCGAAGACTGTGGATTTGGGTGGTCGCGCTATTCCTGTTTTTCAGCCTGCCGAGCCAGCGCTCGGAGCGGTATCTTTTGCCGGCGATGCCGGGGCTGGCGGTGCTGTGCGCTTTAAGCTGGGAACGCATCAGCCGCATCCTCTTCGTGGTTAGTCTCGTTGGGACAGGGGTGGTGTTGGCCCTGATCGCCTATCTGTCCTTTCGGCTCCAACAGGGAGCGCCCGGCAGCCTGCTGTATGGAGAGGGCTACTGGGGATTGCTGGCGGGTGCGGCCATCTTCGTGATTCTGGCGCTCTTTAAGCCTGAGCTGACCCGGCCCGGCCTGAGCGTCGCGAGCCTGCTGGTGTTTCTGTGCTTTGCCGCCTTCCTGCGGCCTTTCGACGGTCCCCTGGGCCGTTACAGCAAGGAAGTGCAGGAGAAAGCCCGAGGCAAGGACGTGTGGGTGCCGGTGAACTTCAAGGCCAAAGAAGAGGGCTACGTCTTCCTCCTCCCCGGAGCGCGCGTCCACCCTTACACCTTTGATCCGAAAGTAACTGCGGCGGCACTGAGCGCGCGCTATCCCTTGTGCGCCGTCCGGTTGCCCATGAATGACGACACGCCCGTGGGAGGCCAGATCATCGGGCGGCGTCTGGACTTGGGCAGCCGCCACACCTCGAAGCAAATCATCGAGATGCTGAAAGGCAGAGTATTCGAGCACCTGTTCCTGAAGGAACTGCTGGTGGAAACCGGCGGCGTGAGCTTTAATATCAAGCGGAACGACTAATGAACAAGATCAAGATGTCACTGTTGCGGGGCGTCTGCCAGACGCCCGCCTATGCGGCGTACGAGCAAGGATTCTTCCGCGCGGAGGGCTTGGACGTGGAGATTGAGGTGGCGGCGACCGCGTGGTTGGTCCCGCACAAGCTTACTGCAGGCGACTGCCAGTTTGCGGTCATGCCTTGGACCCGGGTGGCAGCGGCGCAGGGGCATCCGTTCGTATTGCTGGCCGGCTCGGGGTATGAAGAGGCCGCTATGGTGATGCGGCCGGGTACCACCGAGGCTCAGGTGCGGCGGGTGGCGATACCCCTGCGCGGCGGCATCAAGGACCTCACCGCCCTCGGGCTGATTCGATCATTGGGGTGGAAGGATATAGACATCTTGCGCCAGCCGTCAGGCGACGGTGCGATCATCGCTTTCTTCGGGCAAGGCGTAGATGCCGCCTCAATGGTGGAGCCGTATGCGACCATGATGGAGCTTCTGGGGGTAGGCCGCGTGATCCGGCGCACGGGTGATCTGTGGAAAGGGGCGCCGGGCTGCGCACTGACCACCACCGTTGCTTTCAAACAAAGCGCACCGGACATCGTCGCCGGCGTGGTCAGGGCCTTTGTACGGGGCGCCGCGTTTGTGCGGCAGCAGCCCGACCACGCGGCTGAGGTCGCGGCTCGCTACATCGGAATCCATCCCCGCTTTATCCGCGCGGCACTCGACAAGAACCAGCCGAACCCAGACGCGCTCCGCAACCAGGCCGCTATGGACCAAATCCTGGCGCTCATGGCGGACCTGGGCTATGTCGAGGGCCCCTGCTCGGGATTCGCTGACCTGTCATTCCTCGATTCAGCCCAAGCCTGGTTGGCGGGGACCCCGCCCGCGAAGGCCGCAACGGGCCTTACTCGCCCGGCCAAGAAACGTGCGCCTTCCCGGCCCGCGGCGCAGAGCTGAGGCGGCCTCCTCGGCCTGTAGCCGTCAGTGAGCCTCGTGTGCTCAGGGTCCTTGAGCATGAGCCTGCTGGAACTTGCGGTGGCCCTCCGCCGGCTTGAAGCGCAGGACATAATGCTTCAGCACGAACCGTCCGGGGAACGCGGCTGAATCCGCGCAAATGGTGAGGCGGGGATTCAGCGACCCCGCCATCGGCTCGAAGAGGAGCGTCCCCGTGAAGAATGGATCACGCAGAATCACCACGCTGTCTGAACGGGCGGTCGCCACGACCTGCTCCATGACGTTCCGCCGCGGCATCGCGAAAGGGCCCCAGTAGATGACGTCAAATTCGCCATAGTCCAGTTCGCAGGCGTCCGCTTCGACGATGCGGACCCTCCGCAACCCGAAGCCATCCACCAACTGCTGGGCTAACTCCAGTGATTGCCGATCACGGTCAATGCCCACCAAACACTCTACTTCGGTCCAATCATGCAGATAGAAGAGGCTGCATGGCGCCCGCCCGCATCCCATCACCACCAGCCGCCGACACGTTGAAAAATCCACCAACTTAACCGCGTCCTCCATCCGGGCGTAAGAGCCCCACGTGCTCCGGTCGAGCTGAGGCCCCACTTTCTGGCCCCCGGACGTCATCTTCGATGCGAGTTCAGTGAACGTGCGCGACTCCATGACCCAGGTGAACCTCAACACGCAGGGGGCGAAGAACGAACGGAACTCCAGCAACGGCCCGGTTGCTTCAAAGGCGGCATAGGCGGCTTTGTCCTCGTAGGTGCCGATAAAGCGCAGGAACTCCTCCATGGTGGCCAGGAATTCGGGGTTGTCCTCTTTCGCGGGGCAGCGGGCCAGTCGCTCCCGGAAGACCTCGAGGCAGGCTTGGAAGCGCGCAACCTGTGAGTTCAATGAGTTGTCAGGCATAGGTCTAAACATTGGTCGCGCGAACTGGACGCGCCGCATTGCCCAGCTTGATGGCCAGGGCCAGCAGGGAGACGAAGCAGTAAACCGGATCCAGGAGATAGTCCCAGTAGTTGGCTGACTCCAGCAAGCGCAAGTGGTAGGCCGCTATGGCAAGCAGCAGCAGGAGCCCGAAGCGGTTCCGCTTCCAGAGCAGCAGGGCGGTCAGCACGGCGCTGATCGCGAAAAGCGGGCTGAAACTCCAGCCCCATTCATAGGGGTCAAAGTTGCCCCAGCCCAGGGCGAGCGGATACAGGCCAAGGCCCGCCAGAGCGCCGAATGCCCACGCGGCGATCCAGTCGGCGTTCGAGAATAGCTTGCGGCGGAATTCGCCTTCCCAGACTGCTACTGCGAGAAGCCCAATGAAGGGGACGCTGGAGCTGGCGCTCACGCTGCGCACCCAGCCGGCGATGCGGATGCCCTGAATGGGTAGCAGCAGCAATCCCGCCGCCGCCAACCCCAGGAGCGTGAGCCGACACCAGCCGCGCGTTTTGAGTCCGCAAAGATTGGCCAGGAATTGCAGAGCCAGCAACAGGATCAGCCAGGGGCCGGGGGCCGAAAGCACGAGAATGGCAGTCGGATGGCTCATGTGGACGGCTGGCTCTGGCGGGTATTCAGCCAGGCTGCGTTGAAAGCCACGTGTCTAATCGCCTGGCGTTTCCAGGTATAGACAAGGTGAATCGTTCCATCCCGCGCCTGAAGAAGAAAGGGATACGAGAATTCAGCGCCCGGTTCCTCTTCCAGGGTGGCCAGCCGCTTCCAGGTCCGCCCTTCGTCTGCGGAGGCTGCCAGGCGCAGGTTGCCACGGCCCGTATCGGAGTCATTGAAGGCAAGCAGGATGCGGCCGTCGGTGAGGCGGATCGCGCTGAGGCCCGAGTCCGGGTTGGGCAAGTCCAGCGCTCGGGGGGGCGACCACGTCCGGGCGGCATCGTCAGTCTGGGCGACCGAGATGAGTCGGCGAGGGCTGCAATCCCGCATGAAAGCAAGAGCCGTGTTCGTGCCGAGGGCCACCAGCGCGGGCTGGAAGCCGGATCGGCCTCCGGTGATCCGGCTTTTGGTCGCGGCAAGCCCGTCCGCCCCTTCCCGCAGCCAGAGCAGTTCCGGGAATTTGCCAATGCACTCGTGGTAAATGGGCACGACCCAACCGCGGTCAGACAGGGGCACCGGCCTGTTCCTCACCAACTCGCTGAGATTGAAGAAGGGGCTGAGCGTCAGCCGCCGACTGGGTGTCCAGGTGAGGCCGCCGTCGTTGGACGTGGTAAGATTGAGGGAGCTGCCGGACCATCCTCCCAAGGTAATCGTGACATACAGCAACCAGAGTTTTCCTCCGCCGGCGTCGGAAAAGATAACCGGGTTACCCACCTTCCTGACGGCGCGATGCAGTTCACGCGACGCCCGCTCCGGCGTCAGAATCGTCTGCGGCGTGGACCAGTTCGTTTGTCCGCGCGGCAGTCTCGCAAAGCAGACGGCGACGTCGGGAGCGCCTTCGCGTGAACCGGCGTACCAGACTGCCGCCAGCCGCCCATCCGGCAATTCGCAGATGGACGCCACATGGGACATTGCGCGCGGGGAGCCGGGATTAATGAGCTCCTGGGTAAAGAACGGCTCGGGACGGCTTGGCGGAGGTTGAGCCGGCAGCTCGGCAGGGTGTGAGAATTCCGCGCCGCGGTGGGCTGGCCGCAGCAAGGGCAGGCTGTTCAGGGCGATGGCTGCTGCAATGAGGAACCACCGGACCCCGGGGCGCCTCATCGGTTGGCTGGCGAAGGCAGTCGGCCATCCCAGCACACCAGCGTGTTCGTGCTGGCAGGGATTACTGGCCGAGGAGGATCATTCTGCAGCAGTCCGGGCAGCAGAAAATTCAGCGGCGAGATCGCCTGGCTCGCGTTGATTCCGCTGCAGCCGCAATTCACCGCAACGATCAGCGCCAGCAGCCAGCCGAAACGGGTCCAAGTGAATCTTGGGGCTCGTGGCATAATAAACTTCATATTGTATGGAACACCGGCGGCTCGATTTCAATGCTTATTTGCGGCCTCAGGCGCTTTTTTTGCGGTAGGCGGGGTGGCCTCGGTTTCAGTGGGAAGGGCGGCGGGTGACATGGTCTTGATCTGTCGCTTGAGATACCACCGCACCATGGCGAGGTCGTAGATGCCGCGCCCCAGGCGATTCCAAACCCCGTATTTTGTGCGCCCGGCGGTCCGGGCATGATGGGTGACCGGCATCTCCTTGACCGTGGCGCCGGCGCCGTGGGCCAGGATGGGCATGAAACGGTGGAGGCCGTCGAAGGGCGGGATCGTCTCCAGCACGCTGCGCTTGAAGACGCGCAGGTTGCAGCCGCTGTCGCGAAAGTCCACACCCAGGGCCACTCGGCGTGCGAGCCTCGCTATAGCCGATGAGACCCGGCGCACCGCCGTGTCCCGCCTCTTGGCCCTGACTCCGCACACCATATCGCAAGCAGTCAACTCCCTGAGCATCGCCGGCAAGTCGGCCGGATCGTTCTGGAGGTCGCCGTCGAGCGTGGCGATGACGGTTCCGCGGCTGGCCTTGAACCCCGTCCAAAGCGCTGCGCTCTGCCCGCGGCTCGCCGTGTGACGGAGGCCCCGCACGCGGCCATCCGCGCTCCGGGCCTCCAGGATGCGGGCCCAGGTGTCGTCGGTGCTGCCATCGTCCACCTGGATGATCTCCAGCTCGCGCGGCTCGTCGCGCAGGGCATCAAGGATCCGCCGGGTCAAAGGCGCCACGTTCGGCCCCTCGTTGCGGAGGGGCACGACAACTGAGAGCTCAGGATTCATGACCAGGCAAATCTCCCGTATTAGCCCCGGTGAGGAGCCAGAAGTCAAGGTCAGAGATTCGCCTGGAAAGACCAGCGCGGGCTGTCCATTTCGTAGTAGTCAATGGCCGAAGCACCGCAGCGGAGAGCCTGGCTGACCCACTCACGCAGGTCTTCCGGGGTCATCTCGTACCCGGCGTAGTGGAAGCCAGCGCTCAGGAACAGCAGCCCCGAGAGCCACTGGATGCACCCCAATCCGTTTGCCAAAACCGTGGCAGGTTGACCGGCATCTGAACACCAGGCGCAGTTTGAGGGCGCATGACGGTCGAAGCATGGCGCAAGCAGCGTGGGAATGGAAGGCCAAGTCAGCTCCCGGGTCCGTTCGGCGGGGCCTGGCTGCCGTTTGGCTGGCATGCACGGTAGCACCATGGGGAGGGTATGGGGTGTACACGGGGCGCGTGTATATGCTTGGTATATCTTGGGTATATCCTTTGTATCTCTTTTGTATCTCTTTTGCTGAGGATTTCGAGGGTTGCCCACGCGTTTCTGTGCTGCCTTTACCGCGCTCCCGCCCTGTTTCGGCAGCATCAGTTTAGACGTTCAACCGGTGAGTTTGCTCGTTTCTCTACTGACCGCCCGGAGCGTTCGAGTGGCGTAAGCCGGCAACATGCCGGCGCTCCGCGGCGTGCTACGGTTTCTTGTAGCTGGTTCGGGCCTTCAGCCACTCGAAGTCAGTCGTTGGCGTCGCCGGAATGGGGCTGGCCAGCCGCTCTTTGAGGACGGGGCGGACGGTGCCCGGCACCAACCAATGATGCGACTCCTGGTGTCCGTCGGCGAAGGTGAGGTTGACTCCGCCGTTGTGATAAGAACCCGGCAGATTGCCCCAGGCGTAGTTCTCAAGCTTGTTGACGAAAAAGCCGTCGTTGATCGTATCGGCCTGCTCGTCGAGAAAGACAAAGATGCCCGACGGATTCTGTATCTCGGCCAGCTTGTAGAACTGCACATACAGCGGATTGAACCGGTTGGTCAATTCGCCCGGATCGCCCACCATCGCGTTCATGGACATGCTGCGTATGCGCGGCCCGTTGGGAGCGGGCTCGCGGTCGGCCGGGCACTTGTAGATTCGGGCGGAACGATTGGCGAACGGCCCGAGCAGTGAGTCCGTCAGATAAACGAGGTTGGTGTTGTCGTCGCTGCTCAGCCAGTCCTCGACGTTATTGGCCCAGGTGTTGCGTAGCGCCAGTGTTTCGGGCACGCCGTGGTTATTCACGAGCAGGTCGCCATTGTCCTCCGAGTACAAAACCCAGGCCAGTGAGAGCTGCTGGAGATTGTTGGCGCAGGTGACGCCCTCGGCCTGGGCCTTCGACTTGCCCAGCGACGGCAGCAGCAAGGCGGCCAGCAGGGCAATGATCGCCGTCACCACCAGCAGTTCGATCAAGCTGAAAGCACGGGAACACCGCATCGGTGTCAGCTTATGAGCCCCATTTGCTTTGGCGTGAGCAGCCATTCCAGGGTGGCACAACGGCCAGGCTTCAGGTGCTCGACGCTGAGCTTGCACAGGCTGCCTTTCTTCAGCGCCACCGACAGACCCGGCTCGCCCGAAACCAGCAGCGAGATGAGTCCGCTCAAGAAGGGTTCGTGGCCCGAGAGCAAAACGTCCTCCGGTTGCGGCGTCAGGCCGTTGAGGAGCTCGACCAGCTTCTTTGGGCTGCCGCCGGGGGTGAGGTGATCCGTGTATTCGAGCTTCTTGCCGGCGTGGAAGGCCTGGGCCACGATTTCCGCGGTTTGCCGCGCGCGCACATAAGGGCTCGAGAGGATAACGTCGAAGGACAGTTCGAGGGCCAGCATGGCTTCAGTAATCCGTTGGAGTTTCCGCTCTCCCTTCGGCGTGAGCGGGCGGTCGGCATCGTTCGGGTAATCCGGCGAGCCCGGGTCCACGGCGATGCCGTGGCGTAGGATGTAAAGGTTCATTGCGCGGCCACTTTCTTTCTATGCTTGATAATACGCCTTGCCGGCGGGGCAGCGCAACCACCGGGTCAGCGGCCCGTCCCTATACTCCTGTTCGAGTAAACTCCTATTCGAGTAAATCCCGCGCCCATTTCCCCTCATTTTGTGCTTGCATCCCTCCTTGTTCGGCCTACTTTTAACGCGCCTGGACGCCGTGTGTACGGACGCCCATTAAGGCTGAGAAATAAAAGTTAACGTAAAACCTAACCCTCAACCTCCGTTGCGCCGCAACGTTTGGTCCGTTAGGCAATGGAGTCTGGGAAAGCCCCGCGCTGACCAAGTCTCCCGCTGGTTCGTAAGAAGCAAAGCTAGTCATTCATTATGCTGACAATGGAAGAAGCCATGCGGCAAACGGGCACACTGCCCTTTGCCACTGGCAATATCGTCAAAGGTAACATCATCGAAGTCCGCCCCAAGGAAGTCCTCGTGGACATCGGCTATAAAAGCGAGGGGGTCATCTCCGCAAACGAATTCGAAGACATCAAGACCGTGAAGGTCGGCGACCAGATTGATGTCCTGATCGAGAAGCTGGAAGACAAAGAGGGCATGGTCGTGCTCTCCAAGGAGAAGGCCGAGTTCAAGCAAAACTGGGAACGCATCCTGACGATTTGCAACGAAGGCGGCACCATTGCCGGCAAAGTCAAAGCCATTGTCAAAGGCGGCCTGCTCGTCAACATCGGTGTGGAAGCCTTCCTCCCCGCTTCCCAGATTGACGTCCTCGTCCCGAAGAACCTCGCGCAGTTTGTCGGCAACACCTACCAGTTCAAAGTCGTCAAGATCAACCAGGAGCGCCAGAACATCGTCCTCTCCCGCCGCGAGTTGATCGAGCAGGAACGCACCGAGCGCCGCCAGAAGCTCCTGAGCGAGATGACCCCGGGCGACATCCGCAAGGGCACGGTCAAGAACATCACCGACTTCGGCGCCTTTATTGATCTCAACGGCATTGACGGCCTCCTCCACATCACCGACATGAGCTGGGGCCGCGTGGGCCATCCCTCCGAAATACTCAAGGTGGGGCAGGACATTGACGTCGTCGTCCTGGACATCAACCGGGAGAAGGAGCGCATCAGCCTCGGCCTCAAGCAGAAGCTGGCCAATCCCTGGGACAGCATCGAACAGAAGTATCCGGTGGGCGCCAAGGTCAAAGGCCGGGTCGTCAACCTGGTCCCCTACGGCGCTTTTGTGGAACTGGAGCCGGGCGTCGAAGGCCTGGTGCATGTTACCGAGCTTTCCTGGACCAAGCGCATCGCCAAACCGGCCGATGTGCTCAAGCCCGACCAGGAGATCGAAGCCATTGTGCTGGGCATCAACCGCGAGGAGCAGAAAATCTCGCTCGGGCTGCGGCAGCTCGAAGCCAACCCTTGGGACAAGGCCCAGGAGAAGTACACCGCCGGCACGCGCGTCAAAGGCAAGATTCGCAACCTCACCAGCTATGGCGCTTTCATCGAACTGGAGGAAGGCTTGGACGGCATGATCCACGTGTCCGATATGTCCTGGACGCGCAAAATCAATCACCCCTCGGAGGTCATCAAGCGGGGCGACGAAGTGGAAGCCATTGTGCTGGAAGTGGACAAGGCCAACCAGCGCATCGCTGTCGGCATGAAGCAGCTCACGCCCGACCCATGGGAGGGTATTGATCAAATCTATAAAGTGGGCGACCTCGTGACCGGCAAGGTCACCAAGCTCGCGAGCTTCGGCGCCTTCATTGGCTTGCAGCATGAGATTGACGGCCTCGTTCACATCTCGCAGATCAGCGAGGAGCGCATTGATAAGATCAAGAACGTGCTCAAGGTGGACCAGGAGGTCACCGCCCGTGTCATCAAGATTGACAAGAGTGACCGGCGCATCGGCCTTTCCATCAAGGCCGCCAACTACTCCAACGAGCAGCTCAAGGCCGAGCAGGCAGCCCTGGACGCGCTGAAACCGGGCGAAGACCTCGTCGCGCTCCAGCACGCATTCGACGCCGCCGACGAGGCCAAGCAGGAAGAGATTAAGTAGGAACACGCTTCCGCTAAGGATCGAGTTTAAGCAATCGAGCCCGGGGGCAGTGGACGCCGCTTCCCCCGGGCGCCGATAGGTTCGATGCGAGCGATCTGGCAGTCAGTGTCGCTAGAATAGCCGGCGCAGTCCATCGAGGGGTCCGGCAACTGGAGGCGGCGGCGGAACTTGCGGATTTCGCGACCCAGCAACCTCCTTTAGCATTTGGACAGTACGAATGCACTGAACCTCCTCCACGCGCCTTGCGATTATTGAAGACACAACTCATGAAGAACCTGCTTACTACGATCCTACCTCTCCAGCCGCCACTTAATACGCTGACCCGCGCTGTCGTCATGTTTGCTGCCGCGGCGACGCTTCTGCTTCCGCTGCCAGTGACCGCCGCCTCAGCGCCCCGGCCCAACCTACTGGTCATCCTGGTGGATGACATGGGCTTCTCCGACATTAGCTGCTACGGCAGCGAGATCCCGACACCGAACCTCGACAAGCTGGCGGCGGGCGGGATTCGCTTTACCCAGTTCTATAACACCGGCCGGTGCTGCCCGACGCGTGCTTCGATTCTCACCGGGCTTTATCCGCACCAGGCCGGCGTCGGACACATGACCGAGGACCGCGAGGCCCCTGGCTATCGCGGGCGGCTCAACGACCGCTGTGTGACGCTTGGCGAGGTGCTGAGCGGAGCGGGCTATTTCACCGCCATGAGCGGCAAGTGGCACGTGGGGCAGAACCATGGCGTTGTTCCCTGGGAGCGCGGCTTCCAGCGCAGCCTCAATTCGCCGGCCGGCGGCTTCTATTATCCCGAGGGCAAGCGGGACCGCCTCTTCCTCAACGGGAAGGCCTTGGCCGATGATGCGCCCGAGCTGCCCAAGAATTGGTACACCACCGACCTCTACACCGATTACGGCATCAAGTTCATTGACGAAGCGCTCGCGGCCAAACAGCCCTTCCTGCTGTACCTGGCTTACAACGCGCCGCATTTCCCCTTGCAGGCGCCCGCGGACGAAATCGCCAAATTCCGAGGCAAGTACAAGATCGGCTGGGACAAGCTCCGCGAGCAACGCCATGCCCGCCAGAAAGAACTCGGCGTCGTGGACAAGTCCTGGGCGCTGTCGCCCCGGCCTCCCGCCGTGGCAGCGTGGGATTCGCTGAGCGAGGCGCAGAAGGACCGCTTCGACAACATTATGGCCATCTACGCGGCTTGCGTGGCGCACATAGACACATCGGTCGGGCGGCTGGTGGCGGCGCTCAAGGAACGCGGCGTGCTCGACAACACGCTCATCCTGTTCCTCTCCGACAACGGCGGCAATGCCGAGAGCGGTCCCAAAGGCCGGCTGGAAGGCGACTGCCCCGGCGCGGCCTACTCGACCGTCTATTGCGGGCAATCGTGGGCCACGCTGGAGAACACCCCGTTCCGGCGCTACAAGCATTTCAACCACGAGGGCGGCATTGCCACCCCGCTGATCGCCCATTGGCCGGCAGGCATCCCCGCGAGGGGAGAACTGCGCCAGCAGCCGGGCCACCTCGTGGACGTCATGGCCACCTGTGTGGACCTGGCGGGCGCCAAGTATCCGACCGAATACCACGGCCAGGCGATCCAGCCGATGGAGGGCCGCAGCCTCACTCCGGCCTTTGCGAACCAGCCGATCCAGCGCGACGCCCTCTACTGGGAGCATGAAGGCAACGCCGCCGTCCGCGTGGGCGACTGGAAGCTGGTGCGGCTGGGCCGTGAAGGCCCCTGGGAGCTCTACAATCTCAAGACCGATCGCACGGAGCTGCACGACTTGGCCGCCGCCGAACCCGAGCGGGCAAAGGAACTGGCGGCCAAATGGGATGCCTGGGCCGTCCGCACGAACGTCAAACCCTACCCGCCCCCGGAGGAGGGCAAGAAAGGAAAGAAGCAGGGCAAGAAGAAGCAATCAGCGCCGGCTAACCCGTGAAGGCGAGGCGCTTACCTCCGGCTTACTGATGGCTTACCACTGGCTAACCACTCCCTTACCAATAGGGGGTCTTAAGGGGGCCATCTGGTGTCCGGTTTTGAGACACAACACCCTTGTAGCTCCCGATGTCAATCAGTAATCGTCGCCCTTACAGCCCCTGTGTCGCTACGATAGTTGCACGGTAGCGCTACGGTAGCGCTACGGTGGTGCCACGGTAGGGATAGGGAAGGCGACGTGAAGAACCAGAAAGCAGCAGGCGGCATACTGCTCACCCTCGAAAACCCCACCAAGCCCATGTGCGATAAGGCGGCGGACGCAGGCCGCTACGAATCCAAGCTCTGGCACGACAAGGACTACCCGAAAGTCCAGATCCTCACTATCGAAGGCTTGTTGAACGGCACGGAGCGCGTTGACGCCCCCCCGCAAATGAACCCCTTTGCCAAGGCCCGGCGCGAAGCCAAGCCCGAGAAGCAGGCGGACTTGATCTAGCCGACTCTTGACCCGGCGCAACATCTTGTTGCCAGACACCAAAGCCAGGAATGCGCTCGCCTCAGGACGCCTTTTAGGAGTCAAATTGCCTTGAGAAGTAATGTTGACCCGCACCGAACCGGTCGCTATAAGTCGGGGGAATGGGGCCAACGTGGCATGAAACGAAACTACGAACAGGAGAGCAAACCATGAAGACTGTATCACAAGCTGTAAGAATCGGCCTGAGCGCCCTGGCGCTCGGGGTAACTCTCGCCGCGCAAGCGCAGACGCCGGTCATCACTTCCTTCAGTGGAAACGGGGTATTGGTGTGCAGCAACCTGGCGCCGGGCAGTGCGGCGACGGTGCAATGGGCGTCGTCGTTGTCCGGGCCGTGGCAGAACAACTGGGCAGGACTAGCCGCGGTGACGGCGGATACCAGTGGCATGATCCAAGTGAGCGTGCCGATGTTCTACCGCGTGTGCGTGGTGGCGCAGACCAATTCTCCCCCACCCAGCGGCATGGCGCTCATTCCTGCCGGTTCGTTCACGATGGGGGACACGGTGGATGGCGAGCAGAATGCCATCCCCACGAACGTCTATGTGTCGGCGTTTTACATGGACACGAACCTGGTGAGCTACAGTCAATGGCAGTCGGTTTATAATTGGGCCACTAACCAGGGATATGGTTTTGACAATGTCGGCTCGGGCAAGGCTGCGAATCATCCGGTGCAGACGGTGAGCTGGCATGACGTGGTGAAGTGGTGCAATGCGAGGTCCCAACAAGCGGGCTTGACTCCAGCGTATTACACGGATGCGGGTTTGACGCAGGTTTACACCAACTGGGACACGGATGCGGTCTATCCGAACTGGACGGCCAATGGCTACCGGCTGCCGACAGAAGCGGAGTGGGAGAAGGCGGCGCGGGGCGGGTTGAGTGGGCTACGTTTTCCGTGGGGTAACATGATATCTGAAAGCCAAGCCAACTACGACTCGGACTTCCCCGCCTGGAGCTACGATTCGGGACCGAACGGCTTCAACGCGGCCTTTGATACCGGAGGGTATCCCTACACGAGTCCGGTGGGCTGTTTTGCGCCGAACGGGTATGGGTTGTATGACATGGCGGGCAATGTGTGGGAGTGGTGCTGGGATTGGTTTGGCACGCCTTACGGTCAACCCACGACCACAGATCCAACCGGACCGGCTTCCAGCCCTTCTGGCCTCCGTTTGCTGCGCGGCGGCGATTGGAACCTCGACGCCTCCCTCGCACGGTGCGCCTGTCGCAATAGCTGGTTCCCGACCTACGCAGGCTACGACGTTGGGTTTCGTTGTGTGAGGGGGCATTAGATTTCGCCCTTCTACCGTTTTCCCTCTTGGTGCCAGTAGCGTAGCGCGTGAACGCCCCGCCGCAGATGAATCCCTTTGCCAAGGCTCGGCGCGAAGCCAAGCCCGAGAAGCAGGCCGACTTGATCTAGCCGGCTCTCGACCCGCCGCAAGACTCTGTTGCCGGACACCAAAGCCAGGAATGCGCTCGCCCCAGGGTGCCTGTTACGAGTCCCTTTGCCCTGCGGACTAATGTTGACACGCGCCGGGCCAATTGCTATAAGTCGCTGGAATGGAGCCAGCGTGGCCATGAAACCAAACCACCAACACCAGAACAGAATATGAAGGTTGCACCAAAGACTGTAGGCATCGGGCTGGGCGCCTTGGCGCTCTGGGCAATGGCGGTTCATGGGGCGCAGTTCTTCCGGATTGCTGGCCCGGCGGCGACGACCATCCTTGCGTTCAACCCGGATGGCACATTGGTCTGGAGCAACGCGCAGCCAGGCGCGACATATACTGTCCAGACCGTTTCATCCCTGCCCGGTGGGATGAATTGGGTGGACTATGTCCAGATTCCCGTCACCAATAGCGTCAACACAAACCAACTCGTTGCTTTCAAACCACCTGCTGGCTTGGCACTCATTCCTGCGGGGTTGTTTACGATTGGGAACTCTATCGGTGATAGCGACGTATATTCCGCAACCCCCACGAACGTGATGGTCTCGGCATTTTACATGGACGTCAATCTGGTGAGTTACAATCAATGGGAGACGGTCCATAATTGGGCCACGAACAACGGATACGCTTTTGTCAATGCCGGTTCTGGCAAGGCGGCGAACTATCCGGTGGAGACGGTGGACTGGTATGACTGTGTGAAGTGGTGCAACGCGCGGAGCGAGATGGAGGGGAGGACCCCGGCCTATTACACTGACGCGGCGCAGACCCTGGTTTACCGGAGCGGAGAGGTGGACTTGCAGACCGACTGGGTGAACTGGACCGCCGGCTACCGTTTGCCGACGGAAGCGGAGTGGGAGAAGGCGGCTCGGGGTGGATTGAGTGGGCAACGGTTTCCGTGGGGCAACACCATCTCTGAAAGCCAGGCGAATTATTATGCCGATCCTAATCCTCCCAATCCTGGCGGGTATACCTACGATTTGGGGCCATATACCGGCTACAACACGAACTTCAATAGCGGACCTGCCTACACAAGTCCCGTGGGATCGTTTGCGCCGAACGGGTATGGACTTTACGACATGGCAGGGAATGTGTGGGCATGGTGTTGGGATTGGGATGCCGCAGAGGTCAATGGAGTGTATCCGGCAGGCAGCCCATATAATGGAGGAACCGATCCACGCGGACCGGCAACAGGGATAGACCGTATGTGGTGCGGCGGCTATTGGGGCGCCTCTGCCAACTACGCACGATGCGCCAGTCGCGCCGCCGTCAGCCCGACCAGAGCCACCTACGGCCAAGGGCTTCGGTGTGTGCAGGGGCTTTAGTTTTTGCTCGTTCGCGCTTTAACCCCTTTGCTGCCAGTAGCGTAGCAAAGCCACACCACCCCCGGTCCGCACATCCAGAACTCGCCGGCTACAGCATAGAGCTGCCACTGCCGACCCAGTCGGGCGCGGCACGGGCGCAAGATACCACCGCCGTGCTCAGCCTTTGGGACGCGGCTGATAGGGGTAGGGATGAGGGATTAACCTCACCCCTCCCTCCAAACCGGACGGGCGGATTTCCCGCATCCGGCTTTCCAGTCAGTGGGGTCTCGGCGAGATGCGTGCCACTCTTGGCACGCACAAGG